>Ga0102832_1001316_pt1 | contig 20282 bp, 15 predicted proteins | sample EBPBio282013_DNA_FD_88942 | JGI IMG/M metagenome (GOLD analysis project Ga0102832, IMG submission 88942) | Wastewater treatment Type I Accumulibacter community from EBPR Bioreactor in Madison, WI, USA - Reactor 2_5/28/2013_ DNA (Illumina Assembly) | ecosystem: Engineered > Bioreactor > EBPR >...
AGGCCGTCTCCAAGGGCGGCAAGCTCTATCTCGCCACCGACCCGGATCGCGAAGGCGAGGCGATCTCCTGGCATGTCATGGACATCCTCGGGCGCAAGAAGGCGCTCGACGGGGTCGACGTAAAGCGCGTCACCTTCAACGCCATCACCAAGCAATCGGTGCTGGATGCCGTCGCCCATCCGCGCGACCTCGACCAGCCGCTGATCGACGCCTACCTCGCCCGCCGCGCGCTCGACTACCTCGTGGGCTTCACCCTCTCGCCGGTCCTGTGGCGCAAGCTGCCGGGCAGCCGCTCCGCCGGCCGCGTGCAGTCGGTGGCGCTCAAGCTGATCTGCGAGCGCGAGGCCGAGATCGAGGTCTTCAAGAGCCGCGAATACTGGACCGTCGACGCCCTGTTCGGCACGGCCAAGAAGCAGACGCTGAAGGCCCGCCTCACCCATCTCGACGGCCGCAAGCTCGACAAGTTCGACCTCGACACTCAGGAGCGCGCCGAGCAGGCCAAGCGCGAGATCGAGCGCCGCGCTTTCGCGGTCTCCTCGATCGACCGCCGTCAGGTGCGGCGCAACCCGCCGCCGCCCTTCATCACCTCGACCCTGCAGCAGGAGGCCTCGCGCAAGCTGGGCCTCGGCGCCGCCACGGCCATGCGCATCGCCCAGCGCCTCTACGAAGGCGTCGACATCGGCGGCGAGACGGTCGGCCTCATCACCTACATGCGTACCGACGGCGTGCAGCTCGCCCCCGAGGCGATCGGCCAGACGCGCCGCCTGATCGAGAGCAAGTACGGCCAGGCCTATGTGCCAGCCAACCCGCGCGTCTACACGTCCAAGGCCAAGAACGCGCAGGAAGCGCACGAAGCGATCCGCCCGACCGACCTGTTCCGCACGCCGCAGGACGTCGCCGCGCACTTGGACAAGGACCAGCTCGGCCTCTACGAGCTGATCTGGAAGCGCACCGTCGCCAGCCAGATGGAAAGCGCCGTGCTCGACCAGGTGACGGTCGACATCGCCAGCGCCGACAAGACCGTGCAGCTGCGCGCCACCGGCTCGGTGATCAAGTTCAACGGCTTCCTGACCCTCTACGACGAGGGCAAGGACGAGCAGGCGGAAGACGGCGAGGACGGCGCCACGATCCTGCCGGACGTCCAGCAGGACGAGGGGCTGGAGCGCCGCGAGGTGCTGCCCGAGCAGCACTTCACCGAGCCGCCGCCGCGCTACTCCGAGGCCAGCCTCGTCAAGAAGCTCGAGGAGCTCGGCATCGGCCGGCCCTCGACCTACGCCTCGATCATCGAGGTCCTGCAGCGCCGCAGCTACGTCCGCATCGACCGCAAGCGCTTCGTGCCCGAGGATCGCGGCCGCATCGTCACGGCGTTCCTGCAGACCTACTTCCCGCGCTACGTCGAGTACAACTTCACCGCCCACCTCGAGGACGAGCTGGACGAGATCTCGGACGGCAAGATCGACTGGCGCCAGGTCCTGCGCGAGTTCTGGAAGGCCTTCTCGGCGGCGGTCGGCGAGACCAAGGAACTGCGCGTCAAGGAAGTGCTCGACAAGCTCGACGAGGAGCTCGGCCCCCACTTCTTTCCGGCCAACGACAACGGCGGCAAGAGCCCGCGCGTCTGCCCGTCCTGCGCCGACGGCCGGCTCGGCCTGAAGCTCGGCAAATTCGGCGCCTTCATCGGCTGCTCGAACTACCCGGAGTGCCGCTTCACCCGGAAGCTCGGCATCGTCGATCCCAACGACACGTCGGGCGCCAATCTCGAAGGCCCGAAGCTGCTGGGCACCGACCCGGTCACCGGCAAGGACGTCACGCTGCGCAACGGCCCGTACGGCCTGTACATCCAGCTCGGCGAGCCGGAGGGCAAGGAGAAGCCCAAGCGCGCGTCGCTGCTCAAGGGCATGACGCCGGACGACGTCACGCTCGAGAAGGCGCTGGCGATCCTCGCGCTGCCGCGCGAGCTCGGCCCGCATCCCGACGACGGAGAACCGATCCTGGCCGGCGTCGGCCGCTTCGGCCCCTACGTCCGGCACGGCGCCAAGTACAAGACGATCCCGCCGGACGAGAGCGTGCTCGAGATCGGCATGAACCGCGCCGTGGCGCTGCTGGCCGAGGCCAAGGCGCCGGGCCGCGGCCGCGCCGCCGCCAAGGCGCTGCGCACCATCGGCAAGCACCCCGCCGACGAGGCGCCGGTCGAGCTGTTCGAGGGTCGCTACGGTCCCTACGTCAAGCACGGCGGCGTCAACGCCACGGTGCCGCGCGACCTCAAGCCGGACGAGCTGACGCTCGAGCAGGCGGTCGCGCTGCTCGCCGAGCGGGCCGCCAAGGGCGGGGGCAAGAAGAAGGCGCCGGCGCGCGCCCGCAAGGCCGCGCCCGCCGCCGCCAACGACGCGGCCAAGCCCGCCAAGCCGGCGCGCAAGAAGGCGGCCGCGAAGAAGAAGGCTGCCCCCAAGGCCAGGAAGGCCGACGGCGGCGAGCCGCCGCCGCGCACCGGCACCGATGGCTAAGGGCCGCGTCCCGACCCGCGACGAACTGCTGGCCTTCATCAGGGAAAGCGCCACTCCGGTGGGCAAGCGCGAGATCGCGCGGGCCTACGGGCTGAAGGGCGACCAGCGCATCGAGCTCAAGGAACTGCTGCGCGACCTGCGCGACTCGGGCGACATCGCCGCCGACCGCGCCAAGACCTTCAAGGACCCGCAGGCGCTGACCGACATCGCGGTGCTCGAGATCGTCTCGGTCGACGACGACGGCCACCTGCTCGCCGTGCCGCGCAAGCACGACGAGGAGACCGACGGCCCCGCGCCGCGCATCGAGATCGTGCCGCAGGCGACCCGCGGCGTCCCCGCCCCCGCCGTCGGCGACCGCGTGCTGGCCTCGCTCAAGCGGCGCGGCAAGGCGACCTACGAGGCGCGGATCATCCGCCGGCTCGGCAGCGGCGCGCGGCGCATCCTAGGCCTGTACGAGGAGCCGCCGGGCCGCGGCGGCCTCGGCCTCGTGACGCCGACCGACCGCAAGCTGCGCCAGTCGTTCGACATCCGCGCCGCCGACCGCAACGACGCTCGGCCGGGCGACATCGTCTGGGTCGAGGCGACCGGGACCGCGCTGTCGCGGCGCGCCCGCGTGCTCGAGGTCGTCGGCGCGATGAGCGACCCGCGCACCGTCAGCCTGATCTCGATCGCCGCCAACGACATCCCGGTCGAGTTCCCGGCCGCCGCCCTGGAGGAGGCCGAACGCTCGCGCGCCGCGCCGCTCGGCGACCGGCTCGACCTGCGCGACACGCCGCTGGTCACGATCGACGGCGAGGACGCCCGCGATTTCGACGACGCGGTGTTCGCCGAGCCCGACCCCGGCCATCCCGGCGGCTGGCGCATCCTCGTGGCGATCGCCGATGTCGCCTGGTACGTGCGCCCGGACCGCCCGCTCGACCGCGCCGCCTACCGCCGCGGCACCTCGGTCTACTTTCCCGACCGCGTCGTGCCGATGCTGCCCGAGGCGCTGTCCAACCACTGGTGCTCGCTGGTGCCGCACGAGGACCGGCCGGTGCTGGTCGCCGAGATGTGGATCGACGGGTCCGGCAGCCTCAAGCGTCACCGCTTCCACCGCGCCCTGATCCGCTCGGCCGCGCGCCTCACCTACAACCGTATCCAGCGGGCGCAGGACGGCTGGCCCGACGCCGAGATCGCGCCGCTGATGAACGACGTGGTGCGACCGCTCTACGCCGCCTTCCACGTCCTGCTGGCGGCGCGCGAGCAGCGCGGCGCCCTCGACCTCGACCTGCCGGAGCGCAAGGTGACGCTGGGCGAGGACGGCCGGATCGCCGAGATTGGTACCCGCGAGCGGCTCGACAGCCACAAACTGATCGAGGAATTCATGGTGCTGGCCAACGTCGCCGCGGCTCAGGCGCTGGAGCAGCGCCACCAGCCCTGCCTGTACCGCGTCCACGACCAGCCTGACGCTGCCAAGATCGAGGGGCTGCGCGAGTTCCTCGGCACGCTGGGCGTCGGCCTGCCGCCCGGTCCGCGGGTCCGGCCGGGCGACCTCAACCGCATCCTGCACCAGGTCGCCGACAAGCCGGTAGCGCGGCTGGTCAACGAGACCATGCTGCGCAGCCAGAGCCAGGCGGTCTACAGCCCCGACAACCTCGGCCACTTTGGCCTCGCCCTGTCGCGCTACGCCCACTTCACGTCGCCGATCCGCCGCTACCCCGACCTCGTCGTGCACCGGGCGCTGATCTCGGCCTACGGGCTGGGCGACGGCGGCCTGCCGGACGCCGACAAGGGTCGCTTCCACGAGTTCGGCGAGCACCTGTCGATGTGCGAGCGCCGCGCCGTCGCCGCCGAGCGCGGCGCCATGGACCGTTATGTCGCCGCCTTCATGGCTGGCCATGTCGGCGCGACCTTCCCCGGGCGCGTCACCAGCGTCACCCGGTTCGGCCTGTTCGCCGCCCTCGACGCCACCGGCGCCGACGGGCTGGTCCCCATCCGCTCGCTCGGGCAGGAATTCTTCCGCCACGACGAGGGCCGGCAGATGCTGGTCGGCGAACGGACCGGCGAGACCTTCGGGCTGGGCGACCGGCTGCGTTTCAAGCTGGTCGAGGCCGACGTCGCCACTGGCGGGCTGCTGTTCGAGATCGTCGACGTGATCGAGCGGGTCGAGCGCCAGGCCCTGCCGCGCGGCGTCCACCACGGGCGTCCCGGGCGCGCGCCGCCGCGGCGTCCGGTCGCGCACCGCAAGGGGCCGAAGGACAAAGGGTCGCGACGACGGCGCTGAGGGGAGTCTCCATGCTGTGCCGATGAACGAGGAACGCCCCGATTTCTGGACCTGCATCTGGCGCGGCTGGCGCGGCAAGTGCCCGCGCTGCGGCGAGGGCACCCTGTTCAGCAGCTTCCTCAAGATGCGCAGCCACTGCCCGGTCTGCGACCTCGGGCTGGAGCCCTACCGGGCCGACGACGCCCCCGCGTACTTCACGATCTTCATCGTCGGCCACATCGTCGTCCCGATGGTGCTGGCCTTCGAGAAGTACGGCAGCGAGCCGCCGCTGTGGCTGCATGCGGCGTTGTGGCTTCCCCTGTCGGTCGGCCTTGCCCTGTTCCTTCTCCCGCGGATAAAGGGCGCCGTGATCGCCCTGCTGTGGGCGCATCGCATTGCCGCTCCCAAGCCTTCCACCGGGAGTTTCGACCCTTCAGCCTGAGAGTCGTGGCCGCCCGCCGACGGCCTGTGCTAAGCTTGCCGCCGCTGGGTATGGAAGTGTCGCTTATCCCTTTGATCCTGAAGTCGCTGCCCCGCGCGGCAGCTGCCCTGGTCGCGTCCTGTCTCGTCGTTTCCTGCGCCACCTCGACCGAGACGCCGCAGGCGAGCGCCAGCGCGCCCCGCAATCCCTCGACCGCCGCCGACGCCAACATCGAGCGGGTCGTGCTGCAGGCCTACCGGGCGATCGGTGACCGGCACCTGTTCGAGCCGAACTTCCGGAACCTGTCGAACGAGACCTACCGCGGCTTCGCCAGCGCCGACCCGTCGATGTCGCTGGAGACCTCGGACCGCACCTTCACCGTCAAGCGCGACGGCCGCGAGGTCCTGAGCCGGCCGACGCCGGCCGACCCGGCCGACGGCCGCGCCTGGGGCACCCTGATGGCCGAGCTGATGGCCGGCTCGATCGAAGCCTCCCCGGCCCTGCAGGCCAGCGACCGCCAGGCCCTGATCCGCGAGGCCATGACGGCCACGACCAAGCAGCTCGACCGCAACAGCCGCTACGCCGATCCCGAGGAGGCCCGCGACAACCGCTTCCAGCGCGACGGCGGCGGCGGCGTCGGCATCACCGTCGAGCGGACCGACGACCGCAAGATCGTGATCCGGGCGGTCCAGGACGGCTCGCCGGCCAGCAAGGCGGGCGTCCAGGTCGGCGACCAGATCGTGGCGATCGACGGCGAATCGATGGCCGACCGCTCGCTGGGCGACGTCGTGAACCGGCTGCGCGGCGCCATCGGCGCGCCGGTCTCGGTGGCGGTGCGCCGCGAGAATGGCAGCGAGGCGGTGCTGGCCATGAAGCGCAGCCGCATCATCCCCACGACGGTGGTCTACGAGCGCCGCGGCGACATCGCGCTGATCCACCTCACCGGCTTCAACAGCGCCACGACCGACAACCTCAAGTCGGCGATGGACAAGGCCCGGGCCGAGATCGGCAAGGACCTCGCCGGCGTGATCATCGACATGCGCTCGAACCGCGGCGGCCTGCTCGACCAGGCCCAGACGGTGTCGGAGCTGTTCATCAACAACGGCACGATCTTCTCGACCAACGGCCGCCACCCAGACAGCCGCCGGACCTACCGCAGCGCGGCCAGCGGCAAGACCGCCGAACTGCCGATCGTCGTGCTGATGAACGGCGGCTCGGCCTCGGCCGCCGAGATCGTCGCGGCCGCCCTGCAGGACCGCGGCCGCGCCGTGGTCGTCGGCAGCACCAGCTATGGCAAGGGCACGGTCCAGACGGTGGTTCGGCTGGCCAACGAGGGCGAGCTGATCCTGACCTGGTCCCGCCTGCAGGCGCCGTCGGGCTACACCTGGAACGAACTGGGCGTGCTGCCCAACATCTGCACCTCCAAGGTCGGCGGCCCCGGCCAGCTGAACGCCAGCGCGGTCGATTCCAGCCAGGGCACGCTGATGCGCTGGCACGCGCTGCGCAACCCGACCCAGCAGGAGGTCACCGACCTGCGCAAGATCTGCCCGCCGGGCGACAACAGCCCGGAACAGGACGTCGAGATCGCCCTGCGGCTGCTGCGCGACCGCGGCCTTTATGCCCATGCCGTGCAGGCAGCGACCCAGCAGGCCTCCCGCCACTAGCCCTTGTGGCTCCCCGGCCGGTTCCGGGGAGGCTTGACATAACCGGGCGGGCGACTAGTTTGCCGCCCTTCCAAGATTTCGCCCGTCCGGGCATAGGGAACTCGTCATGGCCAAGCCGACCTCGATCCTCATCAAGATGGTGTCCAGCGCCGACACCGGCTTCTTCTACGTGACGCGCAAGAACCCGCGCACCAAGACCGAGAAGCTGGAGCTCAAGAAGTACGACCCGGTCGCGCGCAAGCACGTCGTCTTCAAGGAATCGAAGATCAAGTAGCGTCCCCTTCCGGGACCGCGACCCGGCGCGAAACGCGCGGGATCGCCAGCGACGAGCCGCCCTTCCGGGCGGCTTTTTGCTGGGCTACTGTCCGGCCCTCACTTCTGGAGGAAATGAACATGAGCGCCCAGCTTTCGCGCGACGACTGGAAGGGCCGCGCCGGCGGTCTCAACTACCGCAACCAGGCCTTCATCGGCGGCAAGTTCGTCGCCTCGGTGACCGGCAAGACCTTCGATTGCGTCAACCCGGCGACCGGCCAGGTGCTGACCAAGGTCGCGGCCTGCGAGCAGGGCGACGTCGACGCCGCCGTGAAGGCCGCCCGTGCCGCCTTCGAGAAGGGCACCTGGGCGACCATGCCGCCGGCCAACCGCAAGCGCATCATGCTGAAGCTGGCCGACCTCATGATGAAGAACCGCGAGGAGCTGGCGCTGCTCGAGACGCTCGACATGGGCAAGCCGATCGCCTTCTCGACGACGGTCGACATCCCGGGCTCGGCCAACACCATCCAGTGGTTCGCCGAGGCGATCGACAAGATCTACGACGAGGTCGCCCCGACCCCGGGCAACGTCGTCGCCATGATCACCCGCGAGGCCGCCGGCGTCGTCGCCTGCGTCGTGCCGTGGAACTTCCCGCTGCTGATGGCCTGCTGGAAGATCGCCCCGGCGCTGGCCGCCGGCAACTCGGTGATCCTGAAGCCGGCCGAGCAGTCGCCGCTGACCGCGATCCGGCTGGCCGAGCTGGCCGCCGAGGCCGGCATCCCCGAGGGCGTGTTCAACGTGCTGCCGGGCTTCGGCGAGACCGCCGGGCAGGCGCTCGGCCGCCACATGGACGTCGACGTGCTGGCCTTCACCGGCTCGACCGAGGTGGGCAAGTACTTCCTGCGCTACTCGGGCGAGTCGAACATGAAGCAGGTCTGGCTCGAGTGCGGCGGCAAGTCGCCGAACATCGTGCTGGGCGATGCCCCGAACCTCGACGTAGCGGCGCGCCGCACCGCCTTCGGCATCTGGTTCAACCAGGGCGAGGTCTGCACCGCCGGCAGCCGCCTGATCATCGAGGACAAGATCAAGGACCAGTTCCTCGAGAAGGTCATGGCGATCGGCCAGAAGATGCAGCCGGGCGACCCGCTCGACCCCAAGACCCAGATGGGAGCGATGGTCGACGAGACCCAGACCAAGCGCGTCATGGGCTACATCGAGGCCGGTCAGAAGGAAGGCGCCAAGCTCGCCTACGGCGGCAAGCAGGTCCACATCGACAACGCCGGCTCGTTCATCCAGCCGACCGTGTTCGACGAGGTGAACAACAACATGAAGATCGCCCGCGAGGAGATCTTCGGACCGGTTCTGTCGGTCATCCCGGTCAAGGACCCGGAGCAGGCGCTGACCGTGGCCAACGACACGATCTACGGCCTCGCCTCGGCGATCTTCACCGCCGACATCAACAAGGCGTTCAAGTTCGCCAAGGGGCTGCGCACCGGCTCGGTGTGGGTCAACACCTACGACGGCGGCGACATCACCACCCCGTTCGGCGGCTACAAGCAGTCGGGCAACGGCCGGGACAAGTCGCTGCACGCCTTCGACAAGTTCACCCAGCTGAAGACGACCTGGATCCAGCTCGGCTGAGCCGCGGATCCAACCGATCGAACCGGGCCGGGGCAGCGATGCCCCGGCCCTTTTCGTTTCAGGAGCGCTCGAGCGGCCGGCCGTCGAAGCCGTCGAGCGACAGCCCGAGGTGGCGGGCGATGGTCGGCGCGATGTCGACCAGGCTGGTGGCGCGGCCGACCCGGCCGGCGCCACCGCCGTCGTCGACCAGCAGGAACGGCCGGGTCTCGTCGGGACCGCGGCCGCCATGCTGGCCGCTGCCGACCGGCACCGGCTTGCCCTCGTAGGCGACCCAGCGCCGACCCGGGACGCCGAACGGGTTGGGCGCGGGATCGCGCGCCAGGTCGACCGCGGCCACGACGCCGTCCTGCGCGGCGAAGCCGGCCGCCGCCAGCGCCGCGTCGGTCAGCACCGCGCCGGCCCACGGCTGGCGGGCAATGGCGTCGAGCACGCCGAGCAGGCGCCCCCGACCGCGTTCCGTCGCGTAGAGCAGCGCCGAGGTGCCCTGCCCGGCCGAGGCGACATCGCCCGACTCGACGAGGTCGGCGAGGCCGTTGGCCGACAGCCACGCCTCGACGTCGATCACGTCGCCGATCGTCTCGTGCCCGTGATCCGAGCCGACCATCATCAGGATGTCGTCGCCCGCCGCGCGCAGCCGGTCGACCGCGCGCACGACGGCCTCGACGCAGCGCTCGGCGCCGCGCAACGCCTGGTCGTGGTCGGGCGAGCCGAGCGGCACGCCGTGCAGCGTGTGGTCGGGGTCGCATAGCCACAGCATGGCCACGGCCGGCCGGGCACGGCCCAGCACATCCTCGCAGAAGCGCTCGGTCATGGCCCAGTCGCCGGCCGCATCGTGCGTGACCGCGAGCGCGTCGAGCGAAGCCCCGCCCGGCGCGAAGGAGCCGTCGCGATGATGCACGTGGCCGTGGTTGTCCGGGTCGAGGAAGTAGGCCGCCCCGGGCGAGACGTTGGAATAGGCGATGCAGCCGCCGGCATCGGCGACCCGCTGCGCCAGGGTCGGCGTGCGCAGCGTTCGGCCGGTGGCGCGTCGCAGGTGGGTGCGGAAGTCGGGAGCGCCGACGTCGCGCACCACGATGCGCTCGCCTTCCAGCAGCCCCATGCGGTTGCCCTGCAGGCCGTGCCGCGCCGGCTGGCAGCCGGTCGCGATCGAGGCGGCCGACACGCGGGTGACCGACGGGAAGACGCCGTTGTGGTCTTCGCACCATGCCGCGCGCCGCTTCAGTCCCTCGAGCACCGGGGTCTTGTCGGGCCTCACCCAGTCGCGGCCCAGCCCGTCGCAGCACACGAACACCGCCCGTCGAGACATGGCCATCCTGACCTTCCTGCAGCGTTGGATCACCCTTGGCGGTCAGCCAGCCATGCACGCATGGGAGCTTGTGCCGCCGCGGCGATGGTAGTCGACTTTTCGCAATAACTCAGGAGGAAACGATGCAGTTCGGGTACTTCACGATGCCGTCGCATCCACCGGAGCGGTCCCTCAAGGACGGCCACGAGTGGGATCTACAGGTGATCCGCTGGCTGGACGAGCTGGGCTACGCCGAATGCTGGATCGGCGAACACCACACCGCCCCGTGGGAGCCGCATCCCTCGCCCGACCTGCTGGTCGCGCAGGCGCTGATGCAGACCAGGAACATCCGCCTCGGGCCGGGCGGCTTCCTGCTGCCCTACCACCACCCCGCGGAGCTCGCGAACCGCGTCGCCATGCTCGACAACATCTCGGGCGGCCGCCTCAACTTCGGCATCGCCGCGTCCGGCCTGCCGAGCGACTGGGCGATGTTCAACGTCGACGGCATGTCGGGCGTGAACCGCGACATGACCCGCGAGGCGCTGGAGATCATCCTCAAGCTGTGGAGCTCGCCCGGGCCCTTCGACTTCAAGGGCAAGTACTGGCACGTCACCAAGCCCGACACGATGTTCGGCTTCCTGAAGCCGCACATCCGGCCGCTGCAGCAGCCCCACCCGCCGATCGGCGTCGCCGGCCTCAGCAAGAACTCCGACACGCTGAAGCTGGCCGGCGAGAAGGGCTTCCTGCCGATGAGCCTCAACCTCAACCCGGCCTACGTCGCGAGCCACTGGGAAGCGGTCGAGATCGGCGCCGCCAAGGTCGGCCGCACGCCCGATCGCAACCAGTGGCGGCTGGTCCGCGAGGTCTACGTCGCCGACACCGATGCCGAGGCGATGAAGCTGTCGGTCGGCTCGCACATGGGCCGCATGATGCGCGAGTACTTCCTGCCGCTGCTCGCCCAGTTCGGCTTCTTCGAGTACCTGAAGCACGATGCCGCGGTAGCCGACTCCGACGTCACCCCGGAGTACTGCGCCGAGCACAATTGGATCGTCGGCTCGCCCGACACCGTGGTCGAGAAGATCGAGCGCATCTACCACGAGGTCGGCGGCTTCGGTCAGCTGCTGGTGTTCGGTTTCGACTACGTCGAGAACCCGCAGGCATGGCGGCGCTCGCTCGAGCTGCTCTCCACCGAGGTCATGCCGCGCGTGAAGCATCTCGTGCCGGGCGGCGCCAAGCGCCTCGCGGCCGAGTAGTCAGCGCGTCCGCGACGCCATCACCGCCGCCGCCGCGAATCCCGCGGCGGCGACCAGCATGATCGCCGCGAGGCCCCACAGCACCGGCGTGTAGCCGCCGAAGGCGCCCCAGGCGAGCGAGGCCAGCAGCGGCCCCGCTGCCCGCATCGTGTTGGTCGGCATGGTCAGCGCGCCGTTGACGACGCCGTAACCCTCCGGGCCGATGAATTCCGGCACCGCCATGCCGCGCAGGATGGTGACCAGACCGTTGGCCACGCCGTAGATGATCGCGAACAGGATCAGGCCGTAGACGTCGCTGATGCCCATCGCCAGCATCGCCATCGCCACCGGGAAGGCGAAGTAGATGCCGGCCCCCAGCTGGATCACCGTGATGTGCCGCTGCCCGACCATCAGGAGCACGCGGCCGACCACCTGCATCGGCCCGATCAGGGCGATGATCGCCATCACCACGCCGGTCGGCACCTGGCGGTCGTCGAGCAGCGGGATCAGGTGGAAGCTCATGGCCGAGAAGGCGAGCCCGTAGCCGGCGAAGGCGACCACCAGTCCCCAGAAGGTCGGCAGGCGCACCGCCGCGGCGAGCGGGCTGCGGTGGCGCGTGTCGCGCACCGGCCGCGGCTCGCCGATCGCCAGCGGCGCGACGCTGCGCGGCGGCACGAACAGGGCATGGATCAGCGCCACGCCGACATTGATCGCCGCCAGCACCTCGAGGCTCGGCCGCCAGCCGACGCGCTCGACCAGGAACTGCGTGAACGGGATGCCGAAGGTGCTGGCCAGCCCGCCGACGAAGGTCATGAACAGGATCGCCTGCTTGTAGCGCGGACCGTAGACGCGGGTGATCACCGCGAAGGCCGGCTCGTACAGGAGCACCGCCTGGCAGGCGCCCAGCCCGATCCACAGGGCATAGAACACCGGCAGCGAGCCGACCCGGCTCCACAGCAGCAGCAGCGCCGCCGCCAGCAGCGAACCGCCGGTCATCAGCAGGCGGCCATGGCCGCGGTCGATCAGCGCGCCGACCGGGATCGACGACAGGCCGGCGACCAGCAGGCCGGCCGACAGGGCGCCGAACAGGGCGCTGCGCGACCAGCCGAGTTCCTGGGTCATCGGCACCACGAACAGCGGGAACGTGTAGTAGACGAGGCCCCACGAGATCAGCTGGCCGAGCGACAGCATCCACAGGATGGTCGGCGGACGCCGGCGCCATGGCGTGGTCGTCCCGCTGCCCTCGCCTTCCCCGGCCATGCCGACGCTACCCTCACCGGTTCCTGGTCGGCGCACGATACCGCCTCGACGCGGCAGTCGACAGCCCCACCGGGTTTCTGCGAAGGGAAGACATGCGGATCGGCATCGACCTCGGCGGCACCAAGATCGAAGGCCTCGTGCTCGACGAAGCGGGCGGCGAGCGCGCCCGGCTGCGCGTGGCGACGCCGCAGGGCGACTATCCCGGCACGCTGCGGGCAGTGGCCGGCGTGGTGCGTGACCTCGAGACCCGGGTCGGCGCGCGCTGCCGGGTCGGCGTCGGCCATCCCGGCGCGCTCTCGCCCGCCACCGGGCTGGTCAAGAACGCCAACTCGACCGTGCTCAACGGCCACCCGCTCGACCGCGACCTGCGCACCGCCCTGCAGCGCGACGAGATCCGGCTGGCCAACGACGCCAACTGCTTCGCCGTGTCCGAGGCCGCCGACGGCGCCGGCCGCGGCGCCCCGGTGGTGTTCGGCGTGATCCTCGGCACCGGGGTCGGCGGCGGCATCGTGATCGACGGCCGGCCGCTGACGGGGGCGCAGGCGGTCGCCGGCGAATGGGGGCACAACGCGCTGCCGCTGCCGCGCGACGACGAGCGCCCCGGGCCGGCCTGCTACTGCGGCCGCCACGGCTGCGTCGAGGCGTGGCTGAGCGGCCCCGCCGTCCAGGCCCAGTTCCAGGCCCGCACCGGCCGCGACCTGCGCGCCACCGAGATCGCCGACGCGGCGACGCAAGGCGACCGCGACGCCGCGTCCATGATCGAGCTCTACTGCGACCGGCTGGCCCGCGCGCTGGCCAACGTCGTCAACCTGCTCGACCCGCACGTCGTGGTGCTGGGCGGCGGCCTGTCGCGGATCGAGGCGCTGTACCGGCGGGTGCCCGTGCTGTGGCGGGACTACGTGTTCTCGGAGCCGGACCACATCGCCACCCGGCTGCTGCCGCCGCGTCACGGCGATTCGAGCGGCGTGCGCGGCGCGGCGTGGCTCTGGCCGGCGGCCTAGCGAAGGCTCACTTGCACTCGGGCCGGGGCAGCGGCTCCAGCCGCGTGATGCGGTACTCGATCGCCGCGTCGTTCTCCTCGTGCGTGCCGTACAGCTCGATGCCGTTGTCGAGGGTGACGCTGCTCATCGCGTAGGCCGGCTCGCCCTGCGCCTTGCTGTCCGCCCCGCTCTCGAAGAAGCCGGCGCGGTAGTAGATGCGCATCCGGCCCTCGACCAGCTGCTCGCCGCCGCCTGCCGGCGTCTTGATGTCGGCCAGCCGCTTCGGCACCCGGCCGATCAGCACGTTGACCGACTGCGGCGGCTTCACCTTGTCGCCGAAGAAGAACTTGGCGTCGAAACCGTTCTCGCCCGCCTTGGCCAGCCGCACCGTCTCGCGTGCGATGCCGACCGGGAACAGCGTCCCCACCGGCAGCCCGACCGACTGGCCGGCCGGCTCGCTGAACCGCGCCTCGCCCTTGCCATCGTCGTCGATCGTCGCCTCGCCCTTGTACAGGCTGACCTGCCGGCCCCCGGCCGCGGTCCGGTGCTCGAACTTCAGCTTGCGGCCGTCGCGGCTCTCGCTCAGCTGCGACTGCTGCTCGCTGGCCACCGGGGCCCGGCCGCCGGCCTCGAGACGCAGGCGCTGGTTGATGACGTAGCCGTCGCAGGTCAGGCGCAGTTCGTAGGCGTAGGTGCCGGAGGTCGACGGACCCGGCTTGCCCCGCTCGAGGGTGGAGACCGAGTAGACCGCACGGTGCGGCGCGAAGTCCTGCGCGGCGAGCGGGGCGACGAAGGCCACCACGGCCACGGCAGCCAGCGGCGGGAGCAGTCGAAGGGTCAGCATCGCGGCCTCGGCAGGGCTTGGAGTTGAACGAGACGGGCATCGACGGCGAACTCGCCGTAGTCGAGCATCATCGAGCGGGAAATGCCGTTGCCCAGCAGGTCGAGCGCCAACTCGTACTCCGGGTTGGCGGTCCCCTGGTCGCCGGCGGCGAAGAAGGCCAGGCGCACGCCCCACGACGGCTGGTTGCGCAGCAGCCCGACGTCGCCGCGGACCGCCGGACCGGCGGCGCGCGGCGGCTTGCCGATCACGGCGTTGACCTGGAAGGCGCCGTCCAGCCGGGCGCCGTCGAACACGCTGTAGGACACCGACTTGTCGCCGTCCCTCGCGTGGCGAATGATCAGCGCGAGGTGGGTGGTCGGGAACAGGGTTCCGGCCGGCAGTTCGAAGTTGCGGGCCTCCGGCAGCGTGAACGAGGCCCGTCCCTTGCCGCCCGGTGCCTCGAGGTCGGCATGGCCGCGCAGCTCCTCCTCGACCTCCTGGTCCTGGATGTTGCGCACGCTGAACCGCAGCCCGAGGCCGTCCTTGGTTTCGTAGCTGGTGAAGCTCGAGTCGGTGTCGAACTCGTCGCCCTCGGTGCGCAGGAACTTGAGCTTGATCCGCTGCTTGACCTCCCAGGCGTCGCAGGAATCGACCATCTCCAGCACCATCCGGCCGTTGACCTCGACGATGCCGCTGTTGGGACGGGCGGCGGCGAGCTTCATGTCGTATGTCGCCCGGTGCGGCACGAGCACGACGTCCGACGCCTGCTGCTGCGCACCGGCGCCGTTTATCCACAGCCCCAGCAACAGGAGGGCGCCGACGGCGGCAACGGGTGCCGCGATCCGGACGCGGGAACGGCGAAAGCTATGCGTGATCAACGGACAACTGGCAGGGGGCTAGGCCTTGTAGCCGGGCGTCCAAGCGTAATATCCATGCGGGCGGATTGCCAGAATCATCGTGGTCAAAACGCCGCGACGGGGGAGGAAAGTTAGATGACCGCACGCAAGCCGAGGGTACTGGCGACGCGCCATTTCCCGCCCGACGTCGAGGCCCGGCTGGCGGCCAATTTCGACGCCGTCCTCAACCCCGACGACCGGCTGTTCGACGGCCCCGCCCTGGTGGCCGCCGCCGCCGGCTGCGACGCCATCATGTGCGCCGCGGGCGACGTCATGTCGGCCGAGACCGTGGCCGCCCTGCCCGCCTCGGTGCGGATGATCGCGACCTTCTCGGTCGGCTACGAGCACATCGACGTGGCCGCGGCCGCCCGCAAGGGCATCGTGGTCTCGAACACGCCGGACGTCCTGACCGACGCCACCGCCGACATCGCCATGCTGTGCCTGCTGGGCGCCGCCCGCCGGGCCCAGGAAGGCATCCAGATGCTGCGCACCCACAACTGGGTGGGCTGGAGCCCGACCCAGCTGATGGGCGTGCACGTTACTGGCAAGCGGCTGGGCATCCTGGGCATGGGCCGGATCGGCCAGGCGATGGCCGACCGGGCCCGCGCCTTCCGCATGCAGATCCACTACAGCAACCGCACGCGGCTGGCCCCCGACCTCGAGAAGGGCGCGGTGTTCCACGCCGATCCCGACGACATGCTGGCCCATTGCGACTTCCTGTCGATCAACGCGCCGATGACCCCGGCGACCCGCAAGTGGGTCAATGCCGAGCGCATCGCCAAGCTTCCCAAGGGCTCCGTCGTGGTCAACACGGCGCGCGGCGGCGTGGTCGACGACGAGGCCCTGATCGCCGCGCTGAAGAGCGGCCGGCTGGCGGCGGCCGGGCTCGACGTGTTCGACGGCGAGCCGAAGATCCACCAGGGCTACTACGACCTCGCCAACGCGTTCCTGCTGCCCCACATGGGCTCGGCGACCGTCGAGACGCGCAACGCCATGGGGTTCCGGGCGCTCGACAACCTCGAGGCCGTCCTGCTCAGGAAGCAGCCGGCGCCGGACGCGGTGAAGGCTTCCTGACAGACCGCGCCTTGGCCTTGGCGGGCTTGGCCGGCGCGGCAGTGGCCGCCTTGGCGGGCGGCGCGGCGGTGGCGGTGGCCGGTGCCGGCTCCGGCACTTCGGCGACCGCGGTGGTCGGCTCGGCCGGACGGGCAGGCGCTGGGCCTGGCGTGGGGGCCGGCGCGGTTTCCGGACGGTAAGCGGCGGCATCCCAGCTGGTGGCCGGTGCGTCGGCCGCAGGGCGCAACGGCGGCGTGTACTGGACGCCGTCTTCCGAGACCGTGCGCTGCGGGTCGTTGTAGTCGACCTTGTAGGGGTCCGCGGTTCCGACCCGCTCCTGGCAGACCTTGCGGCCCTTGATGACGCGCCACAGCGCGCAATCCTGCTTGGAGACCATCGAGATCAGGTGGTCGGTGGACGTCTTGTGGGTCTCGGCCAGGAGACCACCGTCGGCCGCGTAACTGGCGCCCGACACCGCCAGCGGCACGCCACAGGCGGAGGTCGCCAGGGCCAGTCCGGCGAGGAGCGGAAAAGTAATAAAGGCGAGCCGAAGGGTGCTCATAAATTACTTTATATTCTTAAAATAACCCCTTGATGGTAATTGCGTTTCTTCATGCAGTCAACCTGAACGCAAGACACACCACGGCTAGGCCCGGGGAACCCTCCCCGGACTAGCCATCGTGGCGTCGCGCCGCCCCTGGGACGGGCGCGCTAGTCCTTCTTGGCGGGCGGCAGGCGCAGGCCGATATGCAGCTCGCGCAGCTTGGTGGCCGGCAGCTCGGTCGGCGCGTCCATCATCAGGTCGACCGCCTGCTGGTTCATCGGGAAGGTGATGACCTCGCGGATGTTCGGCTCGTCGGCCAGCAGCATGACGATGCGGTCGACGCCCGGCGCGGCGCCGCCGTGCGGCGGCGCGCCGAAGCGGAAGGCGTTGAGCATGCCGCCGAAGCGCAGCTCGACCTCTTCCTTGCTGTACCCGGCGATGCCGAACGCCTTGTACATGATCTCGGGGCGATGGTTGCGGATCGCGCCCGAGCACAGCTCGATGCCGTTGCAGACGATGTCGTACTGCCACGCCTTGATGGTCAGCGGATCCTGCGTCTCGAGCGCCTCGAGTCCGCCCTGGGGCATCGAGAACGGGTTGTGGCTGAAGTCGATCTTCTTGGCCGTCTCGTCGTACTCGAACATCGGGAAGTCGACGATCCAGCAGAACTCGAACGTGTCCTCGGCGATCAGCCCCATCTCCTGGCCGACCTTGGTGCGGACCTGGCCGGCAAACTTCCACGCCGCTTCCGGCTTGTCGGCGACGAAGAACACCGCATCGCCGTCGACCGCGCCGGTCAGCGCCTTGAGCTTCTCCAGCCGGTCGCCAGCCACGAACTTGGCGATCGGGCCCTTGCCCGCCCCGCCCTCGAGCACGATGTAGCCGAGGCCCGGCTTGCCCTCGCCCTGGGCCCACGAGTTCAGCTTGTCGAAGAAGCTGCGCGGCTGGCTGCCCGCGCCCGGCGCGCGCAGCGCGCGGACCACGCCGCCCGCCGCGACGATGCCGGCGAACACCTTGAAGTCGGAGCCGGCGAACACCTCGCCGGCATCGACGATGCGCAGCGGGTTGCGCAGGTCCGGCTTGTCGGTGCCGTAGGTCAGCAGCGCCTCGGCATAGGGAATCCGCGGGAACGGCCAGTTCGTGACCTGGCGCGGCGTCTCGCGGTTGAAGCTCGCGAATTCCTGGAACACGCCGCCCAGCACCGGTTCGATCGCGGCGAACACGTCGTCCTGGGTGACGAAGCTCATCTCGAAGTCGAGCTGGTAGAACTCGCCCGGCGCGCGGTCGGCCCTCGCGTCCTCGTCGCGGAAGCACGGCGCGATCTGGAAGTAGCGGTCGAAGCCCGACACCATCAGCAGCTGCTTGAACATCTGCGGCGCCTGCGGCAGCGCGTAGAACTTGCCAGGATGGATACGGCTCGGGACCAGGTAGGAGCGCGCGCCCTCGGGGCTGTCGGCGGTCAGGATCGGCGTCTGGAACTCGGTGAAGCCCTGGTCGATCATGCGCCGGCGCAGGCTGGCGATGACCTGGCTGCGCAGCATGATGTTCTTGTGCAGCTTGTCCTTGCGCAGGTCGAGGAAGCGGTACTTGAGGCGCAGCTCCTCCGGCGTCGTGTCGTTCTCCTGGTAGACCGGGATCGGCAGCGGGTCGGCCATCGACTGGACGACCAGTTCGGCGGCGTCCAGCTCGACGGCGCCCGTGGCCAGTTTGGCGTTCACGGTCGAGGGCTCGCGGGCCACCACCTTGCCGGTCACCGTGATCACGCTCTCGTTACGCACGGCCTCGGCGGTCTTGAAGACCGGACTCGAGACGTCCACCACCACCTGGGTCACGCCATAGTGATCTCGCAGGTCGATGAACAGCAGACCACCGTGGTCGCGCTTGCGCTGCACCCAGCCTGAAAGACGGGCCTGCTGGCCGACATGCTCGGGCCGCAACTGGCCGCACGTATGGGTTCGGTATACTGAAGACATGACGTATTTTCCGGGTTTGGAGGCCCGGCAAAAGGCACCGAAAGCCGAGGCAAGTCAAGGGAATGGCCGGTTTCCGCTCACGGCGCCTTTGCCGGAGGCGCCGCGGGGTCTATAGATCGTCGGCAATGAAGCTCATCACAACGACCGACGAGTTGGCGGCATTCTGCAAGCCCCTCGCCGATACCGAGTTTGTCGCCGTCGACACCGAGTTCATGCGTGAGCGGACCTACTGGCCCAAGCTCTGCCTGGCCCAGGTCGCCGGCCCCGACGATGCGGCCGCGATCGACACGCTGGCCGATGGCATCGACCTCGCCCCGCTGGACGAGCTGATGCTCAACCCCAAGGTTCTCAAGGTCTTCCACGCGGCCCGCCAGGACCTCGAAATTTTCTACCTGCGCCTCCAGAAGGTGCCCGGCCCCCTGTTCGATACCCAGGTCGCCGCCATGGTCTGCGGCCACGGCGAGGCCGCCTCCTACGAATCGCTGGCCACTCGCCTGGCCAAGGCCAAGATCGACAAGTCGAGCCGCTTCACCGACTGGAGCCGCCGGCCGCTCAGCGAGCGCCAGATCACCTACGCCCTGTCCGACGTCACCCACCTGCGCGTCGTCTACGAGAAGCTGAAGAAGCAGCTCGACAAGACCGGCCGATTCTCGTGGATCGCCGAGGAAATGGCCGTCCTGAACGATCCGGCGACCTACCGGGCCGACCCCGAGCAGGCGTGGCGGCGGCTGAAGCCCCGCGGGGCCTCCCCGCGCGTCATGGCGATCCTCAAGGAGGTCGCCGCCTGGCGCGAGCGGACGGCGCAGCGCATCGACATTCCCCGACAGCGCCTGGTCCGCGACGAGCAGCTCCTGGAGATCGCGAGCCACGCGCCCAAGTCGATCGAGGAACTCGCCGCCACTCGCGGCCTGGGTCGCGGCTTTGCCGAGGGCTGGCAGGGGCGCGAACTGATGGAAGCCATCGAGCGGGCGCGGGCCTTGCCGGAATCGGAACTGCCGGTCCGCGACAAGACGCCCGAGCAGATCCGGGCGCCCGGCGCGATCGTCGACCTGCTGCGTACCTTGCTGCGTCTCAAGGCCGACCAGGCGGGCGTGGCAGGCCGTCTCGTGGCGAGCGCCGACGAACTCGACCGGCTGGCCGCGGGCAAGCGCGACATCGGTGCCCTGAAGGGCTGGCGCAACGAGGTCTTCGGCGCGGACGCGGTCGACCTGATCGAGGGCCGTCTGGCACTGGCACTGAACGGCGACCAGCCGAAACTCATCCAGCTGTCGCCGAGTTCCTAGTCACCCGGCCCAGGGGATACGATCACCGGCCTGAGCTCGAAGGCCTGGGCTGCGGCCTCCAGTCGGCGCGCCGTGACATCGCCCAGGCTCCTCTTGAGCGTCGTCGGGACCAGGAGCCGCAGCTCCCGGTCGGTGCGGCGAAGCTGCAGCTGCGGCAGCAGGCCCGGAGCGCCGCCGCTCAGGTTATAGGCGAGCCGCAGGCAGGCGCCGAGCCGCCGGGCGAAACTACGCC
>Ga0102832_1001317_pt1 | contig 20255 bp, 19 predicted proteins | sample EBPBio282013_DNA_FD_88942 | JGI IMG/M metagenome (GOLD analysis project Ga0102832, IMG submission 88942) | Wastewater treatment Type I Accumulibacter community from EBPR Bioreactor in Madison, WI, USA - Reactor 2_5/28/2013_ DNA (Illumina Assembly) | ecosystem: Engineered > Bioreactor > EBPR >...
GGCCTGATCGGCTCGCCGGAAACCATCCGCCGCAAGCTGCGCCAGTTCCAGGCCAGCCATGTCGACCAGGTGATCCTGCTGAACCAGGCCGGCAAGACCAGCCACGAGGACATCTGTGGCTCGCTCGAGCTGTTCGCCCGCGAGGTCATGCCCGAGTTCCATGCCGCCGAGGCCGAGCACGCGGCGTGGAAGCAGAAGGTGCTGGCGCGGGAGATCGTGCTCGAGGACCTCGACGTCCAGAAGTACGACATCTTCAGCCACCAGAACGAGCACATCGTGCGGCTGAGCCCCGAGCAGCTGAAGGCCAAGATGGCCGAGAAGGAAGCCGCGGCGAAGCGCGCCTGAATCAGTTCGACCGCGTGCTGGCGTAGACGTTGAGGAAACCCAGCCTGCCGGCCGGGCGGAACTCGTCGCGCCAGCCCACGGCGACGCGGTCGTAGAGCTCGACGAAGTCGTCGCTCAGCAGCAGCCAGTCGAGCCGCGCCTCCCGCAGCAGCGGCGCCAGCGTGCCGGACCGCATCGCCGCCAGGGCATCGACCCGCGCCTTGCCGTCGAAGTTCACGACCCGCGACGGGTAGCGATAGCCCAGCCGCCCCGACTCGGGCGCGCCGATCAGGCCGCTGCCCTGGCCAAGCGGCGTGTTCGCGATCTCGTACACCTCGTAGCCGAGGTAGCTGCGATAGGGCCGGCCGTAGTCGCGCCACACCCAGGCGAGGTTCGAGCCGATCGCCAGGATCGCCAGGGTCGCCAGCCCGAGCCGGAGCGGCCGGCGGTCGGAAGCGGCGACGGCGTGCAGGACGAACAGCGACAGCACGATCAGCACCAGCAGCTTCATCGGCGCGAAGTAGCGCGGGAAGAACTGGCCGGCGCCGCTCTGGGCTTCGTAGTAGGCCAGCAGGCACAGGCAGGCGGCGGCCAGCGCGACCAGCACCAGGCGCGCCCGCGGCTCGATGGCCGGCGCGCGGTCGCGCCACCGCCAGGCCGCGAGGCCGAGCGCGACCGCGACGATCGGCATGACCACGGCGGCGACCGGCAAGGCCTCCATCACGCTGCGCTGCTTGGCGAAGTAGATCGGCACCAGGCTGGTCGCGAGGTAGCGCAGCAGCCGGCCGAGATCGACCACGGGGTAGATGTCGTTGGCGGTTGCCGGGCCGCTTTGCGGCATCGGGTGGCCCCACACGAGCTGGCAGTAGACCAGCCACGGCACGACCAGCAGGCTGGCGACCAGGCCGATCACCAGCCCCTCGCGCAGCGGCCGCGGCCGCACGCCGGGCAGCAGCGTGGTCGCCAGCAGCGCCGCGAACAGGAACACGCCATCGTTGCGCGCCAGCATGAACAGGCCGGCGATGACACCGAGCGCCGCCAGCCGGCCGGTGGCGGCGGGCGCCCCGCGCAGGTGGTCGTGGAAGGCCAGCATCAGGCCTAGGCCCAGCGTCAGCGCCAGGCCGGTGTCGAGGCCCGAGAAGTACAACTGGTTGAGATGCGCCTCGCACAGGAAGGCCACTGCCAGCAGGGGCAGCGCGAGCGGCGGCAATGGCGCGGTCGCGGCGGCGCGCACGAACCGAAGGAACAGCGCGAGGCCCAGCAGCCAGAGCGCGAAGCTCGCGAGGTAGATCAGCGCGAAGGCCACGCGCTCGTCACGCCCGACCACGAAGGCGAGGCCGGTCAGCGCCTGCCACAGCGGCTGGAACCCGGTGGTCCAGTGGCTGCCGTCGATGGTGACGCCGCTGCCGTTGCCGATGTTCCGCGCGATGGTGAGGTAGTAGTAGGCGTCGTCACCGCCCTCGGCGAACGCCACCGCGACGGGGTTGCTCGACAGGATGCGGTCCAGGAAGTCGGCGGCGCGCGCGGCGACGAAGAGGGCCAGGAGGGCCCAGAGCAGGAAGGCCAACGGCATGGACGCAACGCCTCGGGAGAACGAGGCGTCACGTTACCTGCCATGCCGTTGGCTGAACAGCCGTCGCTGGGAGGCTTACTGCCGCGGCGCCGTGGCCGCGCCGATCGCCGCGCCGCCCACCGCGCCGATCGCGGCACCGGCCAGCGGCGCGCCGGCCGCCGCGCCGACGATGGCGCCGCTCCCCGCGCCGATGGCGCCGCTGGTCAGCGCACGATCCACCGGCCGGTCACCACACGCCGCGGTACCCACGGCGAGGCCGGCCAGGACGACGAAAGTTGCCAATCGCGACATGAAAGCCTCCGCTGCACGAGGGGTCGAGCCGTTACTGGGCGACACAACGGGCAGCGGAGGCGGAAGTTGCAGGCTACTTCTGCGGCGTGATGAGGAACTTCTCGCCGGTCGCGCGCTTGGCGTAGGCGGCGATGTTGGCGAGGTCGAGCGCCTCGGCCAGCGACACCGAGCGGGTGTAATGGCTGGCGAAGGTGGTCTTCAGGCTGTTGACCACGCGCTCGCGCAACCGCATCTGGTCGGGCCGGCCGATCTTCTGCAGGAACGGGGTCAGTAGCCAGCCGCCGACGCCCCACGCCATGCCGTAGTTGCGCGTCAGCTCGAGCGGCCGCGTGTCGAGGCCGCCGTAGACGTAGACCTGCTTGTGCGTGGTCGAGCCGTAGCGGCTGTACTCCTTGGCCGTCTTGTTCAGCGCCAGTTCCATGCCGGTCAGGATCTGGCTGGCCAGCCTGCCGCCGCCGATCGCGTCGAAGGCGATGGTCGCGCCGGTCTCGACCAGCGCCTGCACGAGGTCGTCCATGAAGCTCGCGGCCGACGAATCGACGACGTGCCTGGCGCCGATGTCGCGCAGGATCTTGGCCTGCGCCGCATTGCGCACGATGTTGACCAGGCCGATGCCGTCCTCGAGGCAGATCTTGTTCAGCATCTGGCCGAGGTTGGAGGCGGCCGCGGTGTGGACCAGCGCCTTGTGACCCTCGCGCTTCATCGTCTCGGTCATGCCGAGCGCGGTCAGCGGGTTGACGAACCACGACGCGCCCTCGGCCGCCGTCGTGCCGGCCGGCAGCGGCTGGCACTCGACCGCCTTCAGCAGCCGGTACTGCGCGTACATCGAGCCGCCGACCATCGACACCGTTTTGCCGAGCAGCTTCTGCGCGGCTTCCGAGCTGCCGGCCTTGACCACCGTGCCGGCGCCCTCGTTGCCGACCGGCATCGACTGGTCGAGCCGCGCGGCGAGGAAGGGCAGGGACTGCGGCGGCACCGACGCCGTCACCTTGACCGAAGCGCCGCTGCCGCTCGCCTTGGCGGTCGCCGGGTCGGCCGGGCCGAGCAGCAGGCCGAGGTCGGACGGGTTGATCGGCGTCGCCTCGACCTTGACGAGGACCTGGTCCGGACCCGGCTCGGGAAACTCGACCGTCGCCAGCGACAGTTCGAGTTGGCCGTCCTTGCTGATCTTCGACCGCAGCTGCAGTCCCGTGGTGGCGCTCATCCCCAAATCTCCTTGCTGTTCGAAATCCTGCGCGCTTTGTTAGCACATGGACGCCCTCGACGTATCCGCCGCGCTGCTGAGCGCCGTGCTGCACGCCGGCTGGAACGCCGCGGTGAAGGCGAGCCGCGATCCGACGCGCGCCATGACGGCGCAGATGCTGATGGCCGCGCTGTTCACCGTCCCCGGCCTGCTCTGGACCGGCTTGCCGTCGGTCGAGTCGTGGCCGTGGATCGCCGCCTCGACCACCATGAACGTGCTGACCGTGATGGCACTCCTGCGCGCCTACGAGCTGGGCGGCTTCGGCGTCGTCTACCCGGTGAACCGCGCGGTCGCGGTGCTGCTGGTGGTGCCGCTGGTGGCGCTGTTCGCCGGCGGCTGGCCCGGCACGGCGGCGCTGGGCGGCATCGCGGTGATCGCCGGGGCGCTCGCGCTGCTGGGCGTCGACACGCTGCGCGACCGCGGCTTCCCGTTGAAGGCGCTGGGCTGGACGCTGGCGGCGGGCCTGGGCACCGCGGCCTACATCCTGTGCGACGCGCGCGGCGTGCGCGCCTCGGGCTCGCCCTGGGCCTATGGCTTCCTCGTGTCGATCACCAACGCCGCGGCGATGTGCTGGCGCCAGCGCGCCGCCGGCCCGCCGTGGGCGCACCTGCAGGACCAGTGGCGGCTCGCCGTGCCCGCGGCCGTCGCCTCGACCGCGTCCTACCTCTTGATCCTGTGGGTGTGGAGCCACGCGCCGATCGCGCCGGCGGCGGCGCTGCGCGACACCAGCGCGGTGTTCGCGCTGCTGATCGCCGTGATCTGGCTGAAGGAGCCATTCACGAAGACGCGGGTCGCCGCGGTGCTGCTCGCCGCCTCGGCGGTGCCGCTGCTCAGGCTCGGTTGAGCCCGGTCCAGGCCGGCCGCGTGGTCGAGAAGGCCAGCACCGAGGCGAAGCACACGATGCCCAGCGCGACGAAGGCGTAGATGCCCGAGGCGCCCCAGCCGAAGCGGTCGAGCGCCAGCAGGCTGCCGCCGCCGGCAATGGCGATGCGGCCGACGTTGGCCGCCACCGGCCACATCATGTCGCCGGTGCCCTGCGAGGCGAAGTACAGCGCCATCGCCACGCCGAAGAAGCCGTAGACCGGGCCGACGATGCCGAGGTAGTGGCGGCCCGAGGCGAGCGCGCGCGGGTCGGTGGTGAACAGGCCGAGCCACAGGTCGGGCCAGATCGCGACCACCAGGCCGATCAGGGCCGCGATCGCGCCGGCCATCGCCGCGCCGGTCCACGCCATGCGGCGGGCGCGGGCATACTGCTTGGCGCCGATGTTGGTGCCGACCAGCGCGGTCAGGGTGGCGCCGATGCCGAAGCTGATCGGCACCAGCATGTACTCGAGCCGGCTGCCGATGCCGTAGCCGGCGATCGCGCCGTCGCCCTCGCGGCCGATCAGGCCGGTGACGACCAGCACCGTGGCGTTGGTCAGCACGACGACGACGCAGGCGATCACGCCGACCTTCAGGATGTCGCGGAAGGCGCGCCAGCGGAACCCGTCGACCGGCCAGCGCAGCCGCAACTGCGCCTTCGGGCCGAGCAGGCGACTCAGCATCCAGGCCGCGGCCAGCGCGAAGGCGATGACCGAGGCGATCGCCGGGCCGCGGATGCCGAAGGCGGGCAGGCCGAACCAGCCGAGCGTCAGCGCGCCGGTCAGCGGGATCTGCAGCGCCGCCGTGGCGACCAGCGCGTAGCCCGGAGTCTTCATGTCGCCGGTGCCGCGCAGCACAGAGGCCATCGAGTTGGCGATCCAGTGCGCGCCGCAGCCGAGGAACAGGATGGTGGCGAAGGCCTCGGCGCGATCGAGCGCGGCGCCGCTGCCGCCCAGCAGGCCGTAGATCGGCCGGCCGAAGCCCACGAACACGACGGCGAACAGCGCCGCCATGCCGAGCGCGATGGCCAGCGCGTGCGCCGCCGCCGCCTCGGCCGCCGCCTTGTTGCCGGCGCCCAGCGCGCGCGCCACCGACGAGGAGATGCCGCCGCCCATGGCGCCGGCCGACATCTGGCCGAGCGACATCTGGGTCGGGAAGACGAGGGCGAGGGCGGCGAGGTCGAGGGTACCCAGCCGGCCGACGAAGAAGGCGTCGGACACGCTGACCAGGCTCTGCATCGCCACGTTCAGGACGTTGGGGGTGGCGAGCGCCAGGATGGTGGGCACGATCGGCCCGGTCAGCATCATCTGGCGGCGTTCAGCGGGACTCATGGAAACTCGTGTAGATGCACCTTTGTCGCCCCACCATGCCAGAAGCGGCGGGCCGCTCGCACGAGCTTATCTCATGACGCCATCAGCGGCGGGCGCAGAGGTCCAGCACGGCCTGGGCGAGCTGGTCGACGGTGTGGATGTCGGCCACGCGGTTGAGCGGCAGGTAGATCTCGAAGCGGTCCTCGAGCGCCATGATCATGTCCATGACGGTCAGCGAGTCGATGGTGGCGCCGTCGGAGATCACGGTCGACCCGGTGATGCCGCGCTCGCCGCCGTGGAAGGGCGCCAGTTGCTGGCGGATCCCGCTCATCACGACGCTCGTCAGTCCGCCGGTTTCCCGCAACGCCTGCTCCGCTTTTTCTTGTTGTCGATGACATCAGACATCAACGCGGAGTCGGAGGGAAATAACAATTCGTTACTTAATGTTGCGAGGATGGGCGGACCCTTTATCTCTTCGGAGCATCGATCTTATTTCCTCCCCGCGCTGCGGCGCGGGGAGGAAAGGCTTCAAGCCGCCTTGCCGACCCAGTCGTCGAAGTCCTTCAAGGCCCGCGCGCTCAGCGCCTGCTTGCGCTCCTTGCCGCGCAGCGTGCCCTCGATCGGCGGGAACAGGCCGAAGTTGACGTTCATCGGCTGGAAGGTGGTGGCATCGGCGCCGCCGGTGATGTGGCCCAGCAGGGCGCCCATCGCGGTGGTCGGCGGCGGCGTCACCGGCGCCGCGCCGTGCCGCTCGGCGGCGGCGAAGCGGCCGGTCATCAGGCCGACCGCGGCACTCTCGACGTAGCCCTCGCAGCCGGTGATCTGGCCGGCGAAGCGCAGCCGCGGCTGCGCCTTGAGGCGCAGCGTGCCGTCGAGCACGCGCGGGCTGTTCAGGAAGGTGTTGCGGTGCAGGCCGCCCAGCCGCGCGAATTCGGCGTTCTGCAGGCCGGGGATAGTGCGGAACAGCCGCGTCTGCTCGCCGTGCTTCAGCTTGGTCTGGAAGCCCACGATGTTCCACAGCGTGCCGAGCGCGTTGTCCTGGCGCAGCTGGACCACCGCCCATGGTCGCTTGCCGGTGCGCGGGTCGCGCAGGCCGACCGGCTTCATCGGGCCGAAGCGCAGCGTGTCGGGGCCGCGCGACGCCATCACCTCGATCGGCAGGCAGCCGTCGAAGTAGGGGGTGTTGGCCTCCCACTCCTTGAACTCGGTCTTGTCGCCGGCCAGCAGGCCCGCGACGAAGGCGTCGTACTCCGGCTTGTCGAGCGGGCAGTTGAGGTAGTCAGCCCCGTCGCCGCCCGGGCCGCCCTTGTCGTAGCGCGACTGCTTCCAGGCGATCGAGCGGTCGATGCTCTCGTAGTGGACGATCGGCGCGATGGCGTCGAAGAAGGCGAGCGCGTCCTCGCCGCTGGCCGCGCGGATCGCCTCGGCCAGCGCCGGCGAGGTCAGCGGACCGGTCGCGACGATCACGCTGTCCCAGTCGGCCGGCGGCAGGCCCGCGACCTCGCCGCGCTCCAGCGTGACGAGCGGGTGGGCGAGCAGCGTCTCCTGCACGGCGGCCGAGAAGCCGTGGCGGTCGACCGCCAGCGCGCCGCCGGCCGGCAGCTTGTGGGCGTCGGCGGCGCGCATGATCAGCGAGCCGGCGCGGCGCATCTCCTCGTGCAGCAGGCCGACCGCGTTGTTCGCCGCGTCGTCCGAGCGGAAGGAATTGGAGCAGACCAGCTCGGCCAGGCTGTCGGTCTGGTGCGCCTCGGTGCCGCGTTCGGGACGCATCTCGTGCAGGATCACCGGCACGCCCGCCGAGGCGACCTGCCACGCGGCTTCCGAGCCGGCCAACCCGCCGCCGACGATATGGATGGGCTTGATGCTTGACGTCATGGCCTTCGACCTGAAACCTGCGCCTCCTTACATGGGAGTGCCCGACATGGCCAACAAGTTCCACAATCCGAAGACCGTCGCGCTGGCCGGCAAGTACAGCCTCGGCGCCGAGGTGCCGCCGAACGCCCGCGTCCTGTTCGTTTCCGGCCAGGTCGGCCTCGATGCGAAGGGCAAGCTGGGGGCCGGCATCGACAAGCAGTGCGACCTCGCCTGGAAGAACATCGGCCAGGTGCTGAAGGCGGCCGGCATGACCTACCGCGACATCGTCAAGATCAACGCCTACGTCACCGACCCGCGCTACATGACGGCCTACCGCGAGGCCCGCGCCCGCTACATCCCGAAGGAGCCGTTCCCGGCCTCGACCCTGGTGATCGTGTCGGGCCTCGCCGACGCCGACATGAAGGTCGAGATCGAGGTGGTCGCGGCGAAGTAGGGAAGGAACGGGCGATGACCGACCGTCTGCGTGTCGCGCTGGCGCAGCTCGACCCGACGGTCGGCGACGTCGACGGCAACCTCGCCCGGGTCCGCGCCGCGCGCGCCGAGGCCCGGGCGCAGGGTGCCGACTTGGTGCTGGTGCCCGAGCTGGTGCTGGCCGGGTACTTCCCCGAGGACCTGCTGCTGAAGCCGAGCTTCGTGCGGCGCTGCCACGATGCCGTCGAGGCGCTGCGCGCCGACACGCGCGACGGCGGGCCGGCGGTGTTCGTGACGACGCCGTGGGCCGAGGACGGCAAGCTCTACAACGCCATCGTCGCCCTGCAGAAGGGCGAGATCGTCGGCAAGCGCTACAAGGTCGACCTGCCGAACTACGGCGTGTTCGACGACAAGCGCGTGTTCTCGCCCGGCCCGATGCCGGGACCGCTGGTCTTCGAGGGCGTGCGGATCGGCGTGCCGATCTGCGAGGACATGTGGACGCCCGAGGTGGTCGAGTGCGTCGCCGAGACCGGCGGCGAGATCCTGCTGGTCGCCAACGCCTCGCCCTACGAGGCCGGCAAGACCGACGTGCGCGTCCAGCTCGCGGTCAAGCGGGTGGTCGAGAGCGGCCTGCCGCTCGCCTACGTCAACCAGGTCGGCGGCCAGGACGAGGTGGTCTACGACGGCGCATCGTTCGTGATCGGCGCCGACCGCGCGCTCAAGGCGCAGCTCGCGGCGTTCCGCGAGCAGGTCGCCACGGTCGAGTTTCGCCGCGGCCCCGATGGCTGGGATTGCCTGCCGGGCCCGATCGCGCGCGACCTCGAACCGCTCGAGTCGATGTACCAGGCGATGGTGCTGGGTCTGCGCGACTACGTGAACAAGACCGGCTTCCCGTCGGTGGTGATCGGCCTGTCGGGCGGCGTCGATTCGGCGCTCACCGCCGCGGTGGCGGTCGACGCGCTGGGCGCCGACCGGGTCCACACCATCATGATGCCGTCGCCCTACACCAGCGCGGAGTCGCTGGCCGACGCGACGGCCTGCGCCGCCGCGCTGGGCGTGCGCCACGACACGATCGACATCGGGCCGGCGATGGCGGCCTTCCGCTCGATGACCGCGCCACTGTTCGGCAACCGCGGCGAGGACGTCACCGAGGAGAACATCCAGAGCCGGGCGCGCGGAGTCGTGCTGATGGCGGTGTCGAACAAGCTGGGCGGCATGGTGCTGACCACCGGCAACAAGTCGGAGATGGCGGTCGGCTACGCCACGCTCTACGGCGACATGTGCGGCGGCTACAACGTGCTGAAGGACGTCTACAAGACGACGGTGTTCGAGCTCTGCGCGTGGCGCAACGGGCATTCTTTCGACGGCATGCTGGGCCCGGCCGGCCGCGTGATCCCCGAGCGCATCCTGGCCAAGCCGCCGTCGGCCGAGCTGCGGGCCGAGCAGAAGGATTCCGATTCGCTGCCGCCGTACCCGGTGCTCGACGCGATCCTCAAGGGGCTGATCGAGCGCGATCGCTCGGCCGAGGAGCTGGCGGAGGAGGGGCACGACCTCGCCACCGCGCGGCGCGTGTGGCGGCTGCTCGAGGCCGCCGAGTACAAGCGGCGGCAGGCGCCGCCCGGCGTCAAGATCACCTCGCGCATCATCAGCCGCGAGCGTCGCTATCCCATCGTCAACGGCTTCAGGGGCTGACCATGTTGCTGGCGCAGATCTCCGACATGCACGTGAAGGCGCCCGGCCAGTTGCTGTACGGTCGGATCGACACCAATGCTTTCCTCGAGCGGGCGGTGGCCCACCTCGCCGCGCTCGATCCCGCGCCCGACGCGGTGATCGCCACCGGCGATCTCGTCGACGGCGGCAGCCCCGAGGAATACCGCGCGCTCGCCGGGCTGCTCGCGCCGCTCGCGATGCCCGTCTACCTGGTGCCCGGCAACCACGACCGCCGCGACGGCCTGCGCGCGGTGTTCGGCGGCAGCCCGTGGATGCCGGCCGACGGCTTCGTGCAGTACGGAATCGAGGCCGGGCCGCTGCGCCTGCTGGGGCTCGACACGCTGGTCGAGGGCAAGGGGCACGGCGCGCTGTGCGACGCACGGCTCGACTGGCTGGAGGCGCGGCTGGCCGAGAGCGACCGGCCGACCGTCGTGTTCATGCACCACCCGCCGTTCGACTGCGGCGTCGACGCCTTCGACAGGCTGAAGCTGAACGAGGGCGCCGGGCGGATGGCCGGGATCGTCGGCCGGCATCGCCACGTCGAGCGCGTGCTGTGCGGCCACGTGCACCGCTCGATCCAGGTCCGCTTCGCCGGCACGCTGGCCGCGGTGGCGCCCAGCACGGCGCACCAGGCGGCGCTCGACCTCCATCCCGGCGCGCCGATGGCGCTGACCATGGAGCCGCCGGGCGTCATGCTCCACCTGTGGAAGCCCGGCGCCGGCCTTGTCAGCCACACGCTTCCGGTCGGAACCTGGCGAGGTCCGGAGCCGTTCCGAAAAATGCAATGACCGCGGGCCCGTCCTCCTCGCCCCCCGCCTCGCAGCAACCGGGCCTGCTGAAGCGGCTGGGGCCCGGCATCGTCACCGGTGCCGCCGACGACGATCCCAGCGGCATCGCGACCTACAGCCAGGCCGGCGCCCAGGCGGGCTTCGGGCTGTTGTGGACGGTCATCCTCACCTGGCCGCTGATGGTCGCCGTGCAATCGGTCAGCGCCCGCATCGGCCGGGTGACCGGGCGCGGCCTCGCCGCCAACATGGCGCGGTCCTTTCCGCGACCGGTGGTCAATGGGCTGGTGCTGCTGCTGTTCGTGGCCAACACCATCAACCTCGGCGCGGATCTCGCCGCGATGGGCGAGGCGTCGCGCCTCGTGGTCGGGGGCAATGCCCATGTCTTCACCATCGGCTACGCGGTGGTGTCGCTGCTGGCGATCATCTACGTGCCGTACCATCGCTACGTCGGCCTGCTGAAGTGGCTGACCTTCTCGCTGTTCGCCTATGTCGGCGTGGTCTTCGCGGTGAAGATCGACTGGCTGGCGGTGGCGGCCGGCGCGCTGCTGCCGCGCTTCGCCCTGTCCGGCGACACGCTGACCCTGATCGTGGCGATCTTCGGTACCACGATCAGTCCCTACCTGTTCTTCTGGCAGAGCGCGCAGGAGGTCGAGGACGAGAAGGCCGATCCCGAGGCGGCGCCGCTGATCCGTCACCCCGAGCAGGCGGGGCGCGAGCTGAACCGGATCGGCTGGGAGACCTGGTTCGGCATGGCGGCGTCGAACCTGATCGCCTTCTTCATCATCCTGACCACCGCGGTCACGTTGCATGCCGCCGGCCGTACCGACATCCAGACCGCCGAGCAGGCGGCCGAGGCGCTGCGCCCGATCGCCGGCGATTTCGCCTTCTTCCTGTTCAGCCTCGGGCTGGTCGGCACCGGCCTGCTGGCAGTGCCGGTGCTGGCCGGGTCGGTCGGCTACGCCGTCGCCGAGAGCTTCGGCCTGCGCTACGGGCTCGAGCGGCGCTGGCACCAGGCGCGCGCCTTCTACGGCGTCATCGGCCTGTCGATCGTGCTGGGCCTGGCGATCGAGTTCTTCGGCCTCGACCCGATCCGTGCCCTGGTGTGGAGCGCCGTGGTGAACGGCGTGATCGTCGTGCCGATCATGGTCGCCATGATGATCGTCGCCGGCCGGGAGAAGATCATGGGCCCGTTCGTCGCGGCGCGCTGGCAGGTCGTGCTGGGCTGGGCGGCGACGGCGGTGATGGCCGCCGCCGGCCTCGCCATGTTCGCCACGATGTAGCGACCGTCGCATGAGAAACGCTGTCGGCCCGGCGAGCAGGCTTCGCGCGCGCCGGCGCATCGTCGATGCCAGCCTGCGGGCATGAAGCTCTATTCCGGACCGCTCAGCATGTTCGGCGCCAAGGCCGAGATCGCCGCGCGCGAGAAGGGCCTCGACGTCGAGGTCGTGATGGTGCCCTTCGACATGGGGCGCCTCTACCAGCCGAAGCATCCCGAGGTGGCGCGCATCAACCCGAAGGGACAGGTGCCCGTGCTGGTCGACCGGGACCTCGAGATCTTCGATTCGACCCAGATCTTCGAGTACCTCGAGACGCGCTGCCCCGAGCCGCCCCTGTGGCCGGCCGAGCCGACGGCGCGGGCGCGCGCCCGCCTGCTCGAGCACCTGTCGGACGAGGTCTACTTCCCGCCGATCGTGCGTCTCATGGGGCTGCAGGACCGGCCCGGCGACCCCGCCGCCGTTGCGGCGCGCGCCGCCGCCCGGGCCTTCTGCGACGACCTCGAGCGCCGGCTGGACGGCGCGTCCTGGCTGGCTGGCCGCTTTTCCTACGCCGACATCGCCTTCTTCATGGCGCAGCTGTTCGGCGATCGCATGGGCGCGCCGTTGACCGGCGACCATCCGCGCCTGCTGGCATGGCGCGAGCGCATGGCCGAACGGTCGTCCGTGGTCGTCGTGGTGGGGGCGATGGCCGGCTACCTGCTCTCGGTCGGGCGTCCGCTTCCGCCGTTCGTCGCCGCGATCCGCGCGAGGTCGACGGCGACGTGACGGCCGCGCCGGCGGCTTGGGCACGCGCGGCCGATGCGGTAGGGACGATGATGACCAAGATCCTGTTCCTGCCCGGCGCCGGTGGCGCGCCCGAGTTCTGGCAGCCGGTCGCGACGCTGCTGCCGCCCGCGACCCGCTACGACCTGCTCGGCTGGCCCGGGCTGGGAGCGCAGCCGCACGATCCGGCGGTGCGCGGCTTCGACGACCTCGTGCGGCTGGTGCGCGAGCGGATGACGGAGCCGGTCGACCTGGTGGCGCAGTCGATGGGCGGGGTGATCGCCGCGCGGCTGGCGCTCGAAGTGCCGGACAAGGTGCGTCGGCTGGTGCTGACGGTGACGTCGGGCGGCGTCGACATGGCCGGCCTCGGCGCCTCGGACTGGCGGGACGACTATCGTCGCGCCAACCCGCGCGCGGCGGCCTGGGTGACGGAGGAGCGGCCGTCGCCCGACCTGCCGGTCGAGCGCATCGTCGCGCCGACCCTGCTGCTGTGGGGCGACGACGACCCGATCAGCCCGCTGGCGGTCGGCCACCACCTGCAGTCGCGCATCGCCGGCGCGCGGCTGCACGTCGTCGCGGGCGGCCGCCACGACCTTGCCCGGACGCACGCCGCCGAGGTGGCGCCGCTGATCGCGCGCCACCTCGCGTGAGCCCGGCCTAGGGCTTCACGGTGCGCTTCAGGAGGGTTTCGTAGACCCGCAGCACCGACGAGCTGTCGCTCTTGCCCAGCCCCATGCCGCGGGCGAGGCGCTGGAGATTGTGGGTCGACGCCCCCATCTGCAGGGGGACGCCCAGTTCGTCCCCCAGTTCGAGGGCCAGGTGCAGATCCTTGTAGGCGAGATCGAGCGCGAAGGTGGCGGTGAAGTCGCCGCTCAGCGCCTTGTCCGACAGCGGCTTGAAGGTCGCCGAGTTGCCGCTCGAGTTGGAGATGACCTGGATGAGCTTGCGCGGGTCGAGGCCGGCGGTGACGCCCAGCATCAGCCCCTCTGCCGCCGCCGCGGCATTGCAGAACGCCAGCATGTTGTTGACCAGCTTGGCTACCGTGCCGGTGCCCAGCTCGCCCATGTGGATGACGTTGGCGCTGAACGACTGCAGCACCGGCAGCGCGTCGTCGAACACCTTCTTGTCGCCGCCGACCATGATGGCGATGGTCGCCGCCTCGGCGCCGGCGGTGCCGCCGCTGACCGGGGCGTCGAGCATGGCGATGCCCTTGGCCGCCATCGCCGCGCCGATCTTCTTCACCATCGACGGCGCGTTGGTCGAGAGGTCGATGTAGGTCTGGCCCTTGCCGATCGAGGCGAGGATGCCGCCGTCGCCCAGCGTCACCGCCTCGACGTCCTTGGGGAAGGGCAGCGACGTCATCACGACGTCGGCGCCGCGCGTCGCCTCGGCGATCGACGCCGCCGCGGTGGCGCCGAGATCGGTGCAGGTCTTGACGGCCGCCTTGTTCAGGTCGAACACCGTCACCTGGTGGTTGCTGCGCTTGACGATGTTGCGGCACATGGGACCTCCCATGTTGCCGACGCCGATGAATCCGACCTTCACATGATCCTCCCGGGTTTGCCCGACCGACTATACGACGGCTTTCGCCCCGGCGGTTCCGCTTCCCGGCAGGGCACGAAATGAGTGACCCGGCGACCCTCGCGGCCGGGCGGGACCGGGCGCGGGCGCGCGCCCTGCGCCGCATCAAGCTGGCCGCCACCGCGCTCCTGCTGTTCACCGCCGGGCTGTTCCTGGTGGCCCGCCACTTCGAGGCCGCGCACTGGGCCTGGGGCTACGTTGCCGCCTTCGCCGCCGCGGCGACGGTCGGCGGGCTGGCCGACTGGTACGCGGTGGTGGCGCTGTTCCGCCGCCCGCTCGGCCTGCCGATCCCGCACACCGCGATCGTGCCGCGCAACCACCTGCGCATCGCCGACACGCTGGGCGAGTTCATCGAGACCAACTTCCTCGCCCCCGGGCCGGTCGAGGCGCGGCTGCGCGAGGTCGACTTCGCGGCGCTGATCGCCGACTGGCTGGCCGACCGGTCGCGCAGCGCCGCGCTGGCCGGCTTCGCGGTGCGCCTGCTGCCGCAGTCGCTGGGTGCGATGGAACAGTCGGGCCTGCGCGATTTCCTCGGCCGCCGCCTGCTGGCCGAGCTCGAACGGGTCCGGCTGGCGCCGCTTGCCGCCGGCATCCTGTCGGCGGTGATGGAGAAGGGGCGGCACCAGCGCGTGCTCGACGAGATCCTGGCGGCGCTCGAGAAGCTCTTGACCGACGAGCCGACGCTCGACGCCTTCCGCGAGAAGATCCGCAAGGAACTGCCGTCGCTGTTCTCGCTGTTCTCGGCTGACGCCTACCTGCTGCGCCGCATCGTCGCCTCGACCGGCGCCTTCCTGCAGGAGGCGCGGACCGACCGCGATCACCCGCTGCGCCGCGAGTTCGACGGCTTTGTCACGTCGTTCATCGAGCGCCTGCGCACGTCCGACGACTTCGCGCGGCGCGCCGAGGCCCTCAAGCGCGACCTGCTGGCCCGCCCCGAGATGGCGCGGCTGGCCGACGGCGCCTGGGACAGCCTGCGCAGCTTCCTCGACCAGGACGCGCGCTCGCCCGACAGCCGCATCCGGCTGCACCTCGAATCGATGCTGGTCGACGTCGGCAGCCAGCTGGCGCGCGACCCGGCGCTGCGCGGCGAGATCAACCGCGGCATGGTCGTGGTGCTTGCGGAGTTCGTGCAGAGACAGAAGAGCGGCGTCGGCCGCTTCATTGCCGACCAGGTGAAGTCCTGGGACATCGACCGTCTCGTGGAACGCGTCGAAGTAACGGTCGGCGCCGACCTGCAATACATCCGCTTCAACGGTGCCATGATCGGCGGGCTGGCCGGTTTGGCCTTGCACGCGCTGGAGCAGGGGTTGAAGCTTCTGCCCTGACCCAAGGAGGTGCCCGATGGCCCAGGGACCGCTCGACTTCATGGATATGTTCAAGAGCTTCGGCGACCAGCTGAAGCTGCCCCAGGTCGACACGTCGAAGATCATGGAGCAGCACCAGAAGAACCTCGAGGCGATGGCCAAGTCGTGGCAGGCGATGGCCAGCGGCGCGACCGAGATCGCCAACAAGCAGCGCGCGATCTTCGAGGCGACGGTGCGCGACCTCGGCGAGGTCGTGAAGGACTACAAGCCCGGCGGCGACGCCCAGGAGATCATCGCCAAGCAGAGCGCCTTCGCGACCAAGGCGCTGGAGGCGGCGATCGCCAACACCCGCGACATCGCCGAGCTGGTCCAGAAATCCAGCGCCGAGGCGATGAAGATCGTGCAGGACCGGATGCAGGAATCCTACGAGGCGATCCGCACCGGGCTGGAGAAGAAGTAGGCGAAAGGTCCCTCGCTGCGCTCGGGATGACAGTCTGCTTGTCATCCCGAGCGCAGCGAGGGACCCTTCCTCGTCGGCCGATAAAGCACACCCCGTGCAACCTCCTGCCGCGGCCGGCTCGGCAGGCCTTCCGCGACGAACGCGGTTTCCGCTATGATGGGCTGGGGAACCGGCTCGACGCCCGCGGCACCATCATTGGCCCGCCGTCGACCCGGCCCTGAAACAGGGGGCACGATGGCTGCGAAATGGGTGTTTGCTGCAACGCTGGGTTTGGCGCTTGCCGGCTGTAATCCCTTGCCGCGCCCCGACTATGTCGATGTCAGCGTGCCGGCGCCGTTCCGCACCGAGCCGGACGGCACCCGCGTCGACAATGCCGACTACAAGCTCGACAACCAGGGCTACCGGGTGACCCCGGACGGCGAGCGCATCGGCACCATCGACGTGCCGGAGAAGACCGCGGGCGACAAGTCCAACGCGGTGGCCGGCTACTACATCAGCAGCACCGGCGCGGTGGCGCCGGGCCGCGTCGCCTCGACCAGCGACGTGACCGCCATGCCGAACCCGTCGAACCTGCCGACGCCGGCCCAGATGCCGCAGCAGGCGCCGATCACCCCGGCGCCGGGCAACGTGCCGGCGCCGCCGGGCTACAAGTAGGCGGTTCCCGCTACTCGATCTTGACGCCGGCCGCCCGGATGACGGGCGCCCACTTGGCGATCTCGTCGTTGATGAACTTGGCGGTGCGCTGCGGCGAGGTGTCGGTGGTCGGCACCGCCGCGATGTCCTCCAGGAACTTCACCATCTCCGGGTCCTGCATCAGCTTGCGCGATGCCTGGTCGAGCTTGTCGACCACTGGCTGCGGCATGCCGGCGGGGCCGAGGATCAGGTTGAAGGTGTAGGCCTCGTAGCCGGGCACGCCGGCCTCGATCATGGTCGGGATCTCCGGCGCGATCGGCGCCCGCTTGGCGTGGGCGTAGGCGAGGATGCGGACCTTGCCGGCACGGTGCTGCTGCAGCGTCGTGCTGAAGGTCTCGAACATCCACACCACCTGGCCCGACATCAGGTCGTTCAGCGCCGGCGCCGAGCCGCGGTAGGGCACGTGCACGACGTCGAGCCCGCCGACCTCGCGCTTGAAGTACTCGCCGGCGAGATGAAGGATGCTGCCATTGCCCGACGAGGCGTAGGAATACTTGCCCGGGTTCTTCTTCATCTCGGCGACCAGCCCCATCACCGAATCGGGCATCGACGGGTGGACCACCAGCACCAGCGGGTTGACGCAGATCGACGACACCGGGGTGAAGTCCTTCACCGCGTCGTAGGCCGGCTTCACGAAGGCGGTGGGATTGACCGCGTGGGTCGACGACGGCGCGAACAGCAGCGTGTAGCCGTCGGGCTTGGCGTTCTTGACCTCGACCGCGCCGATCGAGCCGGCGGCGCCGGCCTTGTTGTCGACCAGCATCGTCTGGCCGAGCAGGGCGGTCATCTTCTCGGCAGTCTTGCGGCCGATGATGTCGGTCGGCCCGGCCGGCGCGAACGGCACGACGAGGCGGATCGGCTTGTCGGGATACGAGGCCTGGGCCCGCACCACGCCGGGCGCGGCGACCAGCGGCGCGGCGGCGGCGCCGAGGCCAGCCGCCAGCAGGTGGCGTCTCTTCATGCAATTCCTCCCTGGACGCCCTTTGCGGGCATGTCGTTGCGGTTCCCCGGGCCAACACCCTAGCCGAGCCCGCTTGACCCGCCAACGGGCCGTCGCCACAAGTCGCGTCCCATGGTCCCGTCCGCCCCCGTCGTCCGTTTCGCGCCCAGCCCGACCGGCCTGCTGCATGTCGGCAACGTGCGCGCCGCCCTGTTCAACTGGCTGTTCGCGCGGCGCCACGGCGGCACCTTCATCCTGCGTCTCGACGACACCGACCGGCAGCGCAGCGAGGCGCGCTTCGAGGCGGCGATCGAGCAGGACCTCGCCTGGCTGGGCCTCGACTGGGCCCGCAAGGAGCGCCAGTCGGACCGGCTCGCCCACTACGACGCCGCCCGCGACCGGCTGGTCGCCGCCGGCCGGCTCTATCCCTGCTACGAGACCCAGGCCGAGCTCGAGCTCAAGCGCAACCTGCTGCGCAGCCAGGGCAAGCCGCCGATCTACGACCGCATGGCCTTGCGGCTCGATGCCGCCGAGCGGGCGCGGCTCGAGGCCGAGGGCCGCCAGCCGTACTGGCGCTTCCGCCTCGACAGCGAGGAGGTGCGCTGGGACGACCTGGTGCGCGGGCCGCAGCACGTCGACGAGGCGAGCCAGAGCGACCCGGTGCTGGTGCGCGAGGACGGCACCTACCTCTACAGCTTCACCTCGGTGGTCGACGACATCGCCTTCGGCATCAGCCACGTGATCCGCGGCGAGGACCACGTGACCAACACCGGGGCGCAGATCCAGCTGTTCCGCGCGCTCGACGCCGCGGTGCCGGCGTTCGCCCACCTGCCGCTGCTGGTCGATGCGCAGGGTGGCGGCCTCAGCAAGCGCACCGGCGCGCTGTCGATCGCCGACCTGCGCGCGCGTAACATCGAGGCGCTGGCCATCAACGCGCTGCTCGCCCGGCTGGGCACCGCCGACCCGGTCGAGCCGGTCTCCTCGCTCGACGCGCTGGTGGCGTCGGTCGACCTGTCGCGGGTCGGCCGCGCCGCCGCCCGCTTCTCGGAGGACGAGCTGGCGCAGCTCAGCGCGCGGACCCTGCACGGCCTGCCTTTCGCCGCGGTGCGCGACCGCCTGCCGCCGAGCGTCGACGAGGCACTGTGGCTGGCGGTGCGCGGCAACCTGTCGGCCCTGGCCGACGTGGCAAGCTGGGCCGAGGTGGTCGGCGGCTCGCTGGCGCCGGTGCTGGAGGACCCGCTGCTGCTCGACACCGCGGCGGCGCACCTGCCGCCCGAGCCGTGGAACGAGGGCACGTGGAAGGCCTGGACCACGGCCGTCTCGGCGGTCACCGGCCGCAAGGGCCGCGCCCTGTTCCACCCGCTGCGCCTCGCGCTCACCGCGCGCGAGACCGGGCCGGAGATGGCGAGGCTGCTGCCGCTGATCGGTCGCGCCCGCGCCGCCGCCCGGCTCACCGGGATGCGGGCATAGAATTCTCCGGCGGCGCAATTGCAGGGCAAGGACCCTTCCGATAGATTGCCGAAATGCGGTCTTTTTCGCTCCCCGGCGCGCTTTGCGCGCGATGTAACTGACGCCTCCGCCTCCGGCGGATCCAGTCCTTTGCCATGCTGATCGGGGAGTAGGGACCATGTCCCTCGTCGTCTACAACACGCTGTCGCGCGAAAAGGAGCCGTTCGTTCCGCTCGATCCGGGCCATGTCCGGATGTACGTCTGCGGCCCGACCGTCTACGACTTCGTGCACATCGGCAACGCCCGGCCGGTCGTCGCCTTCGACGTCCTGTACCGCCTGCTCCGCCGGCGCTACCCGAAGGTCACCTACGTCCGCAACATCACCGACATCGACGACCGCATCATCACGCGGGCGGCCGACAACGGCGAGACGATCGAGGCGCTGACCTCGCGCACCGGCGAGGCCTACCGCAGCGACATGCAGCGGCTGGGCGCGCTGCCGCCCGACGCCGAGCCGCGCGCCACCGAGTATGTCGGCGAGATGATCGCCATGATCGAGCGGTTGGTCGCGCGCGGCCATGCCTACGCCGCCGACGGCCACGTGCTGTTCAACGTGCCGAGCATGGAAGACTACGGCCGCCTGTCGCGCCGCTCGCGCGACGAGCTGGTGGCCGGTGCCCGCGTCGAGGTGGCGCCCTACAAGAAGGACCCCGCCGACTTCGTGCTGTGGAAGCCGTCGACCGACGCGCAGCCGGGCTGGCAGAGCCCGTGGGGCCGCGGCCGGCCGGGCTGGCATATCGAGTGCTCGGCGATGAGCGGCAAGCTGCTCGGCGAGACCTTCGACATCCATGCCGGCGGTCTCGACCTGATCTTCCCGCACCACGAGAACGAGATCGCCCAGACCCGCTGCACCTTCGGCCATGGGCTGATGGCGCGCTACTGGATGCACAACGGCTTCCTCAACATCTCCGGCGAGAAGATGAGCAAGTCGCTGGGCAACTTCTTCACGGTGCACGAGCTGCTCGACCAATTCCCCGGCGAGGCGATCCGTCTGCTCCTGCTGTCGGCGCACTACCGCCAGCCGCTCGACTTCAACCACGAGGCGCTGGTCCAGGCCAAGGCGACGCTCGACCGCTGGTACGGCGTGCTGCGTGGCAAGGACCCGGCGGCCGCGCCGGCGGTGCCGGCATCGGTCGAGGAGGCGCTGTCGGACGATCTCAACACGCCGCTCGCCATCAGCGCGCTGCACCAGCTGTCGGATCCGGCCGCGCTGCGCGCCGGCGGCCACGCGCTCGGCCTCCTGCAGCAGGACCCGGAGGCGTGGTTCCGCTGGGCCCCGGCCGGCACCTCGGGGCCGGACGACGCCGAGATCGAGGCCGCGATCGCCGCCCGCCAGGCCGCGC
>Ga0102832_1001318_pt1 | contig 20249 bp, 20 predicted proteins | sample EBPBio282013_DNA_FD_88942 | JGI IMG/M metagenome (GOLD analysis project Ga0102832, IMG submission 88942) | Wastewater treatment Type I Accumulibacter community from EBPR Bioreactor in Madison, WI, USA - Reactor 2_5/28/2013_ DNA (Illumina Assembly) | ecosystem: Engineered > Bioreactor > EBPR >...
GTCAACGCCGTCGGCATCTGGGACGAGCTGTTCTTCGTCTGCATCGTCTTCGCCCTGTACCGCCGCCACGTCGGCCTGTGGACCGCGAACCTGCTCCAGGCCGTCGTCTTCGTCTCGTTCCTGTGGGAGCTCGGGTACCGCTCCTGGGGCCCGCTGCTGACGATCCCGTTCGCGTTGGTGCAGGGCTGGATCTTCGCCACGACGGCCTCCCTGGGCTACGTCGTGACCGTCCACCTGCTCTTCGACGCGATCGTCTTCCTCGTGCTGGTGCACGCGCACAACCCGCAGCTGTTCGACGTCTTCGTCACCATCCCCCGCTGAGCGGGCGGGGTCAGGACGCGAACCGGTCGGTGGCGGCCACCAGTTCTGCGGCGATCGCCGGCTCGGAGGCCGAGTGCCCGGCCAGCACCACGCGGTAGTCGGCCTCCGGCCAGGCGCGGTGCAGCGCGTCGGCGGTGGTCACCGGGCACGGCAGGTCGTAGCGTCCCTGGACGATGACGCCCGGGATGTCGCGCAACCGTCCCGCCTCCGCGAGCAACTGCCCCTCTGCGAACCAGCCGCCGTTGACGAAGTAGTGGTTCTCGATCCGCGCGAACGCGAGCGCGAACGACGCCTCGGAGAACTCCTCGACGAGTTCGGGGGAGAACACCAGCGTCGAGGTCGCCGCCTCCCAGGTGGTCCACGCGACCCCCGCGGGCAGGTGGACGGCGGGGTCGGGGTCGAACAGCAGCTCGTGGTACTTCGCGATGCGGTCGCCGGTGAAGCCGGCGGGCAGCGGCTTCTCGAACGAGCGCCACCACTGTGGCGCGAGGTTCGCCGCACCGCCGTTGTAGTACCAGTCGAGCTCGCTGCGACGCAGCGTGAAGATGCCGCGCAACACCAGCTCCGTGACCCGTTCCGGGTGCGCCTCGGCGTACGCCAGGCCGAGGGAACTCCCCCACGACCCGCCGAACACCAGCCAGCGGTCGATGCCGCGGTCCACCCGGATCCGCTCGATGTCGTCGACCAGGTGCCAGGTCGTGTTCGCGCTCAGGTCGGCGTCCGGCTCGCTGGCGTGCGGACGGCTGCGACCGCAGCCGCGCTGGTCGAACAGCACCACGCGGTAGCGGGCCGGGTCGAAGTAGCGCCGGTAATTGGGGACGCAGCCCCCGCCGGGACCGCCGTGCACGAACACGGCCGGCTTGCCGTCGGGGTTGCCGCACTCCTCCCAGTACACCTGCTGGCCGTCACCGACCTCCAGCAGGCCGTGGGCGTAGGGCTCGATCGGGGGGTACAGGACGTCGTCCGCGCTCGGCACCTCAGTCCTCGTCATCGTCGTCGTAGTCGTCGATGATGTGCATCGCCGCCTCCTCCGCGGAGGCCGCGCCGCCGTCGATGCCGACGTCGCTGGCGACGCTCTCGGCCTCGGTGTCCAGCCCGGGGATCCCGCCGTTGGCGTCCACGAGGCGGCCCGAGCGGGCGTGGCCCACCTCGCGCGGCTCGGACGGGTCGGTGTTCCACGGACCCTCGAGGCGGACGGGCTCCTGCTGCTCCTGGGCGATCCGCATCTCCAGCGTCTCCCCCCGGCGCATCTCCGCCGGCGTGTTGCCGAAGCCCTGGGCGGGTGACCACCTCTCCGGGGTCACGTAGCCCTCGTCGAGGGGATCGTCGACACCGCGGTCGAGGAGCGTGCGCTCCTGTTCCAGCTGGTCGAGCTGCTCCGATTCGTCGGGAACGGCTTCGTCAAAGTCGGTCATAGCCCAAGACTGCCACGACCGATCTCGCGGCGGGCAGGCAACGCCCCCAAGACCACCGCGAACATCTCCCGGGGGTGTGCACGGATGTCCGGGTCTTCGTCCATCGCCACCAAACGCCTACCGACTAGGCCCTCCTCCGCAATAGGATGCCCTCTCGTGTCCGCGCAGAGCTCCCCCGTCCCGTCCCGGAGGGGCAACTACGACCTGGTCATGGCCGCCTTCGTCGGCCTGCTGCTGATCTCGAACATCGGCGCGACCAAGCTGATCGCGTTCGGCCCGCGGGTGGACGTCGGGGGCGTGCAGCTGCTGCCGATCATCACCGACGGCGGCGCGATCCTGTTCCCGCTCACCTACATCCTCGGCGACGTCCTGGCCGAGGTGTACGGGCTGCGCCGGGCCAACCGGGCGATCCTCACCGGCTTCGTGCTGGCCGCGCTCATGTCGCTCACCTTCCTCGTGGTGGACGCCGCGCCGCCGGCCGCCGACTGGCCCAACCAGGACGCGTGGCACGCCGTCTTGGGGTTCGTGCCCCGGATCGTGGTGGCGAGCCTGCTGGGCTACCTGGCCGGCCAGCTGCTCAACGCCCTGGTGCTGGTGCGCATCAAGCAGCGCTGGGGCGCCGGCCGGTTGTGGGTGCGGCTGATCACCTCCACCCTGGTCGGCGAGCTCGCCGACACGCTGGTGTTCTGCCTGATCGCGTTCGGCCCGCTCGGCAACCCGCTGGGCGGGGAGTCGATCCCCTGGCCGGCACTGCTCAACTACACCGCTGTCGGCTGGCTGTACAAGGTCGGCGTGGAGGTGCTGTTCCTCCCGCTGACCTACCGGGTCATCGCCGCGGTGAGGCGCCGGGAGCCCGAGGGGGCCTGAGCGGCGTCAGTCGCGGACGACCCGGAACGCCCACGAGCCCGAGCCCGGTCCCTCGGCGACGTACTCGGCCCCGATGCCACGCAGTGCGCCGACGAACTCGGCGTTCTCCCCGCCGGACCAGCCGGTGAGCCGCAGCACCGGCACCGGATTCACGAAGAGCGAGAACGACGCCCTGGCGTGGTCGGGCAGTGCCTTGACGAACGCGGGGTCCGTGCCGAGTGTCGCCGGCGGGGATGCGAGCTCGCCCAGGTAGGGCGCTGACGTGGCCGCGAACAGCACATCGCCCTCGACCCGCGACGTGACGGGCAGGCCGCCCTCCGGGGGTCCGACCAGCTTCTCCAGGGCTGCCCGGGCGCGGGCCACGTCGTCGGTCTCGATCCGGAGCCCGACCTCGGGCATCCCGCCCTCCGCCGCGGTGTCGGAGGACGACAGGCCGACGCTGAACGAGCGGCCCAGCAGCGCGGCGAGGTCCGCCTCGTCGAGGCCGGCTTCGGTGAGCCAGTCGCGCAGGTAGGCCTCCATTGTCGGGAAGAGCTTCTCGACCGCGCTCCCGCCGTCGGCGAAGCCGAGCCCGGCCCACGTGGAGGCCGGCAGAGCACCCAGGTCGGCCGCACCGGTGAGCCCGGTCTCCCCCAGCCCGATCAGCCGGCCGCCGAAGGTCATGGTGTCTGCGGTGAAGCCCAGCGAGACGACCGCGCGTCCCTGCACCGGGCCCGCCGGGGCGTCCTCGGCGAGCCTCGCCGCCGCGGCGAGGTCGATCCAGCCCGCCGCCACCCCCGGGTCGCCGAGGGTGGCGAGGTCGGCCGTGAAGGTGGCGTTCGACGACAGCGGGCCGGCGTCCAGCTGGCCGAGGAACGCACGGGTGTCTGCGGGCTCGGTGAGCAGCGCATAGCCGTCGCGGATGGTGACGTCCCACGCCTGACCGGTGCGTCCCGCCCAGTCACGCAGTGCCGCGGCGGCCTTCGCCTCGTCCCTGACCTGGACGGCGAACAGCCCGCCGGCCCCGCCGGCCTGCCGCGGCACGGCCGCGACGGCGAAGCGGTCGCCCAGCCACGGCTGCACGTCACGGGCGTAGTCCACGTCCTCCAGGGGCGTGCCCGGCACGGCGAGCAGCTTCCAGGCGATGGCCTTCGGGTCCGGCCGGCCGGAGGCCACGGCCTCCTTCACCTGGGGCAGGTCGCGCAGGAACTGCCAGGCCGAGGCCTTCTGCACCAGCGACGGGTCCAGGTCCACCTGGAGGTAGCTCACCGCCGTGCCCGGCACCACCTCCGCCGGGCCGCGCCCGCCGCCGAACCAGCCGAGGTAGTAGCCGGCGGCGGCGACACCGCCGCCGGTGACCAGCAGGGCGAGGGCGAGCACGAGGACGGGCAGCGCCAGCCGACGCTTCCGCACGGGCTGCTGGGGCAGGGTCCAGGCCGGTGGCGGCGACCCGGCCGCGACGAAGCCCGGCGCGGGCACTTCCGGCGGCGCCGGGTGGGTCGCGGCGTACTCCGCGGGGCTCGCGAACGCCAGCGTCGGCTCGTCGGAGGGCGGACGCGACCACGGGCTCTCCTCCCGCTGCGCCCCGGTCCAGGACGCGAGCAGGGTGCCGCAGCGCGGGCACTCGTCGTCGCCGGCGGCCACCTCCAGGTGGCAGGTCGGACAGGTCATCAGGGCAGCTCCCGGGCCGGTGGGCGGACCGGCTCAGGCTATCGGCGCAGGCACGGGCGCGACCTGTCCCCTCGCGGGCGACAGTCAGCCGCGCGCGCGGGCGTAGAAGCGCCCCAGGAACTGGGTGCGGAACTCCTCGAACCGACCCTGCTCGATGCTCGCGCGGATGTCGTCGACCAGGCGGACCGTGAACCGCTCGTTGTGGATCGTCGCGAGCGTGGCGGCCAGCATCTCCTTGGCCTTGAACAGGTGGTGCAGGTAGGCCCGCGTGTAGTGGGCGCAGGTGTAGCAGTCGCAGTCGGGGTCGAGCGGGCGGAAGTCGCGGCGGCTGGCCGCGGTGTTCACGTTGAAGCGCCCGTCGAGGGTGTAGATGGCCGCGTTGCGTCCCACCCGCGACGGCATCACGCAGTCGAACGTGTCGGCCCCGGCCTCGATCGCGGCGAAGAAGTCGTCCGGCTCGGAGATGCCCAGCAGGTGGCGCGGACGGTCGACCGGCAGCTCGGAGCACACCCAGCCGACGATCGTGCCGAGGTTCTCCTTCTCCAGCGCGCCGCCGATCCCGTACCCGTCGAAGCGGTGGCCGTCCACCTCGAGCCCCGCCAGGTCGCGGGCCGCCTGCCGTCGCAGGTCCTCGTACTGGGCCCCCTGCACCACGCCGAACAGCGCCTGGTAGGGCTTGTGCGCACGCTCGGCCGTGAGCCGGCCGTGCTCGGCGAGGCAGCGGACCGCCCACTCCTGGGTACGGGCCAGCGAGCGCTCCTGGTAGCCGCGGGTGTTCAGCAGCGTCGTGCACTCGTCGAACGCGAACATGACGTCGGCGCCCAGCTGGTGCTGGATGCCCATCGACACCTCCGGCGTGAACCGGTGCCGGTCGCCGTTGAGGTGCGAGGTGAAGGTCACCCCGTCGTCGTCGACGTGGGCGAGGCGGTTCTTCCCCTCGGCGATCACGTCGTCGTCGGCGAGGCCGGTGGCATCCATCGCCAGGACCTTCTTGAACCCCACGCCGAGGCTCATCACCTGGAAGCCGCCGGAGTCGGTGAACGTGGGTCCCGGCCAGTTCATGAACGCGCCGAGCCCGCCGGCCTCGTCCACGATGTCGGGGCCCGGCTGGAGGAACAGGTGGTAGGCGTTCGCGAGCACCGCCTGTGCGCCGACCCCTGCCACGCTCTCGGGGAGGACCGCCTTGACGGTGGCCTTGGTGCCCACCGCGATGAACGCCGGCGTCCGGATGTCGCCGTGAGGGGTGTGGATGACGCCGGTGCGACCCAGGCCGTCGGGCAGGAACGTGCCCGGGGTGAACGAGAAGCCCTCGTGCGCGGGCGACCGGTCGCCGGACGCGGCGTCGGGGCCGCTCTCAGCGGTCACGGACGGCCAGGGCCTGGAGCTGGGCGAGGGCGACGACACCCGCGGTGGACGTGCGCAGCACCGCGTCGGCGATCAGCGCGGTCCGTCCCCCGGCGGCGGTGAAGGCCGCCACCTCGGCGTCGCTGAGCCCGCCCTCCGGCCCGACGATGAACATGATCTCCCCGATCGGGGGCAGGGTGATCGCCCCCAGCCTCGTCCGTGCGGTCTCGTGCAGCACGACCGTCAGGTCGGACTGCGCGATGCGCAGGGCGAGCTCTGCGGTGGTCATGGGCGTCGACACCGTGGGCACCCGGAAGCGCCGGCACTGCTTGGACGCCTCCCGTGCGGTCGCGCGCCAGCGCGTGAGCCCCCGCTCGACCCGGTCCGGCGCCCAGCGCACCACCGAGCGCTCGGCCTGCCAGGGCACGATCTCGTCGACGCCGAGTTCGGTGAGCATCTCGACGGCCTGCTCGGCGCGGTCGCCCTTCGGGAGCGCCTGTACGGCGACGTACCGGACGGGACGCTCCGGCTCGTGCAGCACTTCCTCGACCGTCATCGACAGGCCGCTCTTGTCCGCGCCGGCGACCGGGCCACGCACGGCGGTGCCGTTGCCGTCACTGATCAGGATGACCTCGCCCACGCGGAGGCGGCGGACGGCGGACGCGTGCCGTCCCTCCTCCCCCGTGAGCTCGACGACCTGCCCGACGGCCGGGGCGTCGAGCGCGGCGAGGAACAGGGGCTCGGTCACGAGAAGGTCTCCTTGAGCCAGCCGAACACGCCCTTGCCGTGCCGATCGGCCGAGACCTCGGGCCGGCTCTCGTCACGGAGGGCGGCGAACTGCCGCAGCAGCTCCCGCTGCTCGTCGTCCAGCTTCGTCGGGGTCTGCACCAGCAGCGTCACGCCCAGCTCGCCGCGCCCGTCGCGGCGCAGCCGCGGGACGCCCCGTCCGGCGATCGAGATCCGGGTGCCCGACTGGGTGCCCGCCGGGATGTCGACGGCCACCGTGGACAGCTCGGCGTCCAGGTCGTCACGCTCGGCCTCCAGGGTGTCCAGCGTCACCTGCGTGCCCAGAGCCGCGGCGGTCATCGGCACCTTCACCACGACCTCGAGGTCGTCGCCGTTGCGGGTGAACACCTCGTGCGGGGCGATCGTCAGCTCGACGTAGAGGTCGCCGGCCGGGCCGCCGCCCGGGCCGACCTCGCCCTGGGAGACCAGGTGCACGCGGTTGCCGGAGGCGACGCCCGCGGGGATCTTGACGTTGATCGTGCGGTTGCTGCGCACCCGGCCCTCGCCCGAGCACTCGCCGCACGGGTTGGTGATGACGGTGCCGTAGCCCCGGCAGCTCGGGCACGGCTGGCTCGTGCGGATCTCACCGAGGAACGACCGCTGCACCTGGGTGACGTCGCCCGAGCCGTGGCACGTGCCGCACGTCACCGGCTCCGCGCCGCCCTCGGAACCGTTGCCGTTGCACCGCGGGCAGACCACGGCGGTGTCGACGCGCAGCGGCTTGGTGATGCCGAACGCCGCCTCGGCGAGGGTGAGGGTGAGGCGGACGAGGGCGTCCTGGCCACGGCGCACGCGGGAGCGCGGCCCGCGGCTGGACTGGGTGCCGAACATCGCGTCCACCAGGTTGGTGAAGTCGAACCCGCCACCGGGGAAGCCGAAGCCGGGTCCACCGGCGAACCCGCCGCCCATCGGGTCGCCGCCGCGGTCGTACATCGAACGCTTGTTGGGGTCGTGGAGGACCTCGTAGGCCTCGCCGATCTCCTTGAACTTCTCCGCGGCGTCCGCGGTGTCGGCCACGTCAGGGTGGTACTTCATGGCGAGCCGCCGGTAGGCCTTCTTGATCTGCTCGGGGGTCGCGTCCCTGGGCACACCGAGGGTCTCGTAGTAGTCAGCGCTCACGCATCATCCTTCGGCTAGGAACCGGCCGACGTAGCGGGCCACCGCCCGCACCGCGGCCATGGTCGAGGGGTAGTCCATCCGGGTGGGGCCGACCACCCCGAGGTTCGCCCAGATATCGCTGCTGGTGCCGTAGCCGCTGGCGACCACGGAGGTGGCGTGCAGCGGCTCGTACGGGTTCTCGTGGCCGATCCGGACGAGCACGTCGCCGGCTCCGGCCACCTCCCCCAACAACCGGAGCAGCACGACCTGTTCCTCGAGCGCCTCAAGGACCGGGCGGACGGTGGTCTCGTACTGGTCGGAGAAGCGGGTGAGGTTCGGGACCCCGCCCACCACGACGCGGGTGGACGGGTCGGCGCTGGCCACCTCGACGAGGGCGGCGATGACCACAGCCCCGAGCGGACGCAGCCCGTCGGGCAGCTCCTCGGCCAGCGTGGCGGCCCGTTCTGCGGCCTGGCTCGGGCCGAGGCCGACGAGGGCGGCCACCAGGCGTCCGCGCAGGTCGGCGATGTCGTCCGGCGACGCCCCGCCGAGGTCGACCGGGTGCTGGTCGACCTTGCCGGCGGAGTTCACCAGGATCAGCAGCCCGCGCTCGGGGGTCAGGCTCACGATCTCGAGGTGCCGCAGCGTCGCCCGGGACAGCACCGGGTACTGGACGATGGCCACCTGCTGGGTGATCTGGGCGAGCAGCCGCACCGTCCGGCGCACGACGTCGTCGACGTCCACCGCGCCGGCCATGAAGGTCTCGATCGCGCGCCGCTCCGCCGACGACAGCGGCTTCACCGCCCCCAGCCGGTCGACGAACAGGCGGTAGCCCTTGTCGGTGGGGATGCGGCCGGCGCTGGTGTGGGGCTGCATGATGTAGCCCTCCTCCTCCAGCACCGCCATGTCGTTGCGCACGGTCGCCGGCGACACGTCGAGGTGGTAGCGCTCCACGAGGGCGCGCGAACCCACCGGTTCGCGCATCGACACGTAATCGGTGACGATCGCCCGCAGGATGGTGAGCTTGCGGTCGTCGAGCACGGCAGGCCTCCCCTCAGCGATTGGCACTCTGGGTGGTGGAGTGCCAGTCTAGCCCAGCGCCGGGGCCGGAGGGCACGCCCGGCACGCCCTAGGCTGGCCCCGTGATGCAGTTCTCGGTGGACACCTTCGTACCCGTGGCCGACGGCGTGTTCGTCGCCGTCGCCGAGCCCGCGGGGGTGAACATCGGCGTCGTCGCCGGCCCGTCCGGCTGCCTGGTCGTCGACACCGGATCGTCGCCGGCGCAGGGCGCGGAGATCCGGCTGCGCGCCGAGGAGCTCACGGGCGTCCCCGTGGTCGGCGCCGTGGTCACCCACTGGCACTACGACCACCTGTACGGCGTAGCCGGCTTCGCGGGGCTGCCGACGTGGGCGCACGAGACCGTCCCCGCGTCGCTGGACCGGCCGGAGGCGCGGCGGGCGTCGGCCGCGCTCGGGGTGGAGCACGGCAGCCTGGCCGCCCCGTCGGACACCTTCTCGCTGGCGCGCGTGCTCGATGCCGGCGGACGGCGGGTCGAGGTCGTCCACTTCGGACGCGGGCACACCGACGGCGACGTCGCGGTGATCGTGCCGGACGCCGACGTGATCTTCGCCGGCGACCTGCTGGAGAGCTCCGGCCCGCCGTCCTTCGGCGACGACTGCCACCTCAAGGAGTGGCCCAGCGCCGTCGACGGCATCCTCGGCCTGGTCACGGAGCACACGGTCATCGTGCCCGGGCACGGCCGGCCGATGGACCGCCTCGCCGGGTTCACCCAGCGCGCGGAGATCTCCGGCCTCTACGGGCAGGTGGAGTACCTGGTCGGCCACGGGGTGAAGCTCACCGAGGCGTACGAGGCCGGCGAGTGGCCGTTCGACGAGGCCACCGTCCGCGCCGTGCTGCCCCTGGCCTACGCCCAGCTGGCTGCCGAGGGCAAGGTCCCCCGTCCGCAGCTCCCGCTGGCCTGACCTCCCGGTCCCGGCTCAACCGGCAGCGACGGCGGACCGTCCGCCGCGCTCAGCTGCCCCCGCCGGCCTTGCGGCGGAACATGCCGCCGCCACCCTGCCGGCCACGCTCGGCCGGGCCCTTGTCGCGGTGGTGGTCGGTGCCCGCCACCGCGTCGTCGTGGCCCTGCTTCTTGCGCTCCAGCGCCTCGCGCATCTGTGCCTTGAGGTCGTCATTGAGGTCTTTGTCGGCCATGTCGGCTCCCTTTCCGCGAAGCTGCTCCGAACACTCTGCCATCGCCGGGCGCGCCAGTACAGGCGGCGGCTCGGCGGTCCGGCGGCACTGATCCCCGGAGGTCGACCTCCGGTCAGTACAGCTAGCCGAACAGCGCGTCCCTCGACACCTGCCACAGGCGCGGGTCCATCGCGGAGAGCAGGCGGCGTCCGATCACGCCGGAGTGGTAGTCGACGCCGGTGTCGGTGGCGATGCGTCCGCCCAGCTCGGTCACCATGAGGGCGCCCGCGAGATGGTCCCAGGGGAACATCGAGCGGTAGCTGAGGAAATCGAGCTCTCCTTCGACCAGCTTCGGGTAGTCGATGCCGCACGATCCCCAGGAGCGGATCAGCTTCACGTCCGCCTGCTCCTCACCCGGGACCGGCAGGTAGCTGGCACCCAGCGGGACCTCCCGCGGGCTGGGCGGCGGCGGTGCGAGCCGCTCGTCGTTGCGGGTGACGCCGGCGCCGCGCTCCGCGATGTACATGCGGCAGTGGATCGGCTGCCAGATCCAGCCGCGGACGGTCTCCCCGTTGCGCACCTCGGCCAGCATCACCGCGAAGTCCGCGCGGCCACGAGCGAAGTTGCGGGTACCGTCCACCGGGTCGATCACCCAGGCGTGCTCGGCGTGCGGCAGTGCGTCGAGGCTGCTGGGATCGGTGAACACGCCCTCCTCGCCGACGACGAGGACGCCAGGCTCGGCCGCGCGCAGGACCCGGGCGATCTCCACCTCGGCGTCGCGGTCGGCCACGGTGACCAGGTCGCCGGGCTTCTTCTCCTCGATGTCCTCGGATCCGAGCGCGCCGAACCGGGGCAGGATGAGCCGATCAGCGACATCGGCGAGGAGACCCGCTACCTCTTGGGTGTGCAACACGGACTCCTGAGCTGGTCGGAACCTTGGGGGCTGTCGACAGGCTATCCACCCGCTGACGGACGTCCCGCCCTCGTCCGTCCTGTAGTCGGGCGACGGCGACGGGCCGGACCTGTGGCTCTCAGCCGGTGACGAAGTCGATCAGGCGTTCCACCTCGCGCGGCAGCGCGGCGTCCAGGTCCCGCCAGTCGCGGACCCGTCCCAGGATCCACTGCCACGTGGCGGCGATGTCGGCCTGGCTCGCGAAGGGGCGTCCCAGGGCTCGGGAGGCACCGTGCTTCCACTCGATGTCCCTCGGCACGACCGGCCAGGCCTGGAGGCCCAGCCGCTCGGGGCGCACGGCCTGCCAGATGTCGATGTAGGGGTGGCCGGTGACCAGCACGTGGGGCGAGGACACCTGCGCCACGATCCGGCTCTCCTTGCTGCCCGGCACGAGGTGGTCGACGAGCACGCCCAGGCGTCGGTCGGGGGCCGGGGAGAACTCCGCGACGATGGCCGGCAGGTCGTCGACGCCGCCCAGGAACTCCACGACCACGCCCTCGTGGCGCAGGTCGTCGCCCCAGATCTTCTCCACCAGTTCCGCGTCGTGGCGTCCCTCGACGTAGATACGGGACGCGGCCGCCACCCGGGCGGGCCCGACGTCCCCGACGCGCGAACCGGACGCAGTGTGCGTCGGGGCGGCGGGACGCTGCGTCCTCGGCGGGGCGACGAGGCTGACCGGCTTCCCGTCCAGCCAGAAGCCGGGACCGAACGGGAAGCTGCGGCGAGCACCGAGCCGGTCCTCCAGCACGACCAGCCCGTTCTCCCACCGCACCACCGCCCCGCAGAATCCGGACGTGGGGTCCTCGACCACCATGCCGACGCTCACCGGCGTCTCCACGGTGACCGGCTTGCCCGCGCGCTGCCAGCCGGGGCTCAGGACGTCACGCTCGTACCGCATCCCGGCACCCTAACAAGCCGCGTCCGCCCCGTCCGGGACCGCCCCGCACCACCCCCCCAACACCGAGGGCCAGCCATTCGGCCGAGGGCCAGCGCCTGTGCGCGAGCCCTCGGCCACAAGGCTGGTCCTCGCGCGGGAAGGCTGGCCCAGCCGGACGGAGGTCAGTCGGCGCCGAGGTAGGTGAGCTTGACGCGGTCGTCACCGAGGAGGTTGCGGCCGGTGTCGGAGAACATGATCTGCCCGACCTCGAGGACGTAGCCCCTGTCGGCGAGCGACAGGGCGGCCTGCGCGTTCTGCTCCACGAGCAGGATCGTCACACCGTCGGCCTGGAGGTCGCGGATCGTCTTCATGATCGTCTGGGTCATGATCGGGCTGAGGCCCATGGACGGCTCGTCCAGCATCAGCAGCTTGGGCCGGCTCATCATGGCCCGCCCGATGGCCAGCATCTGCTGCTCGCCGCCGGAGAACAGGCCCGCGGGCTCCGAGCGCCGGCTGCCGAGCACAGGGAAGAGGTCGTAGACCCGGTCCATGTCGGACCGGATCGCCGCGGTGTCCCGGCGCGAGTAGGCGCCGAGCTTCAGGTTGTCCTCCACCGTCATCTGGCGGAACAGCCGCCGGCCCTCGGGCGACTGGGCGATGCCCAGCTCGACCACGCGGTGGGCCGGCGTCCCGTCCAGCCGTGCGCCCTGGAACCAGATCTCGCCGGAGACCAGCTTGAGCAGCCCGGACACCGCGCGCAGGGTCGTGGACTTGCCCGCGCCGTTGGTGCCCAGCAGGGTGACGATCTGGCCCTCTTCCACGGTGAAGCTGATGCCCTTGACCGCGTTCACGCGGCCGTAGGCCACCACCATGTCCTTCACCTCAAGCATCGGCACTTCCCTTTCCTGCCTCGGACGCGGGCGGCTCCGCCGTGGGCGGCGGCACATCGGCCGGCGGCTCCGCCGGAGCGCCGATGTAGGCCTCGATCACCCGCGGGTCGTTCTGGACCACCTCGCCGACACCCTCCACCAGGACCTCGCCGCGCACCAGGCAGCACACCCGGTCGCAGAGGTTGAAGATGAAGCGCATGTCGTGCTCGATCACGAGCACCGCCAGGCCGAGGTCGCGGATCTTGAAGATCAACTCCTCCGCCTGCCGCGTCTCCTGCGGGTTCATGCCCGCGGTGGGCTCGTCCAGCAGCAGCAGCTTCGGGTCCGTGGCGAGCGCACGGGCGATCTCCAGCCGCCGCTGGTCGCCGTAGGGCAGGTTGCGCGACAGCATGTCCGCCGCGCTGCTCAGACCCACGAAGTCCAGCAGCTCGCGCGCACGCTCGGTCGAGGCGAGCTCCTCGCGCCGGTGCCGCGGGAGACGGAAGACCGCGTCGATCGCGTTCGTCTTCGTCCGGCTGTACATGCCCACCATGACGTTCTCCAGCGCCGTCATGTTGTGGAACAGCCGGATGTTCTGGAAGGTGCGCGCCATGCCGGCCCGGACCACGAGCCGCGGCTTGGGCGGCAGCAGCTCGCCCGCGAAGCGGACCTCGCCCGAGGTCGGCTTGTACAGGCCGGTCAGGCAGTTGAAGAACGTCGTCTTGCCCGCGCCGTTCGGCCCGATCAGGCCCACGATCTCGCCGGCGTGGACGTCGAGGCTGACGTTGTTCACCGCGGTCAGGCCGCCGAACCGCATGGTCACGCTGGACGCCTGGAGCAGCAGCGTGCTGGCGTCGACGTGGTGGCCGGCCCCACTCATCACCTGGGTCATAGGTCGAACCCCCTCCGTTCCGGGTTCAGGTGGGCGTGATGCGAGATCAGCTCCTCCTCGATCTCCTCGGCCAGTTCCTCGTCCTCGTCGTGGAACTCCATCTGTCTGCGTTCGTCCGCGACGATGCCCTCCGGCCGGAACTGCATCATGACGACCATCAGCAGGCCGAACAGCAGCAGGCGGTAGTCGGAGAAGAAGCGGAGCTTCTCGGGCAGCAGCTTCAGGATCGTCGCGCCGATCAGGACGCCGACCACGGTGCCCATGCCGCCCAGCACCACCGCTGCCAGCAGGAACGCCGACTCGAGGAAGACGTACTGGTCGGGCGTCACCGAGACGTCGTGGTGGGCCTTGACCGCACCCGCGACACCGGCGAGGAAGGCGCCCCCGGCGAAGGCCAGCAGCTTGAGGGCGAAGGTGTTCACACCCATCGCCTCCGCGGCCAGTTCGTCCTCGCGGATGGCCACCCAGCCGCGGCCGATGCGGGAGTAGTTCAGGTTCATGAACACCACGATGATCAGCGCGATCACCAACAGCATCAGCCAGTAGTAGTTGGCGAACCGGCCGATGTCGACGCCGAAGATGACGTGCGCGTCCCCGAAGTTGAACCCGAGGAACTCGAGGTCCGGGATCCCCGGGATGCCGTTCGACCCGTTGGTCAGGTTCGGGCCGTCGTTGCCGTCCAGGTTGTTCATGGTGATCCGGAAGATCTCGCCGAAGGCGAGCGTCACGATGGCCAGGTAGTCACCGGAGACGCGCAGCGTGGGCGCACCGATCAGCAGGCCCAGCAGGGACGCGACCGTGCCCGAGATCAGCACCACGACGATGAACGGCGGGTGGAAGTCCAGGGTGGAGAAGGCCGACTCGGACAGGATCGCAGCCGTGAACGCACCCGCTCCGAGGAACGCGATGTAGCCGAGGTCGAGCAGGCCGACCAGGCCCACCACGATGTTCAGGCCGAGAGCGGCTGCGGCGAAGATGAGCACCTGGGAGGCGATCGACATGTTCGCGTCCGACCCGTTCTGGGTGAACGGGAACGCGAAGGCTGTCGCGAACGCCGCGAGCACGAGGACCCGGTTGTTGTTGGCGCCGGCGATGCCGATCCAGGCCATCACTCCCAACTGCCGCAACACCAGCACCACGCCCACGAGGAACGCGACGAAGGTGAGGAAGGCCCCGGCGTCGGTCTGGTTCAGCGCGAACGCGGCCGCGAACAGCACGCCCGCCATCATCAGCACGATCCCGAGGATCTGGAGCCAGGTGGGGCTCTTCACCCGTGCCAGCGTCGGCTCCGGCGAGTCCGGGAGGAACGGCGTCGCGACGGCGGCCAGCAGTGCTCCGACGAGGGCGGTGAAGCCGCCGACGTCGATGTTGACCAGGCCCTTCAGCTCGATCGCGATCGCCGCCAGCCCGATCAGGACGGTGGCGAGCGTCGCCAGGGACGCGGTCTTGGCGGAGGTGTTCCACGCCACCGTCTTGGCCCACTGGCCCAGCCTCTGCTTGCCGACCAGCGGGATCGCCAGCAGCAGCAGGATCAGCACGGGCAGGACCACGAACGCGAACTGGAGGGGTGACGGCGCCCCGTAGAAGCCGACGTCGTCGAGAGCACCACTGCCGTAGGACCACGGCAGGAAGATCGACACGATCATGAGGACGGCGCCGACGATGCCGACCGCGCGGGCCGGGTAGCGGAAGCGGACCTTGGTCTCGTCGCTGATGATGACCCTCATGCCCGGTCCACCACCTTCGCGCCGAGCAGGCCCTGTGGCCGGAACACCAGCACCAGGATGAGGAGGGCGAACGCCCACACGTCCTTCCACGCCGAACTGCCGAACTGGCCGGGGATGAACGTGGTGGCCATGGCCTCGACGACGCCGAGGACCAGACCGCCCACGACGGCGCCGTTGATGTTGCCGATCCCGCCGAGCACGGCGGCCGTGAAGGCCTTGAGGCCGGCCAGGAAGCCCATGCGGAAGTCGATGTTGCCGTAGTTGAGGCCGTGGGCCACACCCGCGATGGCGGCAAGGCCGGCGCCGACGGCGAAGGCCGCCACGATCACCTTGTCGACGTTGATGCCCATCAGTCGGGCGGTGTCGGGGTCCTGGGAGGTCGCGACCATCGCGCGTCCCGTCTTCGAGCGGTTCACGAAGAACCACAGGAACAGGGTGCTGATCGCGAGGGCGACGATGGTGAAGAGTGCCGGCATCTGGATCGTCACGCTGCCGATCCTGACGATCTCACCGGAGATCCCGGCGACCGAAGGGAACGGGATGGCGCTCTTCGCGTCCGGGAAACCGGGGATCCTGCCGTAGAAGAGCCGGACGAACTCCTGCAGGAAGACCGAGACGCCGATCGCCGTGATCAGCGGCGCCAGCCGGGGCGCGTTTCGGAGCGGACGGTACGCGAACCGCTCCGTCAGGAGCGCGACCGTGACCGACACCACGATCCCGCCGAGCAGCATCAGCGGCAGGAGGATCAGCAGCGAGGCCGAGACGCCCCAGTCGGTGGGCTGGCCCAGGAGCATCCAGGTGGCGAAGGCACCGAAGGCACCCACCATGAAGATCTCGCCGTGGGCGAAGTTGATCAACTGGACGATGCCGTAGACGACGGTGTAGCCCACCGCGATCAGGGCATACAGGGCTCCCAGCGACAGCCCGTTGATCAACTGCTGGAAGAACAGGTCCAACACTTAGGCACGCACCTCTTCGTTCGAGGACGAGGACCCGCCGGCGCCCACCCGGGAGTGGGCGCCGGCGGGTCCTGAGATCACTTCAGTTCGCCGGTCTTCTTGGCGGCCCACGCACCGTTGGTCACGGCGTAGACCGTGAGGACGCGGGACACCGAGTCACCGAACTCGTCGAAGGCGACCTTGCCGGTGGCGCCGTCGAAGCTGACCGACGCCATCGCCGTGATGGTGGCCTCGCGGGCCGACTTGGCGTCGGCTGCGTCCTTGAGGCTGACCTTCAGGGCGTTGATGATCGCGTTGGCCGCGTCGTAGGAGTACGCGCCGTAGGCCTCGTAGCCCTCGGCGAAGCCGGCGGCCTTGTAGCCCTCGAGGAACGGCTTGGCCGACTCCAGGGTGTCCACCGGTGCGCCGACCGACGTGGCCAGGTCACCGTCGGTGCCGCCGAGCTTGATGAACTCGCCGGAGAAGATGCCGTCGCCACCCATGACCGGAACCTTCAGCCCGGCAGCCTTCATCTGCTTGGACAGCGGTCCGGCCTGCGGGTACTCGCCGCCGTAGTAGACGGCCTCGGGAGCCCCACCCTGCACCTTGGAGATCACCGCGGAGAAGTTCTTGTCATCCGGGTTGATGGTCTCCGCGGCCACGATGGTGCCGCCGCCCGCGGTGAACGCCTTGGAGAACTCGCTCACCAGGCCCTGGCCGTAGGACTTCTTGTCGTGGATGGTCGCGACCTTCTTCACACCCTCACCGAGCAGGTACTGGGCGGCGAAGGGGCCCTGGACCGCGTCCGTGGTGCAGGTACGGAAGTAGTTGGCGTTCGGACGCTTGGGGGCGGTCAGGAAGTCCGCGCCCTTGGTCAGCGTCGGGTTGGTGTTGGCCGGCGAGACCTGGACGATCTTCGCGGAGTCGAGCACCGGGATGACGCTCTGGGCGACCGAGGAGTTCAGCGTGCCGACCACGCCGACCACGGCGTCGTCGGAGGCGAGCTTGGTGGCGGCGTTCTTGCCGGTGTCGGGCTTGGCCTCGTCGTCCTCTGCGGCCAGTTCGAGCTTCCAGCCCGGGATGGCTCCGGACTCGTTTGCCTGACGGATCGCCAGGTCGACCGAGTTGCGGATGCCCAGGCCGAGGGCGGACAGGTCACCGGAGAGCGGCGCGATGACACCGATCTTCGCGACCTTGGTTGCCCCACCCGCGCTGCCACTGGCGGCCGGTTCGGTGCGGGAGCCGCACCCGGTGAGTGCCAGCGATGCCGCCACGACGGCGACGCCCGCGAGCTTGAACAGGCGTGTGTTCACGTTTCCTCCTTGTGAGCAATCTGCTTTCCCGGTCCCCCCAGGGATTGGCAAAGGGTACGGGCGCAGGGTCATTCGAGCACCCTGATGTCTCAACTTTGTTACAGAACCGTTGTGTCCTTCGGTGTTACCGAATCGTTGTACTCCAGCGCTCGTCGCGCAAGGTGGGATCGCTTGCAGAAAGTGCCCGGGAGGGCGGTCCCGCGAGCCCGGCCGACGCTCAGTCGAGCAGGTCGCGGATCACCGCGTCCGCCAGCAGGCGCCCCGCCAGGGTCGGCCGCAGGCGGCCGTCCGCCACGTCCACCGTGCCGTCGCCGGCCAGGGCGGGCACGCGAGCGCGTTCGGAGGCGCTCAGGACGTCCAGGGGCAGCCCCTGGGCCAGACGGAGTTCGAGCAGGACGCGCTCCACCCTCCGCTGCTCCGGCGTGAGCACCTCCCGTGCCTGGGCCGGCGAGGTCCCGGCCGCCAGGCGGGCGGTGTAGTCACGGGGGTGGCGGACGTTCCACCAGCGCACACCGCCGACGTGAGAGTGGGCGCCGGGACCGGCGCCCCACCAGTCGTCACCCACCCAGTAGGCGAGGTTGTGCCGGCACTCCTGTCCCGGACGCGCCCAGTTGCTCACCTCGTAGGCGGCGAAGCCCCGGGCGGTGAGCAGCTCCTCGGCCAGCAGGTAGCAGTCGGCGTGCAGGTCGTCGTCGGTCCCGGGGAGCTCGCCGCGCGCGATCCGTGCGGCCAGGCGGGTGCCCGGCTCGACGATCAGCGAGTAGGCGCTCACGTGGTCCGGCGCCAGGGCGAGGGCGGCCTCCAGGCTCGCCCTCCAGTCCTCGAGGGTCTCGGTCGGGCTGCCGTAGATCAGGTCGAGGCTCACCGAGCCGAACCCGGCGGCGCGGGCCGCGTCCACCACGGCGCCCACCCGACCCGGGGTGTGGCGCCGGTCGAGAACGGCGAGCACCCCCGGGCGCGAGGACTGCATGCCCAGCGACAGCCGCGTGAAGCCTGCCGCCACCAGCGTGTCGAGGTAACGGCGGTCGACGGACTCGGGGTTGGCCTCCGTGGTCACCTCCGCGGCTGGCGCGAGCGGGAAGCGGCGTCGGATCGCCCCCAGGAGGCCGGCGAGCTCCCCCGCGGGCAGGAGGGTCGGCGTCCCGCCCCCGAAGAAGACGCTCTGCACCGGCCGCGGGTCCGCCCCGAGGACGGCGCGCGCGAGGTCGAGTTCTGCCTCGACCGCTGCGAGGTAGGCCTCCTGGCTCGCCCCCGGCGCCGCGCCGAGCTCCGCAGCGGTGTAGGTGTTGAAGTCGCAGTACCCGCAGCGCGAGGTGCAGTAGGGGACGTGGACGTACAGGCTCAGCCCGCGCTCCTCCGCGCCGGCCAGCGCGGAGCGGGGCAGGCTCCCGTCCGCCGGAGCGGCCTCACCCTCGGGTGGCGTGGACGGCACGCGCGCCTCAGGGAAGCTCGAACGGCAGCTCCTGGCCGTCCAGCGCGTGCCGGCAGGAACAGGTCGCCGCCGCGTCCGGCTCGTACGCCGGGAGCCCGGCGATGGCCCGGGTGAGCAGCGCCTTCATCCGCTCGATGTTGCCGGCGAACTGCGCGAGCACGGCGTGGTGGGTGACGGCGTCACCCCCGTCGACGCCCGCGTCGTGGTCGGTGACCAGGCAGACCGTGGAGTAGCACATGGCCAGTTCCCGGGCGACGGACGCCTCCGGCACCCCGGTCATGCCGACCACCGTGCCGCCCAGCGCGGCGTGCATCCGCGACTCCGCGCGCGTGGAGAACCTCGGCCCGTTGATGACGACCAGCGTCCCGCCGTCCACCGGCTGCACGTCGGCGTCGGCCGCAGCGAGGACGGCCGCGCGTCCGCGCGGGCAGTACGGGTCGGCGAAGCCCACGTGCACGACCTTGCCCTTGGCCGAGTAGACGGTGTGCTTCCGGCCCCACGTGCGGTCGATCACCTGGTCGGGGACGACGAACGTGCCGGGGCCGAACTTGGCCTTCAGCGAGCCGACCGCCGCCGGTGCCAGCACCTGGCGGACGCCGACGCTGCGCAGCGCCCACAGGTTCGCCCGGTAGTTCACCCGGTGCGGCGGGAACTGGTGCCGTTGCCCGTGGCGGGGCACGAAGGCGACCCGACGTCCGGCCACCTCACCGACCGTGATCGGCGCGCTGGGCGATCCGAACGGTGTCGTGGGCAGGACGGTGGTCGCGTTGTGCAGGAACTCGTAGAACCCGCTGCCGCCGATGATGCCGATCTCCGCGTCCATGGCGAAGAGCCTAGACCGCCCGGACCCGCAGAATGTCGGCGAGGAGTGTCACGATGCCGTCATGAGCCTCCTGGTGCGTCCGGCCACGTCCTTCCCGGACGTGGCCGCGGTCCTCGGCCCGCGCCGTCCCGACGCGAGCGTCTGCTGGTGCCTGAGCTACCGGCTGCGCTCGAGCGCGGAGAACCGGTCCCTCACCGGCCCCGCCCGCGGGGAGCGGGTGGAGCAACTCTGCGCCCTCGACCCGCCACCCGGCGTGCTCGCCTACCGGGACGGGGAGGTGGTCGGCTGGGCGGCCGTCCACCCGCGGGCGGACACGAGCTTTGCCACCAACCGGCGCATCCCGCACGTCGACGACCTCGACGTCTGGTCCGTCTGGTGCTTCCGGGTGCGTCCGGGCCACCGGAAGCAGGGCATCACGCACGCCCTCCTCGACGGGGCGGTCGCGTTCGCCCGCGACCACGGCGCGCCGGCGATCGAGGGGTACCCGGTCGACAACGGCGGACGGCGGGTGGACCTGACGATGGCCTACGTCGGCACCCGGAAGCTGTTCGAGGACGCGGGCTTCGTCCCGGCGTCGGCCACCACGTCCGTGCTGGCCGGGTTCCCGCGGGTGGTGATGCGCCTGGACCTGCGCTGACCTACTTCTTCTTCTCCGAGGTCTCACCGGTGGACAGGGCGGCGACGAACGCCTCCTGGGGCACCTCGACGCGGCCGACCATCTTCATCCGCTTCTTGCCCTCCTTCTGCTTCTC
>Ga0102832_1001290_pt1 | contig 20244 bp, 19 predicted proteins | sample EBPBio282013_DNA_FD_88942 | JGI IMG/M metagenome (GOLD analysis project Ga0102832, IMG submission 88942) | Wastewater treatment Type I Accumulibacter community from EBPR Bioreactor in Madison, WI, USA - Reactor 2_5/28/2013_ DNA (Illumina Assembly) | ecosystem: Engineered > Bioreactor > EBPR >...
CGAGGTCTTGTCCTCCAGCGCCGCGCCGAACACCGTCTTGTGCGCCTCGGCCAGCACGTCGCGCACCTGTTCGTGGCCCTTCAGCACGAAGGGCTCGGCCTGGAAGCCTTCCCAAGTCACTGACGGCGGGTTGTTGCCGAGGAAGGGATCGTTGGCCGCGGCGTGGCGGATCAGGTCCTCGATCTCCTGCCGGCACTCCTTCAAGTTCTGCGACGGCAGCACGCCCACGCGCATGTCGAAGGTGCACCAGGCCGGCACCGAGCTTGCCCAGTCGCCGCCCGCGATCTTGCCGACATTGAAGTTGACCGGATGGTGGTGGTCGCAGAAGTGCTTGTCGTGCGCCTTCCTGGCGTTCCACTTCTTCTCCAGCTCGCGCAGCTGCTGGATCAGGCGGAACGCCGATTCGATGGCGTTGGAACCGGCATCGGCCTTGTAGACGTGCACCGGGTGGCCGGTGACCTTGACCTGGAACCACATCACGCCGACCTGCGCGATGGTCAGCACGCCCGACGACGGTTCGGGGATCAGGGCCGCATCGGCGCGGTAGCCACGCTGCAGGCAGGCCAGTGCGCCGTTGCCGGTGCATTCCTCCTCGACCACCGACTGCTGGTAGACGTCGGCTGCCGGCTGCCAGCCCAGCGCCTTGAGTGCGCGCAGGGCAAAGACGTTGAGGATCAGGCCCGCCTTCATGTCGCCCGAGCCGCGGCCGTACAGCCAGCCGTCCTTCACCGCGGGCTCGAAGGGGTTGCGGCTCCACATCTCGTGCGGCCCCTCGGGCACCACGTCGATATGGCCGTTGAGGATCAGCGAGCGGCCCTTCGGAGAAGACGGCCGCCAGGCGCCGACCACGTTCCAGGCATCGTCGTAATCCTGGCTGTGCGGCGAGTAGCCCGGCAGGTGCTTGAGATCGTCGATCTTGATCTGCCAGCGGTCGATGCCGAGCCCGTCCTCCTTGAACAGGCGCGCCATCATGTCCTGTGCCGGCGCCTCGCGAAATCGCGTCGACGGGATCTTCACCAGATCGGCCAGTACCTTGGTCTGATCGTCGAACCGACGATCGACCTCGTTCATGATCTTCGTCTTCACGGCAGCATCGAGCATCACTCAACTCCAGAAACGAGCCCTCAATTCCAAGCCAGCTTGCGCGCACGCCGTTGCGAGCGCGACAGCATGGCCGCCGGGACGAGAGCGACGAGGGCCACGACGCCTACAATGATGAAGGTATCGGAGAATGCCAACATCTGGGCTTTGCCGTGCACGATGGCGCCGAGATATTCCAGCGCACCGGCCTTCTGCTGCTGGAAGGGCAGGCCGCTCTTCTGCATCAGCTTCTCAAGCTGGGTAAGGAGATGTTCGGTGGTGCGGTTGCCCCAATCCTGCGTGCCGGTCAGCGCGTCGGCGTGGAAGCGGGTGCGGACCTCGAAGAAGGCCACCATCAGGTTGATGCCGAAGGCGCCGCCAAGCTGCCGCATGAAGTTGGCGACGCCGGCACCCTGCCGCACCTTGTCGGCGGGCAGCGCCTTCAACGAGGAGGCGTTGAGGCTGGGATTGATGAAGCCCAGCCCCAGCCGCGACACCATCACCATGCCGACCAGGGTCCAGAAGGTGGTGTCGATGTCGGCGGCGGCCATCAACACGAACCCCAGCGAGAAGAGCAGCAGCCCACCGATGATCATGGTCGAGGCGGGCATGGCGTCCGACAGGCGGCCGGCCAGCGGAAAGATGAAGGCCAGCATGATGCCGGCCGGCATCATCATCAGGCCCGCCAGCAGCGGCGTGAAACCGATGATGGTCTGCACGAACACCGGCACGATATAGGTCGAGCCCATCATGCCGGCGCCGAAGATGAAGGCGATCAGCGCCGCCGCCGAGAACTCGACGTTGCCGAAGATGCGCACGTCGAGCAGCGCGCGCGGCGTGTAGAGTTCCCAAACGACGAAGGCCACCGTCGCCACGGCGCCGCCGACCAGACGCAGGACGATCGTGTCCGAAGCCCAGCCCTCGCGCTGGCCGTCGGCGATGCCGGTCATCAGCCCGAACAGCGCCAGGCACAGCAGCACGAAGCCCAGCCAGTCGAACGGCGGGATGACCCGCGGGATCGGCCGGGTCGGCATGAACACCAGCCCCATGACGGCGGCGATCACGCAGAAGGGCAGCGAGATGAAGAAGACGTAGCGCCAAGAAAAGTATTCGATCATCAGCCCGCCGAGCGTGGGGCCGATGGCCGGTGCGAAGACGACACCCAGGCCGAACACGCCCATCGCCATGCCGCGGCGGTCCGCGGGAAAGACCGTGAAGATCGTGGCCATGACCAGAGGCTGCGCCACGCCGGCGCTGAAGCCTTGGAGAACGCGGGCGAAAATCAGGGCATCCTCGGTCGGCGCGCTGCCGCCCATCACGGCGCCCAGCGAAAAGAAGAAGAGCGCGCCGACAAAGGTGCGGCGTTCGCCCAGCACGCCGGTCAGCCAGGCGTTGATCAGCATGCCGGCGGTCATCGTCGCCATGTAGGCCGAGGACATCCACTGCGCCTTGTCCTGGCCGATGCCGAAGGCGCCCATGACATCGGGCACCGCGACGTTGACCGTGGTCATCGCCAGCACCATCGAGACGACGCCGACCATGCCGGTGACGGTGACCAGCCAGCGATAGGCCGGCCCGTAACGTTCCGAGAGCGCCGCCGCCGTCTGGAGGGTGCTATCGGATGTCAATTTCGACTTCGACCATCATGCCGGGCGTCAATGGCTTCGGCATCTTGACCATGTCGACCTTGACCGGGACGCGCTGCGTGATCTTGGTGAAGTTGCCCGAGGGATTGGGCGTCGGCAGCAGGGCGAAGCGGGCGGTCGTGGCGCTGCCGATGCGCGCGACCTTGCCCTCGAAAGTGTCGCTGGGATAGGCGTCGACCGAGACGCGTACATATTGGCCGAGCTTTAGTTTGCCGACCTGCGTCTCCTTGATGTTCGCCTCGACCCAGACTTCGTCGGGATTGTGCAACAGCAGGATGCGCTGGCCCGACGCCACGTACTCGCCCGGGAGGACGAAGGTGCGGTCGATCACGGCCGGCACCGGGCTCTTGATGGTTCGGTCCTCGACATCGACGAGCTGCTGGGAAAGCTGTGCTTCGAGGCTGGCTTCCTGATGGGCAAGCGTGGCGATCTGGGCGTCGATGACGCCAAGCTTGTAGCCCTGGCTCTTGGCTTCCTCGAGGCTGCCCGTCGCCTGCTCGTGTTCGGCCCGGAGCTGCTGAAGCTGACTTTCGAGTTTCGACACGGCCGCCTGAGACACCTGGAGCTGGCGCTCGTTGATGACGCGGGTGCTAAACAGCGTCGTGCTGCGCTCCAGCTCCAGGCGCGCCAAGTCGAGATCCGACTTCAATGCCTCGAGCGCCTTCTCGCGCACCATCACGGCCGAGGTGCGCGTGCGGGTGAGCGCGTCCATCTGGCTTTCGTTCAGACGCCATTCGGCGCGCAGCTTGGCACGTTCGGCCTGAACCTCCTGGACCTGCGACTGCAGCGCGCCGACCCGAAGCTTGGCGACCCTGTCGTCGATCTTGACCAGGACCTGACCGGCTTCGACCATCATGCCCTCGCGCACCGCGAGATCGGTCACCCAGCCGTCGGCACGGCTCGATATCGTCACCACGTCGGCCGTGACGCGCGCATCGTACTCGTAGACGTGGGTCAGCCGCAGATGCAGTTCCCGGCCGCCATAGACGAGAGCGATACCGAGCAACGCGGCAATGCCCAGGGAGCGGGGCCGCAGCAGGGCGCGCACGATGCCTGCGCGTCTCCCAGCACTGACGCGGGGCAGGATGCCTACCGGGGGCACGGCACGGGGAACTTGCGAAGCGGGCTGAGGCGTCGACTTGGCGTCGGGCGACGATACCGATTGATCCACGACGCTACTCCGCCGTCCCCAATCGAGATGCGCTGTCAGCCTTTGTCATGAAAAAAGAATAAGGCTGAAACATTCGGCGGGCTATCGTTCTTCAACCTGAAAGCCGCCTTGCAGCACCGCGCTGATTGCATGCCAAGCCGCGCATCCATGCCGCCGTTTCGCTCTCTGGCCCCGGCCGCTTGCCAAATCGGCCGGCCCGACTGACCTTTCTTCCGAGGCCGCCGATACGCCGCTCGCACAGCAAAAATTCAACCCGGGGATGCCACTATGCCCGATGCCTCCCAGAGTCCTGCCCGCCCCGCCCGGCAGCTCGACGTCGCCATCGTCGGCGGCGGACTGGCCGGTCTCTATGCCATCCATCGCCTGCGCGGCCTCGGCCTGAAGGTCCGGGCCTACGAGGCAGGCTCAGGGATCGGCGGAACCTGGTTCTGGAACCGTTATCCCGGCGCCCGCTGCGACGTCGAAAGCCTGGAATATTCCTACAGCTTCTCCAACGAGCTGCAGCAGGAGTGGAAGTGGCCGGAGCGCTATGGCACCCAGCCCGAGATCCTGAAGTACATCAACCATGTCGCCGACCGTTTCGACCTGCGCCGCGACGTACAACTCAACACGCGCATCAAGGCGGCGACCTTCGACAGCAAGGCCAACGAATGGACCCTGCGTACCGAAAACGGTGAGGAGATCTGTGCGCGCTATTGCGTGATGGCCGCGGGCAACCTCTCGACGCCGCGAGTGCCAGATTTCAAGGGGATCGGGAGCTTCAAGGGCAAGTGGTACCATTCGGGCCTGTGGCCGCACGAAGGCGTCGACTTCACCGGCTTGCGCGTCGGCGTGATCGGCACGGGCTCATCGGGTGTGCAGATGATCCCGATCGTCGCCAGCCAGGCCAAGCACCTGCACGTCTTCCAACGCACCGCCAATTTCAGCCTGCCGGCGCGCAACGGACCGATGGAGCCGGAGCGCGAACGCCGCCACAAGGCCGAGTATCCGGCCCGTCGCGCGGCGGCCGCGGAAACACCCTTCGCCATCGCCGGCCATCCCAAGCCCACCCAGTCGGCGCTCGACGTGCCGGACGACGAACGCAACAGGGCCTACGAGTCCAAGTGGCAGCAAGGCGGCAGCATCAGCTACCTCTATGCCTATACCGACCTGCTGGTGAACAAGGAGTCCAACGACACGGCGTCGGAGTTCGTGCGCAACAAGATCCGCGGCACGGTGAAGGACCCGAAGACCGCCGAGCTGCTGGCGCCCAAGGACCATCCGATCGGCACCAAGCGGCTCTGCCTCGATACCAACTATTACGAGACCTACAATCGCGACAACGTCACCCTGGTCGATGTGCGCAGCGCGCCGATCCAGGAGATCACCGAGACGGGTGTGCGTACGGCAGCAGGCGACTACGAACTCGACGCCATCGTCTTTGCCACGGGCTTCGATGCCATGACCGGCGCGCTGCGCGAGATCGACATCCGCACCAGCGACGGCGCGGTGCTGGCCGATCATTGGGCCGGCGGACCGCTCACCTATCTCGGCCTGATGGTCTCGGGCTTTCCCAACATGTTCGTCGTCACCGGCCCCGGCAGCCCCGGCGTGAAGACACAGATGATCGCGTCCATCGAACAGCATGTCGACTGGATCGCCGATGCCATCGACCATCTGCACAAGCACCAGCTCGACCGCATCGCGCCGAGCGCCGACGCCGAGAGCGAGTGGGTGCACCACGTCAATGCCGTGGCCGACTCGACGCTCTATCCGCTGGCCAACTCCTGGTACGTGGGCGCCAACATTCCCGGCAAGCCGCGCGTGTTCATGCCCTATGTCGGCGGCTTCGACCGCTACAAGAAGCGTTGCGACGAAGTCGCAGCCGGCGGCTATCCAGGCTTCACGCTGTCGCGGCACGAGTCCGTCGTCGCGTGACGCCCGCGATCTTCGTCCATCATCGCATCGAGGCAGCGCCGCGAACGTGGCAGGCGCTGGCCGACCGGCTGGCGGGCGAGGGCGCGCGACGCCTCGCTGGGGCAGGCGGCTCGCTCTACGGCGTCTGGCGCAGCCAGATCGGCCGGCCGCGCGACGAACTGCAGGCCATCAGCGTCTGGCCGACTGCCATTACGGCCGCCGCCGCCGAACAGGCGCTGCTCGGCCAGGACTCCGACGTCCGCACCGCCCATAGCGAAGCGATGGTGCCGACCCTTCGGCCCACCGATACGGAGCGTCCGACCCGGCAAGGCAACTACGCCTTCCGCTGGTTCGCGACGCCCGAGCCGCACTGGCCGGAGTTTCTCGACCTCTGCGCAGCTGCCTGGCCCGGTTTCGAGAGCGCCTACGACTCGCAGGTTGTCGGACTCTGGCAGGCCACCGGCGACCGCACGGGCAGGACCGTCGACGAGGCCAGCGGCGCCGGCCGGTTCGGCGGCGTGCGCAGCCTGTTGCTGACCCGCCGGCCCAACCTCGCCATGTGGGAGCGCTCCAAGCTACCGGAAGGCGCAGCGGAGGCGCAGGTTCGCGACAAACTCAGCCGCCGCTACGACCTCTGCGACTGGACCGTGGTCTCTACCGCGACCCTTCTGACAGCCGCCGACCGGCAGGATACCGCCCGCTGGACTTGAGCCGGCGCGACGCCTATCTCACCGCCGCCATGCCGACGCTGCGCTCCCTGGAGGCTCTGGAACGCGAGGGGTTTCTGTCACCCGACCCGCGGCTGGAGGCGGCCGCGCACTCCATGGCGATTGCAGTGACGCCCGAGATGGCGGCCCTGATCGATCGCACAGACCTCGTGCGAGATCCCATCGCCCGCCAGTTCGTGCCGAACGTGGCCGAAACCGAGGTTTCGCCCGAGGAACTTGCCGATCCGATCGGCGACGAGTTCCGCTCGCCCGTGAAGGGCATCGTTCATCGCTATCCCGACCGCGTGCTCTTGAAGCCGCTGCATGTCTGCCCGGTCTACTGCCGCTTCTGCTTCCGCCGCGAGAAGGTGGGGCCGGGCGGCGAGGCGCTGTCGGCCGACGAGCTCGACGCCGCCCTCGCCTATATCCGCGCCAGGCCGGAGATCTGGGAAGTGATCCTGACCGGCGGCGATCCGCTGATGCTGGCGCCACGCCGTCTCGCCGAGCTGCTCGCCGCCCTCGACACCATGCCGCACGTCGCGGTGATCCGCATTCACAGCCGCGTGCCCGTGGCCGACCCTGGTCGAATCACCGAGGAACTGGTTGCCGCCGTTCGGCCGCGCCGCGCCGGCGTCTGGCTGGGTGTGCACTGCAACCACGCCCGCGAACTCACGGCCGAGGCACGCGCCGCCCTCGCGCGGCTCGCCGATGCGGGCCTGCCCCTGATGGCCCAGACGGTGCTGCTGAAAGGCGTGAACGACGACGTCGAAACCCTAGAGCAGCTCATGCGCGCGCTCGTCGCCGCACGCGTGAAGCCCTACTACCTTCATCATCCCGATCTGGTGCGCGGCACCGGCCATTTTCGCGTGTCGATCGCCGAGGGCCAGGCGCTGATGAAGGCCCTGCGTGGCCGGCTCTCGGGTCTCGCACAGCCGACCTATGTGCTCGACGTTCCGGGCGGCCACGGCAAGGTCCCGGTGGGACCGTCCTATCTCGGCGACGACCCGGACGCGCTCACCGTCCAGGATGCGTTCGGCGGCAGCCATTCCTATCCGCCGCGCTGACGCCCCCGAACGAGGCGTCGAGCCCTAGTTTTTCTCGGAGCCCTCCTACCGGCGACCGCCCGCCGCGAGGGCGGGCCGGCTCGACCGGGCCTGGGGGGCTGCCAGCTCCTCGACCAGCCATTCCTCGAACGCCTTGGTCTTCGGACGATTGACCGATGCCGGCGGACAGACGAACCACCATGCCTTGCCGCTGTCGACGATCTGGTCGAACGGCTGGAACAGCCGGCCCTCCGCCAGCTCTTCGCGAAAGAGCTGTGGCGGACCAACGGCCACACCCGCGCCTTCCATCGCCGCTTCGACGGCGATCATCGTCGAGTCGAACGTGAGCACGCGCTTGGGCTTGAAGTCGCCCATGCCGACCGCACGCAGCCAGATCGGCCATTCGGGATCGTAGGTCATGTCGATGAACGGCACGCGCTTGAGATCGTCGAGCGACTTCAGCTTGTCGCGATAACGCTTGCCGCAAAGCGGCGTCAGCACATCGCTGAAAAGCCGTGTGGCATGGATATCGGCCTCGGGCTGCACCGTGAAGCGGATGGCGCAGTCGACATCCTCGCGCGCGAAGTCGACGCGCTTCTGGCTCGTCGTCATGCGCACTTCGATCTCGGGGTGCTTGGCCTGAAAGCGATGCAACCGCGGCACCAGCCAGCCGAGGGCAAAGGTGGTGACCAGACTGACATTCAGTGTGCCTGAATTGGCCTTGCGCCCGACCCGCTCCAACGCATTGGTCATGCGGTCGAAAGCGTCGCGCAGATCCGGCAGCAACGCCTCGCCTTCGCTGGTGATTTCCAACCCACGCGGGCGGCGCACGAACAGCGCCACGCCGAGCCTTTCCTCGAGCGCCTTTACCTGATGGCTGACGGCAGCCTGGGTAACGTGAAGCTCTTCGGCGGCATGAGTGAAGCTTGCGTGGCGGGCGGCGGCCTCGAAGGCCCGGAGCGCGTTCAGAGGCAATTGAGAACGGCTCATTTAGGGCACCCGTTCATAGAAATTCTATCCCTCCCCCGAGGTTTGATCCTTTGAAATAAAGCCCAGCATACCGCAAATACTGCCTGTAAACGAGGCGGAACCGCCACTCCCGGCATTGGTCGCCTCAAACGGAGCTAAGTCATGTCGACCCTGTCCAGCGTACGGGCATTTGCTCGTGCGGAAGCCCCCTCCTTCTCTGTCGGTCGCGCCGTGTCGCTGCTGGCGGGTGTGGTTGCGGCCGGGATCGAGAAAGCCATGACTCGAACCGAGCTCGCCCGGTCGCGACGCCAACTCTCCCAGTTGGATGAGAGGCTCTTGCGGGATATCGGCATCGACCGAGCCACCGCACGCTTCGAAGCCAACAAGGGTTACTGGAGCTAGCGCGCCTCCCGGGCATCCCTGGAAAACACGCCATCGATCGTCGGAGGAATGACCCCTTTTCTCCGGTGATCTTTGCGTGTTGCCGGGCCCTTCAATAAATCGGGCAAGCCTGTCGGCTTCCGGATCGGTCGTTCGTCCTAAGGGCATTCGATCGCAATTCCGGAGTGCCGAGATGCTGAAACACGTCCTTTTCATGGCCGCCGCTCTGCTCGCGCCCATGGCTGCGCTTGCCCAGAGCAAGCCCGGTAATGGCAAATACGCCGATATCGGAAGCCTCAAGCTCTACTATCAGCTCCACGGGCAGGCGCAGCCTCAATCCAAGAGCCGGCCCCTGCTGGTGCTGCATGGCGGTTTCATGACGATCGAGGCCATGGGCCCGATCCTGCCGGCATTGGCCAAGGGCCGGCAGGTGATCGCGGTCGACCTCGAAGGTCACGGCCGCACCGTCGATCTCGACCGCCCGCTCAGCCTCGACCAGATGGCCACCGACGTCACGGCCCTCCTGAAGCAGCTCGGCGTCGAAAAAGCCGATGTGCTGGGCTTCAGCATGGGCGGCGGCGTGGCGCTGCGCATCGCGGCAGCAGAGCCTCAACTTGTCACCAAGCTGGTGGTCATCTCCTCGCACCACAGGATGGATGCCTATTACCCGTCGATCCGGGCCATGTGGCCGGGCATGACGGTCCAGGGCTTCACCGGGACGCCGATGGAGAAGGCCTATCTTGAGACCGCGCCCGACCCGAAGCGCTGGCCGATCTTTGTCGAAAAGATGAAGCAGATGATGCTGTCGTCGACCGACTGGCCCGACGCCAAGGTCCAGTCGATCAAGGCACCCACCCTGCTGATCGCCGGCGATGCCGACCTGTTTCGACCGGAATCCATGGTCGACCTGTTCCGGTTGCTGGGCGGCGCCCGGCCGGACGGCGGCATGGCGGGCCTGCCGGCCTCCCAGCTTGCCATTCTGCCGGGGGCAACCCATTTCGGCATCCTTTACCGTACCGACCTTCTGCTGCCGATCATCGTGCCGTTCCTGGAGTCCTGACGGTCTCCTGCAAGGGAATTGCCGGCCGGCGCCGGATAGAGCAGGTTGGGGTCATGGTGCTTTCCTGGCGCCATGACCCAGCACCCTCTTTCGTTCCCTGCCGTGGCCCTCGCCACCTCAACTCTCCCCGACCCGGACACTTGCTGGCAGGCCGTCCAGCGACGCGACCGGGCCTACAATGGCCGGTTCTGGTTTTCGGTGAAGACGACCGGGGTCTTCTGCCTGCCCTCGTGTGCGGCCCGCCCGCCGCTGCGCACCAACGTCGCCTTCCATGCCTCCCCCGAGGCGGCGGAGGCGGCAGGCTTCCGCCCCTGCAAGCGCTGCAAGCCGCGCGACTGGCGAGCAGACCTCGGCCTCAGCCGGCCGGTGGCACGCGCCTGCGAGCTGTTCGATGCCGGGTTCGACGAGGGCGATGCCGACACCCCGCCGTCGCTGGCCGAGGTCGCCCGCAAGGTCGGCCTGTCGAGCGGCGCGCTCAGCAAGCGCTTCCTGGCCGAGCTGGGCGTCAATCCACGCGACTGGCTGATCGCCCGCAAGCGTGAGCGTTTCCGCCGCGCCCTGCGCGATGGCTCCAGCGTCGCCGACGCGATCTATGGCGCGGGCTACGGTTCGCCCAGCCGGGTTTACGAAAGCAGCGACCGCGCGCTGGGCATGACGCCTGCGACCTACGCCAAGGGCGGCGCCGGCGCGCACATCGACTACACCACCGTCGATTCCGACTATGGCCGCGTCCTGGTGGCGGCGACCCAGAAGGGCATCGCCGCGGTCTTCCTGGGCGACGACGACCGGGCGCTGGAGAAGAGCCTGAAGCAGGACTTCCCGGCCGCCGAGATCGAACGCGACGACAAGGGCTTGAGCGCAAGGGTCAAAGGCGTGCTGTCCCGGCTCTATGGCCGCAAGCCGTCGGCGCTCGATGCCCCCGACGTGCCGCTCGACATCGTGGGCACGGCCTTCCAGTGGAAGGTCTGGAAGGCACTGACCGAGATCCCGGCCGGCGAAACCCGGACCTACGGCGAGATCGCCCGCCATATTGGCGAACCCAAATCGGCGCGCGCGGTCGGTCGGGCCTGCGCCACCAACCAGGCCGCCGTGGTCATTCCCTGCCATCGCGCGGTCGGCGCCAGCGGCGCTCTCACCGGCTATCGCTGGGGCGTCTCCCGCAAGGAACGGCTCCTGGCCGAGGAGCGGCGGCGCAACAACAGGTAGAACGCGCCGCTGCCACCATGGTGGGCATGGGCCGATCGGACCGCTCGCACATGGGCACGATTGTCGGCGCGATTGAGCCAGCCCACGAATTCCGACCGGATGCGGCCGCCGATCAGGCGGCCGCTTTCCTTGCGCAGTCCTTTCCCCGTTACGATCAGCACCACCCTGAGGTCGCGGTCGGCCGCTCGCGAGAGGAACCGCCCGACGGCCTGCTCTGCCGCCGCGAGCGTCATGCCGTGCAGGTCGAGCGAAGCCTCGGGCGACAGCCGGCGTCGGGACAGGGCGCGTGAAACATCCCGGTCGAACGTCCGGTCGTCGGTGCTCAGCTCCGGCACCTTTGCCGCCCGGGATGGCACCGATGGGAGAACCCTGGCCTTGGGTTTTGCCGGCACCTCGGCTTTTGGCTTCGGAACGACGCGCGCAACGCGGCTTGCGGTCCGCCGCTTCTTGTCGAGCGGCTTCACATCGGCCATCGCCGCGGCGAACAGATCGGCGTCCTTGACCGTATTTCTGACCATGGGGGTTTTCGTGTAGCCTTGCCGGTGGGGCAGGTCTACACAGCCCATCATGGCCATCGCTCCCCCTCCTCGGCCCAACGCCCAACCTCAACCCGATCCCGATCTGAAGACCGGCTTGCAGTTTTTGCGTGCCGGCTGGTTCGATCGCGCCGAGCCACTGTTTCGGAAGGCGCTCGGTCGGCATGGCGAACGGCCCGACATTCTCCACTATCTTGCGGTCTGCCTGTCGCAACGCGGTGCGCTGCAGGAAGCGGAAGGGCTGTGGCGCAAGGCCGTGGCGAAGGATCCCCGGGAGCCGATGCTTCTCTACAATCTCGGCCTGGCGTCGCGCCGGCTGGGCAATCTCGACGAAGCCGCGCGCCGTTTCCGCGACACCATCCGCCAGGCGCCGACCCATGTCGAAGCACGTCTGGCGCTGGCCTCCGTTCACATGGACCAGGAGCGCTACGCTGCAGCGGAGCGTGAGCTCTCGGAATTCGTGAGCAACATCGACCGCGCCATCAACGAGCATCAGGGCGACGCCCTGAAGCCATTGCAGGCCCGCGCCCGCAATATGCTGGGCTATGCGCTCTATCGTCTGAACCAGCCCTCCGCCGCGATCGAGGTTCTCGACATGGCGCTGGCCGACGCCGGTGAGGATGCCGCCCGCCGCGGTCAGATCCTCGGCGACCGGGCGCTGGCGCTGTCCGCCCTCGGCCATCACGACGAAGCCATCGCCGAGGCCGGCCGGGCCCTCGAACTGGCGCCCTCCAGCCCCACGATCAACCACGCGCTGGGTTACATCCTGCATTTTGCAGGCCGTCCGAGCGATGCGATCCCGCCGATCCAGAAAGCGTTGGATCTCGACCCGACTTTCGGCCCCGGCTACCGTACCCTGGCCTTGGCGCAGGCTGCTGCAGGCAAGGCCGATCAGGCCATGGAGCTGCTGAAACAGCTCATTGCGCGCAACCCGGCGGACCGCCACGCCGTGCTGCAGCTTTCGATCATCCATATCGACGCCAAACGCTTCGAAGAGGCGCTGGCTGTCCTGACGCCCTACCTGAAGATCGCGCCGCGCGATCCGCGCGCCCTCAACAACGAAGGTCTGGCCCTGCTTGGCCTGGACCGTTTCGACGAGGCGCGGCGGGCGCTGAAGCGGGCCCTCAAGACGGTGCCGGACGATCCCTTCGCGCTCACCAACTTCGGTCGGGCGCTGGTCGCCCTGGGCCGTGCGGCCGAAGCGAAGCCACAGCACGAGCATGCCCTGCGCGCCCTGCCGGGCGATGCCCGCTTGCTGGTCAATTACGGCCTCTGCCTCGCGGCCCTCGGCGAGCGCGACAAGGCGCGCGAGACGCTGGATGCCGCGTTGGCCGCCAATCCGGACAACGAGGAGGCGCTGCTGGCGCGCGCCGCGCTCGACCAGGACCAGTAAGTACAGCGTGGTGAGTGCAGGACGATGAGTGCAGGAGCCGACCGTCTGGCGGAAGTGTCCCGCCACATCGCCGAGGCGGCCCGGGCCGCCAACCGCAATCCGGCCGACGTCACCCTGGTGGCGGTCTCCAAGACACATGGCGCCGACCGCGTGCGCGAACTGCTCGAGGCCGGCCATCGCGTTTTCGGCGAGAACCGCGTTCAGGAAGCGCAGGGCAAGTTTCCCGACCTCAAGGCCGCCTGGCCCGATCTCGAACTGCATCTGATCGGCCCGCTGCAGACCAACAAGGCGCGCGACGCCGTCGCATTGTTCGATGTCGTACAGTCGGTCGACCGCGAGAAGCTGGCGACGGCGTTGGTGAAGGAAATGGACCGGCTGGATCGTCGGCCGTCCTGCTTCATCCAGGTCAATACCGGCGAAGAACCGCAGAAGGCCGGAATCCTGCCCAAGGATCTCGACGCCTTCGTTGCAGCCTGCCGGAACCAGTACCAGCTGCCGGTCGTCGGGCTGATGTGCATTCCGCCGGTCGATGAAGAGCCGGCGCTGCATTTCGCCCTGTTGGCCAAGATGGCGGCCCGCAACGGCCTCGCCAAGCTCAGCATGGGCATGAGCGCCGACTACGAAACGGCGGTACGGCTGGGTGCCACCCATGTCCGCGTTGGCAGTGCGCTTTTCGGCGCTCGGCCTCCCTTGCCCGTGCATGCCTGAGCTTCCCGAGGTCGAAACCGTCCGACGAGGCTTGCTGCCGCGGCTGGTCGGGCGGCGGATCGTCCGGCTGCAGCAGCGCCGGCGTGACCTTCGGGTGCCGTTGCCGGCGAAGTTCGCCAGCCGGGTCGAAGGCCGCACCGTGCGGGCCATCGACCGGCGGGCCAAGTATCTGCTGATCCGTCTCGACGACGGCCAGACCTTGATCGCCCATCTCGGCATGTCCGGCCGCATGACCCTGCACGACGCGGCAAGTGCTGCCAGCCATCCGCTCGACCGGCATGACCATGTCGTGTTCGACGTCGACGACGGCTGGCAGGTTCGTTTCAACGATGCGCGCCGCTTCGGCCTGATGCTGCTGGTCGCCGACGATGCCGTCCTCCAGCACAAGCTCTTCAAGGGGCTGGGCCCGGAGCCGTTAGACGATACGTTCGACGGCGCCGCCCTCGCGATCCGCCTCGCCGGCCGCAAGACGCCGATCAAGGCGGCCTTGCTCGACCAGAAAACACTGGTCGGCGTGGGCAATATCTACGCCTGCGAAGCCCTGTTCCTGGCAGGTATCTCGCCACGCCGATCTGCACACACCGTGCAAGGCGCGCGCGCCGACCGCCTTGTCGAGGCGATCAAGCGCGTGCTCATCCGTTCGATCGAAGACGGTGGCTCGACGCTACGCGATCATGTCCAGCCCGGCGGCGAACTCGGCTATTTCCAGACCCGCTTCAATGTCTACGACCGTGCCGGCATTGCCTGTCCGACACGCGGCTGCGGTCGGACCGTCAAGCGGCTCGTGCAGGCGGGCCGCTCGACCTTCTATTGCGCCCACTGCCAGCGCTAGCTTAAGTGCGGTCGACACGCGAGGAGGAGATCCAGTGGCGGCTGCATACGAGAACGTCCAGACCGAAACCAAGGGCCGGGTCGGCATCATCCGGCTGAACCGCCCCAAGGCGCTGAACGCGCTCTGCGCCGACCTCGTGCGCGAACTCGGCCTGGCGCTGGATGCCTTCGAAGCCGACTCCGGCATTGGCTGCATCGTACTGACGGGCAGCGAGAAGGCTTTCGCTGCTGGCGCCGACATCAAGGAGATGAAGGACAAGTCTTATCAGGACGTTTTCCTTCAGGACTTCATTACCGTCGGCTGGGAGAAGGTGAGCCACGTCCGCAAGCCTGTGGTCGCCGCAGTCGCTGGCTACGCCTTGGGCGGCGGCTGCGAGATGGCCATGATGTGCGACTTCATCATTGCCGCCGACAACGCCAAGTTCGGCCAGCCAGAGATCACCCTGGCAACCATCCCAGGCGCCGGCGGCACCCAGCGCCTGCCGCGTTTCGTCGGCAAGTCCAAGGCGATGGACCTGGTCCTAACAGGCCGCATGATGGATGCAGCCGAAGCCGAGCGCTGCGGCCTCGTGAGCCGGGTCGTGCCGCTCGCCCAGCTCATGGACGAGGCCGTGGCTGCGGCCGAGAAGATCGCCGGCATGTCCCTGCCGGCCACCATGGTGGCCAAAGAGGCCGTCAATCGCGCCTTCGAGACCACTCTGGCCGAGGGCATTCGCTTCGAACGTCGCACCTTCCATGCGACCTTTGCCTTCGACGACAGGTCCGAAGGCATGTCCGCCTTCGCCGACAAGCGCAAACCCGCCTGGAAACACCGCTGATTGCGCGGTTTTGGCCCGCTTGACCCGCCTTGCCGCGGCCCGTATAAGCGCGCCCTTCCGAGGGAAAGAGGATTAAATGGCGAATCACAAGTCGGCCGAGAAGCGCGCCCGCCAGACCGAGCGCCGCACCGCCGTGAATACGGCCCGCCGCAGCCGCGTGCGCAGCTCGATCAAGAAGGTCGAAGAAGCGATCAAGTCGGGTGACCAGAAGGCCGCCCAGGAAGCGTTGCGCGCCGCGCAGCCGGAGATCCAGCGTGGCGCTCTCAAGCGCATCGTTACGAAGAATGCTGCCGCTCGCCGCGTGTCTCGTCTCACCGCGCGCATCAAGGCAATGGCCTGATCTTCTCCATACTCGGAACTCTGAGAAAGAGAATGTGAACGCCGCTCATACGAGCGGCGTTTTCTTTTTCCGAACATCCTCGAACGGTTTTCGTCGAAAAAATTTTTATCGGTTTGCGACGATGAATGTTTGGTCGTCGATTGGCCGAACGACATACGATTCGGATTTATCGGATGAGGTGCGCTCGTTGGCGCTAGATGTTGAGCGGCACGTCGCGTCGAACGTCGAGGAGAATCGAATCGCTACGCTTGTCAATCGACTCGCCTCGCTAAGTGTCTGAATAGCGTGCGAGCTTCAGCATGTGAATCGTTTGCGCACACGAGGGAGTCTGGATATGAGTCGGCCCATCGCGAAGGGGCGTGGGGCGCTGCGACGCGAGCCAGATGGAGAAGAGGGGATTCCTCTCCATCGAATGAGACGAACGAGGGAGATAAACCACAACGCTTCGCTGGCTCGACGATCAAAAGATGAAGCGTCCCTCGAGTGACGCTCGTTGAAAACTCCGTCGTCGTCCTTGTCGCGTTGTGTGTGTCGCCTTTGATCGCTGGCTCGTTTGGCTGCGCCTCGTTTCGGTGAACGACGAGCGGGGGGCCATGCCGACAGACAACAAGATCGCTGGCACTTATGAGGTCTCCGCCGTTGCCGGCTACGCCGGCGATGTGGCGCCGGCGGTGGCCTGGCAAATTCTCAGCGAACACAAGAACGCCGTACTGATCGATGTTCGCACTCGTCCCGAATGGAACTTCGTCGGCCTGCCCGATCTCACCACGCTCGACAAGAAGCCGGCGCTGGTCGAATGGCAGATCTTTCCAAGCATGCAGCCAAACCCGGAATTCGTTGCCGCACTCTCGAGCGCGTTGACGGACAAATCGGCCCCGCTGCTCTTTCTTTGCAGGAGTGGGGCCCGATCGGCCGCGGCGGCGAAAGCCATGACCGCGGCCGGCTACAGTACGTGTCTCAATGTGGCAGACGGCTTCGAGGGGCCCCTGAATGCGCAGGCCAAGCGCGGCGCGGCAGGGGGATGGAAGGCAGCGGGACTTCCCTGGAGACAAACGTGAACCGAATCCAAGCGCCGTTTCAAGGCAACAAGAATACATACGAAGACAACAGTGTGGCGGGGGCAAATATGGATGAAGGTGCGGGCCGGAAGGAGCTCGAAGCGCATTGGGTGCGCGTCTGCGACCGGCTACGCAAGGAAATCGGCGACAAGGCCTTCAAGACGTGGTTCGGCGAGGTCGAACTGGGCGAACTGAAGGCCGGCAAGCTGCGCCTCTACGCGCCGACTCGATTCGTGCGCGACTGGGTGGGCCGCCACTATGGCGACCGCGTGCTCGCCTACTGGCAGTCGGTGAACACCGAGGTGAAGAACGTCGAGGTCAACCTGGTGCCCCCGCCGGCGCCGCGTCGGCCGAACGACATCATCGCCGTGCCGCCGGTCCCCTCTTCGCAGAGCTACCAGCCGCCGATGCCGCGGATGGGTCCGGCGATCGGCCGGGGCAACGAGGAACTCACGCAGGGTCCCGAAGCCCGCTACACCTTTGCCAACTTCGTGGTCGGCAAGCCAAACGAGTTCGCCTATGCCGCGGCGCGCAACATCTCCGAGCAGGACCTGCCGCTGCCCGAGCGCAACCCGCTCTACATCTTCGGCGGCGTGGGGCTCGGCAAGACGCATTTGATGCACGCGATCTGGCACGCCATCCGCGAGCGCGATCCCAAGACGCGCGTGCTTTACCTGACGGCCGAGAGCTTCGTGAATCGCTTCATCCAGGCGCTGCGCACGAAGAACACGGGTCAGTTCAAGGAACTGTTCCGCAACGTTGACGTATTGATGGTCGACGATGTGCAGTTCATCTGCGGCAAGGAAGCCAGCCAGGACGAGTTCTTCTTCACGTTCAACTCGCTGGTCGAGCAGAACAAGCAGATCATACTCTCCTCGGAGAAGCCGCCGAGCGAGCTTCAGGACATCGAAGAGCGCATGCGCTCGCGGCTGGGCAGCGGCCTCGTCGCGGACATCCATTCCTCGACCTACGAGCTCAGACTTTCGATCTTGCAGACCAAGGCCGAGACCGCTCGTGTGCCGGTGCCGATGGCCGTGCTCGAATTCCTCGCGCACAAGATCAGCACCAACATCCGCGAACTCGAAGGCGCGCTGAACCGGGTCGTGGCGCACGGCCAGCTCATCGGCCGCGAAATCACCGTCGAGATGGCGCAGGATGTCCTGCACGACCTGCTGCGTCAGGCCGACCGCAAGGTCACCGTCGACGAGATCCAGCAGCGGGTGGCGGCGCACTACAACATCAAGCTCGCCGAAATGAGCTCACCGCGTCGTGCGCGCTCGGTCGCTCGGCCGCGCCAGGTGGCGATGTATCTCGCCAAGCAGCTCACCACCCTCAGCCTGCCGCAGATCGGCAAGCGCTTTGGCAATCGCGACCATACGACGGTCATGCACGCCGTGCGCAAGATCGAGGAACTCAAGATTTCCGACCTCTCGATTGCAGAGGATGTCGAGTTGCTCAAGCGGCAGTTGCAAGGCTGACAAATCCCTCTCATCGGGTGTGAAAAGGGGCCCTCTGAGGCCCCTTTTTGCGTCCGGCGGCAGCCTCTAAACGCCTCAAATAACGAGCGAAATTGCTTCCCGCCAACCGGGTGCGTGGTATACTTCGTCCCCGTTCCACCGTTGCGTTTCGCGGCCGGTAGAACGGGCTCAAAAGCGAACCAATCCGGCCCAGAAAACGGCGACCAAAACATGAAACTGACGATCGAACGGGCGGCCCTCTTGAAGGCATTGGCCCATGTGCAAAGTGTCGTCGAGCGTCGGAACACGATCCCCATTCTCTCCAATGTGCTGATTACGGCGCAGAAGGGCCGTCTGAGCCTCGCGGCGACCGACATGGACCTCGCCATCACCGAAACGGTCGAGGCCAATGCCTCCAAGACCGGATCGACCACGGCGCCGGCCCATACGCTGTACGAAATCGTCCGCAAGCTGCCCGACGGCGCCCAGGTCGAACTCGAGACCGCCTCCGACGGCGGCAGCCTGACGATTCGGGCCGGCCGGTCGCGCTTCACCCTGCAGTGCCTGCCGCCGGCCGACTTCCCGGCGATGACCGAAGGCGACCTGCCGCACCGCTTCCAGCTTCCGGCAACCGACCTCAAGGGCATCATCGACCGCACGCGGTTCGCGATCTCCAACGAGGAGACCCGCTACTACCTGAACGGCATCTACTTCCATGCCGCGACCGCCGGCGGCACCGCCGTGCTGCGCGGCGTGGCGACCGACGGCCACCGCCTGGCCCGGGTCGAGGTGCCGCTGCCCAAGGGCGCCTCCGAGATCCCCGGCGTGATCGTGCCGCGCAAGACGGTGAGCGAGGTCCGCAAGCTGCTCGACGAGAGCGACGGCTCGGTCGACGTCGAGCTCAGCGACACCCGCATCCGCTTCGCCTCGGGCGGCGTGACGCTGGTCAGCAAGCTGATCGACGGCACCTTCCCGGACTACGAGCGGGTCATCCCGACCGGCAACGACAAGGTCCTGAACGTGCCGTGCAAGGAGTTCGCGAGCGCCGTCGACCGCGTCTCGACCATCTCCACCGAGAAGTCGCGCGCCATCAAGCTGGCGGTCGCCAAGGGCGTCGTCACGCTCTCGGCCACCAGCCCGGATGCCGGCAGCGCGACCGAGGAGATCGAGGTCGAGTACAAGGATACGGCCCTCGAGATCGGCTTCAACTCGCGCTACCTGCTGGACATCACCGAGCAGATCGCCGGCAGCGAAGCGCGCTTCCTCATGGCCGATGCCGGCTCGCCCACCCTGGTGCGTGACGGTGCCGACGAGAGCGCGCTCTACGTGCTCATGCCGATGCGGGTATGAACGCACAGGCCATCAGCACCCTCGCCTGTTCTTCCGACGCCGTATCGGGCACTGCGCCGGCCCTTCTCGCCGTGCGCCAGCTGCGCCTGACTGACTTCCGCAACTATCGCCAGCTCCGCCTCGAATGCGGCCAGGAGCCGGTCGTTCTGGTCGGCGCCAACGGTGCGGGCAAGACCAACCTTCTGGAAGCCCTCTCCTTCCTGGCTCCCGGCCGCGGCCTGAGACGGGCACGGCTCGACGATGTCTGCCGCCGTGCCCGCGGCGACGAGCCTTCGGCCGCCGGCTGGGCCGCCGCCGCGACGCTCGACACGCCCGAGGGTCGGCTGGCCATCGGCACCGGCCTCGAAGCCGGGCGCAGCGAGAGCAGCGCGTCGCGCCGCGCCGTGCGTATCGATGGCCGACCGATGCAGAGCCAGACCGCGCTGGGCCGGCACGTCGCCGCGGTGTGGCTGACGCCGCAGCTCGACCGGCTGTTCCTCGACGGCGCGACCGAGCGGCGCCGGTTCCTCGACCGGCTGGTGACGGCGCTGCATCCCGAGCATGCCGCGACGTCGCCGGCATGCTCGGGATGCAGCGCCGTCGCCAGCCGGTTCC
>Ga0102832_1001321_pt1 | contig 20226 bp, 14 predicted proteins | sample EBPBio282013_DNA_FD_88942 | JGI IMG/M metagenome (GOLD analysis project Ga0102832, IMG submission 88942) | Wastewater treatment Type I Accumulibacter community from EBPR Bioreactor in Madison, WI, USA - Reactor 2_5/28/2013_ DNA (Illumina Assembly) | ecosystem: Engineered > Bioreactor > EBPR >...
CATAATTGTCACATATCAATTCAATATTTTATGAACAAAATGAAAACCTAGGTTTCAAAAATAAAATTAAGAAAAGAAAAGAAAACTAAATTCAATAAAAATTCATTGATGATTCCATTCACTTATCTTTATTGAGTATTCATTTATAGATTTTATGATCCCTCATCTAAAGATCAAAACTTATTTCTCCTCATACAATGAAAAATATTAACTCTTTTTCTAAAAAATCTTTTATTTAATTATTTCTAATACTTTTGAAGATATTGAGCTTTCCGAATCTTACACTTTAAAATAACGCATGTAGTTTATATTTATTGAATTCAATAAAATAAAAAAGATATTTTCCAACACATTAGATAAGTTAAAGATAAATCATGGTAAATCCAAATCCAAATCTTGCTCGTGATCTTACTCGTTGTTGTTGTTGTTGTTCTGTTCCACCTTCTCAACTTCTTTCTTTTCTTATTCCTGAGGAGCTTCTTGATAAATTCCTTCAGATCTCGCCAAAAGAGAACCGTAACTGGTAAGAGTGGCTTGCTTCTATCCGATACGTTATCTAATGGGTTTCAATTGAGCTTGAACCTCATCGACAGTAAAGGCCTTAGTTGCCTCAAGTGATTTTTGAGTTTCTTATAAACATTTCTCTACTGTTTGGATTTCCTCTCTCAATCTTTTTTGTTATCCTTGAATCCATTATTCCAATCCAACCAATTCTTGCTTCAAAATTTCTGCAGAAGCTTTTTGTAATGAAACTCTGACTCTGTCATTAACAGTTGTCAGTTCAGCTGAAATATCGCTACCGCTGGCTGATGATTTAAGTTCCAAAACTTACTTGTAAAATGTTTGGAATGTGCTAACTCGATTATAAAATTCAGGAGTAAAAACTTAAAGGTTTTCTTCTTACTTTTTAGCTGGCTTTGATTTCTTTTCGACTTTTTAAACTGGTTTATGTTATTTTTCTTCTTTTACAACCTTTGCAGGCTTTTATTATTTTTTGATGGCCTTGGTTTTTCCAGCAGCCTTTTGTTCTTTTAGAGCAGGTTGTTATTTTTGGGCGATTTTTTTAGATTTTTTATCAGCTTTGCTTGAAGATTTATCAAGTTTTTATTGCTGAGCTGGGGTTGATTATTTTTAGACGGTTTTCTTTTTTCCCATTTGTAAAAATTTTTTATATTTTGCAGATACTTATATGATTTCAATAAAAGGCGGATATGATATTTTAGATTTTTTAAAAGAAATCTCAATTTTAATTGGATAATAAATTGAGAAAAATAAATTTTATTGAAAAAGAATAAAGAAATCAAAAGATAAGATAAAAATATCAAATGTCAATTTTCATTTTTCTTTTCGAGAATTAGTTCTAAAAAAAGGCATCAATCAAAGGAACGGTAAATTTATCAAAGTATTTTAAGATTTTGATCATTTTAAGGTTAAAATTCTCAAATATTATGGAGAATTTTCGGAGATTCATCTTATTTTCATTCCATTTCTTAATTTAATTAAAAGATTGATAGATTTATTTAACATTCCTTAGTTTTTCATTCTAGAATCATTAATGTGGATTCAGTTATGTTTATTTATGTTTAGCTTAATATTTTATCTTTACTTTTTTAGTTTTAGGATTAAATTAAATCCTTAAACCTCATGAAGAAATAGCTCTGTTCATTAAAAGAAACTTCTTATCTTTTTATCTTTTAGATTACACTCTAAATTGAAAATATTAAACGAGTTTTTTTATTTTGAGGCATTTACTAATTTTCTAAAAAATACAACTAATAAACTACCTTTTGGATTCAGACAGTATTTTTTTATTTCTATCTAGAAAGAATCATCCTAATTAATTACTTGATAGTAAATCCTACAGCATATTTATTTTTTTTCCCATTTATATTAGTTTTATTTTCAATGAATTTCTATTTCTATACTGAAAAGAAAATAAGTGATTTTTAGATTTTCAAAAAGATAAAGACATTGTCAATTAATAGCTAAGTATTTCTTAAAGATTCATGAAATATATTTCATCTTACCAAATATTAGGATAAAAATACTTTTTTATTCTATGCTTTTGATAAAAGACCAAACTTAAAAAGTATTTTTAGTATTTAATATACATGAAATTATTGATAAAAAAAATAAACCTATTATTTCAATTAAAAAGGTTTGCATACTCTCAAGTTATAGTTTTTAAGATTTGGTTAGTAAAAGTAGGCAAATTTTTATTTTGAAATTATTATGAAAAGAAATATTTTATAAAAGTTTGTAAAAAAATAAAATAGAAAGATAAAAAATTATAATTAAGAATCAGATTCTAAAATTTGTTAATTTTTGTTTTATTGTTAAAAATAAAAAACAGTAAATTATGATTTTGTTTTTAATCTGAAAGTTTCTGATCGTTTATAATTGATTTAATTTATCAAGCTCTTTCTTTCTACAGTGAAAAAAATGTTAGCAGGTCTTGAAGTTATGATCAACAGATTTTTATGTCTCTTGATAATAATTGATTATTTTGTTCGATTCTGATTTCGCTTACTATACTTTCTTTATTTCTAAAAATCTATGAGTTTTCTTAATATTATTAAAACATAAAATTTTGGAGGAGATGAAAACAAAGAAGAAAATTTGTAAAAAAGAATCACATACGTGATATAAAATCATTTCTTCTTTGGGGTTGACTTTTTGGCAGCAGTCTTGGCAGTTTTAGTGGCCTTTGATGCCTTTGGGGCTCTTGGCTTTTTAGTGGCTTGCTTCTTGACAATTTTTTTAGTCTTGGCAGCACCCTTAGTAGCAGCCTTCTTGGCAGCCTTCTTGGCTGGCTTGGCTGGTGATTTAGCTGGTGATGAGGTAGTGGCAGCTGGAGTAGTAGTGGTGGCAGCTGGGGCTGAGGTAGAGGCAACTGGGGTGGTTGAGGCAGCCTTGGGGGTTCTTGGTTTTCTTGGAGCCTTAGTTTTTGGGGCTTTGGTAGCCTTGGTGGCTTTTGGTTGAGATTTAGAAACGCTTCTCTTAGATGCTGATCTGTTTTGAGTTTTGGCCATTTTTATTATTATAAACTACATTTAACAATTTATGTGATTTATAATCCATGATAAAGTTATATTTAATTTGATTGGTTTATTTTATATGGGTTCAGATAAGTCCTACGTCAATTTGGTTATTTTTTTATTATGAGCACAATCCTCCTGCTTCTAGCCTCGTTCTTTCACTCATGTCACCCTAACTTCTATTCTTTGTTTTATTTTAAATTTTATTTATTTTATAATATAAGCATACATTCTAATTTAAAGGCTTTAAAAAATAACTAAATTAGACGGACTGTAAAACTAATCTTCCTTAATATTCTCACTAATGGATTATGTGAGTCCCTACTCTTCCATTTATGGAATCAGTTTCTCTTGTTTCACACATCAAGGAACGTTTCTTGACCCTGGAGAACTAGACTAATTTTGGCACCTTATCGGACAGTTCAATATTTTAGTATTAATCAATCATCCAGGAAAAATAAGACCTTTTCTGCCCATTTGGGACAATATTCAACCTGTTACCAACAGATCTCTAAAGAATAATATTTTTTTGTCTCTATGAAAGGTCCATCCATACATGCATATCTTGACTCTATGAATCAAAAACAAACAAGAATTTCGTTTTTTAAATCATGCAAAAATGATTGAAGATCATTGATGACTTGAAATTAGGTTGAATTTAAGGTGAATCAGTTGAGAATTGTGAGATCTCATCTAGGTCAATTCTTCAAAATTTTGAGACTTTATAAATTGATATCGATAAAATAAGAAAATTTGAAGATAAACTGAAATTTAATCATTTTTTAATTTTGTTCTATTAAATTACGATATAAAACTCATCTTTTTAATCGTTTTCATCTCCGTCTACCTTGTTAAAAAATTACTCTTGCAAAACTTTAAACGCTGAATCCAAGGATTATCACATCATTTATGAATTATTTTAGTATTCTTAAGGTAAAATTTTCAAAGTGAATTTTGGTAAGAAATCATCAAAAAAGTATCGATTTTAACTAATAAGTTATCATCAAATCTAAAATTATATATGCTTTTGCTAATTACTAAAAATACTATTCAGAAGAACTCTCAATGATTTTAAAAATATTGGAAGATTTATTGGAAGAGGATTTGAATAAAGCAAAATATTGAGTGAATCTTATTCAAAGGATGTTCATTCTCATACTTTATTAGACATAAAAGATTCTGATTATCAAATTGAGAAAACATTTTGATAACTCTTGGCAGACTTAGAAAGTGAGGTGGTAATTTTTGTTAAAATCATGATACTTTTCAGTGAAATAATTGATGATTCTTTTTTTCTATGAGAATGAAGACATGAACTTCAATCTTTGGGTTAAACTAAAATATTTTAATAGGAACTAAAAGTTAGAATAGAATCTAAACAATGGATTTCATAAAATTTTAAAGTTTCTTTTTCAATTACAACTGAAAGCTATCAATTAAAATGGTTAATAATCAAGGCGAGGAGTCAATGATACACATGCGATCAAGATAGGAACTTATTATTTTTTTAACTATTGAATTATTTGATTAATTGTATGAAAATTTTATAAAATTCAAATAGTTTGTCTAATCATAAATTGTCGGAAATAGTTGAGAAACAGCATCTTCATAAACGAGTGTAAAATAAACTGAATCGACTTTATTTACAATTTACTTCTTGAACGTACTTAAAAAATTCATAATATTTATTGAATTCATAGTTAAAAATTTCATTCATATCAATTTCGTTCGAATAAAAAAGTTTTTAATTAATCTTGAATCAAACATAAAGTTATCCTTCAACTCCCTTCTTGATCCATTCTTCATATTCATCATAATATTCTCTAAAATCCTTGGTGGCAACATCTTGGACACATTTTTAAATCAGTTCATTCATCTCAGGCACACTCATTTCTACCAAACTTCGCCACTTTTTAAACCTCCTCTTTATTGAACCAAAAACTCTCTCAATCGGATTTAATTGTGGCGAATACGCCGGAAGGTATCTTACAGGGCGGTTTAACTCCTAAAGCTTTTCCTTTACCAAAACTGAATGATGATACCTTGCATTATCCAACACTAAAACCTCATGAGGTTGAATGTGATCCAAATAATGTTCAATGAATTCTAAGATATGCTTACAACGAAATTTTCCAACAATGATTTTAGTTGCTTAAAACCCTCTTACTGAAATCGCAGCTAACAATGTCACGTGTTTTTTCTGGTTTGCAGGAACATGAATGTATGCTGATTATCCTCTTGGTGCCCAACCAAATTATTTTGCAGTATTTTGATAAAATGTTGTTTCGTCAAGAAAAATTTGATTCTCAATCGGAATTTTGCTGATCATTTAACAGTATTTTTGGCGATACAGAATTTTTTAACGGGTATTTCTTTAAAGCTGAACTTTACGAATTTTTTTTCTTGTATATTTAAGTTCGTGTAAGTATTTGTATAAAGTTGGTATTTGTTTGTTAATTCCTTTAGCTTCAAGTGCGCGCCTTAGTGTGCCCATGGTATGAGCGCAGTTTTCCTTTAAAAGAAGTTGCATTTATCGTTTCGCGATTTCATCTTCTTAGATTTCTCTCATAGATCGGCCATACCTTTTCATGTAACCTTTGTAAGGCTGTATAGAGCCAAAAAATAAGTATTAATTTTTTATTCTACGAATAGATTTTTCAGCTATTTCCAGTTATCGAACAATATGACGAATAGGAACGTTTAAATCAAACAATTACATTGCTTTTTGACATTTTTACCTGTTTAAATAACTTTGATAATTTCCAACTGTTCTTTTAATCTTTTTAGTTTTAGGTCTTTATTAATCGCTAGGTATCATCTATTTTGTTTGAGTCTTTCTTCTTAGGTTTTGATGGGAATTTATAAAAAATACTTTTACAATCTTTTTTTCATACTCCTAAAGACAGGTTTTAATTTTTTCTAAAAAACTTATTTTTATAAGCTTATGAAAGAATTATATAGAATACAATTATTCTGTTTAAATTTAAATTTTAGGATTTATCATACCGATTTCTTCAATCATTTGTTTAATAAAATTTGACTAAAAAGTAACATAAAAGAAGTCTAAATATGAAAATATTCAACTGGATTTTTTAGGTAATAAAAGATAAATTGGTTTTTAGTGACGATTTTTAGAGATCTGATAAAATAATAAAATTTAATAAGCATTTGTAGAGTTTTGTCCACAAAAACATACATTTTTAAGATTATTATAATTTATAATTTATAGTCATAAATTGAAAAAAGTAGTTTGAAAAATGATATTTAAGTTTAAAAATCTATCTATTAAATAGTTATCATTATCGTCACACTTCTTTGTATTGATATCCTTAAGATTCAGTTAGTCATTCAGCTATTTCATTTGACTAAAATCTTTTGGGAGATTAAATTTGAAGTTTTTTAATAGAACGAACTATCCGATATTATAGAGGTTTAAATATCGCATCTATTATTAAAATTAGAAATCGATTTATAGTAATATTGAAATCAATAAAGATTTGAGAAATCTTAAAATATTGTGTCCATGTCTTAAAGAAAAACACCCAAACTTAAATCCCGTCTTTCCTTTACCAGCAAAGACAGTCTCGCTCACATTAACAAATCAGGTCACTTCCAAAGACCTATCAACAGAGCTCCTTCCACTGAAACTGACCCAGGTATGACTGATAAGCTGTATAAACTCATGGCAAACTACATGCCCAAAGAAATCCAGTTCATACAACAAAAGTATTTATTTCCTAATATTTTTCAGCATCGTTCATCACGTTTAATACACCCTTGCCAGAACAAGATTTGACTTCAAAGCTTTACATTGCTATATGGCTGTAGCCCATTCAGTCAGAGACAGATTGATCGAAAGCTTTAATGATTGTCATCGAGTTTTTAACCGTTCAGGCAAAAAGAAAGTTTATTATTTGTCTTTAGAATTTTTGATCGGTAGATGTTTGACTAATGCTCTTACAAATCTCAATCTTGAAGAAGAATACAAAGAAGCCCTTATGGATTTGGGATACACTTTATAAAGAATCGCAGACAAAGAAATTGATCCTGCCTTGGGTAACGGAGGTTTGGGAAGATTGGCTGCATGTTTCCTTGATTCATTGGCCACTCTTAACTATCCAGCATGGGGATACGGTATCAGATATTAATACGGTATTTTCAGGCAAATTATTAAAAATGGATCACAAGTCGAAATCCCCGATTATTGGCTTGAACATGGTAACCCATGGGAAATCGAAAGAGTCGACATTCAATATAAAATTCATTTTGGAGGTAAAGTAAGAAAAGCCGTTGACAATAAAGGAAATGAAAGATCTTATTGGGAAGAAACTTAAACTATTTTAGCAAGAGCTTACGATACTCCAATTCCAGGTTATGCTACTTTTAACACAATCGGTCTCAGATTATGGAAGTCTGTTCCAGTCAACGAATTCGATTTCGTTGCCTTCAACAGCGGTGATTATTATAAAGCCCTGGAAGCAAGACAAAAAGCCGAGTACATTACAAGTGTTCTTTATCCAAATGATTCCACTGAACAAGGAAAATAACTCCGTCTTAAACAACAATATTTGTTAGTTTCAGCCACACTTCAAGATATTATCAGAAGACACAAAGTTCATTGCAAATAAAATAAAAGAAAATTTGAATGGAAGAATTTCCCCAATGAAGTTGCCATCCAACTTAATGATACTCATCCAGCATTGGGTATTGTTTAATTGTTAAGAATCATGATCGATTAATAACATTTGGACCAATAAACTGCCTGGAACATCATTTACGATACTTTTTCATACACTAACCACACCGTTTTGCCTGAAGCTCTTGAAAAATGGAGTGTTGAATTGTTGGGCAGATTACTTCCAAGACATTTGGAACTGATTTATTTGATCAATCACTTCTGGTTGACCAGAATCGGTAAGAAGTATCCAGGTGATGCTCATAAAATGAACGTCTTATCATTGGTTGAAGAGAGCATTCCAAAGAGAATCAGAATGGCAAACTTGTGTATTGTTGGTTCACATAAAGTCAACGGTGTCGCATATTTACACTCTGAATTGTTAAAACACGACTTATTCAAGGAATTCAACGAGGTATTCCCTGACAAATTTATTAACAAAACCAACGGTGTTACAACCAGAAGATGGATTTTATGTGCAAACCCAAGACTCGCCGAGCTTTACACTGAATATTTGGGCACTGATGAATGGGTTTTGGATATGAGCAGACTTCGTTAATTGGAAGAATATGTCAACAATTCTTAATTCAGAAACAAATGGAGAGCAATTAAGAAATAAAACAAAGTAAAATTGGCTGATTGGATCAGAAGAGAATGCAAAGTTGAAATCGACCCTGAAAGTTTGTATGATATTCAAGTCAAGAGAATCCATGAGTACAAAAGACAACTTATGAACATCCTCTATGTCATTTACAGATACATCTCTATCAAAGCAATGACTCCTGAGGAAAGATTACAAGTTGTCCCCAGAACTGTCATGTTCTCTGGTAAAGCTGCTCCTGCTTATGAAACTGCTAAAAATATCATCAAACTTATCAATGAAGTTTCTTATGTTATTAACAATGATGCCACTACTAACAACCTCCTCAAACTTGTCTTCTTACCAAATTACAATGTATCAAATGCTGAAGTTATCATTCCAGCTTCAGATATCAGTGAACATATTTCAACAGCAGGAACCTAAGCTTCAGGAACCTCAAACATGAAATTCGTCATGAATGGTGGACTCATTATTGGAACCATGGATGGAGCAAATGTCGAAATTTACGAAGAAGTCGGACCTGAAAACATTTTCATTTTTGGTGCCAGAGTTTAACAAATTAATGAACTCAAAAAAATAATGTCCACTTCAAGCCCAGACAAATACATCCCACCTCAACTTCAAAAGGTCTTCCAAGTCATTAGAGAAGGAATGTTTGGAGAAAGAGACACCCTTATGAAGGTTATTTCAACAATTTCCAACAATAATGATTGGTATCTTATTAGTGCTGATTTCCCAGCTTATATTGAAGAACAAGAAAAGGTAATTTTTTAAAATAAACGCAGATCGATAAAGTTTGGCAAAACCCTGAAGAATGGACCAAAATGTCAATTTACAACGGTCTCAGAACAGGTAAATTCAGCAGTGACAGAACTATCAAAGAGTATGCTGAAGAAATTTGGAAAATTACCCCATGTAAAGTGGCCGAAGAGGCTGATTTCAGTTGCGAAAGACTTGGAAACTCCAACAGTTTTACTGAATCTAACAATTGAATATAATCTTTTGAATTTGTAGATATATGATGCAATCGTTATTATCTTATTTGTTTACTTTTTTGTTTCTTTCAGTTTTTTAAGCTAGGCAATTAAATACGATAATTTTTTTTGGTCGAGAATATTCAATTTAATTAACCCATTATTTTGTCAGCTTTTTTAAATAAGCTATTGGTATTTTTATGAGTGGATCGACTAACTTACGACCTTTTTGAATTGAAAACAAATATTTAAAAATTTATGGGCTAAAATATGATGGACCAAAAAGCATTAATCAAATTAGTTAAAAACAAAATACTTTCCATTAAAATTCAGATAAAAAGAATTCAAAAAGAATAACGTTTCATCAAAACACTTTAGCTTCTCACAAGATTTATTTTGATGGTATAAAAAGTTATGCTATTAGGTATTTAAGAAGTTATTTGGCTTGTAATAAAAATAAAAAAGGTTCATAAAGTTATTTGTAACTTAATTAATGTATGATACGAATCTTTGTAAAAAATCGTATTTAAATGCAAAAAATAATAAATCTCTGTCATATAATTTCGCCAAATTTTACATAAAATGACTGAACAAGGAACTCCAGTTGTTATTGATAACGGATCAGGTATGTGCAAGGCCGGTCTCTCAGGAGATGATGCCCCAAGATCTTCATTCCCTTCAATTGTCGGAAGACCAAAGTACGAAAACATCATGGTTGGTATGAACAACAAAGACGTCTATGTCGGAGAATAAGCCCAAGCCAAAAAAGGTGTCCTCAAATTAAACTACCCAATCGAACACGGTATCGTTAACAATTGGGATGACATGACTAAAATCTGGCATCACTGCTTCTATAACGAACTTAGAGTCACCCCATCAGAACATCCATGCCTCTTAACCGAAGGTACCAAAATATCTTATTTTAGCCCCAAGAAATCCAAAAGTCAACAGAGAAAGAATGACCGAAATTATGTTCGAAACTTTCGACGTTCCAGCCTTCTATCTTTCAATTCAAGCCGTCCTCTCCCTTTATTCATCAGGAAGAACTACCGGTTTGGTCTTGGATGCCGGAGATGGTGTCACTCACACTGTCCCAATCTATGAAGGTTACGCTCTTCCCCACGCCATCGAAAGAAACGATTTGGCTGGTAGAGATTTGACTGATTACTTGAGAAAACTCTTGAACGAAATCGGTCTTAACTTCAGCTCAAGTGCCGAAACTGAAACAATCAGAGATATTAAATAAAAGCACTGCTACGTTGCTCTCGATTACGAACAAGAAGTTAAAAGTAAAAATTAATTTAATTTAAGATTATGCTCAAGGAAATCAAAACGATAAAGTTTATGAACTTCCCGATGGACAAACTGTCACTATTGGCAGCCAAAGATTTAGATGTGCAGAAGCTCTTTTCAAGCCAATGTTGATTGGAAAGTAAATGCCTGGTTTCCACGAAATCACTTATCAATCAATTCTTAAGTGCGACGTTGATATTAGAAAAGATTTGTACAACAATATCGTTATGAGTGGTGGAACAACTATGTTCCCAGGTATCCCAGAAAGACTTAGCAAGGAAGTTACTGCTTTGGCTCCTTCAACCATGAAAGTCAAGGTCTTCGCTCCTCAAGAAAGAAAATTCTTGGTCTGGATCGGTGGTTCAATCTTGTCATCATTGTCAACTTTCCAAACCATGTGGATCACTAAAGCCGAATATCAAGAAACTGGTGCCGAAATCGTTCACAGAAAATGTTTCTGATAAATAAAAGATTTATTATTACCCATTTATTTATTCTCCTTTATTTCATTTTTACAAAATACCCGCTTCTTTTTAATAAATTTTATTGAGTTCTTTATAATTTTATTATTTGCTTTATTGACTTAGATAGATAATCAGTAAAATTTTCAAAATAAACGCTGAATTTTAACATAGAAATAATAAATTGTATTTTTATATCCAATGAGTAGAACATAAATTCAAGCTAAGGATCTTCAAGCCGTCCTTCAAAAAGAAGTCGCAACTAAAAACCCAATTTTCACTGCCGAACACATTACTGAACTTCACAATTTGTTCTCACTTTATGCTGACCCAAGACAAAGAAGAGTCGATGTTAAAGATATCCTTATGTCTGCCAAAACTCTTGGCCTTGATGAAAAATACGATATTGTTTTCAGAACTTTGCAAGAAGTCGCTGAAAGCTCAGGAGATGCAGTAAACTTTGAAGAGTTCTTGAAAGCCCTTACTGCCAGAGTTGTAAATATTTTATTAATTTCAGGGTAACCCATTCAGTGAAGAAGGTAAAGGAGCCAACTTTAGTCTTTATGATTTACAAGGAAAAGGAGAACTCACTATTGATTAATTAAAATATATTAATGATCAATTCAAATACGGATGGACTGAAGACCAACTTTGGGAAATCATTCACGCTGTTGGTGGTTACAACGCAGAAACCATCACTTTCGAAAGATTCAGCAAATACATCCAAAAAAGAATCTCAAGCAAAAAATTAGCTTTTTGATTTTGATTTGATTTCTTTTTATTAATTTTACTTCATCTTAAATTAACGATTAAATTTTATAAACTCTCAAATAAATCATTCATATTCAGTATTCTTCTTCTTTTTATTGGGAAGGGAAGATGTCAATGTTTCTTGTGTAGAATCTTTCAAACCAGCCCTTGCTTGCTTTAAAATTTTTATCTTCAGAAAGTTATTTTGCCTTCATTTGGACTTTTTTTCTGGTCAAAGTTTATCCTTTTTTAACCAAATCCTAGACATATTAAATAACTTTAGATTAAAGATTTTGGTTTGTAATTTTTCGGCCAGCTCCAACTTTTCTCACACATCCTTTTTTCCAACGACAAATATTGTTAACACTGATGTTGAATCGTCGAGACACTTCACAAGTTGTTGACAAAGTTGATAAAAAAACGAGATATTATTTTTAAGACTGAGTCAAAATCTTATATTTGGGGAATTTGCTTCGCTTCTTTGATTTTTTATGAATATTTTCAGTCGCTTATTACTTTTCTTTATTTGACTGTTATTAATACTTTAGCTTTCTAATGATTTGATTTTAAACTTTGAGCATTTTACGCTTTTTTTCGTGATCACCCATCAAACATTTTTCGTCTAAAAGTTCATCTATGATAGAGTTTTATTTTCTCAAATGTGAATTTTTCTTCAAAGATTTTTTCTCTTTTGCGAGAGATCTTCGTTTAAGAGGTTTCTAAACTTTTTTTTCATACTTTTCGACTATTGAATTGCTGTTTGTATGGACCAGATGATGTTCAGGAATATAATTTTAATTTGAAGACTAACTTTCTGAATGATAGTCTGAAAAAGGTTCATCTTCTTAAAATTTGACAAGAATTTATTTCATTCTTTACTAAATTTTTTATCTATCTTCCTTTTAATAAGGCTTTTGAAGGATTTATTCATCTTCCTAAAGGAAAATGTGTTGTCTTTGGAAGTCATCAAGATAAGTGATTTCTGAATGTTTCAGATTGGAATATTACATTTTTTGTTCAGATTGTAAAAAAGTCCTCTAAAAATCTTAACTTTAGTCTTAAATGCGCGATTCTCTTTATGGACTTATTGAATTTTCTTGGTTTTCCTTTCTAACAGAAGATATATTGTTCTATATTAAACACGATTCTGAAATTTTAGTAAGTCTGTTTTTTTATTGATCAGGTTCTGTAGGCCAGATTGGATCTCCAAAGAAATCCTTTTCAAAATACATAGAGCCGAAAGAAAAGAGATAAAAAATGTTAAATTAAATTAAAGCTTCTTGTAAAAATCTAATCAGGCAACTTTTGCTTGATTGTCAATATTTCGAATGCCTCGCTCCAATGAACAATGATATTTTCGAATCTTGCATGCATTAAATAAAAGATCTAAACCTTGAAATAAAAAGCTCTATGGTTTTGTCCTTGAACATTGAGATTTAAGGACTTTTCAAGATGCTTTGATTCTTCAAAATGTCTTGTTTTTATAAAAAGATTCTTGATTAATACAGTATATTAATTTAGAATGTAAAATGAGCTTATTTAATAACTCGAGTTAATAATAAACAAATACAAAATTCGAATTTAAAACATTCTCAAATCTCAAGCAAAAATAAGTCATAAAAATTATTCACAAAAGCTGATCGAATGAACACTTATCAATAAAATTATGTACGTCAATATTTGACGAAAAGCGGAACATTTCAACATCTGTTTTGTATTTTGATATGGTACTTAATATTAGCCTTACCATTTTACTTTAGTTTTGGTGGATAAAGTATTTTTATCGATAAAATAAAGGTTTTTGGAAAAGCCCAAAAAATTAGATGATGAGTTGTCAATACAATTTTACAGGGTATTATGCTGTCCAAGTAAATTACATTACGAATAACAATTTTGTTAGCGAATAATACAGTAACATTCAAGGGTCAACTATGAACAGTCTCAATGGACTGACTGGGTTTCAAGTTCAAGACTAGAGCCAGTCATCAAGCGTGTCGTTTTCTTTGTCATCTTATTCCCAAAAGGAGGTGCAAAATATAAATTTGATTTTATATTACAAAGTTAGAATATAAGAGCTGGAAAAGTAAGTATCTGCGGCATTTTTGCATAACTTCAATGGGGACTTATCGTACGGTTAAGTTTCTGGGGTAATAAGGTATGAACCTGAATCTGAGTTAAACAGGTAATTTATTTTTTCTATTAAAGCATCGACAATAATAACATTCTCAATTATCCTGCATACCTTCCAAATTTACAGTCTTAAAATTCCTTCGACAACCTGGTGGATCATATCATCACAAACCCCGAAGTGCATCGTATAAAAAAGGACATCATGTCGACTTCAACATTATCTCAACAGTCTGCAATAAGGCAATTCAAAATAAGTCTCATTAAAGATACAAAGGTTAACATAGCTTACTTTCCTTCAGTTTTGTAAACTCTTAAATTCTCTTTTTCTAAATGGCTCGCTTTTGTTGTTATTGCATATTTTGTATTCTACAAACTTATGTAAAAATTGGTTAAAGACGGAGCGCTCCTTACTAAAGTTAAGGATGAAATCGTCAAGTGATATTTTTGCAATTTTTCGTATTCGATCCCTTTTAATTTGAGGTCATATAAAAGTTTTAGATTTTTAAATGCAAATAATTTATTTTCTTCAATAAAAGTCGAATCAAGTTTTCAGTCGATTTAATAATAATAACTAAAAAGTTTAAAATCGTTAAAAAAAAATGTCAAAGAGTCTTTTTGAAAATAGCCAACTTCAGAACGTTTCAGCAAGCAAAATTAATTCAGTTAAAAACCCCACAATAAAGAGTGGCTACTGTTTGTTATTTGATCATAAAGCGCCAACTTAAATGCAATACATTGATTACGAACGCAATATTAAACCTTTGGGATCAGGATAAATTATTAACTTCAAAATTTATACATTGGGACAAAAGCCTAACATCACAAAAGTTAAGATTTAAATCGATTCTGACAGCGACCCTTTCTTTTCAGGAGTTTATGAAACAGATTAAAATCTCTTTGATATGCTCAGAGATGATCAAAAACTAAACTTCGACTTCCAATAATTTCCAACGGTTTTGATAAAATCTTTGAATAAAATTGAAGAATCGAAAGGAAAGGTAAATGCAACACTTTTAGTTTATTCAGATGGCAAATGTAAACTTACCATTTGGCATTCTTCTGAGTATAAAAATATTGAAGTCATATCGCTTGACTTTTCGCAATAAAATTAAGAAAACTTGGAGACGAAAGTAGCTTCAAAATATGAAGAACTTAGAAAAAAAGTATTGAGAACTTAATAAAGATTAGCGAAGATAAACCAAATAATAAAGGAGAAAAATCCAAGTTTGTTGCTACAATTAACAAAGACAACTCAAGCCACTTTTACAGTATCACATAACATGTGAACTTCAGGTTGATATTTTTCACATTTTTATTTCTTCATTCCAAACGAAATTAATTTACTTTAGGAAAATTAACAAACAAAACAAAAAACATAGCCTTTTTAAAAATTCTAAAAAATCAACGATTAAAACTGTTTAACCCAACATTTGTAGTTTTAACTTGAGAATCTAAAGGATTGATCAGAACATCACTATTTTTTTGCAGTATGTAAATGTAATGATAGTAATCTTTATTTTTTTACTTGTCTTTGTCATCAAAGACAATATCTATTTAAGATTGTTCAATATTAGGCTTAAAAACTTTGTATGGAGAATTCGTCAATTTAGTCCATTGATACTGCTTGTCTTCAAAATAGTGCGATCTTATATCAGGGTCTCCGTATGAAATGCAAATGTAATAACCTTTTGTTTTCAATACACGTGAAATTTATTTCAGCATTTTTCGAGAATTCTGTCTTGAATAGGCGCCACAAAGAACTGAGTCTAATAAGCCTTTGTCAATGACACAATCAAATGACTCATCTTCATAGTTCTGCATGTTTCTTACATCAGCCAATTAAACTGTTTTTGAGACAAAAAATTACATTTAAATTATGGCGAATAGTTCTTGTTTTTGTATTTCAGTTGCATATCTTCAACTACGATTTCGGAAAAATCAATGCTTGTTATTTTTTGATACCCTTCTTCGTACATGTCTTCAGCGAGGGGCGAGTTACCTATTTTAAGTATATGGGTGTACCTGCACCGACATTGAGGATGATACTGTACTTTATGAGTTTCATCTCAAGCATCTCGTCAGCAACAAAGTCTACGTTCAACATTTCAGGTTCAAGTAGCTGAAAGAGATTAATTAAAATCTTAGTATTCTCAAAGTATAAATCATTTTATTAAGCTCGAACTACCATAGTTTCCTAAAACACATTTTTGGAAAAAAACTAACAAAAACCCAGCTATGATCGAAGAGAGAAGAATAAAACTGGAGTATTATTTCCACATCATCGTTAATGATCCCTTCACAAGAGGATATTCTGAAATCAAGAAACTGATTAACAAAATTAAGTACTCTTCACAAAGGACCCATCGCTATACTTCACCTCCAGGAAGAAAAGTAATGACTTCAACAACCAGAAGTCACTCTTTGTCTCAATTGAGCAAAGTGTAAGTCGACCTTGATGAATTGAAGAAAATTCCAAGCGTAAAAAAGTCAATCATAAAACAATTGAAATGATTACCTGAATCTTTCAATTGATTCTAAAAGAAGATAATAATTCTATTAAATGATTTATAAAATGATTTTTACTTTTTCTATTTGTAAAAATTCTAAAATCTAAGATTTAATGTTCAAAACTTATATGAAGATACATCATCTTTATAGACATTTATTTTTATTGAAGCTTAAGATTTCTGCTAAAAATACAGTATGAATATTATGCTCAAAGTCGACTAATTTTTCTGGAAGCTTCTCTTAGATGATCGACTGTGAGATCTGGGATTTAGAACAGATTTTTTTGCATTGTTCTATACGCATTTTAGACCTCATTAACTATTCTTTCTAATTATTTTCGAGATTGGGGATTCTAAATAAATACAAAAGTACCTGAAGGTTTTTAGATTTTGCTAACCTAATAAATTGTTGGTATTAAGGGTCGATGGTCTAAAAGTTTCTCTGTCTATTTCTGAACATTTCCATAATGACATTTAGAGAATCAATTCTCTCAGCGTATTCTTTTACATCATTATCTGAGTGGACTGGCATTTGATTCTCAGTTTCTACCCATTTATGGCCTTAGTCCAGCATTTACATAATGTTGGATTGTTCCTATTTAGTTGTCAAAGGTAGCCATTAATTTTGAAGTTTATCCTTCAACTTGTAAATTAAGCTTTCATACTAATTCTTCATGTTATAAAGAGTCATTATCCTTTTGTCATTTTATTGCATTTCTTTCTAAACTTTTTACATCTTTAACCATTTTTCTTCTTTTATTTCATGGAAATTGTAGCATATGAAACCTCCAACTAAACATTTGGCACTAATTATTTTGTCCTTATCAAGAACAAAAACTACTTTGTTTGGAGTATTAACTCTTACGTAACCAATTGATTGAGAGGTAATTTAGTGTTCATAATGGACATAAAGTTCAACGATTCCTTCAGGTCCAAAATTAATTACACTTTAACAAGGGTATTTACATCCAAAATCAAAGATGATCTTTTTGTTAGGGTAATTTTTAGTATTTTATCCCAAAAAATTGTCATTCTTAACAGAATTCCAAACTACGCTGACAGCAGTAAAGTTTTACGTAACTATTTAATAAGGCACTGAGACAAACCCAATATCAATAGCACCATAGATTGAGGCACCTCTTGACATGGCTTAACTTGCGTTGAGGGTTTTCGATGTTTCAGTTCCGAAGATATTTGAAACCATTTTATGAACAAGAGGAATTCTAGAAGCACCTCCAATCATTTCGATTGAGAGATTTGAATTTTGTTTGAAATTTAGTTATACTTTAGGTTCAACTCTGCTTTTAATGTTGGTAAGGGCTGAGGCCATTTAGCTCAGTACTGGCATGATGATGTTCTCGAATTATTAACGTTTCATATTGTATGAAAGATCCTCCTAATTGACAATGTACTAAATATTTAAATGATGTTCAGTATTGGCACTGAGTACTTTACGTTGTTTTTATATCATATCTTTCAGTTTTATTAATGCTTTGGAATTGGTAATAATCTTTTGTTATCCTGTTTGCTTGTAGAATAAATCGTCATAAAATTCAGTCAGGTAGTTATCCATATTTTTACTTCCTGTATACTTCAAGTGTTCGTAATCTAATAATTGGCATCTATCTTGGGTGAACCTGATAGCGTAGATTGAGAACTTGCTGTACCCTACATCGATGAAAATGACATCCCTTTGAGCTTACAAAGATTGTAACTCTTTTAATCTGTAATAAAAGTACTCTGAAGAAATTGCAACCCAATCATCTACCAAATGAATTTGCCCCATTTTTATTACTTGTGCACATTTACGAATCGATGATCTCTCGCTGTTTGATAGGTATGATGGAACTGCAATATAAGATGCGTAAATTGTGTAATTATGGTGAGAAACGATTTCCTTTACCTTGGACAGCAAAGCCATTACCAACTGTTCAGGTTGCATTTTTACTTCTTTTCCTGACTGTTTAACCATAAAAGCGATCGATTCCTACAGTTAATAATTAACTGTAGAGTATTTTAACTCTTCTTCTATCAAGTGAGGATTTTTTCCCAAACCGATTAATCTCATGGGTGAACGGACTGTATTGGCATAATTTGTTTTTAACTTTGTTTTAGGAATAAAAATACCTTTGTGTTTGCTGGTTAACCAATCATTCTCTCTGATGGAGTGAAGGCTACTAATGATGGGGTTTCCCTGAAATTAGCTTCGTTAGTCATAATTTCAAAATTAGTGCCATCATAGCAACCAATTTTTACTGTCCATGACCCGATATCAATACCACAAATTACAGGATCTAATTTCGTTTTTTTTTGCATCTTTTTTGATATATTTTTAAACTTTATAATGAACAAAGTTGATTTTAGCTCTTATTAATTTTCTTACTTTTATATAAAGTTTTTAATTTTTTCTTTAAAAAAAGACCAATCTGTGATGTTTAACATGAAAAATCTCTAATGTTAATATGAAAAAAATAATCAATTTTTTGCCAAGCTTTCATAATAATCGGTTAAGTCAATATAATCGAAGGTTTGAAAATATTTTTTTAGTTACTTTACAACTAATTTCCTGATTAATTGATAAGGCAAGAACTTTTACAAAATATTGTTTAAATTTAATTTCTATTTGACTCTGAAATCTGTAAATTAGATTAAGATGAAATTAATAATTTTTGAGAATGTTTAAACTTTGGATTTTTCCTCCATAGACTGATAGAATCCTTTATTTTTTTATATTAATCGTATCAAAGCCAAAGCAAACAAACATATATGTTAGTTGATATTTAAACACTTATGGCAATTTCTTTCATTTCCATTGTGAAATTCATGCAAATTTACGTAATTTTATCTCCATTTTTTCTTCAAATTAATTTTATTGAAGTTTGTTTGTTAAAATAAAATCTTATCTTCTTATTTAATTTCTATTCCTTTTATTAGCTTTAAAAAGATTTAATTTATCGAACACTACGAATAATGAATTCCTCCCTCAATAAAAATTACTTAAAAACTTTTATAAAGCCAAGTTTAATCGAAAAGGCTAAACTAATCATCTTTTGACAAAGTATTCTAAATTATTAAAAAGACTTACATATAATTTTTGTTGATTTTTTCTTTATCTTTCAGTTTAGATGGAAAGAAAAACTTTATGGGATTTGTATTTTAAATGTTTCAAAAAAGATTATCTTGATATTGTGACATGATGACATTGACATTTATAAAAGTTTATTTCCATTTAATGAACTTTGTCGTGTTGAATTTGTTAATTCTAAATCATCTGCTTTATTTCATTAAATCTTTTTTTATGTTTTGGACCAATTAATTTTCGTAAAATTGAAAGCTTTTTTACTCTCCTTTACAGGTTTAATTTTTTACATTTGAGTAAATGATTTATATGAGACATGTCATGAAAATTTTGATGATGCTTTTAAAGTATTAGTTCTGAAAAGTTTTAAGAAATCGAAAAGAAATTATACTTACTTATCTATTCTCTTTGTAAAGTTTAAGTTCTATAGTTATTCACTTAAATTGGTATATTCGCATTTGTTTGTAAAATTTGAACTTCATCTTGTTAATCATCACTTTAATTACTAGTCTAATCGCTAATAAAAAATTGATTTTCTTAAGATTAATCATAGGTCGTTTATTAGGATTGATCGAAATGACATGACTATTTTTCAAAAATATTCTGCTCTTTATTCTATGTTTGCTGAATCATTTCAGGTTTATTTATCTGTCTCTAATTTTTATACAAATTTATCATTCTTAATATTTTAATCAAACTAAATGAATCCAAGAATAAT
>Ga0102832_1001322_pt1 | contig 20208 bp, 18 predicted proteins | sample EBPBio282013_DNA_FD_88942 | JGI IMG/M metagenome (GOLD analysis project Ga0102832, IMG submission 88942) | Wastewater treatment Type I Accumulibacter community from EBPR Bioreactor in Madison, WI, USA - Reactor 2_5/28/2013_ DNA (Illumina Assembly) | ecosystem: Engineered > Bioreactor > EBPR >...
GGACTTCGAGACGAGCTTGAAGCCCGCAGTTTCGGCCGTCTTGATCGCAAAGTCTTCGCGCACGTAACCCGAAGCGGCCTTTGGATCCTGCGGCGCGGTGGCCGGCGCACGATGTTCCTTGATGCCGAGATAGCCGCCCGGCTTAAGCGCGGCGTACATGGCGTCGAACATCTTCTTCTCTTCGCCGCGGCCCATCCAGTTGTGCATGTTGCGGAACGTCAGGATCATGTCGACGGAGGCCGGAGCCACCGCCGCGTCCGGGAAGGTCACGACCTGCATTTTTCCGAAGGAAGCCGCGTCTTTCTTGCCCATTTCCTGCAAAGAGGCGACGGCCTTGGCATTGGGTTGCGCGGCAATGTATTTGCCTTTCTCCGCCAGTACCGGCGCGAGGAACTCGGTCCACCAGCCGCCACCCGGCCAGATTTCCATGACCGTCATGTTGTCCTTGAAGCCGAAGAACTTAAGCGTCTCCAGCGGATGGCGATAGACATCGCGCGCCTTGTTCTCGGCGCCGCGCTGCGCTCCGGCGAGCGCGGTTTTAAGCTTCGCTTCCGTCGCCGCGTCCGTGCTGTTCGGGCCTTCGGCAGCCGAAGCGCTGCCCACGACGAGCATGAGCGTGAAAGCGGCCGCAGCGGTGCGGCTCAAAAACGTACGCATGTGAATCTCCCTAAGGTCGAGAATGAGCGGAGGCACGGTGTCATCGCGGCCGTCCCGTTGCAAGGCGGAAAACGCTTATATGTGAAGCTGTTACATTCGCGCGGCGTCCCGGCTAAGCTAGGGTCTGTAACACGGGCGAAGAAGCTGGATCGCCGCGTTGACGGTGGTAACTCTCTTAAGATTGTCGCGCTATTCACCAGCGTAGATGTTGATTTCAGAGCTGTGCGCGTAGGACCGAGCGATCCATGGCAAATGTGCTGTTCTTTCCCGCGCTTCCGAGCCGGCCGCTGTTGTTGGATCAGCTCTTTCGCGCTGTGTGGCACTTTCTGCCCGCGCTCAAAAAGATCGACCGGCTGATCTTCCCCTACGGCGGCGATGATTATGCCTTGCTGGACGCGGATCAGATTTTGGGCGCGGCGCGCGCCTACTTGAGCCGTGATCTCGATCCAGCCATCGCGGACTACGCGCCGCGTTTTCAAGGCAAGGTCCAGTTCCTCCAGACACAGGTCGGCGACGTCAGCGATGTTGCCGGGCACCTGCCACCGCTCAAGACGGTTGTTGTTTGGAACTTGAGCGACGGACGCTTCGCCGCGTTGGCCAAGCAGATCGCGGACCGTTACGGTGCCGAAGTCGTGCTGGCCGATCCGGCTGTGGTGCAACAGGAAACCCTGCTGACGCTGCGCGGCGTGCACAAGTTGTTCGAGCAACGCGAGCTTCATGATCTCGTCAATGATTCCTACCGCCGCTTCTCGGGCTACCTGAAAACCTGGAAGGGCCAGAACATCAGTCTTTTCGGGAATGGTCCCTCCCTCGCTAAGGTGGTTGCGTCCAAGGCGCCGATCCGCTCGAGCCTACGCGGCATCTGCAACTCGACGATCGGCGATGCGGCGGCGCTGGAATATCTGAAACCCCAGCTGATGTTCTGCGGTGATCCGGTGCAGCATTGCGGGGTATCGCTTTATGCGGGGCGCTTTCGCGCGGATATGGCGCGGGCGATGGAAGATCCCAATCGCGTTCTGCTAACGCAGCTAGGTTATGTTCCCTACTTTCGCGAGGCGCTGCCAGCATCCGCGCATGATCGCGTGATCGGCATCGGTAACGACCGTCGTCCACAGTTCAATATCGAACTCGATAAGGAGTTCCTGACGGCGGCTACCGCCAATATCTTCACGATGATCGTCCTGCCGGTGGGGCTGACGATTTCCAAACAGGTGGATATCTACGGGTGTGACGGCATGTCGTTCGCCGCGGCGACTAAGCCATGGTCACACGCGAATGAAGACGACTACATGGGCAAGATGGCCGTAACCCACCGCATCCATGCCGGGTTCTGGAAGCGCAACTATGAGGAAGAGTTCTGGAGCTACTGCAAGGATATGGAAGATATCCTTGGTGTTGCATCCGCGCGCGGCATTGAAGTCCACGCGCGGACGCCGTCGTACGTTCCCGCCTTGGCGAAGCGGTTTAAGACGCTTTGATTACTGGCAGTCCGGCGAGCCGGCCGCGCGCTGCGTCTTCAGGAATTCGATCAGGTCCGTGCGGTCCTTCTCGTCGAAGAGGCCAGCAAAGCCCATGTTGGTGCCCGACAGGAAGGTCAGCGGCGATTCGATGAACTGGTTGAGGTTTTGTTCGTCCCACGTAAGACCCGATGACCTCATGACCTCTGAATAAGCGTAGCCTTCGATCGAGCCGGCCTCCCGGCCCACGACACCGCAGTGCGGCGGTCCCACGAGGACTTCTTTAGCTGCATGGCAACCGTTGCAGCCCTGTTCTTCGTAAATCTTGGCGCCACGAGCGGCGTCGGCGGCAAAAGCAGCACCTGAAACAAAAGTCGCGAACGCGATCGCGGTGGCGCTGATTAAAGCAGTCTTGGAAAATGACAACGTAGTGCCTCCTCGTGATGACATGTGCACGAGGCCCCTCTTAACGTCCGGGTGCTTCAAGTCAAGCCACGAGGAAGTGCGTAACAGACGGGTTACATTTTCTTACAGAGCGGTCGTCCGCCGCTTGGCTTTCGTTAGCCTTGTAGGCTTTTGGTTACAAGCTCTCCAACATCACGCGAAATTTGCGAGGCGCTGGCGAGCCGCTCCAACTGAGCTTTCATCAGCGTCTGACGTACTGGATCGAAGCGACGCCACCGCCCGAGTGGCGGCACCAGCCGCGCTGCGACCTGCGGATTGAACTTGTCGATAGCGAGGACCTGTTCGGCCAAGAATTCATAACCCGACCCGTCCGTCGCATGAAAATTCGACGGGTTGGACAAACTGAACACACCGATCACCGCCCGAAGCTTGTTAGGGTTCTTTGGATCGAAGCCGGGATGAGAGAGCAGTTTGCGAACCGTCGCAAGCGTCCCGGGAAGCGGACACATAGCCTGAACCGACAGCCATTTATTGACGGCCAAATGGTCGTTCTTGAAGCGCTCATAAAAGGCGCCCAGCGCGACTTCGCGTTCCTCGACATCGAGCTGGTTGAGGATCGCCAGCGCGTCCATGCGGTCCGTCATGTTGTCGGCGCTATCGAACTGCGCTTTCACAAGGTTGACGCCATCGCGGCTTTCGAGCGCGCCGATGTAGCCGAGCGCGGTGCGCTTCAACATACGCCGGCCCATACCCGCAGCATCGGGTACATAAGGCGCGTTGACGCGTTGGTTGTTGTAGATTCTGCGAAAATCGCCGGCGTGAGCTTCGGCAATCGCGCGGCGGACCTGCTTGCGGACCTGATGCAGGTGCAGCGGGGATTCCTGGTTCATGCGATTGGCGAGGTAGTCTTCGGCGGGTAGACCCAGGGCAGAGGCCTTGAATGCGGGCTCGAGCTTGTCGTTTTGGGCGATGGCGCCGACGGCAGACAAAAACAGTGGGCTGATTTTCGGTGTGCCGCCTTCAAGGGCGGCCGCGACGCCGGAGAGAATTACGCCACAAGCGAAGTCTTGCGCGGCATTCCATCGATTGAATGAATCAGAGTCCTGCGCCATGCGGAACGCGAGGTCTTCTTCGGCTTCCTTGCGTTCGACGATGACAGGCGCGGAAAAGGCGCGGTTGAGCGAGAGACGCGGACGGGCCGCCTCTATCCCGGTGAATTCGAAGGTCTCTTCGGCCGCGCGCAACTCTAGAACGCCGTTGTCGATTTTGCCCTTGGCCAGGGCGAGCGGAAGATCCTGCCCATCGTCACCGATCACGCCGAGGGCAAGTGGCACATGGTAGGGTTTTTTGTCCGATTGCCCGGGCGTCGGCGGGCAGCTTTGACGAACCGTAAGTTTCAGCGTTTTCGTCTTTGCGTCGTAATGATCCTCGACGGCGATGCGCGGCGTTCCAGCCTGGCTGTACCAAAGCTTGAATTGCGAGAGATCTCGCCCCGATGCGTCTTCCATGGCCTTGGCAAAATCGTCGCAGGTAACGGCCTGGCCGTCATGCCGTTCGAAATAAAGGTCCATCCCGGCACGGAACGTTTTGGCTCCAAGAAGGGTATGCATCATGCGAATGACTTCGGCGCCCTTCTGGTAGACCGTAGCTGTGTAGAAGTTATTGATCTCGACATAGCTGTCGGGGCGCACCGGATGAGCCAGCGGACTCGCATCCTCGCGGAATTGCGAGGTGCGCAGCGTCTCCACGTCGTCGATGCGCTTATTGGCGCGGCTGCGCATGTCGGCGGTGAATTCCTGGTCGCGGAAGACGGTGAGACCTTCCTTCAGGCTGAGCTGGAACCAATCGCGGCAGGTGACGCGATTACCGCTCCAATTGTGGAAGTACTCGTGACCGACAATGGACTCGATGAGATAATAGTCGAGATCTGTGGCTGTATCAGAGTCGGCCAGGATGTATCTGTCGTTGAAGATGTTGAGGCCCTTATTCTCCATCGCACCCATGTTGAAGTCGCTGACGGCGACGATGTTGAACACGTCGAGATCGTATTCGCGCCCAAAGGCGACCTCGTCCCATTTCATGGAGCGGATCAAGGATTCCATAGCGTATATGGCACGCGCGGCCTTGCCGTGCTCGATATAGATCCGCAAACGGACCTTGCGGCCCGACGCGGTCGTGAACCAATCCTCGATGTGCGTGAGATCGCCGGCGACGAGAGCGAAGAGATAACAAGGCTTCGGGTGTGGATCGTGCCACACCGCGTAATGCCGGCCATCGGGGAGTTCGCCGCTGTCCACCGGATTGCCGTTGCCGAGCAGGACCGGGCACTCCTTTTTCGATGCGCGAATGGTGGTGTGGAACGTCGCCATGACGTCCGGGCGATCAAGAAAATAGGTGATGTGACGGAAGCCTTCGGCTTCGCACTGGGTACAGAAAACGCCTTGCGACCGGTAAAGGCCTTCGAGGGCCTTATTGGCTTCCGGATCGATCTCGACCTCTGTCTCAAGAACGAATGCTGCCGGCGGCGCAAGCAAGGTCAGTCCATTTTCGGTGATTTGATACGCTGAAGCCGCGAGGGGTTGACCATCGATGGCAATCTTAAGAAGCTTGAGGCCTTCCCCATTCAGGTCCAACGGCTGCGACGAGAAAGAGCGCCGCTCGATCGCAAGGCGTGAGGTGACCCGTGTCGCCGAGGGCAGGAGGTCGAACGTGAGTTCGACAGTCTGGATTCCATAAGCAGGTGGAGTGTAGTCGGCGAGCCGAATGGTCTTGATCGCGGAAAAGTCGTCGGGGGTCATGCGGTCCTCAACTGGCCTCTTTAGGGGTCTCTTAACCTCGTTTGTCCTAATCTAAACTCGGCGGATTGTCCCGTTTTCCGAGAGTGAGTGGAGCTTGTGATGCGCACCGTTGCGTTCGTACCGGCAAAGGGCGAGAGCAGCCGTATTCGAAATAAGAATACCGTTATTCTCGATGGCGAATACCTTTTTAAGCGCAAGCTGATCCAGCTCTTGGCTTGCCCGGAAATCGACGACGTCTATCTCGACACGGAATCGGAGAAAATCATCGAGATGGCCTCCGATCTCCCGGTGAAAATTATCAAGCGGGATCCCAAATTCGCCTCCAATTCGACCGACGGGCACGAACTGTTCGCCAATGAGTGCGCGAAAGTTGACGCCGACCTTTACATCCAGTGCCTGTGCACCAGCCCATTCATCACCGCCGAGACCATGACGCGCGCCATCCGTGCGATGAAGGCCGACAAATCCGCGGACTCGCTCGTCGCGGTTCAAAAGCGCAAGCAGTACACATGGACCAAGGGCCGCCCCGCGTACGGCGAAGGCCGTATTCCCAACTCTGTCGACTTGCCGGAGACCATTTTAGAGTCCATGGGACTCTACATGGTGAAGCGCAAGGGCAAGGCCAAACCGACGCGCCGTTTCGGCGATAAGGTGGTGTTTTTCGAACTGACCGATGAAGAAGCTTTCGATGTGAATTGGCCGGACGATCTGGCGCTGGCCGAGCGTATCTGCGCGGGTTATCGCGCCGCACACAATGCGCAACTCGACGCCATCCGCCCCCACCTGTGCGCCTCGCTGCTCGCCGACATCTGTAAAGAACGCGGGATCAAGGCGCTATTCCCCCCCGGCTTCCGCCGCGTCAGCGGCCGTTCGGTGCTGGGCGTCGCCAAGACCCTGGAGCTGCGCAAGCTGCGTAAGAAAGACGACTGGAAGGGAATCTATACGGCACTCGGCACATACGACTTCATCCGTCCGGGCGACGTGATCGTCGTGCAGAACGATGTGAAGGATAAGGCCTATTTCGGGGATCTGAACGCCAATATCTCGATCCGTTCGGGCGCCGTCGGCGCTGTCGTCGACAGTTTTACCCGCGATTCAGCAGAGCTGAACGGCCTGGAGTTCTCGGTCTTCGCCCGAGGCATCTATTGCGACGACATCAAATACGAGGGCACGGTGCACGCCATGAACCGATCCATCAAGATCGGTGATGTGACTATTAACAATGGCGACTATATCTATGCCGACGACGACGGGGTTTTGGCTATTCCCAAGGACTTGTGGCCCTCCATCCGCGACGAGGCCATGGCGACCTTGAAGAAGGAATTCGATATCCGCTATGCCATCATCATGGGCGAGGATGTCGGCAAGGTCCTTGGAACGCACGGTGCGTTCTGACGGTCAGCGCCGTCATCAGGGGCAGGGGCCCCTCGCGCGCATAGGCGTTGAAATTCATGTTCCACACGATCCTGCTGTCCGGTGACCGTCCTGGGGATGCGCTTGCGCAAATGTCTCCTGGTAAACGGAAGGCCTTCTTGCCGCTGAATGGGCGGCCGATGATTTGCTACGTGCTCGATGTGCTGCTATTGGCACGAGGCGTGGGACATATCACCATCGTCGCCAATCGCGTGGCGGACTTCGAGGCCAGCGCCGATGTTGCAGCACTGCTGTCCGCGCGCGCCGCAATAGGCCGCGTTTCATTTGCAGAAGGCGCCGAAAGTCCAGCGGGCAGCGTCCTTAAGATCGCAGAAAACCTTGGACCCGAGGTCGCGACTCTCGTCACCACGGCCGACAATCCGCTGCTTAGCGTCGCGACGCTTGAACAGTTTTGCGAGGGCGTGAAGAACGACCCTGACCTGGATGCCGGGGTTGGACTCGCGCGTGAAGCCGATATCCGCGCCGCTTTCCCGAACTCGAAGCGGACATTCATCAGGCTCGGCGGTTCCGGCTTCAGCGGTTGTAACCTTTTCGCGTTGATGCCCGGTGTCGGTCCGAGGGCCGCGCGCGCATGGCGAGAAGTCGAGGGGCGGCGCAAGAAACCCTGGCAATTGATCCTGCATTTTGGCGGTTTTACATTGCTTCGCGCGGTCTTAGGCTTGCTCGACCTCACCAAGGCGTTTAAAGCCGCCTCGAAGACCTTGGGCTTGCGCGCAAAGCCCATCGTGCTGGATGATGCCGTCGCGGCGATGGATGTTGACCGTCCAGAGCATATTGCGATCGCTGAACAAGTTCTTGCGAGCCGAGGGGAAGGCGTACGCGCCCAATCGTGAACGCGGTATCGAAGCCAACAGTGACGTCGGCGGAGCGTCCTTTGCGCGTTGGGTTTCTTTACAACCACGAAGGCGTGCATCAGGTGCGCCACAGTGCCGTGGTGATTCCGCAGCTGCTGGAGCGGCACAATAATATCCAGATCACGGTGCTGGCGACGTCAGAGACGTTGATCGATGCTGTCATCGATGTGTGCGGGCCGGAAATGATCGGCCGCGTCGAGATCATCAAGTTGTCGCGCCCGGGCTGGCGCAGACCGATCGCGGGTGTGCTCGACAAGGTGAGTCCATTCAGCCGGCTCGATCATCTTTATAGCAACCGCGATCTGTTCGCGAAGCTCGATGCGCTCGTCGTCACGGAAGGCACGAGCCTTTTCCTGAAAAAACTGCGCGGACTTGAGCATCTCAAGATCATTCGTATCGACCATGGCGCGGGAGACCGTTCCATCGGCTTCAAACCGTCGTTCGGCGGGAATGACCTAGTGCTGATCGCGGGCGAGAAACAGCGCGAACGCTTCCTTCGCCTCGGGTATCTACGCGACGATCAGATCGCGGTGGTGGGCTACACCAAGTTCGATGCCGTGAACGCGACCGGGACGCCGCGCAAAAAACTGTTTCCCGACGATAAGCCGGTGGTTCTTTACAATCCGCATCCCGAACCCAAGCTGTCGTCATGGTACAGTATGGGAATCGAGGTGCTGGACTTTTTCCGCACCAACAAAGACTACAACCTGATCTTCGCGCCGCACGTCATGCTGTTTCGGCGCAAGCTGCATATCTCCCTGGAATCCTGGGTCGCCCGTGTGCGCCGGGAGTTGCCACAGCGTTTTCGCGACTGCCCGCACATGCTGATCGACACCGGCAGCTCGGCGTCAGTGGATATGACTTACACATTGGCGGCCGACATCTACCTTGGGGATGTGAGCAGCCAGGTTTATGAATTCCTGGTCGAGCGCCGGCCGTGTGTGTTCCTGAACGCGCATGGCGCGCGCTGGCAGGACAACGTCAATTATGCATTCTGGAAATTCGGTCCGGTGCTCGACGACGTACGTCAACTTGGCGCCGCGCTGGACGGTGTTGTGGATTCACACTCGCAGTATCGTCCGATCCAGGAAGAAGCCTTCCAGGACACGTTCGATCTTCAACCCACGGCGTCGTCAATTCGCGCGGCGGACGTGATCGCTGAATTCTTGAAGGCGCGCTATTTGGTGGCCTGACGCGGCGGTGGCGCGTCCATCTTCGTGATTTCGATCACCGTGCAGATATACTTATCAGCGATGACCTTGCTCAGGCGTTCGCCGGTCTCGATTTCCTCTGTGATAAAGCGCAGGCCCTTGTCGTTCACGAATTTCATGCACGTTTCGTAGGTGTCGACGCGGTACCAGTTGTTGTCCTGTCCCTGAACGTACACGATGGTGTCCTTCTCACCGGCACGCCAGCTTTTCACCCCGCCGAGATCGCTAAATTGAAGCGGTTTCGTGGCGGCCTTTGTTGCGACTGGCTTAGCGGCCGCTGATTTAGCGGGTTCGGCGGCGGCAGCGACGGCGGCGTAACTCAGGGCAGCCGCACCAGCGATGAGAACGTGAATATGCCGCATGGAGACCTCCAGGTTGGGCCTGGAATTATACCGCAAATGGCTTTGGGATTGAACGCGCCTGACCGCTAAAGTAGCAGATCCTGAAGGCGAATCACGGTGACTTGATCGGGCAATTTCTTGGCTTCCGCCGCGACTCCGGAACCGCCGACCTCGGTAATATTCGCGGTTATGGCGTGGGCGACTTGTAACCTACTGGAGAGGCCCAAGGCATAAGTCTGGCGGCGACCGGCGCGCTGGCGGAATACAAGCATCGCCTGGAAGATCTCGTCGTCGCCGTGTCGTGCGGTACGCGGAATCTCGATACCGACCACGATGTGGTCGAGCACCAAGACTTGGTCGGCGAGAACGAACGGATCGAGCAGGAACGCCACGTCGCGTGTGTAAGGGCGGAACAGCTCGCGGATCGGCACCAGAGTTTCCGCGCCGATACGGGGTGGCACATGCGTGATTTCCACACGCAGGTATAAGAGCCGGTCGCGCTGCGGAAGGTTCGCAATCAGTTTTTGAATTTCGGGAAGGGCCGCCCCCCGTAGCACAGGAAGCGGAATAGGGATCGTGAGCGTTGCACGCAGGCCCCGTTCGCACATCTCGGAGAAAGCGCGCGTCGCGGCGGTCAGCAGGTCGATCATGGTGGCGTCGTTGGGCGGGGAGCCGCCGGCGGTGAAAACGTCCGAGCCATCGGGTTTGGTCGCCCGGAAGAAGTAGGAGCTGAGGCTCTGTGTTTCCGCGTTCCATGCGGGCCGGTAGGATATGGACAGCTGTGTGATTTCGGATTTTGCTGACAGATCCGCTTTCGCCGGAACGATAGCCGCAGTGGGCGGTGCAGGACGGGGCGGTTTGACCTGCTTCTTGACGACGCCCTTCGCAGTGCTCATGCCGAGCGATGTCGCCAGCCGGACGTTCTCGACGGCGGCTTTTACGCGTTCAATGTTGAGCGATCCATCGGCGTTGAGCGCGCTGCTCAGATCGAGTTTCGAGGCCTCGGGCAGGGGCGGGGGGACTTCGGTGAAGTGCGCGCCGACGAGCTTTTCGCCGAGGCGCGCGGCGATGGCGTCGGCGCGCTTAAGGGCCTCGGGCTCGGATAAGGCTGGAAACAGGAGCAACCAGGTGTCCTTGTCCTGAGCAATGAACGTATTGCCCTTGCCGATCATGCGCGAGATCGTGGTTTCGGCGATGAGGAGGATGCGCGGTTCGTATTTGTCCCAAAGCTCGCCGATGGCGGCGCGAAATTCGCCCAGCGTAATCACTTGGACGCGGCCGCTAGCGCGGGTCTCGGCTTCCTGTACGAGGTCCGTGAGCGCGAGAGCGACCCCATCATCCCAATAGACACGCGCGGATTCGACCGCTTCTTCTTCCTCAACACCAGCGAAACGCCGGATTGCGGCGCGCACATTGGAAAGCGCCGGCGTCAGGGCTGCTATCCAGTTCCGGGTCATTTTGGGACGGGGCGCGGCACGAGGCTAGGCGGTGCGGCCGAACGGAATCCGTTCGAGCGGCTTCATCGGCTGGCCGACGCCGTCCTGCGCGAATACGACGAGATCACGGATGCGGATCGGTTGGCCGACGACGGGTTTTGCGAGCTTGGTCAGAAGCTCCATCACCGCATGACGCTCGTCATCGTCGTCGATGCGGTCGGTGAGTGAGATATGGAAGCGGAACTCTTCCATGACGTAGGGGTAGCCCCAGTGCTCAAGCATCTGCTCCTGGTGCACCGTGAGCTTATTGAGCTTGTAATCTTCTTCCTGCAGCTTGGAGAGCGGCGTGCGGAAGCCTTCGAAGGCGCGCACGCAGGCGGCGGCGAGGCGTTCCAGCGCGGCAGACTCAGCAACAGGAGTAAGTGCAATGAACTTACCGATGACCGCGAGTTCGAGCGGCGGGAGATCAATTGGGCCGCGACTGCGTGCAAAGACCCGGGCCGCAGCGAGCAGACCTTCGGCGTGGTTCGCGACGTTCAATTCGAAAGGCGGCTTCAATGTGCCGTGAAAGCCGTAACGCCGTGGACTCTCGGTGAGCTGACCAATACGCGGGATGGATACTTTGCTGGTCTTGCCGATGGCGGCAGCCAGCGCATCGGTGCCGCGATGCCCCAGCCATGTTTGGCCAAAGGTATCGAGCGCGCTGTCCGGTTCGGGCGCGTAATAGATGGCGTATCGCGGTGCCGTTTGCGCAGCCATACGTCAGTTCCCCTTTGCCGACGCACAGACGGGGCCTTCGCGCCCCGGGAGCGTAATCGGTAAGCAATCAGTATGTTATGTAATACCAATACGTTAACAAAACGATTAAGCCGCCTCCGCCCGCTGACTATCGAGGTCGGCGGCCAGGGCGATGAGATCGGTAATATTCTTGCCTTCGCGTCCAAAGGTCATGACGCTGGTCCGCCATCCCCGCGCGCCGGGACAGCCATGGAACAGGCCCGCGGCGTGACGCAAAACGTGGTGCGCGAAGGTGCCGACCGCCATTTGGCTGTGGGCGTAATCCACATAAGCAGCCATGACCTCGGCCCGCGTCGGCGCCGGCGCTGTGTCGGCGAAATAAAGACGATCGACCTCGGCAAGGATGTACGGCGTATCGTAGGCGGCGCGGCCGACCATCACGCCATCGAGTGCGGCGCCATGGGCGTTCGACATGTGCTCTAAGCCTACGCGAATATCCGTAATGCCGCCGTTCAGGATGAACTCAAGGTGAGGGAACTGCGCCTTGAGCGCGTGGACCCGGTCATAGTGCAGCGGTGGAATCTCGCGGTTCTCTTTTGGGCTTAAGCCCTTCAGCCAGGCTTTACGAGCGTGGATGGTGAAGCTGATACAACCCGCCTGAGCCACGGTCGTGATAAACCCGGCGAGATGTTCTGGACTGTCGAGGTTGTCGATGCCGATGCGCGTTTTGACGGTAACGGGAATCGAGACCGCCTGCCGCATCGCTGCTACACAATCGGCGACCAGCTGAGGCTCCGCCATGAGGCAGGCACCGAACCGGCCAGACTGTACGCGGTCGCTGGGGCAGCCGATGTTCAGGTTGATTTCGTCGTAGCCCCTGTCGGCCGCCATACGGGCCGCGGTGGCCATTTCCTGGGGATCCGATCCGCCGAGTTGAAGCGCGACGGGGTGCTCGATCTCGGAAAAGCCAAGGAATCGCTCAGGCGTGCGCCCGCGGACGAGCGCGGGACTCGTGACCATCTCCGTATAAAGGAGCGCGCGGCGCGAGATGAGGCGCATGAGGACGCGGCAGTGCCGATCCGTCCGGTCCATCATCGGCGCGACACTGAAACGGCGGGAAAAGGGAACGTGGTCTTCCAGTTTCATGGGGGTGATTTAACAGCGGTATGGCGCCAAAGACAGTCAGGCAAACATTCTAAGAAGGCCCTTGACTGTGTGTTCCTAATTTGTTCTTATCCATAATAAGAACAAATTAGGAACATGTGAGGGATCGATGTCCGCGACGTCTTTTTTGAAGGAAGCCTCAGCTCTGATTGGCCTCTTGGTGACGCTGTATATGTGGTCGCTCGTGGCGCTTGCTCTGCAAAGCTAATCCGTCGCCTCCAGAATCCTATTCTGGGGTCTTAAGGACTCTTTAAGCTTTGGAAAGTATTAACTTTTTACCATGGAGACGCCGTACCTCACAGAACATGAGGTGCGATGTTTGATCCAGGTCATTTGACTTGCCGAAGAACGGCGCAATATAAGTGATCTGTGGAAAACTACATAATTTCTACTTCTACGCCTAGGGCGCCAGGTGCGCCCAAATGAGCACCGCTCAGGTCTCCAATGCAGGGATCGTCGGTGCAAGCCCCCGGATTCCGCTTCATCGAAACTCCGTCGCGTCGGCCCATGAGTATGTCGACTCAATGGGGGGCACGTACGCGCCTCCACCGCGCGATCAATGGCATCCTTACGATGACGATTTTGGCGGCTTCGATACGACGCCGCGTCGCCGTGGCCACCATGGTCCGTTCCAGGAGCAGGTGGTTAGTTTTGGTGGCGTGCTGGTGTCGCGCGAAGTGGGCGCTACGATCATGCAGGCGCAGGCCTCTCATGCAGCCAATGTGACTCCACCGTTCGCCGTTGAAGCCGAACGGGGTATCGCGATCTACGAATTCAATCAGGCCCTCATGGGCGTCGCGCAAGCCATCACCGGCGTCGGTTATACCTCGACGCCGGCCAGCGCTCCCTAACCGCTAGGGCTTACGCCACCGGCCCCCGGCGTCCATTACAAACCAACCATTCCGCGCGGCCGCTTGCGTCTGTCGCTCGCCGGCCACAGCTTGCACCGCTTCTAGAGGCGTACCCTCCTTCTGCGCCAATGCACGGTAGGCGTCGAGGCGCGCCTTATTGATGCTGTCCACCAGCGCGCCGACCTCGGCATTGGCGTCGGGCGATACGGCGCCGACGAGGCCGTCAGGACGTTCGCCAATCTGGCCGCCGGCGCGGGCCTGGTCGAGATCAAGGGCAGCAGCAGGCATCGTGGCACCGAACGCAAACAACAGTGCACCGGCCAAGGCCGCGCGTAGACGCTGAGATTGTGTGTGTGTCATGGAGAACTCCTCACACCGAAATTAGAAGATTCGTGAAGCTAGAAGATCTTGGGATTCTTCAGCATTGCTTCTTCGACGCCCTTCTCGAGCTTTACGCGCACTTCCTGCTCGATCTTGACGTTGAGATTGATGACGATGGGTTTGTCCGGCACTTCCAGCCGTACCGTTGGCGAGCAGGCGCCAAGGGCGGCGACCATTGCGCAGAACGCGATCGTTTTTCTGTCGAGCACGAGGCCGGTCCTCTTCATGGGTGAGATCGGTAGCTCGAGTATTTTAGCCGAAAATGGCCGCTTTGCGGCAAGACACTAGCCACCCGGTGTTTTTTGTCCCTCCCGGATCTGGCGTTCGATGTTTGTGGGAACTCCGTAACCGGCCAGTCCCTGCCTCAGTATCTGAGTCAACCGGCCCGAAAGGTTCAAGTTGAACTCGATAGGATAACCGCCATAAAGGTCGGGATTCCGTCCCGCCAGCGACACGCCGAGAGCGATGTCTTCGGTGACCGGGCCATTCAGGGCGATGGACAGACGGTCGTAGGCGAAGTTCGAAAGGGCCTGGAGCAAGAGCGAGCCGCCCTGGTTCTGCGCAAGCGCTTCGGGCGGCGCGGCGGGTTTATAAACAAGCTTCCCTGGCGCGTCGGCTCGCAAGGTCCCGTTCGCGAAGTAGAGGCCGGTTTTGCCGCTACGTAGCGGCACGGTTCCGGAGAGTGTGCCCGTCACCGACAGGCCGTCGACTTTTGCCAATGCTGAAAGCTCTGCCATGTCGATTTTCTCAATGCTTAACGCAAAGAGCCCCTCGCGTCCGTCGAGCGGAAGGGCGGCATCAGTCATTGTGATCTGCCCGGCAGCGATATCGACGGAACCGCGTGTGACGGTGGCTGTTCCGTCGCCCAACACAACGTCGGCCAGGAGGTTCGCCAGCGGAATGCCCGCGGTGATGGACTGAATGGTGACATGGTGCGGTTTTGCAGACCGTAGGGGGCGCAAGTTTGCGAGGTCGATGGTCGTGGTGAGGCCCGCGACGCTGACATCGCCAACCGCAAAGCCTACGTCATCGAGGGTTGCTGTCGCGGTGCTGGTTTCGCGCGCGCCGTTCCAAGACACACGCGCCTCAAGGCCGACAGTACCGGTCAGATCCGAGACCGCCGTGATAAAGCCGATGTCCGCAGCGTCGAATTTTCCGCCGCGCTCAAACCGCTTCTTTGGGATCGATAGCGTCGCCGTCCCACGATCCATTTTCGTGCCAATTCGTGCTTTAAACGTGCCCAGGGCTGCGCCGCTCGCGGCGGTCAGCGTTCCATTGACATCGAGATTGTCGTTGCGTGCCGTCAGGGCCGATGTCGCGGTGAGCACGCCTGTTTGCGCCCGGCTATCCTGTGTCGGCGGACCGAGGCGAACGACTTGTAGCGTGCTCTGGGCGGCGAGCTTGCCTCCGCCATAAGTAGCATCGAGCCGCCCGTCGCGAATTTCGAGAGCAGGATGGCGAAGTGCGACGCGGGTGGTCGTCAATGTGAGATCAAGCCCCTTGGCGGTGAGGTTGATATCTGGCGCCTCAGCTTCAAATGCCGCACCGTCTTTTTGGAGTGTGAACGTTGGGAGTGACAGGGCGACGTTCCCGGCGAGGCCGGATAAAACCCCGAAGGAGAGCGCCTGTTCTCTCCCATTGGCCGCAAGCCCAAGGTGTGCAGGAGCCGCCAAGGTCCACCCGGCGAAGGTTGCGCGTGACACATCGGCTTGAAGTGTTTGTAGGTTGAGCGTGGCCGTGCCGTTCACGATACGCAGGACACTTTCAAACGACGCCTGCGCTCGACCCAGTACCGTTTCACCGGCGGTAACGTCCGAGACGTTTGCCGTTGCTTCGATGCGGCCTTGCGCGTCCTTGATCGTCCCCGCGATGTTGGACAAATTCACAACACCCGACACCGTGCCGCCGCCGACAGGGAGGTTCGTGACCTCGGCCTTCCCGTTTGAAAGTTCGAATCGGGGGATTTCGTTTCCCATTTGCGCGCCGCTACCGGCGAGGGCAAAGCGCGCGCGGCCATTGCCAACTTGCGCGACGGCGGTCACGTCGAATCGTAAGGTGCGCGCGTCGCCCTTTTTTGTGAGAACGAAGGCGGCTTGCGACGCCGAGGGGGCAATGGTGATGGACCACGGCAAAGTGTCCAGGCTTTGAACGCCGAGCGGCGGCGCATCAAAGGAAAAGCTGAGCGGCTCGTTCACCGTGACAGCGAAGGCGCCATCGCCTGCACCGAGGGTGAGGACCCCTTTGGCGTCGAGTCGATTGGTTATTCCGGGAACCGCAAGCCCATCGATGTCGACGCGCAGCGTGCCCTGGCCCGTGGACTGTGCGGGATCGGCAGGGGTGATGACGCCGTCCCAATCGAGCACGACGTTGACGCCTTGCCCGGTGAGGTTGCTTTTTAACGTTGAGCGCCAGCCGGCGTCCGTCGTCTCGGCGGCAAGCGAGAAAGGCGCCTGCAATCGATCGGACGGTGTCGCGATCGTAAGGGCGCTATCGGACACGCTGAGCCGGCGAATATCGGGTAAGGTCAGAGGTTCATCGGGCCGTGGCCGGAGACGGAAATCACCGACCCTGAAACCATCTTCGCGCCAGGTCAACGCGGCAGTGAATTTGTCGACGTCAAGCGCGTCGATCCTTGCCCGTAGGAGACCCCAAGGTGTGAAATCCGCGTGGATCCGTGAAATGTAGAGCGCGCCGTTTTCCGCATTCAGGTCCTCGATGGTCACGCCGCCGATATTCAATTGCGTGACGTTAAGCGTAACCACCGAAAGCCCCGCTTGCTCCAGGGCGTCTTCCATCAGGCGCGCGGCAATCGGTTTTCGCGCGAGTACGGCAAGAGCACAAACCCCGACGAGGGCGATCGCTGCCGCCCAAATCAACCGCGACGGTTGGGCGCGCGCGGGACGGTGCGGGGGGAGGGGCGCTTCATCTGACATCGAAACGTTGTCTTGTCCTGGTGACTTGCGGCACACTTGAACGCGCCGCCGCGGCGAAATTGCGGCGGCCCGCGAAGAGGTTAGAAGAGTAAGGATGCGCCCGACAGCTGTCGACTCGAGCTTCGAAGTCGCTTTCTGGTTTCTCGACCGCGCGGTCGAGGACGGCGAGTACCTTCAGCCCCAAAAACTCCAGCGGCTCATGTACTTGGCGCAGGCCTATTTTGGCGTTTTGCAGCACGGGGCCAAGTTGATGCCTGCCACCTTCGTGGCGCGCGACGAAGGTCCGATCGAGCCGACGATTTTCAAGGCGCTGGCGCGGGGGCGGCCCGCGATCGACATAAAATTGATCGATGAAGTGCCGCGTCATGTACTCGACAGCGTCTGGCGTCAGTTCGGCGCTCATTCCATCGATTATCTGGATAAGTTGATCAAACGCCATCCGCCGTACGCCGACGCGCTCGCCGCCGGTGCCGGAAGCGAAATATCGCTCGAGGCGATGATCGAATTCTATGGAACGCAAGGCACCTCGCGTCGCCCTGCTGCGGCGCAGGACGCGCCTTCCGCAAGCAAAGTGCTGCGGCCGAAGGTGATGCGCAATCACAGCGGAAAGCCCGTGACCACCACGCGCTGGATGCCTAAACGGGTGGATTGAGAATGGTGAAGGTGAATTTGTTTTCGACTGTTCGCGCGGCGGCGGTGCTTGGCGCTTCGCTCATGTTTGCATCCTGCGAGAAAGGCGCGCCGTCATCCTCATCGCAAGCCGTGACGGTCGTGGAAGCGGCGAGCCCGGTCAGGGAACTCACGCCGCATGAACCGCTCGATCCAAAAAAAGCGCAGGCCTTGCCGGAAGCGCCGCTCACCATCGCCGGTCACACCTTTACGGTCGAACTCGCCGACGACGATCATGAACGTGAGATCGGCCTCATGCATCGCGGCGAAATGGCCGCCGATCACGGCATGCTGTTCGATTTCATGACACCACGCCGTGTTGGCTTCTGGATGCGCAATACGTTCATCCCCCTCGACATGCTGTTTGTGAAGTCGGACGGCGAGATCGTCGCCATCATGGAGAACGTGCGGCCGCATTCGGAAACGCCCGTGGGTCCGGACCGGCCCGTGCGGGCGGTCTTGGAGTTGAATGGCGGGATCGTTAAAAAGTTGGGCCTGAGGGTGGGCGACGTGGTTCATCACCGGGCGTTCAAAAATCTACCTTAGGGTGGCGGATGGGCGCCCCCGGGGCCGGAACGGCGTTGGAAAGGCCCTGGAATCCGTCGATTTCGGCATTTTTCGTAGGTTCTTGCGTCCACGGCCTCGACCGCATAGGGTCCGGGCGACTTAAGGCGACTTTTAAGGTCCCGGGGTGTAGCTCAGCCTGGTAGAGCGCCAGCTTTGGGAGCTGGATGTCGTAGGTTCGAATCCTATCGCCCCGACCATCCCCGGGAGTGACTTTGCGTGGTCGCCGGCAACGAACTAGAATGTGATCCGCGCAAGCGTTCGAGAGTGATGGCATGAGCAAGTCCGTAAGAATCTACAAGCCGGCGAAAACCGCGATGCAGTCCGGTATCGCGAACACCAAGCGCTGGCTGCTTGAGCATGATCCCGCCGAAGCGCAGGAAGCCGATCCTCTCATGGGCTGGTCCGGTTCGGCCGACACGGACCGCCAGGTGAAGCTCTGGTTCGCGACCAAGGAGGAAGCGATCGCCTTCGCGACCCACAAGGGTTTCACGTACCGCGTCGAAGAGCCGCACAGCCGGACCATCAAGCCGAAATCCTACGCCGACAACTTCGCGTTCAAACGGGCCTAACGGTTCACGACCCCGTAGCTCAGCTGGATAGAGCACCCGCCTTCTAAGCGGGTGGTCGGGGGTTCGAATCCCTCCGGGGTCGCCACTTCCTCCCGTTCCTTCTGTTACACCCGCGATACAAATTGCGACGCGTCTGCAACCCTGATCCGGATTGACGGCGCGCCCCCTTCATTGAGACAAGAACCTCATATGCGAACGCCTTGGGCACAAGGTTCGTGTCGCTTCGGGGGGGCTCATGTACATCAACAGCCAGCTTTGCGCGCGAACGCGCGAAGCGTCGGCGAACAAGATGCGGCGTCTGACGCGCAACTGCTTGCTCGCGTCCGTTTTCGGTCTCTTTCCAGTTGCCCAAGCTTTTGCGCAGTCGGCGACCAACGTCGCGACCGTGGCGCTCGACGCTTTCGGCGAGAAAGTCGGTTCGGAGCAGATCGGCCTTTATAACGAGCAGGCCGTGCGCGGTTTCAGCCTACAGGATTCCGGGAACTACCGCCTCGACGGCGCCTATTTTATCCGTTCGGCCAATATCGTTCCGCTGACCCTCGACGGCACGACCATTCGCGTCGGCATCAATGCGCTTGGCGTCGATTTTCCGGCCCCGTCCGGCATTGTCGAGTACCGCCTCGCGACGGCTGCGCCGGGCATGCGCGAAGAATTCGAGGCGTCACCGATCCGCGATTATGGCGGGCACGCGTGGCTGCTCAAAGGTTCCGCCGCGACCCGCGACGGTGTCATTGGCGCCGCTTACGGCGTCAATATCATGAACGACACTGGCTATGACGGGCAAAAGCGCCGTCCACGCCACTTTGCGTTCGTTCCGACGTGGCGGCCGAACGACAAATTCCAGGTGCGTGGCATGTTCTCCGCCGACCGCTTCTATAAGCCGGGTGGGGATTACGGTTTCGTGCTGACCGGCACGACCCTTCCGGACGCGATGCCGATTCCCAACCGCTATTGGACGGACTGGGCGCACTTCAGCCAGTGGCAGTTCGCCTCGGGTGCCATCGCGCGCTACAATTTCTCGGACCATGTGGCGCTGCAGACGTCGTTTGTGTGGACGAAGCTCGAACGCTACCGCCAGGACTTTACGACTCTCACGATCGACGGTACCGGCACAGGCACCGCAACAGTCGTGCGCGGCCGCGAAAGCGACGCGAGCTCGAAGGCCGTTGAAACGCGTATGCACTGGCAGGTGACGGAAGGCCAACGCGTATTCGGGACACTGCGTTGGCGTGTGTCCGACAGTAATTTTCGCCCCGGTGTGGCGGTGCCGCTGGGCTTCTTCGACATGGCAGCGGGCCTTCCCAGCGCGATGCCCGCGCCCGCGCCACTCGCGGACGTATCGCCGACGTTCGACGAAACGCGCCAAGTCATGGCCGGTGTTGGCTATGAGGCCGATCTGACCGACTCCTTCTGGGTGCGCGGGGCTGTCCTTAAGACGCGCTACGAGAAGGACCGCACACCGCCGGGTCAGCCGACGCTGAGCAATCAGGATTCCCCTTGGCTTTACGATTTCGCCGCGACGTTCACGCCGACGGAAAGCCTGACGCTGTTCGCGACAACGGTGCGCGGCTTGGAAGAGTCGGGAACTGCGCCTAACAACACCGCGAACCGCAACGAAGTGCTACGCGCGGTGCTGGCGACGCAGTACGAGCTGGGTCTACGCTACCGCATCTCGCCATCGATGACCTTCATCAGCTCCCTCTTCGAAATCGAGAAACCGACACCCGGCCTAGACGCTAACAA
>Ga0102832_1001323_pt1 | contig 20190 bp, 17 predicted proteins | sample EBPBio282013_DNA_FD_88942 | JGI IMG/M metagenome (GOLD analysis project Ga0102832, IMG submission 88942) | Wastewater treatment Type I Accumulibacter community from EBPR Bioreactor in Madison, WI, USA - Reactor 2_5/28/2013_ DNA (Illumina Assembly) | ecosystem: Engineered > Bioreactor > EBPR >...
CGCGCAGGACCGCGTAGGACTTCGAGGTCGTCGTGGGCAGGTACGCCACCAGAGGCGGCTCCAGCGACACGGACGTGAACGAGCCGACGATCATGCCGATCGGCTCGCCGCTGCGGGAGATCGCGGTCACCAGCACCACGCCGGTCGGGTAGTGCCCGAGCACATCCCGGAACAGCCTCGCGTCCACCGGGGTCGCCGTCCTCTCCTGAACCTCGGTCACGCCGTCACCGGGCGCCGCTGGTGCTCATGGCCCCACTGGTTGGGGGCGTCGTAGCGCGACGGCCGCCAGGTGGCGTCGTCGATGAGCAGCCCACCGGTGCCGTACTCGATCTGGAAGCCGGACGGGCTGTTGACGTAGAAGGACATCATCTGGTCGTTGGTGTGCCGGCCGAAGGAGATCGCCAGAGGCGCCGCGCCCTCGCGGAGCACCTTGTCGTAGGCGCGGCCCACGATGTCGATGTCGTCGACCTCCAGCATGAGGTGGCCGATCCCCCGCGGACGGTCCGGCACGGCGGCGAACGCGTAGGAGTGATGGCGCGGGTTGCAGTGCGTGAAGGTGCCGAAGATGGGCCCGAACTCGATGTAGTCCGAGAGCTTGAACCCGAGGATGCCCAGGTAGAGCTCGCGGAAGCGCTCCTCGTCGTCGACGAGCTGGAAGACGTGGCCCAGGCCCGCCTCGCCGGTGACGAACGAGGCGCCGGTGGGCGAGACGAACCGGCGCTTGTCGGCCTTCTGGCCGTAGAAGACCTCGACGCCGAGCCCATCGGGGTCGGTGAAGGAGATCAGGCCCATGACGCCGCGCTCGCCTGCCGAGGCGGAGTCGTGCCGGGCGACGTCGTAGCCGGCAGCCTCGAGCCGTCGCGAGATCGCGTCGAGACCGACGGGCCCCTCCACCTCCCAGCCCAGGGCCGTCACGCCTTCGGCGCTGCCCAGCTCGACACGCAGCCGGCACCAGTACCTGTCGTTGCGCAGCAGGAGGCGGTCGGCCGTGCGCTCGGAGACCTGCAGCCCCAGCAGGCCGGTGGCGAACGCCTCCCAGGCGTCCAGGTCGCCCGTGGAGACCACGACGTACCCGAGACTGCGCACCTCGCTCATAGCACGACCTCTCTCCTAGGGCCCTCGCACGCTAGGGACCGGGCCCACAGCGGGCCAGGAGCACGTGCCGAGCACTGGAACGTGGAGCCGCGGTGCCGCCGTGGTCTCGGCAGGCGGAACGCGAATGGGTCATCCCCCCTGGTTCGGGGAGGATCCGGACCGTGACGGATACGGCGGGCGGAGCGGGGACGGCGGGCGCCGGCGTACCGGGCGCCACAGCGTCGTCGGCGCCGGCGATGCGCCTGCGCGGCGGGCTGCTCATCACGCTCGCCGCGCTCTCCGCGTTCGGACCGATCTCCCTCGACCTCTACCTGCCGGCGTTCCCCTCGATCGCCGATTCGCTCGGCGTCTCGACCGGCGATGTCCAGCTCACGTTCGCCGCATGCCTGCTCGGCCTGGGACTCGGCCAGCTGGTCTACGGGCCGCTCTCGGACAGGTACGGGCGCAAGCCGCCGCTGATCGGCGGGCTCGTCCTCTACGTCGTCGCCTCCCTGCTCTGCGCTGCCGCTCCCAGCCTCTGGGCGCTGACGGGGCTGCGGTTCGTGCAGGGCCTCGGCGGGTGCGCCGGGCTGGTGATCGCCCGCGCGATCGTGCGGGACGGCTTCGACGGCCCGGAGCTCACGCGGTCGTTCTCCGTGATCGCGTCGGTCTCGATGATCGCGCCGCTGCTGGCGCCGTCCGCCGGCGCCGCAGTGCTGCAGGTGGCGAGCTGGCGCGTGCTGTTCGTCGTGATCGCGCTGTTCGGCGCCGCCTGCCTCGTCGCCGCCCTGAGGCTGCCCGAGACGCATCCGCGGCACAGGCGCACCGACCACGGCGTGATCGCCTCGATCGCGGGGTACGGCTCGCTGCTGCGCCAGCGCCGGTTCGTGCTCCCGGCGTCGATCGCGGCGCTCGGCTCGGGGACGCTGCTGGCCTACATCAGCTCGTCGTCCGTCGTGCTCATGACGACCTACGGCGTGGAGCCCGCCGGCTTCGCCCTCATCTTCGCGTTCCTGGCGCTGTGGTTCATCATCGGCATCCGGGTCAACCTCGTGCTGCTGCATCGCAGGTCGGTGCACCAGCTGCTGCGCCTCTACGTCGCCGTGGAGATCGCAGCGCTGGTCGTGCTGCTCGTGCTGCTCGAGATGCAGTCGCCGCTGTGGGCCGTGCTCGCCGCCCTCGCCGTGGTCAAGGCCTCCCTCGGCGGCATCTTCCCCAATGCGACCGCGGAGTCGATGCAGCCGTTCAAGCGCAGCGCGGGCTCGGCCTCCGCCCTGCTCGGCACGATGCAGTTCGCGACCGGCGGGATCGTCGCCGGCATCCTGGCCGCGGTCGCGCTCGCCCCCGGCATCGAGATGGCCGGCAGCATGCTGGTCCTGGCGGTCGTCTCCGCCGTGCTCGTCGCGCTGCCGCTGCGGGCGCATGCCGACGAGGAGGCCGACGAGCCCGGGACGGTGGACAGCCTCGACATCATCGAGGGCTCCGGATCCGCGGGCTGACGTCTCGCGGCGCGGCGGGCGCTGCCGCCGGCCTCGTCGGCAGGCAGCGCGCTACCGGTCCCGTCGGCCGTAGGGCAGCACCTCGGGATCGGCCGGGGTTCCGAGCAGCTGGTCGATCGAGGCGAGGATGCCGGCGTCCAGGGTCCAGGACGCGCCTGCGGCGTTCTGCCGGAGCTGCTCGGGGCTGCTGGCCCCGGCGATGACGGACGGGACGACGGGCTGCGCGGCGAGGTAGGCGACGGCCAGCTCCCCCACCGTCCGTCCGTGGTCGGCAGCGATGCGCGCGAGCCCCTGCACGGCGGCGTAGGTCTGCGCGGAGTCGAGCGTGTCGATGATGGGGCTCCCGGCCGCGCCGCGGGTGCCCTCGGGCCGCTCGGCCCCCGGCTGGTACTTGCCGGTGAGGTAGCCGCCGCCGAGCGGGTGGTAGGGCAGCACGCCGATGCCGGCACGCGCGGCGTACGGGACCACCTCCGCCTCGACCCCGCGGGCCAGCAGGTGCCAGTAGTCCTGCACCGTGGAGATGCGCGTCAGGCCGTGCTCCTGGGCGAGCCCGTCGTAGCGGGCGAGCCGCCACGACGCCGCGTTGCAGACGCCGATCGCCCGCACGGTGCCGTCGCGGACGAACGAGTCCAGCAGGGCGAGCAGCTCCAGGGGATCCACGGAGTCCGGCGGCGCCAGGTGCAGCTGGTACAGGTCGATGCGGTCAGAGCGCAGCCGGCGCAGGCTCCCCTCGAGCTGGCCGCGCACGTGCGCGCCGAGATCGGCGTCGCCGAGGCCCTTGAGGTTGAACTTCGTCGCCACGACCCACGAGTCGCGACGGCCCTGCAGCAGCTCGCCGAGGAACTCCTCGGACTGGCCGCCCGAGTAGATGTTGGCAGTGTCGACGAGGTCGACCCCTAGGTCGGACGCGGCGTCGAGGACGGCGCGGCTGCGGACGAGGTCGAGCCGCGGGGCCCCGAGGACGTTGCCCCCGAGGCCCAGCAGCGAGACCTCGATCCCGCTAGAGCCCAGCCGACGACGCGGCAGCATCGGCACCGAGGTCGATGGCGATACGGCGCGCCGCCCAGGACACGAGCCGGCCGTGGTTGGCGATGTCCATGCCGGTGGTGGGGCCGGAGACCGACACGGCGGCGATCACGTGCGTGCCGGTGATGATCGGTGCGGCGACGCAGGTGATGCCGACGGTCGACTCCTCGCGGTCGACGGCGAGGCCCGCCTTCCGGATCCGCTGCAGGTCGGCGAGCAGGCGGCCGGGCTCGGTGATCGTGTACGGCGTCCGGCGCGGGATGCCCGCCTCCACGACGGGGCGGACGACGGCCGAGGGGCTCGACGCCAGGATCGCCTTGCCGAGACCGGTGCACGCCGCAGGCACGCGGGTGCCCACGGCGGTGGGCACGCGGGGCGACCGCGGCGAGCTGACCTTGTCGAGGTAGAGGACGTCGTTGCCGTCGAGCACGGCGAGATGGACGACGTTGCCGCCGGCGCGGACGAAGACCTCGGTGAGCCAGGGAGCGGCGATCTCGCGCAGGCCGCTGGGCCAGCGGCGCTGCACGCTCGTGCCCAGCTCGAACAGGCGCCACGACAGGCGGTAGCCGCGGCCGTCGCGCTCCACGAGCTCGGCGTCCTCGAGGAGGGCGAGCAGGCGGAAGGCAGTGGACTTCGCGACGCCGGCCTGGCGGGCGAGCTCGCTGACACCGAGGACGGGGCCGTCGCCCCGGAACACGTCGAGGAGGCGCAGCGCCTTGGTGACGGAGGCGGTACTCGTGGCGTCGCCGTGGTCGGCCACGCGCTGGGTGAGGGCGTTGGGCTCGTGCATCTGGGCCGTCATGCCGGTCGGTCCCTTTCCTGCTGCTGCTGGGGTGTCGGGGGGTCGCCGGTGCGGCGCGACGGAGACGGGTCGCGCCGCACCGGCACTCTCGTTCGCAGGTGGCGTGCGGGTCGATCGGGCGAGCGTCAGTGCATGGTGTTGACCGGGCCGCCGGTGTTGAACTCGTAGTTGGCCCAGGAGGTGTACGCGGTGTCGTAGATGTTGCAGATGTGGCTGCCGCCGGTACGCAGGTCGCGCCAGTAGCGCTCGAGCGGCTTGTCGGTCCACACCGCGGCCGAGCCGGCCAGGGAGTAGACCTTGTCGACCGACTCCAGGACGCGCTGGACGGCGCGCACCTGGTCGCGGCGGAACTCGAGGCGCTGCGCGGTGGTGATGGGCTCGCCGCGCTCGGCCTGGCGGTACATCTCGTCGCTGCCGTGGTCGAGCAGCACGACGGCCGACTTCCAGTCCGCCTCGGCCTCGGCGAGGGCTGCCTGCTGGAACGGGTCGACCTTCGCGACGACGCCCGCCGCCGACACGCGCTTGGACATGTACTCGCGGTAGACGTCCAGCGCACCGCGCGCGATGCCGAGGGTGCCGCTCGCGATCGCGGTCGCGAACGTGGTGCCGAACGACATGCGGTAGAGCGCCTGGCCCGGGCGGCGCTCGTCGGCGTAGACGCCCTCGATCATCTTCGGGGCCTCGACCACGCGGTAGTCGGGGATGAACTGGTCCTTGATGCGCACGTTCTTCGAGCCGGTGCCGGACAGCCCCATGACGTTCCAGCTGTCCTCGACGATCTCGTAGTCGGCACGGGGCAGGACGAAGTGGCGGATGTCCGGCGGGGCGCCGACGTTGCCCTCGTCGTCGGTCACGATGCCGCCGAGGATGACCCACTCGCAGAAGTCGGTGCCGGTCGAGTAGGGCACGTCGGTCGAGAACACGAACCCGCCGTCGACCTTCTTCGCCCGGCCGACCGGCGCGTACGGCGACGCGGTCCACGTGTCCGGGTCCTCGCCGTAGATCTCCTCTTGCAGGCGGCGGTCCATGAGCGCCACCTCCCACGGGTGGACGCCGACGACGCCGGCGATCCAACCCGCGGACGGCGAGTACTGAGCCACTGCGCGCACCCACTCGAAGAAGTGGTTGGGGTGCTCCTCGTAGCCGCCGCTGTCCTTGGCCTGGAGCAGGCGGATGCCGCCCGACTCCTTGAGGACGCGGACGGTGTCCTCGGTGAGCCGGCCCGCCTCGTCGCTGGCCTGCGCCTGCTGACGCAGGAGGTCGGCGTTCTTGTGGATGTGCTCGACTGCCTCGTGCATGGTCTGGGGTCCTCCGGTCCGGGTGGGGGGCGTCAGTTGTTGGCGATGAAGTCGACGACCATGCGGTTGAACTCGGCGGGGTGCTCGATCATCGCCCAGTGGCCGCAACGGTTGAACAGGACAAGGCGCGAGTCGGGGATGTGCGCCAGCAGGAGCAGCGAGTGCTCGTACGGGACGACCCGGTCGTCCCTGCCGTGGAAGAGCAGCGTGGGGGTCTTGATCGCCATCAGGTCCTCGGCGGTGAACCACTTGCGGATCGGCCCGCCGCCCTTCTTGAGGGCGTCGAGGAAGTTGGCGAGGTGGTCCGGGCGCGCGTTGGCCGACTCGTAGCGCTCGAGCGCGAGGGCGTCCACGCGGTCGCCGGGGTCGAACATCATGATCTCGCAGAGGAGCTTCATGTTCTCCAGCGACGGCTCGCGGTAGCACAGCTGCAGCACCTTGAGGCCCTCGGTCGGGCCGTCGCCGGGGCTGAAGAGCTTGGGGGCACGGGTCGAGCCTGAGCCCATCGTGATCAGGTGGGAGACGCGGTCGGGGTGCACGACGGCCATGCGGATCGCCGTGACGCCGCCCATCGAGTTGCCGACCAGCGCGGCCTTCTCGATGCCGAGCTCGTCCATGAAGTCGATGTGCATCTGGACGTGGTCGGACTCCTCGAACGTGACGGTGTCCGAGTCGCCCCAGCCCTGGCAGTCGACGGCGTACACGTGGAAGTGCTCCGCCAGCGCGCCGATGTTGTTGGAGAAGTTCACCCAGCCCGTGGCGCCCGCGCCGCTGCCGTGCATGAGGATCAGCGGGTAGCCCTCGCCGGCCTCCTGGTAGTGCACCTTGCCGGACTTGGTCTGGACGGTGCGGCTGGTGGACGCCTTCGTCAGCTCGGCCACGAGTACCTGCTTCCTGGGGAGTGGTGGAACGTCTTCGCTGTATGTAGCGATCGTTCTAGGCAATGCGGGGAGGATGGCACGCGCCTGCACCCCAGTCAAGGGTTCTCCGGAGTATTCGTTACAGAGTCGCCACTACTTCGTGAACGGCTTCACGAGCGTCCGGGCGTCGGACGCGATGAACGCGTTTCCACTACTCCCCCAGGCGCATCCGGCGAGGGGCCCCGATCCGGTCGGATCGGGGCCCCTCGTCGGCGGGACAGGGATGTCGTCCCAGGTCAGGCCGTCCGGGAGCGGTTGCGCACGATCTTGGCCAGGGCGACCGCGACGACGAGGCCTGCGCCGTAGAACACGTTCTGCACCCAGCCGGAGAAGCCGAGCAGCTGCAGGCCGAAGATGCCGGTCCACAGGAACCAGATGGCGATCATCGTGCCGATCGGGTTGAACTGGCCGGGCTGCACGACCGTGGTGCCCAGGAACACCGCGGCCAGCGCAGGCAGCAGGAACTGCCCCGACGTCGTCGGGTCGAACCCGCCGAGCGCGGAGACGAGGATGATCCCGGAGAAGCCGGCCAGCAGGCTGGACACGATGTACGCGCCGGTGCGGATGCCGTTCACGCGGATACCGGCGAGCCTGGCCACCTCGCGGTTGGCGCCGACGAAGACCATGTGCCGGCCCAGCGGCGTGTAGGCGAGGATGTAGGCGATCAGCAGGGCCAGGCCGATCCCGTAGTAGAACGACACCGGCATGCCGAGCACCTGCTTGAGCGCGATCTCGCTGAACACAGGGTCGTTGAGGGAGACCACGTTGCTCGAGGAGATCCACTGCGCGAGGCCGATCAGGAGCGTGCCGGTGCCCAGGGTGACCACGAACGACGACACGTCCAGATAGACCACGAAGAAGGCGTTGACGGCCCCCGCCACCGCGCACGCGGCGAGCGCGATCAGGCACGAGACCCAGACGTTGACGCCGTGCGTCGTCGTGAGCACCGGGACGATCGTCGCAGCCAGACCCATGATCGATGCGACCGAGAGGTCGAACTCGGCCACGAGCAGGGTCACCAGGGCGGCCATGGCGAGGAACACCAGGACGGGCTGCCCGCCGAAGATCGCCCGGACCGCGCCGATGGACCCGAAGCCCTTCGGCATGAGGATGTAGTACACGAGCGCCATCGCCGCCCACACGAGCACCAGCGCGTACTTGCTCGTGATCGTGTGCAGCCACTTGGGCTCGTACTGCGAGCGCAGGGTCACGCGGGTGGGCGGCTCGCTGGGCTCGGCATGCTCGCCGGAGTCGCTGATGATGCGACCCGTCACGTCCTCGTCGCTCGACAGCCGGACGGCTGCCGACTCGCTCGACGGCTCGGGGTTCACGCGTGACCTCCTGGGGTGGGGGCGGCTTCGTCGTACACGGCCTCGAGCACCTCGTCGGCGCTGTCGGTTCGCAGCTCGCGCATGCTGCCGTCGCGCGCGACGACGAGGATCCGGTCGCAGATCTCGACGAGGTCGCCGGGCTCGCCGCTGGCGAGCAGGACGCCGACACCCGTCCCGGCGACGGTCTGGATGCTGGCGAGGATGTCCTGGCGCGCGCCGACATCCACTGCCTGGGTCGGCTCGTGGAGCACGAGCACCTTGGGGCCGACGGACAGCCACTTGGCGAACAGCACCTTCTGCTGGTTGCCGCCCGAGAGCTCCTTGACCAGCGTCTCGACGCTGCGCGTCTTGATCGACAGGTTGTCGACGGCCGACTCGGCGACCTCGGTCTGCCAGCCGCGGCCGACGAACCAGCGCGAGCCGCGCGCGCGGACGCTCGGCAGCGCGATGTTGTCGCGGATGCTCATCTCGAACGCCAGACCGTCGCGGTCGCGGCGCTCGGGCACCAGGCCGATCCCGGCCCTGATGCAGGCCGCGACGTCGCCCCGGGCGAGGTCGACGTCGCCCTGCTCCGTGGTGATCGTGCCGGCCAAGGCCGGCCGGGCACCGGCGACGGCGTAGGGCACTGCCGCGTAGCCCGTCCCGGGCAGCCCGGTGATGCCGACGATCTCGCCCCGGCGGACCTCGATGTCCAGCGGCGGGCGGCCGGGCTCGGCCACCAGGCCCCGGACTGTGAGGGCGGCGGGGGCGCCGTCGACGCTGCCGTCGCGACGCGACAGGGTCCCGACCGTCTTGCCGAGCATCAGCTTGGCCATGTCCTGCTCGGTCAGGGATGCCGTCTGCAGGCCGGCCCCCACGACCCGGCCGTCGCGCAGCACCGTGACACGGTCGGCGAGGGCCAGGACCTCTTCGAGGTTGTGCGTCACGATGAGGACCGAGGTGCCCTCGGCGACCACGCGCTTGAGCAGGCCGTGGAACCGGACGAGCTCCTCGCGCGGGAGTGCGCGCGTGGCCTCGTCCAGGATGATCACGCCTTCGCCAGGCCGCTGGTCCCGCAGGGCGCGGGCGATGCCGACCTCCGCGCGCTGGGTGGCGTTGAGGGCCGCCACCGGGGAGGCGGGGTCCACGTGCACGTCGAGGCGGTCGAGCACCGCCTGGGCCAGCGCCCGCTGCGCCTTCCAGTCGATCTTGCGCAGGAAGCCCGAGCGGATGTAGCCGCCGACCCCGATGTTCTCGGCGACGGTCGCGGTGTCGAGCAGGCCGAGGTCCTGGTGGACCACCGAGACCCCGGCCGCCGACACCGACTCCCACTGGACGGGCAGCTCGAGGAGCTGCCCGTCCAGCGCGAGCGTCATACCCGGGTCAGGCGCGTGGTACCCCGTCAGGATCTTGACGACGGTGGACTTGCCCGACCCGTTCTGCCCGATGAGGGCGTGGATCTCGCCCGGCTCCACCAGGAGCTCGACGTTGTCGAGCACCCTGGTGGAACCGAACGTCTTGGAGACCGCGCGGGCCTCCAGCCTGTGCTGGACCATGCCTCAGCCGAGGCCCCACGCGGACTTGAACGCGGCCTGGTAGGAGTCGTCGCCGTACCACTGGTTGGACAGGTACGCCTCGGGCGTGAGGGTCAGCTCGCCGATGTTCGACGAGTCGAAGAACCGGTTGGTCAGGCCCTTGTCCGGGACGACCTCGTCGCCGACGAGCAGCTGGAACAGGCCGTTCGCATACTGCCAGCCGGTGAAGATGACCGGGGTGCCGAGGTCGCCGGCCTGCGTGCCCGCCTTGACGTTCTGCAGGTTGGGCAGGTCGCCGCCGGTCGAGACGATCTTGACGTCGTTCTTGCCCGCCGTCTTCAGCGCCTGGGTCACCGGGGGCACGAACGAGTCGACCGGCACCATGATCACGTTGATGTCGGGGTTCTGGACGAGGGCCGCGCTGACAGCCGAGGGGATCTTGTCGGCGTTCGCCGTCGTGTACTCGACCGTGGCGAGCGGGCAGTCCGGGCACAGCGTCTTCCAGGCCGCGATGCCGGCCTCGGACGAGCCCGTGGTGAGGCTGGAGTCCATCAGCTTGAGCCACAGGCCGTTGGGGGTGGCCGAGTCGCCGACGGCGAAGATGCCCGCCGCGCTGGTGGTCTCGTACATGCGCTTGACGTGGGCGCTCGGGTCGAAGAACGCGAAGTTCTCGGTCTGCGTCTTGTCGCCCGTCGGCGGGACGCCCGCGACCATGACCGGGATGTTCTTCGCGGTGAGCGCGTCGAAGGCGGCCGGGAGCATGGCGTAGTCGACGAAGGCGGTGACGACGGCGTCGGCCTCCTGCTCGCCGGCCTGCTTGAGGCAGTTGCCGATGTCGGCCGGGTTGAACTTGCCGTCGCACAGCTTGACCGTGCCGCCCGCGGCGGTGACGGCCTGGTTGAAGCCCTCGTAGAAGCCGTGGATCACGGGGACGGCGTCGCCGATCGGCACCCACCAGATGGTCTTGCCCTTGACGTCGACCGCCTTGCTGAGCGCGGTGGGCTCGGGCCAGGTGATCGGCGAGCGCAGCGGGTCGATGATCGCCGCAGCCGCCTCCGCCGGCGAGGCCGCCGAGCTGGAGCCGGACGCGGACGGGGCGGCGGAGGAGCTGGTCGTACCGGTGTTCTCGCCCGCGCCGCAGGCGGCGAGCACGAGTGCGACGACAGCCGCACCCGCTGCGGTCAGAGACCGCTTGAGGCTCGTGGTCATCCGGGTTCCTTCGGGGTCTGTCCGCACTGGGGGCGGATCCGACGTAGGCCTCGCGGCCCGAGAGTGGAGCAGAAGTTACAGAGACGCCTCAGGGCTGTTAACCGGTCCGTTCCGTAGGTCGGCACGTCGTTATGCGACCGCGTCCTCGCAGGTCAGAGTGCTGCACAACCGTGACCTTCCGGTTCTCTCACGTGCCGGAAGAAGGCGCCCAGGCGGCCAGGAACGCGTCCTCGACGGCGCCGAACTCGCCGAGCCGGAACATCTCCTGGCGGTCCTCCCACGTGAGGAGCCGGTCGAGGTAGGTGTCGGTCTCCCCCGCCGACGCCAGGTGCGCGAGCGCGTCCTGGCCGGCCCGGAGCATGGCCCGCATGAGGAAGTTGGCGAACAGCACGATCCCGAAGCCGAGCTCGGCGAGCTCCGCAGCGCTGCGCGCGGGCGTCTTGCCGCCCTCGACCATGTTGGCCACGAGCGGCACACCGGCGAACTCGCGGCCGATGCGCTCCATCTCCTCGATCGTGCGCGGGGCCTCGACGAACAGGGCGTCGGCGCCCGCATCGAGGTACGCGTGACCGCGGCGCAGCGCCTCGTCGAGGCCGAGGACGCCGCGGGCGTCGGTGCGGGCGATGATCACCAGGCCGGGGTCCTGCCGCGCGGCTGCGGCCGCCGCGATCTTGGCCTGCATCTCGGCGGACTCGATGAGCGTGTGGCCGTCGAAGTGGCCGCAGCGCTTGGGGAAGGCCTGGTCCTCGAGCTGCAGCGCCGACGCCCCCGCCTGCTCGAAGAGCTGCACGGTCCGGATGACCGACGGCACGTTGCCGTACCCGGTGTCGGTGTCGACCACGAGCGGCAACGACGTCGCGGCGAACATCCGCTGGACCTGGGCCAGGATCTCGCTCTGGCTCACGAGGCCGATGTCGGGCAGACCGAACTGGGCGTTGGAGATGCCCGCGCCCGTGGCGTAGACAGCGGCGAAGCCCGCGCGCTGCACCAGCATGGCCCCGGCGGCGTCCGACGCTCCCGGGAGGACCAGCGGCTCGCGCGACCCCAGCCGGGCGCGCAGGGCGGACCGCCGCTCCGCCGCGCTCCGCACGGAGGTCACCTCGATGTCGGGCACAGGGCTCTCCTCGTCGTCGTCGCTCGTCGTAGGCGCGTGAACGTAGTGCGGCCCCGCGCGTGCGCGCGCGGGCTGTGCCGCTGGGTCGCACACACGCTGGACAGCCCTGCGGCCGCCGCCTATGTTCCCCCGCGTCCTGTAACAACCGCTACAGACTGTGGGAGATGGAACGGCCGTGCGTCAACCCCTGTCCCAGGTCCTGGCGGGTCTCGGCGCCCTCGATGTCCTGGTGCTCGGAGCGGGGCAGGCCGGACTGACCGCAGCGGTCGCGGCCGCGCAGCAGGGCGCCCGGGTGCTCGTGCTGGAGAAGCTGGGCCACCCCGGCGGGAGCACGGCGATGTCGTCGGGCCTCACCGCCTACGCGGGCACGGACGAGCAGGCCGCCGAGGGCATCGAGGACTCGGTCGAGTCGCTGCGGGCCGACATCCTGGCCACAGGCGGCAACGCCAACGACGAGACGCTCGTGGACGTCTACTGCCGCGAGCAGCTGACGACATACCGGTGGTTGAAGGACCTCGGCGTCGAGTACGGGCACATCCACGCTGCCTCGGGGCAGAGCGTGCCGCGCTCCCACGCGACCGACCCCAGCCGCATGATCGACACCCTGGCCCGACGGGCCGAGGAGCTCGGCGTGCGCATCGTCTACGGGGTGCGGGGCTTCCAGCTGATGCAGGACGGCGACGGCTCCGTGGTCGGCGTCCTCGTCGAGAACGGCGGGTCGCTCGTCGAGGTGCAGGCCGCGGCGGTGGTCATCGCCACGGGCGGGTTCAGCCGCAATCCCGACCTGCTCGCCAAGTTCGTCCCGCAGATGGCCCACGCGATCCACGGCGGCTCGCCCGGCTCCGAGGGCGACGGCCTGCTCATGGCGTGGAAGGCGGGCGCCGACTTCCGCGACACCCCCTTCGTCAAGGGCACTTTCGGCATCTACCCCGACGACCCGCGGGAGAACGGCACGGGCATCCTCGCGGTCTACAAGGGCGCGATCGCGGTCGACTTCCGCGGACGCCGGTTCGTCGACGAGTCCCTGCCCTACAAGGCGATCGGCGACGCGTGCCTGGCTCTGCCCGAGCACCTGGCCTGGCAGGTGTTCGACCAGCAGACCATGGACAAGGACGACCCCGAGGTCCACATCTACTGGTTCTCCGGCCGGCTCGCGACCGGCCTGCTCCAGACCGCGGGCACGCTCGAGGAGCTCGCCGACCTCATCGGCGTCCCCGCCGACGAGCTGCGACGCACGGTCGACGCCTACAACGCTGCGGTCCGGGGCGAGCGCGAGGACGAGTTCGGCCGCACCTCGCTGTCGGGCACGGGCGAGCGGCCCACCGAGCTCTGCCGGGCCCCGTACTACGCGCACCTGTCCGGAGCCTCGGTGCTCGCCACCTACTGCGGCATCACGGTCGACCCGCGGACCCGGGTGCTCGACGTCTACGGCGAGCCGATCGACGGCCTGTTCGCCGCGGGCGAGGTGACCGGCGGCTTCCACGGAGCCGGCTACGTCACGGGCACCTCCGTCGGCAAGTCCGGCGTGTTCGGCCGCCTCGCCGGCCTCGCCGCGGCTGCGCACGCAGGGGTGCGCGCATGACGGCGCTGTTCTCCCTCGAGGGCCGCACCGCGCTGGTCGTGGGGGCGGCCGAGGGCGGGCTCGGCGCCTACGCCGCCCGGGCCCTCGCCGCCGCAGGAGCGACGGTCGCCGTCGCCGACCTCGAGGCACGGGCCGACGACCTCGCAGCCACAGCCCGCGAGTGCGGCGGCAGCACCCACCACGTGGACGTCACCGACGAGGCGTCGGTCGGCGCGCTCGTGGACGCCGTGGCCCGCGAGCACGGCCGCATCGACGTCCTCGTGGCCTGCCAGGGCGCGATGCTGCGACGCGAGATCGGCCTCACCTCCCCCGCCGAGTGGCAGCGCGTGCTCGACGTGAACCTCACGGGCACGTGGCTGCTCGACCGCGCGGTCCTGCCGGTGATGTCCGAGCAGGGGTACGGGCGCATCGTCAACGTCTCCACCGTCTACGCCGAGCGGGTCGGCCCGATCCCGGAGTCGGCGTACTACGCCTCGAAGGCGGGCATCGCCAACCTCACCCGCTCGGTGGCCCAGGAGGGCGGGCCGCACGGCGTCACCGCCAACTGCCTGGCCCCCGCCGTCTTCTACCCGACCCGCATGACCGCGCCGCTCGCCGACGACCCCGACCGGCTCGAGTGGTTCCGTGCGCGCACGATGCTGGGCCGCCTCGGCGACCCGGCCACCGATCTCACGGGCCCGCTGCTGCTCCTCGCGAGCGACGCGGGCGCGTACCTCACAGGACAGATCCTCTACGTGGACGGCGGTTGGTCGGCATGGTGAACGAGAACACGGCCCTGGTGCTCGTGGACTACCAGGTGGCGCTCTGCGAGGAGGGCGAGCTCTGCCGCCTCCCCGCGCTGGCGGCGCAGGTGCGCGAGCGGGGCGTGATCGACCGCGCCGCGAAGGTGCTCGAGGCCGCGCGTGCCGCGGGCGTGTTCGTGGTCCACGTGCGCCTCGCCTTCGACCCGACGTACGAGACGCGCACGAACCGGACCAAGCGGTGGGACTCCTACCCCGCCGAGCGCGCCATGCTCGCCGACTCGCCGGCGTCGCAGATCGTCCGGGCGCTCGCGCCGGCGGACGGCGAGCCGGTCGTGATCAAGGGATCGGTCGACCCGTTCATCGGGACGTCGCTGCTGGCCATGCTCCACGGCAAGGGCATCCGAACCGTCGCGATCGCCGGCGTCGCCACCAACCTGGCCGTGGAGTCCGGAGTCCGGCACGCGGCCGACAGCGGCCTCGACGTCACCGTGCTCGAGGACCTCTGCGCCTCGTTCTCCCCCGCCGCGCACGAGTTCTCGACCGGGACGATCCTGCCGATGTTCGCTGCGGTCGTTCCGTCCGACGAGTACCTCGCCGGGCTGGAGGGCTGAGATGGGGCAGCCGCACGAGTTCGACGTCGTCGTCGTCGGGTCGGGCATCGCCGGCCTGTCGTCGGCCATCTCCGCGCTGGAGTCCGGGGCGCGCGTGGCGATCATCGAGCGCTCGACGCCCGAGGAGAGCGGCGGCAACACGCGGTACACGGAGGCCTTCCTGCGCATGGCGTCGCAGGAGAAGCCCAGCGACGACCTCGAGGACCGCCTCCTCGGCGACCACATGGGGCATCCGGACCCCGGCATCCTCGCCGACGCGATGTCCGACCGGTCGTCGTGGTCGCAGCCGATGCGCACCCTCGACGTCGCCGACGGCGAGATCGTCATGCGCCTCGGCGAGCAGGCGCCCGCCACTCTGGACTGGCTCACCGGGCACGGCATCCGCTTCGACGCGCTGCCGACCCCGTTCCTCACCCAGGCCGCACCGCGCATGTCGCCGGTGGGCGGCGGCTGGGAGCTCGTGAAGACCCTCACCGCGCGCGCCCAGGAGCTCGGCGCCCAGTACTTCTACGAGACCACCGCGCTCTCGCTCGTGCTCGACGACGACCACCGGGTCGTCGGCGTCCGCACCAACCCGGCCGGCGTGCTGCGCGGCAACGTCGTCCTCGCCTGCGGCGGCTTCGAGGGCAACCCCGAGATGCTCGCCCGGTACATGGGCCCGACGGCGATCAACACCCGCCCGGTCGCCCGCGGCGGCCACTACAACAAGGGCGAGGGCATCGAGATGGCGCTCGCGGCCGGCGCCGCCGGGGCGGGCAACTTCTCGCTGTTCCACGCCGAGCCGATCGACCCGCGCTCGGGAGTGGCCGAGGCCGCGATCTTCGCCTTCCCCTACGGGATCCTGGTCAACCAGGAGGGCTCCCGCTTCGTGGACGAGGCGCCGGGCACGATCGACGCCTGGTACGAGCGCATCACGCGCCGCATCCACGCCCAGGCCGACGGCGTCGCGTGGTGGGTCTACGACCAGCGGGGGGCGTCCGTGCCCAACATCTCGGTGGGCATCCGCACCGACCAGCCGCCCGTCTCCGCCGCCACGGTCGGCGAGCTCGCACAGCGCATCGGCGTGCCGGCCGACGCCCTGGTCGCCACCGTCGAGGCCTACAACGCGGCCTGCCCCGACGAGAGCGGCTTCGACCACAGCCGGCCCGACGGCCTCGCGACGAGCGGGCTCGGGGTGGACAAGTCGAACTGGTCGCGGCCGATCGTCGAGGGCCCGTTCCTCGCCTACCCGATCATCGCCGCGAACGTCTTCACCTTCGGCGGCCTGCGCATCGACGCCGACGCGCGCGTGGTCGACCGCTCGGGCTCGGCCATCCCGGGGCTGTGGGCGGCCGGCGAGATCACCGGCATGTACTACACGAACTACACGGGCTCCACCTCGGTGCTGCGCGGCGCGGTCTTCGGCCGCATCGCCGGCGCGGGCGCAGCCGCGAAGGGCTGAGGCGTGCGCATCTGGCATCAGAGCTTCACGGTGCTCGAGCACGTGCCGCACTACCGCGACGCGCTCGACCGGCACCTGCGCGCCGTCGCGCTGCCCGGCACGGAGATCGAGTTCCACGGCATGGCGCCGGGCACCTACCCGAGCGACTACCCCGGCGTCCACATCGGCTACGCCTACATGGCCGGGCTGCACAAGGAGCAGTTCGTCCGCGCGGCGCAGACCGCGCAGGCCGAGGGCTTCGACGCCTTCCTCATCGGGACGATCCCGGACACGGGGTTCGAGGAGGCGGCGTCGGTCGTCGACATCCCGGTGGTGTCGTTCGGCAACGCGTCCGTCGCCTTCGCCGCCACCCTGGGCAGCCGGGTCGGCATCGTGCACTTCATCCCCGAGCTGCGCGACCAGATCCGGCGCAACGCGCGCGTCTACGGGTACGGCGACCTCGTCGGGCCGGTCGTGCAGGTGGGCACCCGGTTCCACGACATCATGGCGTCGTACGCCGACCCCGCCCCGCTCGTGGCCGCGTTCGAGGATGCGGCGCGCGAGGCGATCGCGCAGGGCGCCGACGTGATCGTGCCCGGCGAGGGGCCGCTCAACATCTTCCTCGCCGACCAGGGCGTCTCGCGCGTGGACGAGGTGCCGGTGATCGACTCGCTCGGCACGTGCCTCGCGCTGGCCGAGGTGCGCGCGGCCCAGTACCGGCGCACGCAGCTGCGGCCGGCCAGGCGCGGCTTCTACCGGGCGCAGCCCCCGGTCGAGGCGATCGATGCGACCCGCGACTTCTACCGGCAGCTCTGGTGAGCGCGGACGTCGACGTCGTCGTGATCGGCGGCGGCGGGGCCGGCATGGTGGCGGCCCTGCGCGCCGCCCGCGCCGGCCTGTCCGTCGCGGTGTTCGAGAAGTCGGTGCAGCACGGCTGCAACACGCAGGTCTCGAGCGGATCGCTCGCCGCCGCCGGCACCCGCTGGCAGGAGGCGGCCGGCGTCGAGGACTCGCCGCAGCAGCAGGCCGACGACATCGTCCGTGAGAGCGGCGACGAGTCGACGCGGCCGCTGGTGGAGGCGGTCTGCGCCGTCGCTCCGTCCTACCTGTACTGGCTCAACGACGAGCTCGGCCACACCCTCGAGCTCGGCGGCGACATGCGCCGCCACGGCATGTCGGTCCCCCGCCTCCACACCGACCCGGCCCGTTCGGGCGGCATCGCCCTCGTCCGCACGCTGCGCAGCGCCATCGCTGCGGACGACCGGATCGCCTTCGTCGACGGCACTCCTGGCATCGGCCTGATCGACGACGGCTCCGGAGGCGTCGCGGGCGCGGTGGTCCGGCAGAACGGCGAGGACGTCGAGGTGCGCTCGCACGCCGTCGTCCTGGCCTCGGACGGGTTCGCGGCGAACCAGCACCTCGTCGCCGAGCACATCCCCGAGGCCGTCGAGGACGTCTTCCAGGGCGTCTCGACCTCCACGGGCGACGCGCTCGCCTGGGCGACGGCGCTGGGCGCGGCGACCCGGAGCATGGGGTCCTTCCTCGGCAGCGGCATGGTCGTCCCCGGGTATGCGACGCGCATCAACCCCTCGCTCCCGTTCCGCGGCGCGATGCTGGTGGGCCTCGACGGCCGCCGGTTCGTCGACGAGCACGAGCACGGCTACTCGTCGCTCGCCACCGTCCTGCGCACGCTGCCCGGACGCCGGGCCGTGCTCGTGTGGGACGACGTGCTGCACGGCCCGTCGCTCGCGAGCGAGCTCATGCGCGAGTCCGAGCGTGCCGGCGCGTTCCGCCGCTACGACGACGCCGCCGCCCTGTGCACCTCGCTCGGCGTCGAGCCCGCGGCGTTCGAGGATTCGCTCGCCGGCTTCGTGGGCTGGGACGAGGTGACCGGCGCCCGCCGTCCGCTCGAGGCCCCGTACTGGGCGGCGCCGCTCACCAGCGGCATCCTCGCGACGCAGGGCGGGCTCGGGATCGACACCACCGGGCGGGTGCTTCGTCACGACGGCAGCGCCATCGACGGGCTCTACGCCGGCGGCGGCGCCGCGATGGGCATCAGCGGGCCGTCGTCGCGCGGCTACTCGTCGGGCAACGGGCTGCTCTCGGCCCTCGGCCTCGGCTGGATCATCGGCGAGCACCTCGGCAGGGAGCTGCGCCCCTGATCCGCGCCCCCGGGCGGGCTGCCCGTCAGGCAGCGACATCCTGGGGATCGTCGATCCGCTGCAGCGCGCGGCGTCCGGGGGCGGTCACGAGGGCCGCCGCGGCCAGCAGGAGCGCACCGCCGCCGAGCACCATGGTGATCCGGGGGCCGACCTGGTCGGAGATCCAGCCGAGCAGCAGGGCGCCGATGGGGACCGACACCATGTAGGCCATCAGGCGCAGCGCCATCACGCGGCCCCGCAGGTGGTCGGCGACGATGAGCTGCACGGCGGTGTTGCCGGCCGAGATCGTGGCGAGGAAGCCGAACCCCACGAGCACCAGGCTCACCAGCCCGCCCCAGTAGCCGGGGACGAGGCCGAAGACGGCCATGGCCGCGCCCATGACGCCGAGCCCCAGCAGCACGGTGCGTGAGAGGCCGCCGTGGGTGCTGGACCGTACGACCACAGGCACCGCGAGCACGGCGCCGACACCCAGGGCGGCGTTGAGCAGGCCGAGCTGCAGGGCGCCGACGTCGTACACCGACCCCGCGAAGACGACGGTGAAGCCGAACACGGGGGACCCGAAGGCACCGAGCACCGCCACCAGGACGATGACGAGCACGATGCCCGGCTGGCGCGGGATGTAGCGCAGCGCCTCCACGAACCCCGGGAGCAGCCGGGGGGCCGGGCTCCCGTGATCGGGACGGCCGGAGCGCGTCCGCACGGCCGCCAGGGCGAGCACGACGACCCCGAACGAGGCGGCGTTGAGCGCGAAGGCCCAGCCGGGCCCGAGGGCCGCGATCACCAGACCGGCGACAGCGGGGCCGATCGACCGGGCGGCGTTGAACTGCAGGGAGTTGAGGGAGACGGCGGAGACCAGGTCGTCCCGCGGGACGAGGTCGTTCACGAACGCCTGCCACGACGGCATCGTCAGGCCCCACACCAGACCCATGACGGCGACCAGGCCCAGGATCGCCGGGAGCGACCTGGATCCGGAGGTCCACACGGCCCACAGCCCGAGCGCTGCGGCGCCGAGCACCGACTGCAGCGCCAGCAGCAGGGTGCGCCGCTCGCGGGTGTCGGCGAGGTGGCCGCCGAGCGGTCCGGCGAGGAACCCGGGGAGGAACTGCGCGGCGGTCGCGGTGCCCACCCAGAACGCGCTCCCGGTGATCTGGAAGACGACGTAGGGAACCGTGAGGTTCTGCAGCCACGAGCCGATGTTGGAGATGAGGGCGCCGGTCCAGAAGACGGCGAAGTCGCGGTGCCGGAGCGCCCGCAGGGTGCCGCGCGCTCCCGCGGGGGCGCTGCGCCCGCCCGGTCCCTCGACGGTGGCCACGGACCTCCTTCCGGAGCCACCGTAGGGGGGGCGGCACCTCCTCGGCGCATCGGTCGTCCCGATCGTCGGAACGTGAGCCGTCAGGTCCAGCTGGTGACGACCGACCGGGCGGCCCTGCCCGAGCGCATCTGCGCGAACCCGTCCTCGATCTGCGACAGCGGGATCTCCTGAGCCACCAGCGCGTCGAGCTCGAGACGCCCCTCGAGGTACAGGCGGGCGTACTCGGGGATGTCGCGGCCGATCACAGTCGACCCCATGTAGACGCCGACGATCGAGCGCTGGGGTGCGAGCACCTCGGCCATGAGATCCAACGAGACCGGCGCGCCGGGCCGATGCAGGCCGACGAGGTACGTGGTGCCGCCGGTACGCGTCATCCGTAGCGCCTGAAGGGTCGTGGTCTCGTGCCCGACGACCTCGAAGGAGTGGTGGACCCCGGATCCGCCGGTGATCTCGCGCACGGCCGCGACCGGGTCCTGCGATCCCGCGTCCACGGTGTGGGTCGCGCCGAAGCGGGCCGCGAGGTCGAGCTTCTCCGGCGCGATGTCGACGGCCACGACGGGGTGGGCGCCTGCC
>Ga0102832_1001325_pt1 | contig 20141 bp, 16 predicted proteins | sample EBPBio282013_DNA_FD_88942 | JGI IMG/M metagenome (GOLD analysis project Ga0102832, IMG submission 88942) | Wastewater treatment Type I Accumulibacter community from EBPR Bioreactor in Madison, WI, USA - Reactor 2_5/28/2013_ DNA (Illumina Assembly) | ecosystem: Engineered > Bioreactor > EBPR >...
CCATTGTCTAAAATAATTGATATTATCGAAACTTGCGAAACAAGACTATCATTGGATTGGGTACCTGGTAAAGAGGGTTTGAGTAACTAATTCCAACAATTAAAACACGAAATAAAATAAGCGCCGTTGATTGATGTCTGGCTTGAACATGCGTTGGTTAATTTTGTACTCAATATTCCAAGTCAAATGTATATCAAGCTTAAATATCATAATAAGCAAAATGATTCAACCAAAAAGAGGAAGAATAGTAACCTTTTAGATAATTGATGATCTTTGATTACTACTTTCTTTTTTTTAATTTTAATTTAATTTCATTCATTAGAAAAGTAAATATTCACATAAATTCAAATAACAGGAATAAGATTATAAAAGTGATGAAGATAAATAAGTTGATAAATTGAAGATTTAATTTATTTTTTATAAATATTTTACAAACCACAAACATAATGGGATATAACAAGTTCGTTCAAGTCGGAAGAGTCGCCAGAATCAATTATGGTCCTCAAGAAGGCAAACTCGCCACTATTGTCGATATTGTCAGCGATAAAAGAGTTCTTATTGATGGTGAAGATATCTCAAGACAAGTCATCCCCATTGCCAGACTCCAACTCACCAAGCAAGTCATTGCCGTCGGTAGAGGAGCCAGAACTGGTGCCGTCAAAAAAATCATTGCTAAAGAAAACGTCGCCCAAACTTTCGCTAAAACCACCCTCGGTAGACACTATGCCAACCAAGCAAGAAGAGAAAACCTCACCGATTTCGAAAGATTCAAAGTCCTCGTCCTCAGAAGAAGACTCTCTAAATTACTCAGAGCCAAGCCAAAAGCATGATAGTCCTCTTTATTTAAACATTTCTATTTTCAATCTCATCATTTTTATCTCCATTTCAATTTTTATGTTAATACAAGGTTATTCAATCTATTCATTGATCAAATGCAATGATTTATTTATACCATGGCTCTGTTTATATTTTAACTCCCAATTTTAAAATGTATTCATCCTCACAAAACAGGAATAAAAACAAACCTGCTTCACAATCAATTAAAAAATAAAGACCACGTCCTGAATGGACAACCGATTTTGTTGATCGATAACAGTTTAAATTGTCTCAAACTTAAATGATACAAAAAAAGGCTGCACTTCAATCTAAACATCGATAGGAAGCAAAACGTTAACTTTAATAAAGACGAAAAAAATTATAAATGGGCATAATTGATGAGTAAACAAGAAAAGTATATTAAACAGCTTTAACCTCAAAGAATATCGACATAAATCCTCCAATAAGAAAGTAAATAAAGCATTAAAATTTAGAAACCTAACAGAAATGATTCGATATGAAAAATAGCAAAAATAAAAGCGGATTTTAAATCAATAGGATTAGGATCAATAATTTTATGGTTCATAAGATTAAGCAGATCAATATGAAAAAGAAATCAGAGAGGCGCAGAATTTTATTAAAAAGTTCTAAAAGGCCAAAAAGCAAGAAAAGATTTAAAGGGCTGTTTAAATTTTAAGTAATAACAGGTCACAAGTTGTTGATAAGGAGAAAAGAATTAGTCAAAATAGTCATTCAGAAACCAGAATCAATAATTTTATGAATGTTTCAGGATCTTAAAATTCACGAAATGAAAAATCATTAAAAAAACAAAAAGGATCACAACAATCTCAAAGTTTCAGCCGAGATGATGCTCTTTCAAGCATTGAAGATACGATAAAATTTATGTAACAGAAGCTGTTTGCAGCGAAAAAGACAGTCGAAGAGCATTCAAAATCTTTCATTTCTGAATAAAGCTCTCAAGATTATCAAGATTAGAGTAGATTTTACTAAAAAAAGCGTAATCAATTTTCAGACGATGATGAATAAGAAATTATTGTAAATAAAAAACCAGTATTTAAAAAAGCAAAAAAATTTTAATAAAAGTAAAACTAGTATTAAGAAGAAATAAATTTCAATACAAAGGCTTAAAAGATTCTTCAAAACGATTAGGCACTTTCATTTAATGAAAGGATAGCCGAGATTTCACAGCTTAGAATAAAATTAAAAGATGAGGATACTTCTTCATAGGATGATGAATGTCTGAATACGATCAGAAGGATGAGATAATTGATGGAAAATAAATAAGGTGATAATGATGACAATGAGAAAAAGTACAGTCAGATGTTGAAAGAGAATATTAGAGATAACCAGTTTACTCCAAGTGTAGAAAGTTTGGGATGGAACTCTACAATTTATAAAAAAGGGAATCAGTCTTATTTAGAGAGTGAGGCCTAAGTTAGTTTCAGTTTAACAAATAATAATGACGACTAATATCAACAAGAGAGCTCGTTATTAAATTTGAGTAAAAGCAAAATAAAGAATAATGATTTTGGCCTCAAAAAAGAAGATATTTTTATGAAACAAAATAATGATTTGAAATTAGTTGGTAATTTTAACAAACAAAAATCTAAAGAAGACGAGTATGAAGACTAATATCAGAAAATTAAGCAAAACCTCTTCGATTGTATAAACTCGTCTGGTGACAGTGACATAAAAGTCATTCCAAAAAAGCAAAATATCAATAAGCCTTAACAAAAAAAGATCTTCTAAAAATTTAAATAAGATTCAGATGAGGAGTCTTAGGATTCATTGATGATCAGGGATAAAATAAATTTATGGAAACAAGAGTTAAAGCATCAAGCTTAACCCTAAGACGAAGATGAGGAGCATTAAAATTAAAGATAATACCAGAATAGTAACGTTAATTTAAAAACTACTTACATGAATTCAAAGCCTAAATTCACAAAACAATGTTAAGAAGATGAAGACTAAGAGGATGACGACTCCGCGTACAAGTATATTTACTTTCAAAAAACTAACACCCAACCTATAACACAGTTTAATAACAGATTCAAGCCTGAATAGACGACCTCGACATTCTCCAACACCAATAATTCAAACAATACCTTTATGATGAAGAAGCCGCCTAATCCCAAAAAGACACAAAATACCTAAAAGTTTGAAGAAATGAAAAAAATGCTCTCCAATACCACCAATGAAATACAAAAAATAGAAATACAACCACTTAAAATTTAGCCTTTAAGTGGAAATGGCCAGATGCTTGGTTTTGATTTCAGAGGCAGCATTAACATTAAAAAAAACGTATTATCTAAATGAAAGCTTTAACAATAATTAATTTTGATTCATTAATATTTTTCATTGATAAATCTTTTTATTTAAAGTAAAAAATATTTTGTGTTGCAATAATAAATATAAACATGTCTAAAAAGAAATAAATTAAAAAAGTAAAAAATATCTTTTGAATTTGATTCCTAAGAAATGCTTCATCTAATCCAGAACTCTTCTGCCTAATTTGATTCGTTTCTAATAAGCAACAAGAGATTTGGATATTTTTACTGAATTTTTTAAACTCTTTGCATCACATCTTTTCCTTTTATATTTCTCTCTGTTAAGTAAACATCCTTGGGCTTAAATTAGAAATCTATGACTTTTTATTCTGGAATACCAAGAATCTTGTAAAATTTGTCTGGGTTTATGGCATCATCTTCCTGGAGTTCCTCAAAGTTCTGAGTCTATATATTCATTTGTGGATTTTCATAATTGTTAACAGTTCTGGATTAATAAGTAACTTCTTGTTGACCAGGCAAATTTGATGTCGAACTTATGATGACTTATGTTTTTCTTTGGTAATATTTTTATGTGCTTTTTGAATCTTTAATATTCATAATTGTTCGACCATTTTGAGAAAGATTACCATCATCATCAAGTTCGATTGGCTGATCGAGGTCGATTTTACTTTTTGGCACGTAAAATTTCTAACCATTTTATTGTTCAAAAATGAAGAATTTTGATGTTTAAGAATCCAATTTTATTTCATTAACTTATTGTTGTTGATTTTATTGTTATTTCGCCGATTAAAGTCTTTTCATTGAACCGATGGCACTTTGAAGCATTAACAAATTCTCAGGCGGTCCTGCTAAATTGGATCTGCTACTTGCTGAAAGATTTTTAAAATCATACTCAGAAATAGAAATGAATTTTTTTTGCTTGGGATTGTAAAGTCTATGCTTTCCTTGCTCATCAAGACCGTATGACTCATATTATTAGCCTTGATACACAACAATAGGCCTATCTTAAGTGCTTACCATATTATTTTCGAGGTTTTTATGGAAAGCCTTGAGATTCATATCTTTGTAATTATCAAACTCGGCATTCGTAATGACCAATTATTTTTTATTTCTGTTGTTTGTAAGGTAAACTTTTCCATACTGATCGGTACCCTGATAATCATACTCATCATCCCCAATAGTCAATCTCTTGCTCAAACTATCCTAAACCATTCTTATGTATCTAGCGCGGGGTACTCTTTCAATAGCGTTTGTTTTTGGATTGAGGAACTTAAATTATTTAGAGTAAGAATCATAACCTAAGTCTAAATATTATTCGCCATTGTAAATGATGTGCTTGTTGGCATTTAAAGGTTTTGAGCTTTTATCAATATCATAATCTTGAGTAATTTTTATGTCTGAATTGGAGTTGTATTTCAATAAACTTGAAGAAGCCTTTTTCATATCGCCCATATTGAAATTTTTAATCTCTCCTGTGACACGATTTTTTAATCTCAAACTTCCATCACTTTCCTCGCCAACCTTTTCATACTCCTCATCATTTATCACAAAAATTTCCTTATTCGTCTTTATCGTCTCATAAACTATGTTATTGCTTTTTCCAACAGCTTGTTGTGATTATTGTTTGTTTAGATCCTTTTTAGAGACCACCTATTGCCTTTTGGACAAGTTCGAATAAAAGTCAATAAATTCTTTGTTTTTATCATAAATTCTGTTTTAATCATCAATATAAATTGGCTGTTTGGATAAAAGCATCCGTCCATTTTATTATGGAAAACCGAACACTATATTCCTATCTTTAGAGATAAAGCTTATCTATTTTTTATAAGGATCTTATTTGTTCAATATCAATTGTTCATAATTATTAGTTTCAGGTCTGTCATAAGAATGGACGATCATTCTTTACTAAGAAGGCAAAACGTAATCATTATCTTGATTGTTTTGTTTCCTCAAATTGTTACCCAAAAATGTGTCTTTATATTGACTTCCTAGAAGGTTATTTTGAAGATTGCTAGTTACGCCAATTGCAGATGGCCCATTCTTTAAAAATGCTGATTTTAACTTTGTATCGCGACGATATTAAGTGACTCTCTCCACTTCTTTACGTGAAGTCGCAACTTCATTTTTTTTCTAAGTATCGACCCACCATCCTTATTTCTTCCCTTTAGAATACATTTCTTTAAACAATTTGTACACTAGATATGCAGTAAATAATATTGCTGTGATAATGAAACCATAGAGTATACCTATACCTAAATAACCTGTGTTCCACTGATCATATGTACTAATTGATCTGTTAGAACCAAGACCAACATGCAAAAGTAAGTATCCAATCAACAATACCGAGTAAATAATTAAAAAGACTTTTGTCACTTTATTATCAAAAAAAGAACCACCAATAATAAATGACAAAAACAACACAGAAAAGACCAAAATTCCTGCAAGTTGCCAACCAAAGCTTTTTATAAAGAATGACAAAAAGAATCCGAATGCTATTAAAAAGAAAAATATTGCAATACCAAAGATATAGCTGCCAGGTCTGGTTTTGTTACCTCCCCATAAAGGGTCTTAAAGCTGAGCTCTGTTAAATTTACCTGATTGATCATCAATTTTATTGAGGAACTTACGATTGAAGACATTCGCATCACTAAATCGGCTGATTCTCGTTCCATAATTAAAATGATAATAAAGCCAAGCCAAAAGTAAAATAGGAATTGCACAAGTTAAGAAAAATGCAAGAAAAGCCATCGCTGAATTAAAAGTTGGATAAGCTGCCGTTGGTTCTAAAGGATGTCTGAAAGTTGTATCATTAAGTTGGGCAAAGAAAAAGAATGAGACTGGTAAAGCTTGAACAAGTGTGTATGCTGCGATTAAAAGAGGAGCCCTGGGTACAAGATATTTGCTTATTAATGGGAAATCTCTTTTACAGAGTTTTCTCAAGGCTAAATTTATTAAAAAGAGCAATAACAATAAAGCACAAGCTAAGAAAGGAACAAAGAAGAACTGAAAAGAATTTTTCATGAAATCAATTCCTCTATCAAACACTTAAAACTCAGGAATTGACTTATAAATATTTTAATGAGTAAGCACTGCTCGATCAAATTAATCTCGGGTTGGATTGAATAAAATAGAAGGGTTTCTGAAATCCTTGAAGCTGGCTAAGAAATATCTTAAATTTAGAGGCAAGCTGGATTTTATGTAATTAAAACTCATTATTAATTGAAGCGAAATCATGAGGGGTAAGAAAGGCCATCCCAAGCCGACAAAGAGAAAATATTTTGAAAGGCCCCAAAGTATATCAACAAGTACTGAATTACTGTTTTTAATTGTCATCGCACTTGTAAGTTGTTGCTGTGTGTAAAAATCGAACCTATCTAATTACTTGGTGACAGGGGATTTTTGGAGTGCTGTCTTACCAGATCGAACCAAACCAGGATTTTTTATCTCCAATGATGTAACAGCATTCATATAAGTCTTGACTGGTCTTGTACGTAATGTGAATCTGTTTGAAGATAAGCCTTAAATCGTGTAAGGTATGGGTTAACCTGAAATTTTAAAAACCAAATTCCGAGCGAGAGCATCGATAAAGTTCGGGTTTTATATTGGAAGTGATGTCGATAAATTATATTTTCCAAATGGAATGAAATTTTCATCTTTATAAAGTCCAGATTGATTTTCGAACAATAGTTGGAAGAATCTCTTTTCTCCAAATCCGTAATATTATCCGCGTAAAGCTGATTCGTCAATAGTTCCTGATGACATATCTATAGCACCACCATTGCTGTCTCCTTATAGAGTACCATTATTACCCGAACCTGACCCTGAACCCCCACCTGAATTAAAACCATTTCCTGATCCAGATCCACCGCCTGAGGAACTGTCAGCGTCTGTATAACCTGCAAAATAAAGTCCATCATCATAATAAAGGGATGCCCCAGAGTTACTTCCACCTCCAACAGCCCCATTTCCAAGTTCACTTACGTAATCAGCAAAACTGTAACCTTTTTCATTTTCATAGTAATAAAATGCCATATCAGCTTGAGAAAAAATCAGGTCAATTATAAGCTAATTATTTTCAGTCTTAAACGACCAATCAAAAGCTAATCTTCCTTACTGATCGAATAAATCACCATCATAAGAAACACAAGAATCATCTGTTGAAATGAATCTTTCAGATGCTTTGCAAATTGGTATGCATTAACCGTTAAGTAAATAAGTTCCTGTTGCACAAGCTTTACATTCATTTATTGAAATACAATACAGACAATTTGGTTTGCATTTTAAACAAGCTTATGTCTTTGAATAAACTTGAACATTCTTTTAAGTAACAAAATTTGGATAATATCCAGCCTTACAAAGACATTCACTGGTAACTGAGTTCAGAATCATATCTTGGCTTTAGAGACAAGTGGTGCAAGAATTGATTTTTTAACATGTACCACAAGGGAAGCAGTCTGCACATATGTAACTTTCTCTTGTTTCATAATACTGTGGCTTACAATCACATAATTTTGTGTTCGGGTTAAGAATCCTTGTTGTATGACAAGTATCACAAATTTTATCGCTGTTACTCACATTACAAGTCATGCAAGAATAATGACAATATTTACACTCATTTGAAACAATAAAGTAAGGTCTTAAATCTTTGGAACAGGTAGAGTTGCAATTGGCTCCAGGTTCTGAACATTTTAAAGAGTTGTATTGTATGTAATTAAAAGATGAAGAAAGCATAAAAGTAAGCTTCCACGTCTGCATTTGCATTAAAAGTCTCATTGAACCATCAGTTCCTGTAAAGTATTTTTCCACGCCTAAAATGGCAATATTTTATCCGTCTTTACAGTCTATATTACTGATTCCGAAGAAAAACTTGAGATCTTCGAATTTTTCGTTGGGTACTAAAGGTACCAAATCTATTGACTGGGTAACAGCAGTTAAGGTTCCTCCATAGGCTCTCAAAGTAGCAATGGCAGAATTCATTTGATACCTGTTATTGATCATAACATTGGGAATAAAATATACGACAGTACACATTACCCAATCTATAAGAGTATCAGTGTAATCCTTATTAATAGAGACTTAAATAGTGTAGAATTTGGCAGATGAAGTAATAATTCTCAAATTTACTGATGTCTTATTGGTAGGATAACCATTTGTTGTCATTTAAGACGTAGTAGATAAACCTGTAAGATACACAGAGACACTAATTTCAGTGTATGTCTTAGCATAGGAACTAATGTCTTCTTTGAAGTTGAAATCGAAGCTTTGTGAGTTCCTTGTTCTACTGGGAAAACTCAATTAAGTAGTTACTAAATTTCACAAAAAACTTACTCAATCGTTAAGGAACAAATATACCAATTTGTGGATGGTCTGTAGCTATGTACATAATATACAATCTGTTGTTTCTATTTTAGTTTGGTGACCTGACTAAGATCGCTGTCGATGTCTTATTTGTGGCCGCGGTTATTTGACAACTAAACTATGGACTGTATTCAAAATCTAAAGTGAATACAGCCAAGCCTACTCTTGGTACATTATTAAACGCCCTTTCGAACATAAATTTATGCGTTTTATTGAGCTCTGTGTACTAGAATCCACTATCAGGACCGAACAAAAACAATTTCCCTTAAGATTACTGACAAAATTACTTGTTTAAATGAACCCATCAAATTACAGCGCTTGATTATTAACAACCCCAATAAGTAGCAAAAACAAGCATAATACTTCTGTACTGATCTTCATTATTGAAGATTAATTTAAATAAATAATTCGATTTTAGAACCATATACAACTTTATTATCCTCTTAACAACTATAAATCTTATTCTCTCTTTTTATTCTTATTAACTTTTTTCTAAACTCATAATAATAAACTAAATGCTTATCTTTTTTTCTTATAATTTCAAATTCTGTATTTTCGTAAATGGGATACTCGAATAAAAACATAAGAAAAACAAAAAAGTCAAAAAAAGTATCAACTTTTGCATGTTACTCCAAATTATTCAATGAAATCAAACACATGAAATGTGTATTTTTTATCAAAAGAATACTTTTCAAATCTTTAGTATCCATGATTTAAAGCACTCCATAATAAGATAGTTTGCTTTGGCTTAATATAATTGATTAATGGTCTGATTTGTGCGAAAACTAATAACAAGCTAAATAACTGTAAAGAATGATAAGAAAGATGAAATATGTCTTTATAGATCGGTAGATTGCTGAGAAGAAAAAATAAAGTCCTCTCAGTAATATATCGAAGCTTTTATTTGTCCGATATTTCCTAGGCATGGTTGAACTCTAACAGGAAAATTATATGCAGCAAGGCCAAAGAAATAGTAACAGTGAATGAACCAAATATTTTGTAGAATATTTAGCATCTAAAAATCTTATCCTGTTAAATCTTGTATCAATCTGTATCAATCTTGCGCCTGGATAAATCTGTTTTACTAAACTTTCAAACTTGGTGAAACTTTCATATTTACATTATTTAATTTCCTCATGTAAAATTTTAGTAAAAATTGAAAGATATAATAAAAAAATCAAGTATTAAAATTGTAAATTTATTACGGTCAGAACTTAAACTCAGGGGAGTTGAGATAAAATGACATTTTTGTTCTGAACACAACCTCCTTTCCTGGACTTGTGACAACAAATGATAACAATTTCTAAGATTGCGGTTAGAGCTCAATCTAAAGTTTATTTCCTTTTAATAAAGTCTCATTTTCTAGTTATAAATTATCCAATTCAAAAGTAATTTATTACACATACGCGTATTTGTCCATTTTGTTCTGATACAAAAGAACAATACCACCCGAATAGTTATACGTTTTTATTCTGACATCAATTTATTTTCCTTAAATTTATCTCTTCTTAACTTTTGTAGGCTTTTTATCGGCCAACTCTCTTAACTTATCTAAAGAGTATCTCTAAACGATATAAAATTGAATTTTGGTTGAAAATGAATAAAAACCGTTTCCTTACTTATTAACCTTTAATGTGACAATTCTTTCCTCTTCTGGAAAAACTTTTACTGTGAATTCTTCCTTGTCTTACTCTTCATAAACTTCGATAAACTTTTTCTCCTTTAGTGCGACATTCTCACATAAATAGTTGTTTATAGTCGACTTGTTTGAATAATGATAATACACATATCCAGCTATGGAGCCAGTTATCCTTGAAATTTTATCATCCTTTGCATATTGGTAGACTCTTTATTTCTAAGTGAACCTTTCATGCAAAAGAACCACTTAATTGAATAATTTTTTAGGTGTGATGACATCAGGATCTTCAGCCATACCAATAAAATGCTGCCCATAAAAGTTAAGAGTCACATCTCGAGTAAAATTACATTTCCAATCCAATTCTATAAAAACATAGTAATCTCCAGGTTAAAGTTAAATTTTAATGGTAGCATCATGATCACAATCAAAAATATCGTTAATGTACTGAGTTAACTGTTTGGTTGGCTTATCGATTTTTAACACAATCAATCTTACTGGGGAGTATTGATAATTTGAGCCATGGAACTTTCTATGGTCTTTTTGAACTAATGTCAAGTAGCCTTAAGTTCGAACTTTAGTGTTCAAAAATACTCCTTTAAATCCACTGTATTTAATATTAAAAAATACTTTTATTATTCCATTGAAAATTTTAATGGAAGTGAAGTACTAACGTAGTTTTTATCATAATTACAGGCACAAATTTGGCCAAAGTTTTCAACAAAGTCTTCAATGGCAATCCAAAAGATACCATCATCAGCTTTTTGAAAGTTCAACTGTTATCTTAACTCTTCACTCCAAACATCAGAATATTAAGACCATCGACCTAAAATTATGACAAAAAGTACCTTTCCATTCATATTTTCCCCAAGGATTCAGCAATTTAAGAATCCTTTCTTTCTTTTGCCCTTTCTTTGTTTTAATAAATACTTATTTAATGTCGAGAACTGTATATGCATGCTAAGACACAAGACCTAAATATTCATTTCTATTATTGTTTTAAGTTGAACCACAAACTAAATGGTTTTTATTTATATGTTAAGTGAGAAAATTCCAGGCTACCTCTTAGTTTATTTTTTAGTTTGAATCCTTACATAAGTATTCATAAGGAGCCCCTGTAAGTGAGCTCAAAGCATGTCCTGTTAATCCTGATTAAATAGCTTGATATGAGCCATAAACTTTTGCATAAGCCTTTTACAATAACATAACCCAAATTTCATTGCCATTATTTCTGGAAAATATTGGTTTGTTATTATGAGTTGGAATCAAATCATCGATTACGACACATTCCCAAATACCGTCAATAAAAAGCCACACTCCGTACATTCCATAAGTACTGACATCTGAGGTTTCCATGATTCTGCTTATTACAATTGAGAATTAACTTATTGAAGCTAAGGCGCTCAAAAAGTAACAATCTCCGAGCTTTCCTTGTTTTATGTCAGTAGGATCAACGGAATTTTCAAATACTCCATATGGCTTGCCTTCGAAAAATTACTCAGGCCTTTTCCAAATTATTGTTTAAGGCATTTTTTCAGGACCGATACTTTCATTTGATGGGAGAAAAGTCCTGTCAGAAAATTTGTTATTAGAATCGCAATTATCTTAAAGATTAACTTTATGGTAAGATCTTTCTACTTAGAATCCTGGTAACTTGCAAATATAATTTGTTATGTTTCCTTTTTTATAAATAAAAGATACCTGCATCTTGACTGATAGGTTAAAGAAACTGATAAAGAGACTAAGGAGGCGAAAATTGATGTTTTTAAATTTTTTTGAATTTGTTTTCGATTTTAAGTGGTAATGAACTTGGAACTTAAGCATTATCGGTGGACTGACAGCCTCCCATATTTTCTTAGTTTTTAAGTTATTATTGTTTTATTATGTTAGTTATATATTTCAACTGAACAATTATTAATTTACATTGAATGCTGATATTAAAATATTTTGGTTCAAAAAGTAGCCAAAGGAAGATAATTTTTCTATCGATAACCCTAAAAAAGATATCATTCTTAAGTAATTAATAAAGATAAAAATTATGGAACAAAATAAAGGAAGTAATATTAGCCCCTGAATTATTTGAATCAGCAACATTTAGTCTTTTTTTGTTTTTTATTCTTTTAATTCTACGTTTCTTTAGTCAATCTAAACACATCTTATCTTCTTTCAGCCTTTGTACCTTCCGGTTTGTTTAACTGGTTTTGTTCATATATTTTAGTAACCAAATAATTGAAAGCTTAATCGACATTGGTACCGTCATATGCACTGACTGTGAAAAATTCGCATTGATATTCTTCCTTTAATTTATCGATTGTTGGCTTGAACTTTTCCACTTGTTATTAAAGTTTTTGAGGATCAAGTAAGTCTGATTTGTTTCCCAACAATATTTTAGGAATTTCATTTCCACAATGAAGAACAAGTTGTTGGAGCCACATTTTGGCATCATTCAAAGATTATTCACTCGTTATATCGAACACAACACATGCTGCTTTAGAAAGATTGAAGTAATTGTATACGATGGTTCTAAATCTCTCTTGTCCTGCGGAATCCCATAATTCTAAGGCAAAATTGGCTCCTTTATAACTCACGTTTTTGTATTTATAATCCATACCGACTGTTGCTTTCTGAGGAACGTATTAGCCGTCGACATAACGGAGTAGTAGAGTACTCTTCCCCACGGCACTTCGACCAATAATGATAGTTTTAAAACTTTTAACGTCCAGTTGTTAGAATTGACTCATTTTGCAGATTTTATTTTGATAGATATTTTTTATCAATATTGAATTAAAAAACTGATTTTAAACCCCTTTACTTTAATTTATATTATTAGATTTTGTCACAAACTATTTTAGGGAAATTCCTCAAAAGTAGGGATTGAATCTATAAAAATTTGAAGTTTTTCAAAATTGTAAGAAAATGTAAATATCTTATTAAATTGTTTTATTTTTTATGTGTTTTTTTGGCTAATCATGAGTTAAAATAAAAAGAAAAAGAATCAAGAAACAAAAAACAAAAATTCTTGAAATATGATTTCAATAAAAATAAAGGATTTCTTTTTTAAATATTTCAAATTTAAAGTAAAGAGAATAAGTTCGGTAACATAATAAGGAGATTTATTGAAGATCATTAATCGGTTAGAAAAATACTCAACCTGACTTGAACAAGAGAATAGCGACTTGTCCCATATAGAAGTAAATGAAGTGTTTGGTTTCATGAGTAACGTAGGAACCAAAGTTTCTTCCTACGACACAGTGCCAAGTTGGGTTGTACTTCTTGTCGAATTCTTTTTTAATATAGGCGGCAATATCTTTTTAAATGTTGAATTTTTCAAGAGCTACATTAGCACAGTCAATAGCATCTTGTTGCATTTATTCGTTCATGTCTGCATGTTTAATTACGGCTTTTCTTTCTGCTGTCGACATTTTTAGATTTGAAAAACAATATTTTATAAATTAAATTTACCTTTTATCTCATTTAATTTTACGTTCTTATTTTTTACATCATTTAGTAGTGATTTTTAAAAGACTAATTCTAACAAAAAATAAGCCTCAATATTAATTAAGACTTAATATTGATTAACTTTTTGGTAAAGAATACTTTGCCAATATGTCTAATCTTTAATTTGATAATATGACTAGGTTTTTAAACCTTGATTTTCTCAAATGATTTAAACTGATTTGAGCTTAATTATTGACAAAAAAATATCGACAAAATTAGAGTCTTTTACAGTAAAAAATAAAAATCACTCTCATGTTTCTTAACAAACTTTACTTCTTCATATATTTTAATCCTTCAAATGATTTGAGTTCTATCTTGTACTTTATTAATCGTCAAAATTTTCCTATTCTTCTGTTGAGGATTAGTGTTAGAATTAAGTAATGAATTCCTATTTTGTTTCGTAAGCTTATTCGTAGTCGATTATGTGCCTTTCTTAATGAATAGGATTGAACTCAAGCTCCGAAAAGAAAAAATTTGGAGAATCTCTTGAGGTAAGATTTTACATGAAATTTGTATTTGGCCTGAATGGAAATGCTTTTTAAAACACTTGATAACCAACATCAAAATTAGCATTCTAAAATTGCTCAGCCAGCTCTTTGTATTAATCCTCAGGCTCATAGGGCTTAGAATATATTCCTTATTTTTCCTTAAACATATTTTCTCCTAAAGATTCATTCTTAGATTGATCATTTTTGTTCATAGTAAACTTTGAGTTAGCATCCTGATTTTTGATTATGTTCTTTTTATCAAAGAATTTCTTGTTAGTAGTAAACATTTTAGTTTGAATTTTTTAATTTTATATCTTTGAACTAAAAGTATAAATTATATGGATTAATTCAACGATAATATAATTTGGCTCTTAATTTTATAGGCTTAATTTGAAGGAATCTTTTACTTAAAAAAAGTAAGAATTTGTTTTAGCCAAAATGATACTAATTCTTTTAAATACTTCACATCTATACATTCAAAAAAGCATTTGAATGAAGCCCTTTAAAGTAAAAATATAAAAAATATGTAGCACGTATGTATCATGAAAATTTGATGTTAAAGAAAAGGTATTGCTATGAAGAACACTCCAACCTACAATTCAGTGCAAATTGGTGAAAACACTATAGCCTATATTTAGGTTTCGGCCATTTATTCTTGCAGTATTTAAGACTGAAAGACTGGTAAAAGAAACCTGCTTTATACATTAACATTTATTATTATTCTATCCTTTTATGGCCATTTATTTTTAAGTTTGCAGGATTATGGGAGATAAAATTATTTAAAAATTTATGTCTTAAATGAAAAATTATCACAATTTGTCTCAAATAAAGAAAATAATGTCAATCCAGATTAGGAGACTCATTTCAATCCTATTTTCTTTCGAGTGCAAATAAATTAACCTTCTTAGTTTGTTTTTTTTAGATTTGTAAGAAATATTTTTGAAAGGGAACAAAATTGTTGATAATATTGATTAAAATATACAATTTATAAAATCCACAACTTAAAATGTCAACTGTCACCATCAAGACTAGAAGACTCAGAGTCAACAAACTCCTCGCCAGAAAATAATTACTCCTCGACGTCTATCATGAAGGCAAACCAAACGTATCCCAAGCTGACCTTAAGGCTCTTATCTCAGCCAAATACGGATGGGACATCAAGAACATCATCCTTTTCGGATTCAGAACTGCCTTCGGTGGTAACAGATCAACTGGATTCTGTTTGGCTTATGATAACCAACAATACCTCGTCAAGTACGAACCAAACTTCAGATTGAGAAAGCTCGCCGTTCTCCCCAAGAGAAATCCCAAGAGAAAGTCAGAAAAGTAACTCAAAAGAAAAATTAAAAAATCAAGAGGTGCCGAAAAGAGAAAAGTCCTCGCTACCAGAAAGGTCGAAACTAAAGGCGATGTCAGAAGAGCCAAAGAAGAATACCTTAAGAAACTTATCTGATTCAATATCTAAAATTTATTTAATCAGCAATACTTTTCCTAAAACATATAGCTTTCCAACCCTAATATGCAATTTTTTTCTCCAAATTTAATCTTTTAATTTTCATCTAATTAGCTGTATTCTTATCACGAATTCATTAGAATCTTTTAACATTAAATCATTTATCATATAAAAACTTATTTTTAATCTTTGTTCATTAAATTAAAGCAAAATACATCCAAATTATTCAGAATTATAAGATATTTTTAAGGATGATAAAATAGGAAGACATTGATCATAGTTAAAATCAAATTTGGACCTTTAACGATAAAGGAAAAAAGTTTACTGTTCTAAAAAGAGATAATCTCTATACTTTTAAAGTTCATAACTAACTTACTATGGAATGGTTTCAATGTTCATCAGTCGAGCTTAATAAAATCAATGAAAAAACTATTCAGGCTGCTTTCGATTCAAGTGAAAGTGCTGTTAAATGTAATTTTTCATCACAATCAAGATTAATTTTTGCAAAAGTCAGAAGATGAGGCTATTTTAGAATTCATTATTAAGTTGGAATACTTGTAAACCTAATTTAGAGAGGTAATTTTACGAAAAAAGTATAAATGAGCAAATAAAATGCAATGAAATTACAATATGAAGAACTTTCGTAGGAAATCAGATCAGTATAAAAAATGATGTAAGCACATAAAGTGAGCTCTTAAAAATAAAAGATATTTTAGAAGGTAAATTTAGATTCTAACAATGGAGCCGCATATTAATTCGATCTTGAAAAGGGCAAATATCTCCTTTCATTGAGTGGATTTTATAGCAGTTATGCCATATATATGGGTGAATACGATGAAGGTTATGATTAATTGGGAAATATTATCTAGCCTTAATTATATGGAAATCAAAGTAATGTTCCTTTAAAAACAAAAATTAGTTTCGATAACTCAGTGTTGTAATATATATCTCCACAACCAAATTTCATGAACGGATATTGTTATCCTTTTTACTTATCAACCATTTTGGATGTAAAAAAGTAGGAAAATATAAAATTAGAATTCCTCCTAAATGATGGAAGTAGAGTGATGGTGAATTAGAGCATCCTATCAATATTTCCCTGTGTTGAGCCATATTGATTTTTGCAATATTTTTATTTAACGATTTATGCTTTATTAAAAAATTAAAAATTTAAAGTTTTAAAGAATCACAAAAATTATGATTTATTCAGCTTTAATTTCCTTGAATCAATCTTCTTCAAAGTATTATTCTTCATTTTACTTCGATTTTTCAGCCATTCTTGGTTCATAGTTAGAGGCTATCTGTGGATTATAGTCATTAGCAGAACCTTGATATTACTCCTGATTTTTAGACTTAGGTTTTCTTCCACGACCTTTTTTAGGAACAACAACTAGATTACTTGAACCAGCATCTTCAGGTTATTCGTCCTCATCTTGTTGACACATTTTAAGGAACTGTTCATCAGTAAGATCATCGGAGTAATTTACTTGCTTTCTTTGCCTGTTTCCTCTTCCGTACTCCTTCTTACTTTCAAGCTCCTTTGGAGCTTAGACAAACCAGCTTGGAATTTCCTCATAAGTCATGAGCCTGTAATTAGGGTATTTTTTTGTTCCATCAGGGCCTTCTTCCATAACTTCAGGGAAGTTTGGATAAATTTTACGTTATCTTTCATAACGTTATTAATCCATTTTGCAATACCTTTCATATTAATCCTCATCTCTTGCAATAAGGTCATTAATAGTTGAATCATCAGGAATTTAATCACCATCATTGTCTTATTCATCTTTATTTGTTCTTTTCAACACATCTTCAATTTTCTTTCTTCTTTCAGCCTCACTACTACTCAAATTATAAAGACCTCCTTGAATGAACAGTTCATCAAGATTCATCTTGAATGCTGCTTTTTGAAGAATAGCTTATTCAATAGGAGTATTTGTAATAAATCTGAGAATAAGTACTTATTTCTTTTGACCGATTCTGTGGGCTCTGTCTTGAGCTTGTAAATCCATCTGAGGGTTCCAATCAGAGTCAAAGATAATGACTGTATCAGCAGTTTGGAGATTGAGTCCAAGACCACCAGCTCTTGTAGAAAGCAAGAAAATATCATACTCAGAATTAGGCTTATTGAATAAAGCCATACGTTCACCACGATCATCAGCTTTTGTACTACCATCGAGTCTTAAATGTTTAATGCCTTTGTAATCAAAGTAAATCTGCATGATATCCATGACATGAGTCATTTGAGTGAAAATTAGAACTCTATGTCCGAATTCTTTAAATTTAGGCAAAATTCTGTCAAGGACTTCAAACTTTCCAGAACATCTGAAAATCCAATCATTATAACATATGTCATCATAATTTCTAAGGAACAAGTAAGGATGGTTGCAGCATTTCCTTAATTGCATCATTAAGTTGGTCAAAGTTGTTGTTGATATTTTCCCACTATTAGCTGTAAATTATAAAGCACTTTTTCGTTCAATGTTATCGTAAATCAATTTTTGCCAAGCTGAAAGCTCAATTTTAATTACGTGCTCTTTTTTGTCTGGAAGTTAAGTTTATACCTCTTTCTTGACTCTACGCAATAAGAAAGGTCTCAAAACTTGATGCAGTCTGTTAATAATCAAAAGTTTTTCTTCTTCATTAAGTTGAACTTCCTATCCACCTGTATTCTTGGCGATAGCCATTGAGAACCACTTTTCAAAATCATCAGAACTGTTAAAAACTTTAGGAAGCAAAAAGTTGAGAAGAGCCCAAAGTTAAGTAAGATTGTTCTGGAGTGGAGTACCTGTCAACAAAAGTCTATGGTCGCTTTGATACTGTTGTCCCAAGACACCGGCGAACTTACTCTTGGCATTTTTCATTTTATGTCCCTCATCAATAATGATGTATTTCCAATCCCACTTATTCAATCTAAGTCTATCTTTAAGGATGAAATCATAAGTTGTAAGACAAACATTCCATTTTGTGGTTTTCATAATACGATGGATTTCGTTTCTTGTGGCAGGGTTGCCTCGATAAATAATTTTACGGATTGAAGGTGCCCATTTTTAAAATTCATTGACCCAGTTGGACATTGTAGAGAGAGGTACCACAATTAAGAAAGGTCCATAATTCTTTTTAAACTCAATCAAATATGAAAGAAGTGAAATTGTTTGAATTGTTTTACCCAAACCCATTTCATCAGCTAAAATACCATTGAGATTGTTATTGTACAAAGAAATAAGCCATTGCAATCCAACTAACTGATAACTTTTCAAATCACCACCTTCGAGAATACTTGGTTGTTTTTTAATCTCTTACTTTACAGTGTGAGTAAGGTTATAATAAACGTTGTTTGATGAATTGAAGGCATTTAACATGTCATCTTCAGCATTTTATTGCATTTCTTGTGCTTCGTCGACTTCGTCTTGATTATTTCCCTTTTGAACAAGAACTTTTGCTCCCAGTTCTTTCAAAAATTTATTTGTCTGGCCTAATAATTATTTGATTTTGCTGTTTTTAGCTTACTTTACAAGCTTAAAATACTCTGTCATATCCATTTGCTTAAGAGCCTTAAGTCTGGCCAAAGTAGCCTTATCCTACAAATCTTATTTTGATTTTCTTTTAGCATCAATGATGGCTTTTGCTTGGTTTGCAATTTTTTTTCTGTCTTTTTGTTTTTTTCTGTGCCATTCCATAAACTCTTCTTTGTGAGCTCTCAAGTGTTGCATAAATTATTTGTGTTTAATTTTTTTTCTTCTTTCATGATCACTCTTCATCTGATTTTATAACCTCTCAACTCTATTTCCACTTTAGCGACTTTTTTGTAATTTTTATCTTCTGAAGAAATTTCTATCTAAAAGTTGAGTTTAAAAAAGGCGGACTGATTTGTTATCTTTTTTCATTCCATCAACAACTTTATTTAAAACTCGTTGATAAATGTCTCGTACATTTAAGAACTTTGATTATATTTGGAGTTTTTGCTTTGTTTCAGAAGAAAGTTGATCTCCTCTTTCCAGCATTCTTTATACTTCATCTTTTCTTTTGTCAATGAGAAATTTAATTTGTTCAGAAGTTTAGCTTGGGTCATCTTTATGAGGAATTTTGAGGTTTCCGGTGATCATATTTTTGAGTTATTGTTCTTTTTAGATTTTATCTCGATAGAAGTTGACAGCTTTAGTTGTGAGTTTTTACTTCTCACTTTGCCAAATGCTACAATGAGCGCCTGACCAGTTTAAACTTGCAGGAACAGGAATATTTCTTACCAAATGTTTATACGCAAGAATTTGAGATCTTAGGAGATATAGCTGTGATTGAGAAAGTGGTCCTACTTTTTGGGCCAGTGATGGTTATTCCTCCATAGCATTAGAATTTTGTATGTCGGCATAAAGAACTTGGAACTTCTCAGAGTCAGTTTATCCCTTATTAAGAAGCGTCTCTGTGTTTTTGACTAAATTGTTCTGATTGTGATCCATAAATTTGAGCCAATTTAATAGAAAGCTTTATAATATATAGGAATGATATAAAATAATTAATAATCAAATCTAAAAGAGAGTAACAAATTTCATTTCATCATCGACTTAAATTTATGAACGTATTTTTTA
>Ga0102832_1001326_pt1 | contig 20119 bp, 12 predicted proteins | sample EBPBio282013_DNA_FD_88942 | JGI IMG/M metagenome (GOLD analysis project Ga0102832, IMG submission 88942) | Wastewater treatment Type I Accumulibacter community from EBPR Bioreactor in Madison, WI, USA - Reactor 2_5/28/2013_ DNA (Illumina Assembly) | ecosystem: Engineered > Bioreactor > EBPR >...
AGGACATTCCCCGGGGGTCCGGCCCGCGGAGAGCGGCGGCCGCGGTGGTGGCCGTCCTCGCGCTGGTGCTCACCGCCTGCTCAGCTGGAGCGGACGCCGTGGGCTCCGGAAAGGGCAGCACCGCGGTCGACAACATCAGCATCGGCCTGGCGGCCGAGCCGGCCAGCCTCGACTTCACGCGCACCGACGGCGTCGCCATCCCCGAGGTGCTGCTCTACAACGTCTACGAGACGCTGGTGAAGGTCGACCAGTCCGGCGAGCTGGTGCCCTCCCTCGCGACCTCCTGGGAGATCTCGAAGGACCGCAAGACCTACACCTTCCAGCTCGTCGACGACGCCGTCTTCACCAACGGCGCCCGGTTCACCGCCGAGGACGCCAAGTTCTCCATCGACCGGGTGACCTCGGACTGGACCATCTCCCTGAAGTCGGCGATGGACGTCGTCGACAGGCTTGCCACCTGCGGCGCCGTCAGGAAGCCGATCTGCGTCGAGGTGATGCCGCTGAATTGCGGCGTCGTGATGCCGCTCAGCACCATCGTCGACAGCGCCCGCACCTGGGTCGAGGTCAGGCTGCCCAGCTGCGTCGAGCTGAAGGCGCCGAACGCGTTGGTCGTCAGCGAAGCAACCTGCGTGCTCGTCACGCCGAGCAGCTGCGTCGAGGTCAGGTTCGAGAGCAGCGTCGTGCCCAGCGAGTTGAGCTGCGAGGTCGTCAGCCCGCCGATATCCGTGCGGGTGAAGCCCGACAGCTGACCCGTGGTCATGCCCAACAGCACCGTCGTCGAGATCGCCTGCTGCTGGGTCGTGGTCAGACCCGAGAGCGTGGTGGACGACAGGCCCGAGAACTGGCTGGTCGTCAGGCCCTGGATGTTGGTGACCGACAGGCCGGCGATCTGCGTCGCGCTCAGGGCGCCCAGCTGGGTCGAGCTCAGGACGCTGAAGTTCAGCGTGCTGATGGCCGAGATCTGGGTCGACTTGAGACCCGCGAGTTGCGAGGTCGTCAAGCTGCGCCACGAGAGCGTGGACAGGTTGTTCAGCGTCGTCGTGGTCAGGCCGCCCAGTTGCGTGGACGACAGGCCGCTGAGCTGAACGGTGGTCATCGCACCAAGGTTGATCGAGCTGAGGGCGTTGAGCTGCAGCGTGGTCAGACCGCCGAGCTGCGACGATGTGAGCGCGCCGAAGGTCCCGGTCGACAGCGCCGCGACCTGGGTTGCGGTCAGGCCGTCAAGCTGCGTCGTCGACAGGTGCGCCACCAGCGTCGTCGTCAGCGCGTTGATCTGCGAGGTCGAGAAGGCCGCGATGTCGCTGGACTTCAGGCCCGAGAGCTGCGCCGTGCTCATGCCGTTCAGGATCGTGGTCGTCAGAGCCGCCCATTGCGTGTTGGTCAGGGCCGAAAGCTGCGTCGAGGACAGACCCGAGAACTGGTTCGTGGTCAGGCCCGCGAGGTTGGCCGTGCCGATCGCCATGATCTGCGTGTTCGTCAGGCTGCCGAGCTGCAGCGAGGTGAACGCCGAGAACTTGGTCGTGATGATCGCCGCGATCTGCGTCGCCGACAGACCATCGAGCTGCGAGGTCGTCAGGTTCGAGAAGACGGTGGTCGCGAGCGCATTGATCGACGTCGAGCTCATCTGGCCGATCTGCACCGAGCTCAGGCCGCTGGCCTGGCTGGTGGTCATACCGCCGAGCAGCGTCGTGCCCATGGCATTGAGCTGTACCGCGGACAGACCGTTGATCTGGCTGGAGGTGAGCGAACCGAACGCGAGGGTCGACAGCGACACCGCCTGCGCGGTCGTCAGACCGTCAAGTTGCGTCGTCGTGAGGTTCGAGATCACGGTGGTCGTCAGCGAGTTGATCTGCGCCGTGGTCAAGGCCGCGATATCGCCCGAGGTCAGGCCGGACATCTGCGACGTGGTCAGACCCGCGATGATCTGCGTCGACAGCGCCGACAGCTGCGTGCCGCCCAGGGCGTTCAGGTGGGTCGAGGTCAGACCCGAGAACTGGCTGGTGGTCATGGTGGTGAAGTTGACCGTCGACATCGCGACGATCTGCGTCACCGTCAGGCTGTTCAGCTGGGTCGAGGACAGCGAGCGGAAGTTGACCGTCGTGAGCGACGTCATCTGGGCGGCGGTCAGGCCGTCGAGCTGAGTCGTCGTCAGGTTCGCCCACGCCAGGGTCGACAGGGCATTGATCGCCGTGGTCGACAGACCGCCGAGCTGGGTCCCGGTCAGGCCGGACAGCTGCGGAGTGGTCATCGAGCCAAGCGTCGTCGTCGAGAAGGCCGAGAGCTGCACAACCGTCAGGCTACCGATCTGCGTCGAGGTCAGGGCGCCGAACAGCGTGGTCGACAGCGAGCCGGCTTGCGCGGTCGTCAGACCGTCAAGCTGCGTCGAGGACAGGTTCGCGATCAGCGTCGTGGTGAACGCGTTCAGCTGCGCGGTCGTCAGCGCGCCGATATCGGCGGACTTCAGGCCGGAGAGCTGCCCGGTGGACATGCCCGCGAGGACGGTGGTCGAGAGGGCCGCCTGCTGCGAGTTGGTCAGCGCCGCGAACTGCGTCGACGACAGGCCCGAGAACTGGCTGGTCGTGATACCGCCGATGACATTCGCATCGATGGCCGCGATCTGCGTGTTCGTGAGGCTGTTGATCTGCGCCGAGGACAGGGCCGAGAACACCGTCGAGCTGATCGCGCCCAGCTGGGCGACGGTCAGGCTGTCCATCTGCGAGGTCGTCATGTTCGACCAGATCGTGGTCGACAGCGCGCCGATCGCCGTCGCGGTCATGCCCGCGATCTGCGTCGACGTGATGCCGCTGAACTGGGCGGTGGTCATGGACGACAGCGCCGTGGTCGTGAAGGCGCTGAGCTGGGTCGCCGTCAGGCTGCCAAGCTGCGTGGATGTCAGGGCGCCGAACAGCGTGGTCGACAGGCCGCCGGCTTGCTGCGTCGTGAGGCCGTCGAGCTGCGTGGTCGACAGGTTCGCGATCAGCGTGGTCGTCAGCGAGTTGAACTGCGTCGACGTCAACAGACCGAGGTCGGCCGACGACAGGCCGCTGAGCTGAACCGTGGTCAGGTGCGCGATGTTCGTCGTCGAGATCGCCTGCAGCTGCGTCAGCTGCATCCGTTCCAGGTGCGTCGAGGTGATGCCCGAGAACTGAGACGTGGTCATCTGCGCGATGGCCGTGACCGTCAGGGCCTGGATCTGCGTGTAGGTCAGGCTGTTCAGCTGCGCCGAGGACAGGGCCGAGAAGGCCGTCGTCGACAGGGCCGCCAGCTGGACCGCCGTCAGGCTGTCGATCTGGCTGGTGGTCAGGTTCGACCACACCAGGGTCGACAGGGCGTTGACCGCGGTGGTGGTCAAGCCGCCGATCTGGGTCGAGGACAGACCGCTGGCCTGCGCCGTGGTCATGCCCGCCAGAGCGATCGTCGAGAACGCCGAGAGCTGCGCGGCCGTCAGCGAGCCGAGCTGGGTCGAGGTCAGAGCCGCGAACAGACCGGTCGACAGCGAAGCCGCCTGCTGCGTGGTCAGACCGTCAAGCTGCGTGGTCGACAGGCTCGAGATCTGGGCCGTGGTCAGGTAGTTCATCTGCGCCGTGGTGAGCACCGCGATGTCGCTGGACTTGAGGCCCGAGAGCTGACCCGTGGTCGCACTCGAAAGCACGGTCGAGGACAGCGCCTGCAGCTGCGTGTTCGTCAGCGTCGCCAGCGTGACCGAGCTGAAGCCCGAGAACTGGCTGGTGGTCAGACCCGCGATGTTCGTCGCGTTGATGGCCGTCAGCTGGTTGGTCGTCAGGGCACTGAGTTGCGTCGAAGACAGCGCGCCGAAGCTCGTGGTCGACAGATTGTTGATCTGCGCCGTGGTCAAGCCGCGGAGCTGCGTGCTCGTCATGTGCGCGAAGATCGTGGTCGAGAACGCATTGATCGTGGTGGTCGACAGGCCCGCGAGCTGCGTGCCCGTGATGCCCGAGAACTGCGCCGTGGTCAGGCCCGACATCGCCGTGGTCGAGAACGCCGAGATCTGCGTCGCCGTCAGGTTCGTGAACTGCGTCGAGGTCAGCGCGCCGAAGTTGGTGGTCGACAGCGACGCGGCCTGCGCCGTCGTCAGGCCGTCAAGCTGCGTCGAGGACAGGTTCGCGATCAGCGTCGTGGACAGCGTGTTGAGCTGCACCGTGGTGAACGCGGCGATGTCCGAGGCCTTCAGGCCCGAGAGCTGACCGGTGGTCAGGCCCGCGAGCACCGTGGTCGACAGGTGCGCCTGCTGCGTGTTGGTCAGCGCCGACATCTGGGTCGACGACAGGCCCGAGAACTGGCTGGTCGTCAGGCCCGAGATGTTCATCGTGCCGATGGCGTTCAGCTGCGTGTTCGACAGGCTGCCGAGCTGTGTCGAGGACAGCGCGGCGAAAGCGGTGGTCGAAAGGCCGCCGATCTGCGACGCGGTCAGGCCGTCGAGCTGCGACGTCGTGAAGCTGCGCCAAACGACGGTCGAGAACGCGTTGATGACCGTCGTCGACAGGCCGGCGATCTGGGTCTGCGACAGGCCCGAGAACTGGACCGACGTCAGGCCGGCGATCGCGGTGGTCGAGAAGTTATTGATCTGCGTGGCCGTCATGCCCGCGAACTGCGACGACGTCAGCGCGCCGAAGTTCGTGGTCGTGATCGAAGCCGCTTGCGAGGTCGTCATGCCGTCGAGCTGGGTGGTCGACAGATGCGCGATCAAGGTGGTCGTCAGCGCGTTGAACTGCGCCGTGGTCAGGGCGCCGATATCGCTGGAACGCAGGCCCGAAAGCTGACCCGTGGTCATGCCCGCGATGAGATTCGTGGCGATCGACTGCTGCTGGCTGGTGGTCAGGCCGGCAAGCTGGGTCGAGGAGATGCCGCTGAACTGACTCGTGGTCAGACCCGCGATGTTGTTGGTGCTGATCGCGGCGATTTGCGTGACCGTCATCGCGCCGAGCTGGGTCGACGTGAAGGCGCCGAACGCCACGGTGGCCAGGTTGGCGATCTGCGTGGTCTTCAGGCCGTCGAGCTGGACGGTCGAGATGTTCGAGATGATCGTGGTGGTCAGCGAATTGATCTGCCCGGTCGACAAGGCGCCGAGCTGCGAGCTGGTGACGCCGGAAAGCTGGCTGGTCGTCATGCCGCCGAGGGCGCTGGTCGAGAACGCGGCGAACTGCGTCGCCGTCATGCCGCTGAGCTGCGAGGAGCGCAGCGCGCCGAAGTTCTGGGTCGTGAACGATGCGATCTGCGTGGTCGAAAGACCGTCGATCTGGGTCGTCGACAGGTGCGAGATCAGAACCGTGGTCAGGGCGTTGATCTGCGCCGTCGACAGCGCGGCGATATCGCCCGAGGCGAAGCCGGAAAGCTGCGAAGTGGTCAGGCCCGAGATGATCGTTGTCGTCAGCGCGTTGAGCTGCGAGGCGTTCATCGCGCCCAGTTGCGTGGCGGTAACGCCCGAGAACTGGCTGGTCGTCAGGCCGGCGAAGTTATTGGTCGTGATGGCCGCGAACTGCGTGACCGTCAGGCTGCCGAGCTGCGTGGACGACAGCGAACCGAAGGCGGTCGTCGACCAATTCGAGATCTGGGCTGTGGTGAAGCCCTTGATCTGCGTGGTGGTCAGGTGCGCGAACGTCGTGGTCGACAGCGCGTTCACCGTGCCGGTGGCCAGGGCGCCGATCTGCGTCGACGACAGGCCCGAAAGCTGAGCGGTCGAGATGTGGCTGAACGTGGTCGAGGAGAACGCGTTGATCTGCGCGGTCGTGAAGCCGGTCAGCTGCGTCGACGTGAACGCGCGGAAAGCGACCGTGGACAGCGCGGCGATCTGGCTGGTCTTGACGCCGTCGATCTGCGTGGCCGTCAGGCTCGACAGGACCGACGTGCTCAACGACGTGAACTGCGTGGTCGTCAGGTTGCCGATTTCAGTGGCGGTGAAGCCGCTGATCTGGCCGGTCGAGATGTGGCCGATGGCGGTGGTGCTCAGCGCGCCGATCTGTGTCGCGGTGAACGCGGCCAGCTGGGTCGACGAGAGGCCCGAAAGTTGTGTGGTCGAAAGACCGGCGAGCTGCGTGGTGTTGAACCCGACGATTTCCGTGGGATCGATCACGCTGAGCTGCGTTGACGTGAAATGGGCGAACTGCAGGGTCGAGAAGTACCCGAGTTCTGTCGACGTGCGCCCCGCCATGAAGACGGTGGTGAGGGCGGTGATATCCGTCGTGCTTAACGCAGCAATCTGCGTTTGATTCATCGCAAGAGTAGCCATTACACGTCACTCCGTTGCGAAGCGTGTGAGAGAACGGCACCAAATTGCGGGAAATGCAGCGCGCAAAGGCTGCTCCGCGCGAACGCGGAATGCGTGACGACAGACATACCCCAATCTCCGTTCTAGAGACGCTTCAAACCTTGTGAAGGGCATTTCACCCTTCTGTCACCCATAGGTGTTTTAGCGCAGACGCAAAAAATCGACAAGCAAAAGTTGAACGAGTTTTTGTTCCGTCTGATACAAAATTCAACGCCGTCGAAAAACATCCCGGACTCAATACGTTGGGGAATACCGCGCGGCCGAAGCACATATGTAGTCGCCCTATTACGCGAATACGCATGCCATCCGGCCAAGACGAGAACGCTAAAAACCCCCACGTTTGAAACCGGACCGCTCACTCATCCCTGCGCGCGCGATTCGGTCTCCTCGCATCCCACGCCGAACGTCACGTCCACCCGACTCGACTCACAGACTGCAAACCGGGCCGCAAACCGCGACCGGCACGGCTAAGGTTCGCGGATGCTTTCGCTTAAGCCCCGCGTGATCGGATTCAGGAAGTAACCGAGCACGCTGCGCGACCCCACCTTGATCTCCGCGCTCATGGTCATGCCGGGAATCAGGCGCGCACCTTCAGGCAGATCTTCGAGCTCTGTCTTGGTCAGTTCGACAAAGCCTTTATGAAATGCGCCGCTGGCGTTCGATGTCGCCGGCGGAACCACGGCGTTGGAACCACTCACCGCGCCGCCGATATACGATTCCTCGCTGACCGAGATCAGCTTGCCCTCCAGCATCCCGTGGCGCTGGTAGGAGAAGCTGTCGACCTTGATGACGACCTGGTCGCCCGGCTTGGCGTAACCCACGTCTTTCGAATTCACCATGATCTCGCCGATCATCTTGGAATGACTCGGCACGATCGTGATCAGCGGTTCGCCCTCGCGCATGATGGAGCCCACGGATCGCTTCGGAATGTCCACGATCACGCCATCGTCGGGTGCCGTCACCGTCACAAGATCGTTGAGGAGCCCGGCCTTCGAGATACCCTCGCCCACCTGCTCGGCGTTCGTGCGGGCGGTCACCAGGTCTTCAAGGATCTTCTGGCGCCAGCCGTCGACGTAGGCCTGGCGTTCGGCGCGCTTGGATTGAAGGTCGTGTTTCTGTTCGGTCAGGCGGTTCGCGGCATCCTGCACGGCCTGTTCGATCTGCATGCGCGCCGACTGGGCGTTCAGGAAGTTGAGACGCGAGCCCACTTCCTTGGCGAACATCTGCGAGCGCATGGATTCGACCTCCTTGGCGATCACAAGCTGTTTGGCTTGCGATTCACGCTGGTCCTCGGTCGTGCGGATATTGGCTTCGCGGCGCGAGACTTCCTCGTCGTAAACCTTCAGCTGCGCGGCGTACTGCGATTGACGCTGGTTATACAGCGTCAGTTGCAGTTGATCTTCCTGCGTGAAATTGCCCGATGCCGTGAACGGCTGGTTGTTGAGTTCGGCTTCGAGCCTGCGGACCTGGGCCACCAGCGTGCGCTGCTGCGCCGTGAGCGCGCCGAGGTCGGCCATGGCGAATGTCGGATCGAGGGTCGCGAGAACCTGGCCCTTTTTCACCGTGTCGCCGGGGCGCACTTTCAGTTCGCGCAAAATAGTGCGGTCCATCGGCTGCAGGACGATGGGCGGCGCTTCGGTCAAAAGGCGGCCCGTGCCCACCACCACGATATCGACTTTAATGATGGCCGCGAGGAACACGATGAGCAGGAACATGCCCACCATGACGTAGTGGATCGAGCGCATCGCCTTCGGCGGAAGCTCCTCGGCGATCTCGTCGACAGGCTCCTGGTAGGGAATGGCGTCCGGCAGCACGGCCGGCGTTTCGATCAGAAGGCCCGCTTGGTCGAGCGCGCGCCGGCGCAGCTCGCGGGCGCGGTCGGTCAGGTTCTTGATCGGCGGGGCAAGCAGTTTAAGCATTTTCAAGATGCCCCATCTGCTGGTCCCACAGGTGTTTGTAGATCGCGCAGCGTTCGAGCAGCACGTTGTGCGGGGCGTAGTCGACCACCGCACCGCGCTCCAGGACGAGGATTGCGTCGGCCTTCACCAGCGAAGACAGACGGTGCGAAACGACCACGAGAGTGCGTCCGCGCGCGATTTCCGCCAGGTTGCGCTGCACGATCGCTTCGCTTTCCGGATCGAGCGCGCTGGTCGCTTCATCGAATAGAAGCAAACGCGGGCGCATCAGAAGCGCGCGGGCGATGGCGATACGTTGGCGCTGGCCGCCGGAGAAGTTGGTCGCGCTTTCCTCGACCAGGGTTTCATAGGACAGCGGCAGGCGGTCGATGAATTCATCCGCGCCGGCAAGCCGCGCGGCTTCCATCACCTCGTGTAGCGAAGCGTCCGGTTTGCCGGCCGCGATGTTCTCGCGGATGGTGCCGCGGAACAGCATGTTGTCTTGCAGCACGACTCCGATGGAACGGCGCAGATGCGTAAGATCCACATGGCGGATATCCGTGCCGTTCAGGCGGATCAGGCCGTCCTGCGCGGCATGGATGCCCTGAATCAGGCGCGTGATGGTCGTCTTGCCCGACCCCGAACGCCCGACGATGCCGATATACTGGCCTTCTTCGACCGTGAAGGACACGCGGTCGAGCGCGGGCGTCACGGTGTTGGGATACTTGAAAGTGACGTTTGAAAGCTCGAGTTTGCCGGTGATGAGCGGACGGATGCCGCGGAAGTTCGGATCGCGCTCTTCCGCGTGATCCATCACTTTGCCCAGCATCTTCACCGACAGCGCGGTCTGCTGATACTCGTTCACCAGCGACACGATTTGCAGCAACGGGCCCGTGACGCGGCCCGACAGCATGTTGAACGCGACCAGCGCGCCCATGCTCATGTTGCCTTCGAACACCTGGAAGGCGCCGAGGCCCAGGATGGTCATCTGCATGACCTGCTGCAGGCCGTTGGTGAACACGCCCGCGGCCGCGCCGAAATAACCGACGGCCGCGCGGCGGCGGACCGAGGCGACGACTTTGTTGTCCCAGGAGCGTAGGCGCGGCGTCTCGAGCGCCAGCGATTTGACGGTGCGCATGCCGTGGATGGTTTCCACGAGATCGGCCTGGCGTGCGCCCTCGGCGCTGTACAGCTCGCCGAGATAGCGGCGGTAAAGCGGCAGCAGGCCCGCGATCACGGCGGCCATGGCGGCGGTGAACGCAAGCACCACGAAGGTCAGCGTGCCCGAATACATGAACAGGCCGACCAGCATGATCGGCATGGTGACGGTATCCAGCAGCGTCTGGAACAGGCGGCCCGTCAAGAAGTTGCGGATGCCTTCGGTCTGTTGCATGTGCCGCAGCAGCACGCCCGCGGACGTGCTTTCGAAGAAGTTCATCGGCAGGCGCAAAAGATGCGCGAACGTGCGCGAGGCCAGGCGCGCGTCGACCTTGTTGGTCGCGAAGACCGTCAGGTACATGCGCATGTACTGGAACACGCTGTCGAAGATCAGCGTGACGACGAAGGCGACGATCACGGCCAACAGGGTCTGATAGCTGTGATGGGGGATGACCTTGTCGATCATGATCTGGAAAAGCAGCGGCGTCGCGAAGGCGATCAGGCTCGTCATCACCGCGGCGACGGCGATATCGCGGAAATATTTACCGTGCTTGATGATCTCCGGCATGAACCAGAGCAAGCCGAACTTCTGCGATTCGTCGACGAGCTTGTATTTCTTTTTGCAAAGGATCAGGCGGCCCGTCCAGGTCTCCTCGAACCGCTCGCGCCGCTGCAGCTGAACGCCGGTCGCTTCGTTGACGGGATTGAGCACCGCGACTTGGTGGCCGCCGTCATTGGTCGGCAATGTGCTCGCGACGATGACCCAGCCGCCGCTCTTCTGCTCGGCCATGACCGGGAATGCGCTGCCCAGCGCGAGCAGGTCTTCCCATGAACGTTTCTTCAGAACCTTCGCCGAGATGCCGAGGTCGGACATGAGCCGAAGCACCGAACCCACGGTGTCGGACTCATCCGCTTCAGCCAATTTTTCCGGCGGAACCTGGACACCATGATGCAGCGCCACCAGGAACAGGCACCGAAGCGCCGTCAGATGCGGCGCCATTTGAACATCAGGAATATGGTTCATGCTGCGTTTATGGTTTGCAAAGGTTAAGAACCCGCCAAACCAAAGCGGTTATAGCAAGCGGTCGCCGCAGGCGAAAAGGATGGGACCATGGCCTGTTGAAACGCTTGAGGATTTTGCCGTTAAGGTTCCGTTAACAAAGGTCAGCCGCCCGCGAACTTCGCCCTGAGTCGCTCCGCCGTGGTGCGCAAGGTCGGCCCCCAGTCATGGGTGTCGGTGTGCGATTGGCGGATGATTCGCGGGCTGTCGTACCACAGCGAACGGTCGCCCTCGTAACCCCAGTACCAGAACTTGCCCAGCTTGGCCGGCAGCAGCACCCAGGTTTCCACGCCCACCGCGCCGGCGATGTGAGCGGTCGTATTGGAGACCGAGATGACCAGATCGCACGCGCCGATCAACGAGGCGAGACCGTCGATGTCCTCTTTCAGGTCGAGCCCGTCGATGTGATGAAGCTTGATGCCGAAACGCTTTTCGAAGTCGTCCCGTTCGGCCTGTGTGTTGCCATACTGCAGATCGACGAACTTGATGCCCGGCGTCCTGAAGATCTCGATCCAATCGACGAGATTGATGGTCTTATTGCTGCCGATCGTCTGGTTTTTGCTGACCCACGAAATGCCGACCAGCTTTTCGCCGGCCGCGAGATTCATGTGATTGCGGAAATACTTCGACTTTGCCGGATTGACGAGAAGATAGCGCGAACGGTTCTTCGGAAACTTCGAGATGTCGTTGCGCAAGTACCGCCCCAGGCTCGCCGATGGGCTTTGAACGGTGATGTCGTCCGTCATGGTTTCCGGGCGCGGCGGCTGCACGCCGACCCGCGGCACGACGTTCATCATCGGGTACGAGCGTTGCAGGAGCGGAACAAGGCGGTAGTCGCATTCCCAGACCACTTTGCAGCCGCGCTTCAAAAGGTCCTCGGCCATGCTCATATGCAGGATTTCGTCGCCGACGCCCTGCTCCGACCAGACCAGCATCGTTTTGCCGCGCACGTCTTCGCCGCACCAGCGTGTCTTCTTGCTGCGCTGGAAAAGGTTGTCGGCCAGCCAGCGCCATTCGTAGTCTTCCCAAGCGGTCGCGAACTCCTGCATGAGCAGCGAGACGAGGCCGAGGTTCTTGCGCACCGACGCGTGATCGATCTTGAACGAGAGCGCGCGGCGGAAGGACTGGATCGCTTCGTCGAACCGGGCCAGACCCCACAGCGCCATGCCGCGGTTGCTATGCGCGTCCACGTAGTCGGGCTCCTGCTCGATGGACCTGTCGAGCATCGCCAGGCCTTCCTCGAAGCGTCCCAGCTTGGTCAGCGAGTCGCCGTAGTTGTTGATCGCCTTGGGATTGATCGGCTGAATCTCGACCGCTTTCTTGAACGCCGCCAGCGCCTCTTCGTGGCGCTCCATCGAGTTCAATTCAACACCGAGGTTGTTGTACGCCATGGGGCGCGTCGGATCGAGTTTGATGGCTTTCTTGTGGACCTCGATCGCTTCCGCCGTCTTTTTCTGCTCGTAAAGGCAGACGCCCAGGTTGTTGAGCAACATGGCGTCGTTGGGGTTCATCGCCTCGGCCTTGCGGTAGTGCGATTCCGCGAGCGCGAGGTTGCCCGCGCGCTGAGCCAGAAGGCCCGCATTGAAGATGTCCACGAACTCCTGCACGGCGGGCGGCAACTTGTTCGCCGTCTCGGCCCGGCGCTCGGCGCGGTTTTTACCCGCGGGGACCGTACCGGCCGCGGCTGGAACCGCTGTCGCGGTCTTGGCCTGCGCGGCGGGCTTGAATGTCTTGGGCGGCTGGGTCTTAAGGGCGCTCATCTTCGGACCTTACGCGTCGAGGGCGGATTTGAAGTAAGCGATCGTCTGCAACAGGCCTTCTTCGAGCGGCACTTTCGGTTCCCACCCGAGGGCCGCGCGCGCGAACGAGATGTCCGGCCTGCGGCGCGTAGGATCATCCTGCGGCAACGGCTTGTAAACGATGGTCGACTTCGATTTCGACAGCGCGATGATCTTCTCGGCGAGCTCGAGAATGGTCGATTCCACCGGGTTTCCAAGGTTCATCGGGCCGGTGATGTCGTCGCCGGTCGCCATCAGGCGCACGAAGGCCTCGACCAGGTCGCTGACAAAGCAGAACGAACGGGTCTGATCGCCTTTGCCGTAGATGGTGATGGGTTCGCCCTTCAGGGCCTGGACGATGAAATTCGACACCACGCGGCCGTCGTTCCGCAACATGCGCGGGCCGTAGGTGTTGAAGATGCGCCCGACCTTGATGCGCAATTTGTGCTGGCGGTGATAATCGAAAAACAGCGTTTCGGCGCAGCGTTTGCCTTCGTCGTAACAGGCGCGGATACCGATCGGATTGACGTTGCCCCAGTAGCTTTCCACCTGCGGATGGACGCTCGGGTCCCCATACACTTCGCTCGTGGACGCCTGGAAAATCTTCGCTTTGGTGCGTTTCGCAAGCCCCAGCACGTTGATCGCGCCGTGGACGCTGGTCTTGGTCGTCTGCACGGGGTCGAATTGGTAATGCACCGGCGAGGCCGGGCACGCGAGATTGTAGATCTCGTCGGTTTCCACATAGAGCGGAAAGGTCACGTCGTGACGGACGAGCTCGAAGTACGGGTTCTTGAGCAGCGGAACGATGTTCTGACGGCGGCCGGTGAAGAAGTTGTCGACGCACAGGACTTCATGGCCCTGCCCGATCAGTTTTTCACACAGATGGGAGCCGATGAACCCAGCCCCTCCGGTCACGATAATGCGTTTCACACCGCCCCCAACTCATACGGAAACCGGCCCGCGAAAAAGCCACGGCCCCGATTGGAAAATATTTCCAACTGCTTTCCAAATGGTTACGTCCCGAAGGAAGCCCCCCCACCCTGCCCACAAGGGGGAGGGTCAGAGGGAGCGCTGCACACGAATGGACTCCCCCTCCCCCTTTTGTGGGGAGGGGTTAGGAGTGGGAGTGGGGGTGGAAAGAGCAGATAGCTCTAACCTTCCGGGAAAATCTTCCCGGGGTTCATCAGGTTCTGCGGATCGAGCGCCTTCTTGATGGAATGCATCACCGCGACGGCTTCCCCGCCGTGCTCCTTGGCGAGGAACTTGGTCTTGCCGAGGCCGACCCCGTGCTCGCCGGTGCAGGTGCCGCCCGCGGCCAGGGTCCGCTCGACCATGCGGTCGCTCATGGCCGCGACGCGCGCCAGATACGACGGATCTTTCACATCCACGGCCACCGCGAGATGGAAATTGCCGTCGCCCACATGGCCGACGATGGGCGCGAGGAAACCTTCGCGGTCGATATCCGCCTTGGTGGCGACGATGACATCCGTGAGATGCGAGATCGGCACGCAGACATCGGTGATGAACAGTTCCCAGCCCGGACGCGCGGCTTTCACCGACCACACGACGTCGTGGCGCGCCTGCCATAACTTCGCGCGGTCCTCGGTCTGGGCGGTCCAGAAGAAGTTGCCGCCGCCGTTCTCGGCGGCGATGGCCTGCACAAGCTCGGCCTGTTCCTTCACCCCGGCCGTCGTCCCGTGGAATTCCATGAACAGCGTGTCTTTATTGGGATAAGTGAGCTTCGAGTAATCGTTGACGCATTTCATCTGCACATCGTCGAGCAGTTCAATCCGGGCAATGGGAATGCCCGACTGGATGGTCTGGATCACGGTGTTGACCGCGCCGGCCAACGTGTCGAAGGAACACACGGCGGCGGCGATCTTCTCCGGGATTCCGTGCAGGCGCACCGTGACTTCGGTGATGACGCCGAGCGTGCCTTCCGACCCCACGAACAAACGCGTGAGATCATAGCCGGCCGCCGATTTACGCGCGCGGCCGCCCGTGCGGATGACATTGCCGTCCGCGGTGACGACCTGTAGCGCGAGCGTGTTCTCGCGCATGGTGCCGTAGCGCACCGCATTGGTGCCCGAGGCGCGCGTCGCGGCCATGCCGCCGAGCGAAGCGTCGGCGCCGGGGTCGATCGGAAAGAACAACCCCGTGTCGTGGATGTGGGCGTTGAGCGCCTTGCGCGTCACGCCGGGCTGCACCACCGCATCCATGTCCTCCGCGTTCACCTGAAGCACGCGGTCCATCTGCGTCACGTCCAGGCTGATGCCGCCCTCGGCGGCCATGACATGGCCTTCCAGCGAGGTGCCGGTGCCGTAGGGGATGATGGGCGTGCCGTTGGCGGCGCACACCTTCACGATGCGGACCACCTCTTCCAATGAATTGGCGAAAGCCACCGCATCGGGCGGCGCGGCCTGATGGTACGAAAGGTCGCTGCCGTGACGCTCCAAGATGGAGGGCGAGGTCGACAGCCGGTCGCCCAAAAAGGCCTTAAGTGCCGAAATGGTATCGGGAATTTGCCCGCGCGATTTGCGGACAGCGGCCTTGATGGACATGACGGTGAACTCCAGCGCGTGTCTGCCCAAATGGTATCGCACCTTGACAGGGCGGGTCAAAACCGCTGCTTTGACCGCCGTTTGTAAGCCGGAGTTACGTCCGTTTTGACGCGTGTTTCCAACCTCAAAGACGCCCTCGCCGGCGCCTTCGGCGCCGCCGCCGACGCTTACCACAGCGCGGCCGACGTGCAGCGTGAGGTGGCGTCGCGCCTGGCGCGCCGGATCGCCGCGCTCACCCTCGCGCCTCGCCCACGCGTTCTGGAGATCGGCTGCGGCACGGGGTTCCTCTATCAGGCCCTCGCACCGGATTTGAAGGACGCGGACTGGCTGCTCACCGACCTTTCCGAAGCCATGGTGCGGCGCGCCCGGCTCGGCCCCGCCGGAAACAACGCGCGCTTTGCCGTCATGGACGGCGAACGTCCGCCCTTCGCGCCCGGCGGCTTCGATCTCATCTGCGCGAGCCTCGTGTTCCAATGGTTCGAGGATCTCCCCGGCACGCTGAAGGTGCTCATGGATCTACTCGCGCCGGGCGGAGTGCTCGCGTTCACGACCCTCACGGCCGACAGCTTCCCGGAGTGGCGCGCTGCGCATCATGAGCTGGGCGCACGGGCGGCGGTGCGTGGTTATCCCACCGCCCGCGCGCTCGCGCGCATGATCCCCAGAAGCGCCCATGTCGATCTGGAAGCCGAAGCGATCGCGCGGTCCTACCCCGACGCGCATGCCTTCCTCGCGCACTGGAAGGAAATCGGCACCCACGTCCCCGACACAAGCCGCGCGCCGTTGACGCCCGGCACCATGCGCAAACTCCTGCGCAAGTTCGATCACGGTATCACCGTGACCTATCACGTCGCCTACGGCACCTCGATCAAGGGCTGAGGACTTTGACGACGGCGTCCGTCAACCGGGCCAGGTCCTCCGGCGGGATCGTAAAGGCCGGCGTCAAATAAACGATATTCCCGAACGGACGCACCCAGACCCCGGCATCGACGAACTTTGCCTTGAGCGCCTTCATGTCGTCGATCCGCGCGAGTTCCACGACGCCGATGGCGCCCAGCACGCGCACATCTTTCACGCCGGGCAGGCCGCGGCATGGTTCAAGGTCCTGCGCGAGCGCGCGCGAAATGATCTCGACCTGGGCGAGCCGCGGCTCTTCTTCAAAAAGATCGAGCGACGCGTTCGCCGCCGCGCACGCCAGGGGATTGGCCATGAAGGTCGGGCCGTGCATGAGCGCATGGGAGGCGTCGTCGGACCAGAAGGCCTCGAACACATGATCGCGCGCGATGGTCGCCGCCAACGCCATCGTTCCTCCGGTCAGCGCTTTCGAAAGACACATGATATCGGGGATGATCCCCGCCGCTTCGCTCGCGAACATCGCGCCCGTGCGGCCAAACCCCGTGAAAATCTCGTCGCAGATCAGCAGTACATCGTGTTTGTCGGCAAGTCGGCGCAGCTTCTGAAGAACCGCCGGCGCATGGAACAACATGCCGCCCGCGCCTTGCACCAGCGGCTCGACGATCAATCCGGCGATCTCCTCGGCATGCGCGGCAATAAAGTCGTCCAGGGCCTTCGCGCTCGCATCATCGCGCGGCAGATCCAGCACATGATGTTCCGGCAGAAGACCGGCGAACATCTTATGCATGCCCTCGTCGGGATCGCTGACCGCCATCGCGCTTGTGGTATCGCCGTGATACCCGCCCTTGAAGGCGATGAACTTGGTGCGCCCGCGCACGCCTTTATTCAGCCAGTACTGCACGGCCATCTTCATCGCCACTTCGACGGCGACCGAACCTGAATCCGTGAAGAACACGCGGTTGAGGTCGCCCGGCAACAGCGCGGCCAGGCGGCGGGCGAGCGACATTGCGGGCTCATGCGTGAGGCCGCCGAACATGACGTGCGGCATCATCTCAAGCTGACGCATCACACCGTCGCGGATATGGCGATGATTGTAGCCGTGGCAGGCCGTCCACCACGACGCGATGCCGTCGATCAACTGGCGGCCGTCGGCCAGCGTAATGCGAACGCCGTCGGTGCGCGCCACCGGAAGCGGCGGCGCGGCGGTCATCATCTGCGTGTAAGGAGCCCAGATGTGCGGCAGACCTGCCTCAAACCAGGCTGGAGGTCTGCGTGTCACGCGAAGCTAGGCCATCGGCTGCATGCCGAGCCGGTCCAGAAGCTTCATATCGTGGTTCTGGTCCGGGTTCGTCGTGGTCAGCAGCTTTTCGCCGTAGAAGATGGAGTTCGCCCCAGCGAGGAAGCACAGCGTCTGCGCTTCGTCGTTCATGTGCTCGCGGCCCGCCGACAGACGCACCATCGACTTCGGCATGGTGATACGCGCCGTCGCGATCGTGCGCACGAAATCGATGTGATCGAGCTTCTTCACGTTCTTGAGCGGCGTGCCTTCGATCTGCATCAGCATGTTGATGGGCACGCTTTCCGGATGCGCGGGCAGGATCGCCAGGGAATGAATCATCCCGATACGGTCGTCCTCGCCCTCACCCATGCCGACAATGCCGCCGCAGCACACATTGATGCCGGCTTCACGCACATTGGCGAGCGTGTCGAGGCGGTCGGCGAAGGTGCGCGTGGTGATGACCTTCTCGTAGTATTCGGGCGAGGTATCGACGTTGTGATTGTAATAGTCGAGACCCGACTGCTTCAGGCGGATCGCCTGTTGCGGCGAAAGCATGCCGAGCGTGACGCAGGATTCCATGCCGAGGGCTTTGACGCCCTCGATCATCGCGCAGACGGTGTCGAGATCGCGGTCCTTCGGCGAGCGCCACGCCGCGCCCATGCAGAAACGGGTCGCGCCGGATTCCTTGGCCTTGCGCGCCTCGGCCAGCACCTTCTCGACTTCCATGAGCTTGGACGCCTTGAGGCCGGTGTCGTGATGAGCGCTCTGCGAGCAGTAGCCACAGTCTTCCGGACAACCGCCCGTCTTGATCGACAGGAGGGTCGAGATCTGCACTTCGGTCGGATCGAAGTTCATCCGGTGCACGGTCTGCGCCTGGAACATCAAGTCCGGGAACGGCAGCTCGTAGATCGCCTTCACCTCTTCGCGCGTCCAATCGTGGCGGACCACACCCAATTGATATGGAACGGCTTTTGAAGTCCCAAGGGACGCGTGAGTGGGGCGGGACGCGAGGGTGGCAACCGGTGTAGACATAAGGGCGCGGCCTCTTCTAAGGGCTTTATTGGGTTCGGGGGTAAAGCTACACCCGGCCCAGGTCAAGTTGGAAGCCGCCCCCGCGTAGCGCGATATATATAAAGTACATGCCCACCCTGGACACCTTTGCCGCCGAAAAGCTGGCGCGGCTCGATCATAAACACCTGCGCCGGCGCCTTATAGAGACGACCCGCGCGGACGGGATCTGGGTGACCCGGAACGGCCGGCGCCTTTTGTCCTTCTCCTGCAACGACTACCTCAATCTTTCGCGGCATCCGGCGGTGAAGGATGCCGCCATGGCCGCCATTCGCACCCATGGCGTCGGCGCGGGCGCCTCGCGCCTGGTGACCGGCAATCATCCCTTGTTCGGCGCGCTCGAAACGCGGCTCGCGGCGCTGAAGGGCACGGATGCGGCGTGTGTCTTCGGCTCCGGGTATCTCGCCAATATCGGCATCATCCCCACGTTTGTAGGCAAGACGGATCTCATCCTGGTCGATGAACTCGCGCACTCCTGTATCTGGGCGGGCGCGGAGATGAGCGGCGGAACCGTCGCGAGTTTCCGCCACAACGATCTCGATGATGCGCGGAATGTTCTCAAAGCCCAGCGCGCGGCGCACCGGCATGCGCTCATCGCCACCGACGGTGTGTTTTCCATGGATGGCGATCTCGCGCCTTTGCCCGCGCTTGCCGCCTTGGCTGAAGAATATGACGCATGGCTTCTGTCGGACGATGCGCACGGTATCGGCGTACTCGCGGGCGGACGCGGTTCGACTTTTGCTCATGGGGCGCCCGCTAAGGTCCCCCTGCAGATGGGCACGCTCTCAAAAGCGATTGGCGGCTACGGCGGCTATCTCTGCGGGTCGCGGCCGGTCATCGACCTTGTGAAGACAAAGGCGGCGTCCTTTGTTTATTCAACGGGCCTGCCGCCGCCGTCGGTCGCGGCCGCCATCGCCGCGCTCGACTTCATCACCGCGAATCCTGACTACATTGAGCGTCCGCTTCATAACGCGCGCGCCTTCACCCGCGCGCTCAATTTGCCTGAAGCCCAAAGCCCCATCGTGCCGATCGTGATCGGCCCCGCGGACAAAGCGCTGCAAGCCTCGCAGGAGCTGGAAGATAAGGGTTTCCTCGTGGTGGCGATCCGCCCGCCGACGGTGCCGAAGGATACGGCGCGCCTGCGCGTCGCTTTCACCGCCAATCACACCAGCGACGACGTGCGGCGCCTCGCCGAGGCCATCGCACCGCATGTAGGACGCGCCTGATGCCTTCTTTTTTTGTCACCGCCACCGGCACCGACATCGGCAAGACCTACGTGACCGCGGGCCTGATCCGCGCCTGCCGCCGCAAGCACCGGGCCGTGACGGCCTTGAAGCCGGTCGTGAGCGGCTTCGATCCTCTGTCGCCGGAAAGCAGCGATCCCTATGCGCTGATGGAAGCGCTCGACCTGCCCGTGACCAGTCTGGACGGCATCTCGCCCTGGAGATTTGCCGCGCCCCTGTCGCCCGACATGGCGGCTGCGCGCGAGAACCGCGACATCGACATGAAGGATGTGGAGGGCTTCTGCCGCGCGGCTGTCGCCACGCAGGACACCGTCTTCATCGAAGGCGTGGGCGGCGTGATGGTGCCGATGAACGCGCGTGAGACGGTCGCGGACTGGATGGCGGCGCTGCGCCTGCCGCTGATCCTGGTGACCGGAAGCTACCTCGGCACCATCAGCCACACCCTGACCGCGCTCGACGTGGTGCTGCGCCGCGAACTGCAGGTGGCCTGCATCATCGTCAACGAAACCGACAACAGCAGCGTGCCCCTCAAGGACACCGCCGAAACCATCGCAAGATTCTCACAAGGCATCACCGTGGCGACGCTGCCGCGCCGCGCCAAGGATGCGGACTTCGATAACGTGCTGGGCATTCTTCTTTAGTTTTCCGGTCATCCTGAGCGCCGGCCAGGGTGACGAAGTGGGGAAGATCGACACGTAAAAGCGCGCCGCTTCCTCGACCTTATCCGGAGACCAGAAACAATTGACGATCTCCTGCGCCATGAGCGTTCTCCCTGAAAAGGAGCCCAACGCAGGGCCCGGGATCAAGTCTCCCAGCTTTTAAGTATCCCGGCCTCTAGAGCGCGTTCCGGCGAAGTGGAAACCGGTTCGCCGTAGAACGCGCGACCAAATAAGAATCTAGGGCGTGTTGGCGATTCGACATGACTTCAACACGCCCTA
>Ga0102832_1001327_pt1 | contig 20111 bp, 16 predicted proteins | sample EBPBio282013_DNA_FD_88942 | JGI IMG/M metagenome (GOLD analysis project Ga0102832, IMG submission 88942) | Wastewater treatment Type I Accumulibacter community from EBPR Bioreactor in Madison, WI, USA - Reactor 2_5/28/2013_ DNA (Illumina Assembly) | ecosystem: Engineered > Bioreactor > EBPR >...
TCGGCCGAGACCGCCCAGGCGGGCGACTACGCGCCGCTGGCCCGGCCCCTGTTCATCTACGTCAACAACGACAGCTACCGGGACAAGCCGGCGGTCGCGACGTACGTCGACTTCTACATCGAGAACCTCACCACCATCGCCGAGGCCGCGCAGTTCATCCCCCTGAACGACGAGGAGTACGCGGCCACGACCGACGCCCTCGCAGGCATCGCGGGCTGACCCGACCATGTCCGCCCTCGACCTCCAGCCCGGCTCGCCGGGGGTGCCGCCGCCCAGCCTGGCCCCGCGCCGGCGGCTCGGTGAGTCGGTCGTCAAGGTCCTGCTGGCCGGCTCCGCGCTGGTCTCGGTGCTGATCACGTTCGGGATCCTCATCGCGATCGTGGAGCCCGCGATCGAGTTCTTCCGCCACGTGCCGCTGAGCCAGTTCTTCGCCACCGCCGACCCCGCCACCCGGGAGGTCCGGCCCGCGGTGCTGCCGCTGCTCATGGGCACCTTCCTCACCACCGCGATCGCGCTGGCGCTGGCGGTGCCGCTCGGGCTCGGCGCGGCGATGTACCTCTCCGAGTACGCCTCGCGGCGCGCCCGGAAGTGGCTCAAGCCGATCGTCGAGCTGCTGGCGGGCGTGCCGTCCGTCGTCTACGGGTTCTTCGCGCTCTACTTCGTCACCCCGCAGCTGCTGCAGGGCTGGCTGGGGCTCGAGGTCAACTTCACCAACTCGCTCGCGGCGGGCCTGGTGCTCGGCGTGATGATCATCCCCACCATCGCCTCGCTCGCCGAGGACGCGATGAGCGCCGTACCGCAGGCGCTGCGTCACGGCTCGCTGGCGCTCGGCGCCAACCGGATGCAGACCACGCTGCGGGTCGTCTTCCCCGCGGCGCTCTCCGGGATCGCCGCGGCGATCGCCACCTGGCTGCTGACCTTCGCCTACGACTACCCGACCTTCCTGCTGGCCGCGCTGGGCGTCGGCATCGCCGGCGGCTCGTTCTCGGTCGGCATCGCCTACGTCTCGCGCTGGTACGACCAGGGCAAGCAGGGCACCGCGCTCGGCGTGTTCGGCGCCGGCAACGTCGGCGCGGCGGTGACCAAGTTCGTCGCGCCCTTCGTCATGGTCGCCTACGGCTGGAAGACGGTCGCCCTGGTGTGGGCGGCCGCGCTGGTCGTCATGGCGGTGGTCTTCCTGTTCACCACCAAGGACGACCCGCAGCTCGCGGCGCGCAAGAAGGCCGGCATCAAGCCCGAGCCGGTCAGCGCGATGCTCGAGCCGCTGCGCAACGTGCAGGTCTGGCGCTTCTCGCTCTACTACTTCTTCGTGTTCGGCGGCTTCGTCGCCCTGTCGCTGTGGCTGCCGCGCTATCTGATCGGCGTCTACGGCCTCGACATCACCGCGGCCGGCATGCTGGCCGCCGCCTACTCGATCCCGGCCAGCCTGTTCCGCATCTACGGCGGCGTGCTGTCCGACAAGTTCGGCGCCCGGCGGGTCATGTACTGGACGTTCGGCGTCTCGGTGGCGACCTGCTTCGTGCTGGCCTACCCGCCGACCCAGTACATCGTGAAGGGCATCACCGGCCCGATCGCCTTCACGCTCGAGATGGGCCTGGTGCCGTTCGTCGTCATCGCCTTCGTGCTGGGCTTCTTCATGAGCCTCGGCAAGGCGGCGGTCTACAAGCACATCCCGGTCTACTACCCCAAGCATGTCGGCGCGGTCGGCGGCGTGGTCGGCATGGTCGGCGGGCTCGGCGGCTTCGTCCTGCCGATCGCCTTCGGCGCGCTGAACGACCTCACCGGCATCTGGACCAGCTGCTTCATGCTGCTGTTCGCCATTGCCACCCTGTCGCTGGTCTGGATGCACGTCTCGATCGTCGCCATGGAACGCGAGAAGGCCGGCGAGGCGCTCGCCCGGCTGCCCGAACTGCCGGAGATGGAGCCGATCCACGGTCCGCAGCACGTCGGCAAGCTGTCCGGCCATGCGCTCGACGACTGGCGGCCGGAAGACCGGCAGTTCTGGGAGGAGAAGGGCCGCCGCATCGCCCATCGCAACCTCGCGATCTCGATCCCGGCGCTCCTGCTGTCCTTCGCGATCTGGATGGTGTGGTCGGTCGTGGTCGCCAAGCTGCCGTCGATCGGCTTCACCTACACCACGGACCAGCTGTTCTGGCTGGCCTCGCTGCCCGGCGTCTCGGGCGCCACGCTGCGCATCTTCTACTCCTTCACCGTGCCGATCTTCGGCGGCCGGCTGTGGACGACGCTGGCCACCTGGTCGCTGATCCTGCCGGCGTTGGGCATCGGTTACGCGGTGCAGAACCCCGACACGCCGTACTGGATCTTCCTGGTGCTGGCGCTGCTCTGCGGCTTCGGCGGTGGCAACTTCGCCTCGTCGATGTCGAACATCTCCTTCTTCTTCCCCAAGGCGGAGAAGGGCAACGCGCTGGCGCTCAACGCCGGCCTCGGCAACCTCGGCGTCAGCGTCGTGCAGTTCGTCGTGCCGATGGCGATCACCGCCGGCGTGTTCGGCTGGCTGGGCGGCGAGCCGCAGGTCGTCAAGGCGGCCTCGGGCACGACCAGGCTGTGGCTGCAGAATGCCGGCTTCATCTGGGTGCCGTTCATCGCCGCCTCGGCCTTCGCGGCGTGGTTCGGGATGAACGACATCGCCTCGGCGCGCGCCTCGTTCGCCGAGCAGTCGGTGATCTTCCAGCGCCGCCACAACTGGATCATGTGCTGGCTCTACACCGGCACCTTCGGGTCGTTCATCGGCTACTCGGCGGCCTTCCCGCTGCTCACCAAGACGGCGTTCCCCGAGGTCGACGCGCTGAAGTTCGCCTTCCTCGGTCCGCTGGTCGGTGCGCTGTCGCGCTCGCTGACCGGCTGGGTGTCCGACAGGTGGGGCGGCGGCCGCGTCACCTTCTGGGTGTTCGTCGCCATGGCGATCGGCGCCTACGGGGTCGTCCACTTCCTGCAGGCGCAGAACTTCACCGGCTTCTTCGCGATGTTCATGCTGCTGTTCCTGGCGAGCGGCATCGGCAACGCGTCGACCTTCCAGATGATCCCGGCGATCATGCGCAAGGACCTCGAGCGCCTGATGCCGGGCGCGTCGCCCGACGAGCGCCGGGTGTCGGCCGAGCGCGAGTCGGCGGCGATCATCGGCTTCACTTCGGCGATCGCGGCCTACGGGGCGTTCTTCATCCCCAAGAGCTTCGGCTCGTCGATCGCGGCGACCGGCAGCGCCGCCTTCGCCCTCTACGGCTTCATCGCCTTCTACCTGAGCTGCATCGCGCTCACCTGGTTCGTCTACACGCGCCGGGGCGGCCTGTTGCACGACATCGAGCGGCGCCGCGTCGGCGCCGCCGCCATCACCCCCGCCGAATGACCTGCGGAGCAGTACCGTGTCGCATTTCCTCGATCGCCTGACCTTCTTCAAGCAGAGCCGCGAGCCGTTCGCCGGCGGCCACGGCATCACCACCCACGAGGATCGCGGGTGGGAAGACGCCTATCGCAAGCGCTGGCAGCACGACAAGATCGTGCGGTCGACGCACGGCGCCAACTGCACCGGCTCGTGTTCGTGGAAGATCTACGTCAAGGGCGGGATCGTCACCTGGGAGACCCAGCAGACCGACTACCCGCGCACCCGGCCGGAGCTGCCGAACCACGAGCCGCGCGGCTGCTCGCGCGGCGCCTCGTACAGCTGGTACCTGTACTCGTCCAACCGCGTGAAGCACCCGCTGGCCCGTGCCCGCCTGCTCAAGCTGTGGCGCGAGGCGCGGGCCACGATGAGCCCGGTCGCCGCCTGGGCCTCGATCGTCGAGGACCCGGCCAAGCGCGAGGCCTACACCAGCAAGCGCGGCCACGGCGGCTTCGTGCGCGTCGGCTGGGAGGAAGCGACCGAGATCGTCGCCGCCGCCAATGCCTACACGGCCAAGACCTACGGGCCCGACCGCGTGCTGGGCTTCTCGCCGATCCCGGCGATGTCGATGGTCTCCTACGCCGCGGGCTCGCGCTACCTGTCGCTGCTCGGCGGCGTCTGCATGTCGTTCTACGACTGGTACTGCGACCTGCCGCCGGCCTCGCCGCAGACCTGGGGCGAGCAGACCGACGTTCCCGAATCCGCCGACTGGTACAATGCCGGCTTCGTCATCCTGTGGGGCTCGAACGTCCCGCAGACCCGCACGCCGGACGCCCACTTCTACACCGAGGCGCGCTACCGCGGCATGAAGAGCGCGGTGATCTGCCCCGACTACTCGGAAGCGTCGAAGTTCGGTGACATCTGGCTGTCGGTGAAGCAGGGCACCGACTCGGCGCTCGCTATGGCGATGGGCCACGTGATCCTCAAGGAGTACCACGTCGACCGCCAGGTGAAGTACTTCCGCGACTACGTCCGGCAATACACCGACATGCCGATGCTGGTGCGCCTCGTCGCCAAGGACGGCTACCTGGTGCCGGACCGCTTCGTGCGCTGCTCCGACTTCGATGCCGGGCTGGGCGAGAGCAACAATCCCGAGTGGAAGACCGTGGCGTTCGACGAGGCGACCGGCGCCGTGGTCGCGCCGCGCGGCTCGATCGGCTTCCGCTGGGGCGAGAGCGGCAAGTGGAACCTCGAAGAGCGCGAGTCCGCGGGCAAGGAAACCGCGCTGCGCCTGTCGCTGGCCGACATCCGCGACGACGTGGTCGAGGTCGGCTTCCCGTACTTCGGCAACATCGAGCACGAGCATTTCACCTCGACCTCGCACGACGGCGTGCTGCGCCGCCGCGTCCCGGTGAAGACGCTGAAGCTGGTCGACGGCGAGGTCGCCGTCGCCTCGGTCTACGACCTGTTCCTGGCCAACTACGGCGTCGACGCCGGGCTGGGCGGCCCGAACGTGGCGGCCTCGCTCGACGACGACGTGCCCTACACGCCGGCCTGGGCCGAGAAGATCACCGGCGTCGAGCGCGACAAGATCATCCAGGTGGCGCGCGAGTTCGCGACCAACGCCGAGAAGACCAACGGCCGCTCGATGGTGATCATCGGCGCGGCGATGAACCACTGGTACCACGCCGACATGAACTATCGCGGCGTGATCAACATGCTCGCGATGTGCGGCTGCATCGGCCAGTCGGGCGGTGGCTGGGCGCACTACGTCGGCCAGGAGAAGCTGCGCCCGCAGGCCGGCTGGGCGCCGCTCGCCTTCGCCCTCGACTGGGGCCGGCCGCCGCGCCAGCAGAACTCGACCTCGGCGTTCTACGCCCACACCGACCAGTGGCGCTACGAGACGATCAACGTCGGCGACATCGTCTCGCCGACGGCGCCTCCGGGCAGCTGGGACGGCTCGATCATCGACTACAACGTGCGCGCCGAGCGCATGGGCTGGCTGCCGTCGGCGCCGCAGCTGCAGCAGAACCCACTGGAGATCGCCGCAGCCGCGAAGGCGGCCGGGCTGGAGCCGGCCGCCTACGTCGCCCAGAAGCTGAAGTCGGGCGACCTGAAGATGTCGTGCGAGGACCCCGACAACCCGCGCAACTGGCCGCGCAACATGTTCGTGTGGCGCTCCAACCTGCTGGGCTCGTCGGGCAAGGGCCACGAGTACTTCCTGAAGCACCTGCTCGGCACGTCGCACGGCGTGATGGGCAAGGACCTCGGCGAGGAGGGCCGCGAGCGGCCGCAGGAGGTCGTGTGGCACGACGAGGGGCCGCGCGGGAAGCTCGACCTGCTGGTCACGCTCGACTTCCGCATGTCGACGACCTGCGTCTACTCCGACATCGTCCTGCCGACCGCCACCTGGTACGAGAAGAACGACCTCAACACCTCCGACATGCACCCGTTCATCCACCCGCTGACCGCGGCGGTAGACCCGGTGTGGGAGGCGAAGAGCGACTGGGAGATCTACAAGGCGATTGCCAAGGCGTTCTCTCGGGTCGCGCCCGAGGTGCTGGGCGTCGAGAAGGACGTCGTCCTCACCCCGATCCTGCACGACAGCCCGGGCGAGATCGCCCAGGCGACCGACGTGCGCGACTGGAAGAAGGGCGAGGTCGAGCCGATCCCCGGCAAGACCATGCCCGCGGTGACGGTGGTCGAGCGCGACTACCCCAACCTCTACCGGCGCTTCACCTCGCTCGGCCCACTCATGGAGAAGGTCGGCAACGGCATCAAGGGCATCGCCTGGAAGACCGAGCATGAGGTCGAGCTGCTCAAGCGCCTGAACGGCACCGTGCTCGAGGGCCCGACCAAGGGCCTGGTGAAGATCGAGACCGACATCGAGGCCGCCGAGGTGCTGCTGACGCTGGCGCCGGAGACCAACGGCGAGGTCGCGGTGCGGTCGTGGCAGTCGCTGTCGAAGGCGACGGGCCGCGAGCACGCCCACCTCGCGCTGCCCAAGGAAGACGAGAAGATCCGCTTCCGCGACGTCGTCGCGCAGCCGCGCAAGATCATCTCGGCGCCGACCTGGTCGGGGCTGGAGAGCGAGCACGTCTGCTACAACGCCGGCTACACCAACGTCCACGAACTGATCCCGTGGCGCACCCTGACCGGCCGCCAGCAGCTCTACCAGGACCACAAGTGGATGCTGGCCTTCGGCGAGGGGCTGTGCGTCTACCGCCCGCCGCTCGACCTGCGCACGGTCAAGCCGGTGATCGACAGCCGGCCCAACGGCAACAAGCAGGTCGTGCTGAACTTCATCACGCCGCACCAGAAGTGGGGCATCCACTCCACCTACACCGACAACCTGATGATGCTGACGCTGTCGCGCGGCGGACCGATCGTCTGGCTGAGCGAGGTCGACGCGGCCAAGGCGGGCATCGTCGATAACGACTGGGTCGAAGCCTACAACGTCAACGGCGCCCTGGTGGCCCGCGCGGTCGTCTCCCAGCGCATGAAGGAGGGAACCCTCTTCATGTACCACGCGCAGGAGAAGATCGTGAACGTGCCCGGCTCGGAGATGACCGGGCAGCGCGGCGGCATCCACAACTCCGTGACGCGGGCCGTGCTCAAGCCGACGCACATGATCGGCGGCTACGCGCAGCAGGCCTGGGGTTTCAACTACTACGGCACGATCGGCACCAACCGCGACGAGTTCGTCGTCGTCCGCAAGCTGGCCCGCGTCGACTGGCTGGAGCGTCCCCACAAGGACGCCGCGACCCAGCCCGTCGCCCACGCGGCCGAGTAAGGAGTAGCGTCATGAAGGTACGCGCCCAGATCGCGATGGTCCTCAACCTGGACAAGTGCATCGGCTGCCACACCTGTTCGGTCACCTGCAAGAACGTGTGGACCAACCGCGAAGGCATGGAATACGCCTGGTTCAACAACGTCGAGACCAAGCCCGGCATCGGCTACCCGAAGGACTGGGAGAACCAGAAGCGCTGGAAGGGCGGCTGGGTCCGCCGCTCCAACGGCAAGATCCAGCCGCGCATCGGCTCGAAGTGGCGGATCCTCGCCAACATCTTCGCCAATCCCGACCTGCCGGAGATCGACGACTACTACGAGCCCTTCACCTTCGACTACGAGCACCTGCAGAAGGCGCCCGAGCTGGAGGCCTTCCCGACGGCGCGGCCGCGCTCGCTGATCACCGGCCAGCGCATGGAGAAGATCGAGTGGGGTCCGAACTGGGAGGAGATCCTGGGCGGCGAGTTCTCGAAGCGCTCGGCCGACGCCAACTTCGAGGGCGTGCAGAAGGAGATCTACGGCCAGTTCGAGAACACCTTCATGATGTACCTGCCGCGGCTGTGCGAGCATTGCCTCAACCCGGCGTGCGCGGCGGCCTGCCCCTCGGGCGCGATCTACAAGCGCGAGGAGGACGGCATCGTCCTGATCGACCAGGACAAGTGCCGCGGCTGGCGCATGTGCGTCTCGGGCTGCCCGTACAAGAAGATCTATTTCAACTGGTCGTCGGGCAAGTCGGAGAAGTGCATCTTCTGCTACCCGCGCATCGAGGCCGGCCAGCCGACCGTGTGCTCGGAGACCTGCGTTGGTCGCATCCGCTACCTCGGTGTCGTGCTGTACGACGCCGACGGCATCGAGAAGGCGGCCTCGGCGCCCGACGAGAAGGCGCTCTACGAGGAGCAGCTGAAGCTGTTCCTCGACCCGAGCGATCCGCGCGTCATCGACCAGGCCCGCCGCGACGGCGTGCCCGAGGCGTGGCTCGAGGCGGCCCGTCACTCGCCGGTGTGGAAGATGGCGATGGAGTGGAAGGTCGCCTTCCCGCTGCATCCCGAGTACCGCACGCTGCCGATGGTCTGGTACGTGCCGCCGCTGTCGCCGATCCAGTCGGCGGCCGAGGCCGGCAAGATGGGCGTCGACGGCGCCATGCCGGACGTACGCTCGCTGCGCATCCCGCTGCGCTACCTCGCCAACCTGCTGACCGCCGGCGACGAGGAGCCGGTGGCGCGCGGGCTCGAGCGCATGCTCGCGATGCGCGGCTACATGCGGGCCAAGACGGTCGACGGCGTGATCGACGCCGCGCTGGCGACCCGGGTCGGCCTGTCGCCGGCCCAGATCGAGGAGATGTACCACGTGATGGCGATCGCCAATTACGAGGACCGCTTCGTCATACCGACGGCCCACCGCGAGGTCAGCGAGGACGCCTACAAGCTCCGCGGCGCCTGCGGCTTCAGCTTCGGCAACGGATGCTCGCCGGGCGACGACGGCGGCAACCTGTTCGCGGGCGGCAAGCTCCGGCCGCGCAACCCGGCGGAGGTGGCGTGATGAGGACCTTGCGTGCCCTGGCCGCCCTGCTGGCCTACCCGACCCAGCCGATGATCGACGCGCTCGACGAGATCGGGCAGGCGATCGATCGCGAGAACCTGCTGCCGGCGCGCGAGCGCGCCGCGCTCGGCCGCCTGGTCGACGACCTGCGCGGCGGTGATCTCTACGACCTGCAGGAGCGCTACGGCCTGCTGTTCGACCGGACCCGCAGCCTGTCGCTGCACCTGTTCGAGCACGTGCACGGCGAGAGCCGCGACCGCGGCCAGGCCATGGTCGACCTGCTGAAGCTCTACCAGGACAGCGGCTGGATGCCGGTGGCCAACGAGCTGCCGGACTTCCTGCCGCTGTTCCTCGAGTACGCCTCGACACGCCAACCGGCCGAGGCGATCGCGCTGGTCGGCCAGCCGGCCAACGTGCTGGCGGCGCTGGCCGAGCGGCTGGCCAAGCGCCAGTCGGCCTACGGCGCGATCATGACGGCGCTGCTGGCGCTCTCGAAGGCGAAGCCCGACGCCGCCGCGCTGGCGGCGCTGCGCGCCGAGCCCGATCCCGAGCCTGACGACCTCGCGGCGCTCGACGCCGCGTGGACCGACGAGGAAGTCACCTTCGGCCCCGGCTCGAACATCGCGTCGGGCATCGGCACCGGCGCGGCCAGCTGCCCGGTCGACCGCATGGCCCGCCGCCTCGAGGCCGCCGTTCCCTCCGACAAGGGAGTGTCCCCGTGAAGGACTACGCCTTTCACCTGCTGTTCACCGGCTATCCCTACATCTGCCTGACCGTCTTCCTGCTGGGCAGCCTCGTGCGCTTCGACCGCGAGCAGTACACGTGGCGCGCCGGGTCGAGCCAGCTGTTGCGCAAGCGCCAGCTGCGCTGGGGGTCCAACCTGTTCCACGTCGGCATCCTGTTCCTGATGGGCGGGCACTTCGTCGGGCTGCTGACGCCGACCTCGGTCTACACGCTGCTCGTCACGGTCGAGCAGAAGCAGGTGCTGGCCGTGGCGGCAGGCGGCATCGCCGGCACGCTGTGCTTCGTCGGCCTCTCGATGCTGCTGCACCGCCGGCTGGTCGATCCGCGCATCCGCAGCACCAGTTCCCGCATGGACATCGCCCTGCTCGTGTTGCTCTGGGTCCAGCTGTCGCTCGGTCTGCTCACCATCCCCTTCTCGCTCGGTCACCTCGACGGGTCGGTGATGCTGATCCTGTCGCACTGGGCCCAGGGCATCGTCACGCTGCACCCGGTCGACGCCCGTACCCTGCAGGGGCTGGCCTGGCCGTACCTCGTGCACCTCGTGCTGGGCATGACGCTGTTCCTGGTGTTCCCGTTCAGCCGCCTCGTGCACATCTGGTCGGCGCCGGTCTGGTACCTCGGCCGCCGCGGCTACCAGGTCGTGCGCTCGCGTCGTGCGCCCGCCTCCGCGCGGGTGGTGGGAGACCGGTCATGAGCGCGCCGCGGACGCGCTGGCCGATCCGCAAGTTCGTGCCGGTGACCGTCAACGGCGTGACGATCGCGTCGGCCGACATCGCGCGCGAGACGCAACACCACGAGGCGTCCGATCCCGACGTCGCGTGGGATCTCGCCGCCCGGGCGCTCGCCCTGCGCGAGCTGCTCGGCCAGGAGGCCGACCGGCTGGGCATCGTGGCCGAACCGATCGAGGATGCCGAAGGGCGTCGCGAGACGCCCCAGGAGGCGCGGCTGCGCGCGCTGGTCGACCGCGAGGTCGTCGTGCCGCGCGCCGACGAGGCGGCGTGCCGTCGCTACTACGAGGCCAACCGCGCGCGCTTCCGCTCGCCGGCGCTGTACGAGGTGGCGCACATCCTGTTGCCGAAGGGCGAGGGGGCCGGCGAACGCGCGGCGGCGATCGTCGCCGAACTGCAGGCGCACCCCGAGCGCTTCGCCGCCCTGGCCGAGGCCCACTCAGCCTGCCCGTCGTCCAAGCAGGGCGGGTCGCTGGGCCAGATCGGCCCGGGCCAGACCGTGGCGGAGTTCGAGGCGGCGCTGCCCGGCCTGCCGGTCGGCACCGTGGCGGCGCAGCCGGTGGAGAGCCGCTACGGCCTGCACGTGGTGCGCGTCGCTCGCTGCATCGACGGTCGCGACCTGCCGTTTGACCTGGTGCGCGAGCGCATCGCCGACTACCTCGAGGAAGCCGTGCAGCGGCGTGCGCTGCACCAGTACGTGGCGATCCTCGCCGGGCGGGCGACGCTGGGCGGTGTCGATTTCGGCGCCGCCAGCGGCCCGCTGGTCCAGTAGGAGGCCGCGATGTTCCTCGGACAGGTGCTGGACCGGCTCGGCGACGAGACCTTCGCCACCGAGACCCTGCTCGGCCTCGACGACCTGCCGCTAATGGTCGAGATCGAGACGGTCGGCCAGGCGTTCGGCGAGAGCGCGTCTGACTACGCGGTCCACGCGGTCGGCCGCTTCACCGCGCTGGCCGGAGACGAAGACTGGCTGGGATTGATGACGGCACTGGAGCGCGCCGACGATTCGGCTGCCACCTGCCTGCGCCACATGCTGCACTGGTCGCTGCGCCACGATCGCGGTGGCCCGTCCGGTTGCTGTTCACACGACTGACCCCGAGCCACGGAGGCCGACATGACTGCCCTGATCGCCGCGCTGGTCTATGCCAACGGAGTCTACCCGGAGCGGGTGATCGCCCGCGCCGTCGAGCGCCTGCGCGATCGCGGCGTGACGATGGCCGGTGCCCTGCAGTGCACGATCCTCGACGCGGTCGACCGCCATCCCTGCGACCTGCTGATCGAGGACCTGACGACCGGCGACGTCACGCCGATCGCCGAGCATCGCGGCCGCCAGGCGCGCGGCTGCAAGCTCGATGTCGCTCTCCTGACCGAGCTGGCGGAGAGCGTGGTGACCGGCGTGCGTAGCGGCGCCCCGCGCCTGCTGGTGATCAACAAGTTCGGCAAGACCGAGGCCGAGGGCGGCGGGCTGCGCGACGCCATCGCCGAGGCGGTCGAGCGCGACATCCCGGTGCTGGTCGGCGTGCCGATGCGCAACCTCGACCAGTTTCGCGCCTTCGCCGGGCCGCTCGCCGTCGAGTTGCCGGTCGGTGAGGCGGCGCTGGCCGGCTGGCTGGCCGGGCACGGCCTGCTGGAGCCACACCCCCAGCCGGGCGCGGGCGACCGCGCCGTGCCTGCGTAAGGCCGGCGCCATGACCGGGCACCGCCGCTTGGCGCTGGTGCTTCTGGTCGGTGCCTGCGCGTCGGCGCCCCCGGCCTCGCCGGAACGGCTCGCCGAGTGCACGCGCCTGTTCAACACCTGGGCACGCTACGACCAGCACTGGACCTTCCACCACGACGGCCACAAGGCGAGGGCCGAGCTCGCGCTGCATCGCTGCCAGCAGGGCCGCTACGACGAGGGCATCCCCGAGCTCAAGGCGATCCTGCGCCGCGGCGGCTTCACGATCCCCGACTGAGGCGTCAGGGCGATTGCAGGCGCCGGATCGCCCGGGCGTTGCCGGCGGCGGCGCTGCGCTCGTACCAGGTGCGCTTGTCGGCGTCGGACATCGGGAACGGACCGGGCCGGCGTTCCTCGATCCGGGCGACGTCGTACATGCCGTCGGGGTCGCGGGCGATCGCGGCCATCAGGAACAGGCCGCGCGCGCGGCTGTCGCCCGGGCGCACCTTGTCGTCGAACTCGGTGGCCTCCGGATCGTCCGCCGCGAGCCAGAGTCCGAGCGCGTTCTGCGCCGGCGGGTAGTTCTGGGCGGCGGCGCGCTCGAGCAGCCGGATCGACTCGTCGCGGTCGGCCGGCACGCCCTTGCCGGCGAACAGCATCAGCGCGAGGCGCGTGCAGGCCTGCAGCGCCGCCTTGCGGTCGCGCGTGCCGCCGCCTTCGGCATTGCAGAGCGCGCGGTACGCCTGGGCCGCCTCGACGGGGTCTGCCGCGGTGGTCGCCGTCCCGGTCTCGAGGCGGCGCGCGAGCTCGGCCTGGGCGGCGGGCGCGTTGCCGCGCGCCAGCAGGCGCAACATCGCCAGCCCGCGCTCGCTGTCCCGCGCAACGGTGTCGCCGTCGAGCAGCGCGACGGCGTAGGCGAAGCGCGCGTCGTCGATCCCGGCCTCGGCCGCCCTGGCGTACCAGCGCACCGCCTCGGCGCGGTCCGTCGGCAGGCCGCCGCCCCGGTCGAGCGCGCGGGCCAACTCGAGCGCGGCGTAGGGGTTGCCGGCCGCCGCCTCGCGGTAGAGAGCCAGCGCCGAGTCGGGTTGGCGCGGCACGACGAGGCCGGCCACGCGATGGCGGGCGATCACCCGCTTGGCGGCCAGCACGATGTCGGGCGCGGCGCGCTGCTGCAGGCCGGCCAGCCATGCCCAGGCGCCGGCGACCAGCAGCCCGGCCAGCAGCGCGGCCGGCAGGGTCGCCACTCTGATGCCCGGCCCGTGCTCCGTCGCGTCGTCGGTCCCGGGCGTCGGCGCCATCACCAGCACGCCGGGCCGGCTGAACAGCGGCGCGAGCAGCAGGCCCGCGACGACGCCGCCGACATGGGCCATCCAGGCGACGGGGCTGGCCATGTCGAGGGCCGGCACCGCCTGCAGCGCGGTCCAGGCGGCGAGGAACACCCAGGCGGGCAGGGTGTCCGAACCGGTCAGCGAGGCGCGCACCCGGATGCGGGTCCACGGCAGCAGGACCGCGTGCGCCGCCAGCACGCCGGCGACCGCGCCGCTCGCGCCGACCACCGGCACCGCGCTCGACGGGTTGGCCAGTGCGTGGCCCAGCCCGCCGGCGACGCCGCAGCCGAGGAAGAACAGGGCATAGCGCCACGAGCCCATCAGCAGTTCGACCGGCTGGCTGAAGCAATGGAAGAACAGCATGTTGCCGACGACGTGCCACAGGCTCGCATGGACGAAGAGCGACGAGACCAGCGTCAGCAGGATGTGCGGGCTGTCGGCGTTCCACGGCCACAGGTCGAACGTCACCAGGGCCGGCGTGACGCCGAAGCGCAGCAGCGTCGCGGTGGCGAACGGCGGGTCCTGCAGCGCCTGCAGCAGGGCGATGCCGCCGCACAGCGCGATGATGGTCCAGGTGACCGGGGTCGGTCCGCGGACGGGATAGTTGGAACCGAGCGGAAACATCGCCGGCCGCAACCATAGGGGACGGAATGTCGGTCTCACAAGCCGCCGCCGTTTCGCTGTTGGCCATTGCATAGGCTCTGTCGAAGCGGCATCAAGGACGGAAGAAAAGCCCGGGAGGAAGACAGATGCGTCGTAGAACGATCCTGAAAGGTGGCGTTGCCGTCGCGGCCTCCGCCGTCGCCGCACCCGCGCTGGCCCAGTCGTCCAAGTGGCCGTCGCGCGAGATCACCCTGATCAATCCCAACGCGGCCGGCGCCTCGACCGACCTGACGGCGCGCATCCTGGCGCAGGCGCTGGAGAAGCGGCTGGGCGCGACCGTGATCGTGAAGAACGTGGTGGGCGGCGCCGGGGCGCTCGGGCCGACCACGCTGGCCCAGTCCGCGCCGGACGGTCACACCTTCGGCCTGGTGGCGATCTCGAGCCACGTCGCCGTGCCCAACATGATGAACGTGACCTACGACCCGTGGAAGGCGTTCGACGTGCTGGGCCAGGTCGCGGCGCTGCGCTACGGCATCGGGGCGCGCGCCGACGGGCCGATCAAGTCGATCGAGGACCTGGTGGCGCAGGGCAAGCAGAAGCAGCTGACCTACAGTTCCAACAACGTCACCAACGTCGTGGCGATGTTCCAGCTGGCCAAGCTCTCCGGCGCCAAGCTGCGCTGGGTGGTGTTTCCGGGCGGCGTCGAGTCGGTGACGGCGGCGATCGGCGGGCACGTCGATGCGGTGATCCAGACCGTGGCCGAGATGCGGCCGCAGATCGAGGCCGGCAAGCTGCGCTTCCTCGCCTCGGCGGCCGAGGCGCGCTGGCCGTACTATCCCGACGTCAAGACGCTGCGCGAGATGGGCTACGACGCGGTCAGCAACGGCCCGTTCGGCTATGCCTACCCGACCGGCGTCGAGCCGGCGATCCGCGACCGCATGGAGAAGGCGCTGGCCGACTGCATGGCCGAGGAGAGCGTGCGCAAGCAGATCGACAATCTCGGCATCGAGCCGATCTGGCGCGACGGCAAGGCCTACGCCGCGCTGCTCAAGAAGATCGAGGGCGAACTGGTGCCGATCCTGAAGGACACCGGCATGGCCAAGAAGCCGGCATGAGCCGGCTGGGCGGCACGCGGCTGGCCACGCTGGGATTGCTGGCGGCCGCCCTCGTCGGCCTGTGGCAGGCCTCGCGGCTCGACAGCTGGGGCTTCGACGGGCCGGGCGCCGGCTTCTTCCCGCAGCTGGTGGCCGGCCTCTGCGTGGCGCTGTCGCTGCTGGTCCTGGTGTCGCCGGGCAAGGCTGGCGAGACCGAGGAGGGCGATGCCGCCGCGGTCGCCGAGTCGGCGGAGACCCGCCGCACCTTCGCGCTCTACGTCGCGGCCCTGGTCCTGCTGGCCGTCGGCTCGGCCTTCGCCGGCTTCGTCGCCACGGCGGTCGCGGTGTCGGTGGTGATCGTGCGCTTCGCCGAGCGCCAGTCGTGGGCGAAGGCGCTGGGCTACGGCATCGCCTGCGCCGCGGTCGGGCTGGTCTGCTTCGGCTGGCTGTTGCGCGTCGACCTGCCCGAGGGGCCGGTCGAGCGCGCCTTCTACACCCTCGTGCGCTGAGGCGGCCCGATGGAAGCGCTGCTGCAAGGCTTCGCCGTCACGCTGTCGGCCGACAACCTCTTCTACTGCTTCGTCGGCGTGCTGCTCGGCACGGTGGTCGGCATCCTGCCCGGGCTGGGGCCGCTCACCACCATCGCCATCCTGCTGCCGATCACCTTCAAGATGGAGGTGACCTCGGCGATCATCATGCTGTCGGGCATCTACTACGGCGTGGCCTACGGCGGCACCGTGACCTCGGTGCTGATGCGCATCCCGGGCGAGGCCTCGTCGGTGGTGACCTGTCTCGACGGCTACGAGATGGCGCGCAAGGGCCGCGCCGGCGCGGCGCTCGGCATCGCCGGCCTCGGCTCGTTCTTCGCCGGCACGGTGGGCGTGATCGGCATCTCCTTCCTGTCGCCGCCGCTGGCCGAGCTGGTGCTGGCCTTCGGCCCGGCCGAGTACGCCATGCTGATGCTGGCCGGCCTGACGATGGTGACCTACATGTCGTCGGGCTCGCTGGCGCGCGCCCTCCTGATGGCGGCGTTCGGCCTGCTGCTCGGCACGATCGGCAGCGACCCGATCAACATGACGCCGCGGCTGACCTTCGGGATCGTCGCGCTGGGCGACGGCGTCAACCTCGTGCCGCTGGCGATCGGCCTGTTCGGGCTGTCCGAGGTGCTGTTCATGGCGCGCCAGACGGCGGAGGAGATGAAGGTCCTGCCGGCGCCGACCGGCGTGCTGGGCTTCCTGCCGTCGCGCGAGGAAGCGCGGCGCTCGGTCGGACCGGTGGTGCGCGGCACCGTGATGGGCTTCCTGGTCGGGCTGCTGCCGGGCGGCGGCGCGGTGCTGGCCTCGTTCCTGTCCTACGGCATGGAGCGCAAGCTCTCCAAGAACCCCGAGGAATTCGGCAAGGGTGCCGTCGAGGGCGTCGCGGGGCCGGAATCGGCCAACAACGCCGGCACCGCCGGCGCCTTCGTGCCGCTGCTCTGCATGGGCATCCCGGCCAACGCCATCACCGCGCTGCTGCTCGGCGCCTTCATCATCCACGGCGTCACGCCGGGCCCGACCATCCTCGAGCGCCAGCCGCAGGTCTTCTGGGGCGTGGTCGCCAGCATGTACATCGGCAACGTGATGCTGCTGATCCTCAACCTGCCGCTGATCGGCCTGTTCGTGCGCATCCTGCAGGTGCCGCGGGCGTACCTGACGCCGATGATCCTCGTGGTCTGCCTGATCGGCGTCTATTCCTCGAGCAACAACCCGGTCGACGTGGCGATCGCCGTGGCGTTCGGCTTCATCGGCTACGGCCTGCGCCGGCACGGCTTCGACCTCGGCATCGTCATCCTGGCCTACGTGCTGGGCCCGATCTTCGAACGCTCGGTGCGGCAGGCGCTGGCGATCTCGGACGGCGATCCGACGATCTTCTTCCACAGCAAGCTGTCGACCGGCTTCGCCATCGTCGCGGTGATCCTGCTGGTCGCCGGCCTGTGGCCGAAGCGCCGCGGCGCGGCGGCGTCCTAGGCGTCGAGCGCGATCGCCAGCGCTGCCTCGAAGGCCTCGGGGTCGCCGAGCGCGTTGCCCAGCGCCAGCGCGAGGCGGGCGAGGAACAGCGCCTCGTCGTCCGGCCCGGCGCGGTCGATCGCGACCGCCAACGCCTCGTACATGCGCTCCAGTTGCTCCGGCGTGGCGCTCATGTCGCGGCTCCCAGGCAGGTGGCCAGCGCGGCCCGGATCTCGGCGGCGTCGGCCTTGCGCCAGCGCGCGGCGACGTGGAGATCCGGCCGCAGCAGGTAGAACGATCCCGGCTCGGCGCCGTAGACCGCCAGCGCCGGTCCGCTCGCCACGATGCCGGTGAAGCCGGGATCGAGGCTGCCGAGCGCGGCGAACAGGTCGGCGGCGCGCGTGTCGCCGGCCTCGCCAGCGAACAGCAGGCCGGTGAAGCCGTCGCCCGCCCGGTCGAGCAGGAAGTCGCCGTCGGCGAGGCGCACGTTGGGCGCCGCGCTGCCGATCGTCGGGCCGCCGGCGAACGCGGCGTCGCGCTCGGGGTGCAGGGTCAGCGGTCCCGGCGGGTAGACGAAGGCCTGCATCTGGCGCGGGTTGGCGAGCGGCCGCGTGAAGTCGTGCTTCACCGCCAGCGACAGCGCGGCGGCACGCGCCAGCTTCCAGCCGCGCGTCGGCGGCGTCATGAAGCGGGCGCTCTTGGAGGCGTTGGCGAAAACGTCGAGCGTGGCGCCGCGGCGCTCCGGCGAATAGCTGTCGAGCAGGCCGGGCACGGCGCGGCCCTGCAGCACGTAGGCCAGCTTCCAGCCGATGTTGTGGGCGTCGGCCAGCCCGTTGTTCAGCCCGCGCACGCCGAAGATCGGCACGATGTGGGCGCTGTCGCCGATGAAGAACACCGGCCCATGGCGGTAGTCGTCGAGGCACAGCGTGTTGGCGGTGTAGACGCTCCACCACTCGAGTTCCCATGGACCGTCGTGGCCGATGTCGGCGAGGATCGCCTGCACGCGCCGGCGGATGTTGTCCTCGCGCAGCGCCTCGGCCTCGCTCTCGCCCTCGCGCAGCTGGTAGTCGACGCGCCAGATGTCGTCGGGCTGCTTGTGGATCAGCACCGTGCCGCCGGGATTGCCGGCCGGTTCGAAGAAGGCCCGCCGCTCGGTCGGGAAGTCGTGCCGCATGCGCACGTCGGCGATGACGTAGCGGCCCTCGAAGTTCTCGCCGGCCAGCCGCAGGCCCAACATGCCGCGGACCGGGCTGCGCGCCCCGTCGGCGGCCAGCAGGTAGCGGCCGCGCAACGCGTAGTCGCCGGTCGGCGTGGCGATGTCGAGCGTGATGCCGTCGTCGTCCCGCCGCAGGGCCGTGACCTCGCTCTGCCAGCGGGCGTCGACCAGGGGGCACCGCGCGATGGCGTCCCACAGGTACTGCTCGATGTACTGCTGTTGCAGGTTGTACATCGGCAGGTACTTTTCGTGGTCGCCGTGCGGCATCTCCAGCCGGAAGATCCGCTCGCCGCGGTAGAAGCTCTGGCCGTGGCGCCAGCCCAGCGCCTTGGCGACGAACGGCTCGACCGCGCCGATGCGCTGCAGGATCTGCAGGCTCGGTCGCGCGAGGCAGATGGCGCGGCTGCCGTCGTTGAAGGTTTCCTTGCGGTCCAGCAGGACGCTGCGGACGCCGTAGCGGGCCAGCGTGATGGACGACGAGAAGTCGTCATAGAACGGCTTCATCACGCTCGGCGTGTACGGCGGCTGCGCGAACGAGGTGCCCTTCGAAGACGCGCGCTCGTCGAGGAACTCGGTGAGGCGCAGCTTGCCTTCACACGATTCGGGCGTACCCGCATCCGCGCGCTCGTCGCACACCGGCGGCAGCTCGTTGAAGTCGCCGCCCATCATCCACGGCATCGTCTCGGCCTTCGCGCGTCTGGCGAAGAAGCACCGCATGACGCCGATGCTGGGCCGGACGCTGCTGCAGCCGGCTACGCCGCTGGCGCTGGGCCAGAAGATCGCCGGCTGGGCCTCCGACATCGACCGGGCGAAGCGCCGGCTCGCGGAGAGTTTCGCCGAAACGCAGATCCTGCAGTTCGGCGGCGCATCGGGAAGCCTGGCGGCGCTGGGCCCGCAGGCCGAGCCGGTCATGAAGGGGCTGGCGAAGCGCCTGAAGCTCGCGCTGCCGCCGGGCCCGTGGTTCACGCAGCGTGTCCGTGTGGCGGCCTTGGCGCAGGACGGCGCGCTGATGGTCGGCGCGCTCGCCAAGGCCTCGCGCGACGTCGCGCTGATGATGCAGGCCGAGTTGGGCGAGGCGGCCGAACCCTCGGGGCCCGGTCGCGGCGGTTCCTCGACCATGCCGCACAAGCGCAACCCCGTGGGCGCCGCGCTGATCCTGTCGGCGGCGACGCGGGCGCCGATGCTGGCCGCGACGATCGTGGCGGCGATGCCGCAGGAGCATGAACGCGCGCTGGGCGGCTGGCAGGCCGAATGGCCTACTTTGGCGGCGCTGGTCGAATGCTCGGGATCGGCGGTCGAGGCGATGGCGGAAGTGGCGTCCGGGCTGGTCTTCGAGCCTGACGCGCTGCAGGCCAACATGGACGCCGCGGAAGCCGCTGTCCTCGCCGAACGTGCGACCTTCCTGCTGGCCGCCAAGATGGGCAAGCACGAGGCGCATGCCCTGGTCGAGAAGGCGCTGGCCAAGAGAGGCTCGTTCGTCGAGGCGCTCGGCCGGCTCGAGCAGGAGTTGGCCGACGAAGTGGCGCTGCTGGGCTATTCGCCCAAGTTCGTCGATCGACTGCTCGCCGACCTCAAACGTAAGTGACCTTCAGGATCTCGATCTCTTCCTCGCCGGCGGGTGTCATCATGCGCACGGCATCGCCCTCATGCGCACGCATCACGGCGCGGGCGATGGGCGAGATCCAACTCACATGGCCGCGACCGGGATCGACCTCGTCGACTCCGACGATCTTCACCGTACGCTCCTCGTCCCTCGAATTGACGTAGGTTACGGTGGCCCCGAAGAAAACCTGATCCGTCTTGGGTCGTTTGGCCGGATCGACGACCTCGGAACGCTCTAGCCGCTTGCTGAGGAAGCGGATGCGGCGATCGATCTCCCGCAGGCGCTTCTTGCCGTAGAGATAGTCGCCATTCTCCGATCGGTCTCCGTTCGCGGCCGCCCACGACACGACCTGCACGACCTCCGGCCGCTCCTTGCGCATCAGCGTCATCAACTCGTCGCGCATGCGCTCGAAGCCCTGCGGGGTCATGTAGTTCTTGGCGCCGGGAGGCAATCCGCCGACATCGTCGGGCAGGTCGTCCTCGTCGCCGTCG
>Ga0102832_1001328_pt1 | contig 20108 bp, 19 predicted proteins | sample EBPBio282013_DNA_FD_88942 | JGI IMG/M metagenome (GOLD analysis project Ga0102832, IMG submission 88942) | Wastewater treatment Type I Accumulibacter community from EBPR Bioreactor in Madison, WI, USA - Reactor 2_5/28/2013_ DNA (Illumina Assembly) | ecosystem: Engineered > Bioreactor > EBPR >...
CGCCAACCTCGGCCGCCGTCCGACGTTCGGCAAGCTGCAGGAGAACTTCGAGGTCCACCTGTTCGACTTCGCGGGCGCCCTCTACGGCAAGACGCTGCGCGTCTCGCTCGAGGACTTCATCCGCCCCGAGATGAAGTTCGCCGGCCTCGACGCGCTCAAGGCCCAGATCGCCGCCGACGGCGACGCCGCCCGCAAGGTGCTGGCGAAGTAGGGCAGCGCGGGCCTCCGGCCCGCTCATGTCTTTCGGTCGATGAAAGGTCCCTCGCCGCGCTCGGGATGACAGGCAAACCTTGTCATCCCGAGCGCAGCGAGGGACCCTTCTTCATCTTCATCCGGCACCGCGGGGCTCCGGCCCGCTCGCTTCTGTCTTGCTCTAGCGAGAGGCGAACTTGCGGGCAAGCGAGCGTTTCAGGGTCAAGTCGATGCGGTGCTGCCACCCGGGTCCCGTCGAGCGGTAGGCCGCGAGCACATCGCGCGACAGTCGGATCGAGATCAGTTCCTTGGTCGGCGCCTTCTGGGGACCTCGTCGTGTCACGGCCTTCAACTTCGCCTTCAAGGAAGCGGGCAGGGAATCGACGGTCGTGGCTTGCCTGAAGTCTTCGTCGGTCAGTTCGCGGACTTCACCGTTCTTGTCGGTGAGCGGCTTGCGCCTGGGCATGGCGTCGTTCCTCTCTGGTATTGGCTTTCCGGAGGCTGATGACACGGATGCCGTCAGATACTTCCGTGAAGCACAGAACGTGTAGTCGATCGTCCAGGTAGCCGGTGGCGACGAACCGGGCCTCTCCATAGTCTCGCCGGGTGTCCTGGAACACGAAGGCGGTCGAGAAGTCGAATGCCTCCACCCGGTCGAAGGGGAGCCCGCGTTCAATGATGTTGCGAGCATTCTTGGCTGGATCGTAGGTGATCCGATAGGTCATTTTGTATATACAATCACACTGGCGGCCGCAACAGCGTCGCCAGGGTCGATTCGATGCGGGCCCTCGGGGCGTGCTGGTAGCGCTTCGCGATGAAGGCCGTGAGTTCCTCGTCGCCTGCCATGGGCGAGAGAATCGATGTGAACGCACTTCTGGGTCGAATGACTTCGACCGATGCCTTTCATGAACGGAATTGCGCACCTTTGACAAATTGAGCGCGCGGGACGCGCGCGGTCCTGGCCTGACCGTCTTCCGGGACCGGGGGCCTCCGGCCCGCTCATCGGCCGCGTGGTGTGACGCGGTAGAACAGCACCCGGCCCTGCGGCAGGAGTTGCGACAACAGGTCGAAGTCCGAGAGGTTGCGCGTCAGCACCGTCAGGCCGAGCTTCAGGGCCTGCAGGTACAGGACGCAGTCCAGCAGGGCGGCGGTGCGACGGTCGTTCGCGTAGTTCTGTTGGCGACACAACAGTCCGGCCAGCAAGGCCGCGCGTCCCAGGGTCTCGCCATCCGGGGTGTGAAGGCGGTGTTGCGGCATGGCACGGATGGTGTCGCCGATCGCGTCGATGGCGTTCGCCGTGTGCCGGTTCGCAGGGTCGAGCGCACCGACGGCGTGCATGAGTTCCTGGACGGCCACGGTCGAATGGTTGAGGGCGCGGGCTCCCATGAGAGCCCTGGCGCGCTCCGGAACCTTTCCCTGCATCCGGTCGATGTACAGGCAGGTATCCAGCAGCAGCGGCGCGCCGCCGAGCTCGCATCGGTCGACGAATGTCAGTGCTTCGTCGCCGCGGCGCGAGAGCGGGCGGCCGTCGTTGAAGCGCGCCCACCGCAGCGCGGCGTCGAAATCGAAGCCGGCCAAGGATCAGAAGCCCAGCTTCAGGTCGGGGTCGACTTTCGCCTGCACGGCGTCGAAGGTCTCCAGGAACCTGTCCTCGATGGCGAGGCTGGCGAGCGCGAAGGCGATGAGTTCCGAATCGCTGCTGATGCCGGTGTTCCGCTTGGCCTGCCTGACGAGCCGCGGGCTCACCCGCCCGGAGATTCGGCCGGTCTTCCCCTTGAGCAGACCGGAGTCCTCCGCAGCCTTCATCACCGGCTCGATTCGCGCATCCTTCGGGTGGAACTGGCGGCTGCTCTCGGCCATGCCGCGACGGGATCTGCGCGCCTTCGTCATGACGATCCTCTTGGGCAACGAATTCGACGTTTTGTTGAACATGGCTGGTGACGGCCGTGGCAGCAAGCGTTCCATCCTGCGTCGGTGAAAGGTCCCTCGCTGCGCTCGGGATGACAGCCTCTTCGTGTCATCCCGAGCGCAGCGAGGGACCCTTCTCGAGTTTGCCGCCCTTGAGACCGCTCAGTTCCTCGAATTTCGAAAGGTCGATTGCTTGCCGTATGGGTTCCTGTTCAAGGAAAGTTCACTGGACCGGCGCCTTCGGGGCCAATGAAACGAATGCATCGGCTCGTTCGAACAATCCTGCGCATTTGCTGCGATTTCTGCCGCTGGACCCGACCTCCGCGGCACCCAGAAAGTGCCCCATCGTTTGCGCCCCTTACGGTACGCAAAAACTCCCCGCCGCCCACCGCGTCCCTTGCCCCGATCCACAACTTCAGTTATCATCCGGGCGTCGCCTTGACCCCCCGGACCCCCGTCCCTAGATTGCGCGCCCTATGTTTACCGGGGCCCTCCTGGAGCGAATTATCCGCCCGGTCCGCTGACCGCGGCCGGGTCCGTCTGCCTGCCCGCGACTGTCCGCCGGACGGTCGCCGATCGCTCCTCCTTGCACCGAGTTTCTCGTGACAACCGACTATAAATCCAGCGTCTTCCTGCCCAAGACCGACTTCCCCATGCGCGGCGGCCTGCCCAAGAAGGAGCCCGAGCTCCTGGCGCGCTGGGCCGACATGAAGCTGTTCCACCGGCTGCGCGCCGAGAGCAAGGGACGGCCGAAGTTCGTGCTGCACGACGGCCCGCCCTACGCCAACGGCAACCTCCACATCGGGCACGCGCTCAACAAGATCCTCAAGGACCTCATCACCCGCTCGCAGCAGATGATGGGCAAGGACAGCCACTACGTGCCGGGCTGGGACTGCCACGGCCTGCCGATCGAGTGGAAGATCGAGGAGAAGTACCGCGCCGCCAAGCAGGACAAGGACCAGGTGCCGATCGGCGAGTTCCGCCGCGAGTGCCGCGCCTTCGCCGACCACTGGATCACGGTCCAGCGCGAGGAGTTCAAGCGGCTGGGCGTCGAGGGCGACTGGGAGCACTACTACTCGACGATGGCCTACGCCTCCGAGGCGGTGATCGTCGGCGAGCTGGGCAAGTTCCTGATGAACGGCGGGCTCTACAAGGGCTCGAAGGCGGTGCTGTGGAGCGTCGTCGAGAAGACCGCGCTGGCCGAGGCCGAGATCGAGTACCACGATCACACCTCGGACACGGTTCACGTCCGCTTCCCCGTGCTGAAGTCGAAGGGCGGCAAGCTCGACGGCGCCGCCGTGGTGATCTGGACGACGACCCCCTGGACGATGCCGGGCAACCGCGCCGTCGCCTACGGGCCGGAGATCGCCTACGCGCTGGTCGAGGTCACCGAGGCGGGCGAGGGCTCGCGCGCCGTGGTCGGCGAGAAGATCGTGGTGTCGCGCGACCTGCTGCCCGCGATCTCGGCCGAGGCCAAGTTCACCGGCCGCGTGCTGGCCGAGGTCGCGGCGAGCGATCTCGAGGGCGCGTTGCTGGCGCACCCGCTGCGCGGCCAGGGCTACGAGTTCGACGTGCCGGTGCTGCCCGGCGACTTCGTGACCGCCGACGCCGGCACCGGTTTCGTGCACATCGCGCCGGGCCACGGCGCCGACGACTACGAGCTGGGCATCGCCAACGGCATCGAGGTGCCGGACACGGTGGCCGAGGACGGCACCTACTACCCGCACGTGCCGCTGTTCGCCGGGCTGCAGGTCTACACTTCGGAAGGCAAGAAGGGCCGCGCCAACAAGGCGGTGATGCAGGCGCTCGAGGCGGCCGGCAAGCTGATGGGCAACGGCCAGGTCCGCCACTCCTACCCGCACTCGTGGCGGTCCAAGGCGCCGGTCATCTTCCGCAACGCGCCGCAATGGTTCATCGCCATGGACAAGCCGATCGCCGAGATCGGCGGCACGCTGCGCGACAAGGCGCTGGCCGCCATCGACGCGACGCGCTTCGTGCCGCGCGCCGGCTACAACCGCCTGCGCAGCATGATCGAGCAGCGGCCCGACTGGTGCGTGTCGCGCCAGCGCGCCTGGGGCGTGCCGATCGCGGTGTTCGTCGACAAGAAGACCGGCGAGCCGCTGCGCGACCCCGAGGTCATGGGCCGCATCGTCGAGGCGTTCCGCGCCGAGGGCGCCGACGTCTGGTTCGAGAGCCCGCCCGAACGCTTCCTCGGCAACAAGTACAAGGCCGAGGACTTCGAGCAGGTGAAGGACATCCTCGACGTCTGGTTCGACTCGGGCTCGACGCATGCCTTCACGCTCGAGGGCAATCCCGAGCTCAAGTGGCCGGCCGACCTCTACCTCGAGGGCTCGGACCAGCATCGCGGCTGGTTCCACTCCTCGCTGCTCGAGAGCTGCGGCACCAGAGGCCGCGCGCCCTACGACGGCGTGCTGACGCACGGCTTCACGCTCGACGAGCAGGGCCGCAAGATGTCGAAGTCGCTGGGCAACATCACCGCCCCCCAGGCGGTGTGCGACCAGTACGGCGCCGACATCCTGCGCCTCTGGGTGGTCGGCACCGACTACACCGAGGACCAGCGCATCGGTCCGGAGATCCTGAAGCACCAGGCCGAGGCCTACCGCCGGCTGCGCAACACGCTGCGCTACCTGCTGGGCAGCCTCGACGGCTACACCGCCGCCGAGGCGGTGAAGCCGGCCGACATGCCGGAGCTGGAGCGCTGGGTGCTGCACCGCATGGCCGAGCTCGACGCGATCTTCCGGCTGGCGGTCGACGACTTCGACTTCCACCGCATCGCGACCGAGCTGCACAACTTCTGCGCGGTCGACCTGTCGGCGTTCTACTTCGACATCCGCAAGGACGCGATCTACTGCGACGCGGCCGGCACGCTGCGCCGCCGCGCCGCGCGCACGGTGATGGCCGAGCTGTTCTCGTTCCTGACCGCGTGGCTGGCGCCGATCACCTGCTTCACCGCGGAAGAGGCGTGGCTCGCCCGGCCGGCGGGCGTGCCCGACCACGGCGTCGAGAGCGTGCACCTGCGGCTCTACCCGGCGATCCCGGCGGGCTGGCTCGACGCCGCGCTGGGCGACAAGTGGAAGACGGTGCGCGCGCTGCGCCGCGTCGTCACCGGCGCGCTGGAACTGGAGCGCGCCGAGAAGCGCATCGGCTCCAGCCTGCAGGCCGCGCCGCATGTTCATGCCAGCGCCGAGTACCTGGCGGCGATGAAGGGTCTCGACCTCGCCGAGATCTGCATCACCTCGGGCGGCACCCTGGTCGAGGGCGCGCCGGCAGCCGGCGACTTCACGCTGGCCGACGTGCCCGGCGTCGGCGTCGCGCCGCATGCCGCCGACGGCACCAAGTGCGCCCGCTGCTGGCAGGTCCTGCCCGAGGTCGGCAAGTCGGCCAAGCACCCGCTGCTCTGCGCCCGCTGCGAAGAGGCGGTTGACGCCTGATGCGCCCCATCGACAAGCAGGCGATGATCCTCGTGCTGGTGACCGTCGTGGTCGACCAGGTGTCGAAGCAGCTGCTGATGACGTGGCTCGCCTCGACCGGTGCCGTGGTGACGGTGATCGACGGGTTCTTCCGCTTGGTGATGGTGTGGAACCGCGGCGTCAGCTTCGGGCTGATGGGCGGCGACCAGGCGTTGCCGCCGTGGGTGCTGTCGGGCGTGGCGATCGCCGTCTGCATCGGCCTTTTCCTGTGGCTGCGACGAACCGACCGGGCGCTCACCGGCTGGGGCATCGGCCTTGTCATGGGGGGCGCCATCGGCAATGTTATCGACCGCGCCCGGTGGGGGGCGGTGTTCGATTTCGCCGATTTCCACGTGGGCCAATGGCATTGGCCGGCGTTCAATATCGCCGATGCGGCGATCGTTGTCGGCGTCGGCCTGATGCTTCTCGATTCCCTCCTCGCCGAGACCCGGCGGACGCCCTGAAGCGGCCATGTTCAGCGATCACAAGCAAGACTCCCAAGGACGAACGATGCGACGGACGATCCTCTCCCCGGCTCTTCTCCCGGTCAGCCTGCTGGCCCTCGGCGCGCTGTCGCTGGGCGGCTGCAGCGCCTTCGAGAACATCGGCGGCGGCAAGAAGACCTCGCCGGACGAGTTCAAGATCGTGTCGCACTCGCCGCTCACCATGCCGCCCAACGCCGAGCTGCGCCCGCCGCGGCCCGGCGAGCCGCGCCCCCAGGAAGTCACGCCCGCCGACCAGGCCAAGGAAGCGCTGTCGCCGGCGCTGGCCGGCCGGCCGCAGCGCAACCAGGTGCTGACCGGCACCTCCAAGACCGCGCCGACCAACTCCGAGCAGGCGCTGGTCCAGCGCGCCGGCGGCGCCAACGCCGATCCCAACATCCGCAGCCGGGTCAACCAGGACACCAAGACGATCAACGACAGCGACAAGTCGTTCATCGACAGCCTGATCTTCTGGCAGGAGACGCCGCCGTCCGGCGTCGTCGTCGACCCGAGCAAGGAACAGCAGCGCATCCGCGACGCCCAGGCGGCCGGCCAGCCGCCGGCCGGCAGCACGCCGACCATCAAGCGGCGCCAGCGCGGCATCCTCGAAGGCATCTTCTGAGCCGGTCGCCGATGTTCAGCCGCCGCGCCCTGCTCGGCGGCCTCGCCGCCGCCGGTTCGCTCGCCGCGTCCGGCGCGAGCGCCAAGCTGTTCAACGTCGACAAGCGCCGGGTCGAGACCTTCACGCTGTCGAACGGCCTGCAGGTCGTCGTCCTGCCGTCGAACCGCGCGCCGATCGTCAACCAGCTGCTGATCTACAAGGTCGGCGGCGCCGACGAGGTGTTCGGCAAGACCGGCATCGCCCACTTCCTCGAGCACATGATGTTCAAGGGCACCGGCACGGTGGGCGCCGGCGACTTCTCGCGGATCGTGGCCAAGCACGGCGGGCGCGACAACGCCTACACGTCCTACGACACGACCGGCTACTACCAGATCGTCTCGCCCGACCGGCTCGAGATGGTGATGCGCATGGAGGCCGATCGCATGAACGGCCTGGTGATCAGCGAGAAGGAGCTGGTCCCCGAGCGCCAGGTGATCCTCGAGGAGCGCCGCATGCGGCTCGAGAACTCGCCCGGCGCGCTGCTCGGCGAGGCGGTGCAGGAGCAGCTGTTCGGCCGCAAGAAGCCCTACGGCATGCCGATCATCGGCTATGTCGAGGACATCAAGAAGCTGACCGTCAACGACCTGACGGCCTTCTATCGCAAGTGGTACGCGCCCAACAACGCGGTGCTGATCGTGGCCGGCGACACCACCGGCGACCAGGTGCGCAAGTTCGCCGAGAAGTTCTACGGCCCGATCCCGCAGCGCAAGCTCGAGCCGCGCCGCCGGCCGAACGAGGGCGCCGGCGACCTGCCGCAGAAGGTGGCGCGGGCCGACGCCCGGGTCGCCGAGCCGCGCTGGGGCCGCAACTACCTCGCGCCGTCCTACTTCAAGGGCGAGACGCAGCATGCCTACGCGCTGCAGGTGCTGGCCCGCCTGGTCGGCGGCGGCGAGACCAGTCGCCTGTGGAAGGTGCTGGTCGACGAGCGCAAGCTCGCCCTGTCGGTCGGCGCCGGCTACAGCCCGCAGAGCCTCGGCCTCACCACCTTCGACTTCGGCGCCCATCCCGCGCCGGGCGTGGCGATGGCCGACATCGAGACGGCGGTCGCCGACCAGCAGGCGCGCCTGCTCGACCAGGGCGTGACGGCGGCGGAAGTCGAGCGGGCGCAGAACGCGCTCTTGGCCGCCGCGATCTATTCCCAGGACTCGCTGCAGAGCGGGCCACGCCTGTACGGCAGCCTGCTCGGCATCGGCGGCACGGTCGCCGACATCGATGCCTGGCCGCAGCGCATCGGCGCGGTGACGCCCGACGCCGTCGTCGCGGCGGCGCGCGCGGTGTGGAAGCCCGAGCGCCTCGTGACCTCGCTGCTGATGCCGCAGGAAGGCATGCGGTGAGCCGCGTGCTTCGCCTGCTGGGCCTGCTGCTGGTCGCCGTGCTGGGCTTGCCCGCGGCGGCCGGCGCGGTCGACATCCGCACCGTCACGACGCCGCTCGGCATCAAGGCGTGGCTGGTCCAGGACAAGAGCGCGCCGGCGGTCTCGCTGGCCTTCTCGTTCGGCGCCGGCACCGCGACGGAGCCGGAGGGGCAGTCGGGCGTCACCAGCCTGATGGCCGCTCTCCTGACCGACGGCGCGGGTCCGCTCGATTCGCAGGCCTACCGCCAGCGGCAGGAGGATGCCGCCGCGTCGGTCAGCTTCGGCGCCTCGCTCGACCGGCTGGGCGGCAGCCTGCGGGTGCTGTCGGCCAACCGCGAGGAAGGCTTCGAGCTCCTGCGGCTGGCGCTGACGCAGCCGCGCTTCGATGCCGCGATGATCGACCAGCGCCGCGCCCAGACCATCGCCGGCATCAACCAGGCCCGGCAGCGGCCCAACGCGGTGGCGGCGCGGACGATGATGGAGACCGAGTTCGCCGGTCATCCCTACGCGCGCGATCCCGAGGGCACGCCCGACGACCTGCGCAAGATCACCCAGGCCAACCTCAAGCAGCGCGCCGCGACCCTGCTGGTGCGGACCGGCCTGGTCGTCGCCGCGGTCGGCGACATCGACGAGGCCGAGCTGGCGCGCCAGCTCGACCGCGTGTTCGGCGCCCTGCCGGTCGGCGCGGCGCCCGCCGTGCCGCCGGAGTGGAAGCCGCCGGTCAAGGCGCGCACCGTCGTGGTCGAGCGGCCGGTGCCGCAGAGCACGGCGCTGGTGGCGCTGCCCGGCATCGCCCGCGACGATCCCGACTGGTACGCCGCGAGCGTGCTCAACCACGTGCTGGGCGGTGGCGGCCAGCAGTCGCGCCTGTTCACCGAGGTGCGCGAGAAGCGCGGCCTCGCCTACGGCGCGTCGTCCAGCCTGCGCGTCTACAAGCGCGCCGCGCTGCTGGTGATCTCGACCGCCAGCGCCAACGAGCGCGTCGCCGAGGCGCTGCGCGTGGTCCGCGCCGAGCTGGCGCGGCTGCGCAGCGAGGGCCCGACCGAGCAGGAATTCGCCGACGCCAAGACCTACCTGAACGGCGCGCTGTCGCTGTCGCTCGATTCGTCGGGCGCCATCGCCAACCTGCTGCACTCCATGCAGGTCGACAACCTCGGACCCGACCACCTGACGAAGCGCGCCGCGCTGATCGCCGCGGTCAAGCCGGAGGACGTGCGCCGCGTCGCGGGTCGCCTGCTTCGCCCCGACGTCGCGACGACGGTGGTGGTCGGCAAGCCGGTCGGCATCACCCCCGATCCCTGAGAGGCGGGCCATGGTCTACACGCAGGTCATCGACAACGTGCTGGAAGAGGGCGTGGGCAAGCACGGCCTGCCGCGCGCCGTGTTCGAGCGCGAACTCGCGAAGGCGGCGCCGGCGCTCGACAAGATCCGGGGCTGGAAGGCCGACGGTACGTTGCCGCTCCTGTCGCTGCCCGGCCGCCTCGACGACATCGCCGCGCTGCGGCCGCACGTCCAGCGCTTCTCCGCCTTCGAGCACGTCGTGGTGATCGGCAGCGGCGGCTCGAGCCTCAGCGGCAAGACGCTGGTGGCGCTGCAGGACGTGGGCTTCGGCCCGGCCGCCGGCAAGCCGAAGCTGTGGTTCTGCGACAACGTCGACCCGGCGACCTTCGCGGCGCTGGCCGCGCGGCTGCCGCTCGAGCGCACCGGCTTCCTGCCGATCTCCAAGTCGGGCGGCACGCCCGAGACGCTGACCGCGCTGTTCACCGTGCTGGCCGCGCTCGAGGCGCGGGTCGGCAAGGCGGCGGTGGCGCACCACGTGATGGCGATCACCGAGGCCGCCGACAACCCGCTGCGCCGGCTGGCGACCCGGCTGGGCTTCACCGTGCTCGACCACGATCCGAAGGTCGGCGGCCGCTACTCGGCGCTGAGCCTGGTCGGTCTCCTGCCGGCGATGATCGCCGGGGTCGACGCGGTGGCGCTGCGCGAGGGCGCGGCCAGCGTGCTCGACCCGGTGCTGGCGGCGACGGACACCGCCGGGCTGGCGCCGGCGATCGGCGCGGCCCTGTCGGTCGGCCTGGCCAAGGAGCGCGGCGTCAACGTCACGGTGATGATGCCCTACGTCGACCGGCTCGAGACCTTCGCGATGTGGTACCGCCAGATCTGGGCCGAGAGCCTCGGCAAGAACGGGCAGGGCACGACGCCGGTGCGGGCGCTCGGCACGGTCGACCAGCACAGCCAGGTCCAGCTCTACCTCGGCGGTCCGGCGGACAAGCTGTTCACCGTGCTGATCCAGGACACGGCGGGACAGGGCACCCGGCTCGACCCGGCGATGCTGGGCGGCGACAAGGCGCTGGCCTACCTCGGCAACAAGACGATGGGCGACCTGCTCCAGGCCGAGGCCGAGGCGACCGCCGCGACCTTCGTGAAGAATGGCCGGCCGACCCGGCTGTTCCGGCTGAAGACGGTCGACGAGCGCACCATGGGGGCGCTGATGATGCACTTCATGCTCGAGACCATGTTCGCGGCCGAGCTGTGGGGCGTCGACGCCTTCGACCAGCCGGCGGTCGAGGAGGCCAAGGTGCTGACCCGGGAGTATCTTTCCGCAAGTGGCAAGCCGTAGGATGGGCGCGCCATGAGCGCGCTCCGCCGCCTGCCCTCGACCCTGGTCAACCGCATCGCCGCCGGCGAGGTGGTGGAGCGGCCGGCCAGCGCCGTGAAGGAACTGGTCGAGAACGCGATCGACGCCGGCGCCTCGCGCATCGCGGTGACGCTCAAGGAAGGCGGTCGCAGCTTCATCGCGGTGGTCGACGACGGCATCGGCATGGACCGCGACGAGATGGTGCTGGCGGTCGAGCGCCACTGCACCTCCAAGCTGCCCGACGACGACCTGACCGACATCCGCACGCTGGGCTTCCGCGGCGAGGCGCTGCCGTCGATCGCCTCGGTCAGCCGCTTCACGCTGACCTCGCGCCCGGCCGGCGCCGACACCGCCTGGAGCCTCGAGATCGAGGGCGGCGCGCGCGGCGAGCCGAAGCCGGCGGCGCACCCGCCGGGCACCCGCGTCGAGGTCCGCGATCTCTTCTTCGCCACCCCGGCGCGGCTCAAGTTCCTCAAGGAGCCGCGCACCGAGTCGGGCCACGTCGCCGACGCGATGCGGCGGCTGGCGATGGCCCATCCCGCGATCGGCTTCCGGCTGGAGAGCGAGGAACGCACGCTGATCGACCTGCCGGCGATAAGGCCGGCGCTGATCGAGCCGCCCGAGGCGCAGCGGCTGCAACGGCTGGCCGCCATCATGGGCCGCGAGTTCGGCGACAACACGGTGGCGATCGACGCCACCCGCGAGGGCTTCCGCCTGTCCGGCTTCGCCGGCCTGCCGACGCTCAACCGGCCGACCAGCCAGCACCAGTACCTGTTCGTCAACGGCCGGCCGGTGCGCGACAAGCTGCTGGCCGGCGCGGTGCGCGGCGCCTACCAGGACTTCCTCGCGCGCGACCGCCACCCGATGGTCGCGCTGTTCCTCGAGGCGCCGCCGGCGATGGTCGACGTCAACGTCCACCCGGCCAAGACCGAGGTGCGCTTCCGCGACGCCGGCCTCGTGCGCGGCCTGATCGTCGGCGCGCTGCGCACCGCGCTGGCCGCCGCCGGCCACCGCGCCAGCACCACGGTGGCCGACGCCGCGCTGGGCGCGCTCAGGCCGCACTCCGGCTTTTCCACGCCGCTGCCGCTCGGCCGCGGGACACCCTCGTTCGACCTGCCGCGCGGCTTGGCCGACGCCGCGTCGGGCTTCCTCGCGCCGTTCGCCGCGCCCTCGGCGCGGGTCGAGCCGGGCGCGATGGCGCCGGCGCCGGCCGACGGGCCGTCCTTCCCGCTGGGCGTCGCGCGGGCGCAGCTGCACGAGACCTACATCGTCGCCCAGACCGGCGAGGGCGTGGTGATCGTCGACCAGCACGCCGCGCACGAGCGGCTGATGCACGAGAAGCTCAAGACCCAGCTCGAGAGCGACGGCGTGCGCCGCCAGGCGCTGCTGCTGCCCGAGGTCGTCGAGGTCGGCGAGGACGGCGCCCGCCGGCTGGCGGCGCGATCCGCCGAGCTGGCCGAGCTCGGCCTCGTGCTCGAGCCGTTCGGGCTGGGCGCCGTGGTGGTGCGCGAGACGCCGGCGGTGCTGGGCGAGGTCGACGTGCAGGGGCTGGTGCGCGATCTCGCCGACGAGCTGGCCGAGATGGGCGACCACCTGTCGCTCAAGGAGAAGATCGAGGACGTGTGCGGCACGCTCGCCTGCCACACCTCGGTGCGGGCCGGCCGGCGGCTGACCGTCGAGGAGATGAACGCGCTGCTCCGCCAGATGGAGGCGACGCCGCACTCCGGCCAGTGTAACCATGGCCGCCCGACCTACGTCGAACTCAAGCTGGCCGACATCGAGCGGCTGTTCGGAAGACGATGAAGAGATTTCTCCTGATGGCCGCGCTCGTGGCGATCGCCGTTCCGGCGGTGGCGCAGACCACCGCTCTCGACGGCGAGTGGCGCGGCCGCAGCGACGGCGGCTCGTGCAACGCGCCGCTCGACTACGTGATCACCATCGAGAATGGCTTCGTCGACGGCTCGGCCTACGACACCACGGCGCACGGCCCGGTGCCGAACCTCAAGAAGGCGCCGGCCCCCGCGCCGACGCCCGGCCTGTGGCAGGTCCACGGCACGGTGCGACCCGGCAGCTTCCCGCTGATCGCGGTGGCCTCGGTGAAGGGTGGCGACCGGCGCAACGGCAAGCTCAGCGCGACCGCCGATGCCGGCGGCCTGGTGATCACCGAGACGAGCGGCTGCCGCCGGACGGCGAGGTTGACGCGCGGAGGGTAAGGAGCACCCCCGAGCCGGCACGCTTGGCGAACTTCGGGATCGCCGCGATCGTGTCGGCATCGGCGCGGATCTCGTGGAACGCGGCGCGCGCGAAGCCGGCATCGGCCAACGCGGCCTCGAACTCGGCGCGGTCGTGCGGGTGGCTGGGCAGCGCGAAGGTGACGCCGTCGCGCTCGAAGTGACCGCCGAGATCGGTGCGCAGCATGTCGGGATGGATCTCGGCCGCGAACAGCAGCCCGCCCGGCCGCAGGTGCCGCGCGGCGCGCGCCAGCACCGGGGCGACGCGTTGCTCGTGCTCCAGAACCAGCGTGATGGTGGCGAGGTCGAAGTCGCCGGGAAGGCTGCTCCAGTCGCCGTCGAGTCGCGCGTAGGCGAGCGCTGCCTGGCCCTCGACGATCGCCGGGCCGAGACGTCGCGTGGCCTCGGCCAGCATCTCGACCGAGCCGTCGATCCCCTGCACGAAGGCCGCGCCGTGGCCGAGCGCGCGGGCCAGCACGCGGCCGGTGCCGCAGCCGATGTCGAGCACGCGCCGTCCCTCGAAGGCGAGCGGCCGCAATGCCAGCTCGCGCTCGACGGCGGCGATCATCGGGTTGTCCTGCGCGTCGTAGCCGGCCGCCCACGCGGCGTAACCGGCGCGCACGTCGGTCTCGACGCGCCTAGCCATCGAGGTCGCCACAGGCGATGCGTTCCTCGACGCCGGCGAGCAGGCGGAAGAACGCGTCCTGCGGCTTCTCCAGCACGAACATCGCCCGCGCATCGAGGCCGAGGTTGATGCCGCGCAGCACCGCGCCGCTGACGCCGTGACCGACGATCACCGTGCGCTGCCCGGTCGCCACGACTTCGGCCAGCAGCTGCTCCGAGCGCTGGCGCAGCTCGGCATGCGTCTCGCCGCCGGGCGGGCAGTAGCCGTGCGGGTCGGCGCGCCAGTCGGCCAGCGCGGTCGGGTGCGTGACCTCGATCTCGGGCCAGCTGAAGCCTTCCCAGTCGCCGTAGCCGAGCTCGGCGAGGCGCGGGTCGTCGCGCCAGTCGGACGGTGCGAGGCCGAGTTCGCGGCCGACGATCTCCGAGGTCTCGCGCACCCGGCCGAGCGGGCTGCGCAGGAACAGGGTCGGGCCGGGCGCGCGCGCCAGCTCCGCCTTCAGCGTGCGGCCCATCGCCAGCGCCTGGGCGCGGCCGCGCTCGGTCAGCGCCGAGTCCTTGCGGCCCTGCATGCGGCGCTCGGTGTTCCACGCCGTCTCGCCGTGGCGCAGCAGGTAGAGCGGCGCCTGCAGCCTCATGGCGCGCGCCGCAGGATCTGGAGCCGGGCCGCGCCGTAGCGCCGCTCGTCGATCGCCTCGAAGCCGGCCGGCGGCACGAGGTCCTCGTTGTAGGCCAGCTCGACCGTGACGATCGCGCCCGGCGCCACCCAGCCGGCGGCGTCGAGGGCCGCGAGGGCGGGCGCGGCGAGGCCGGACCGGTAGGGCGGGTCGAGGAAGACGAGGTCGCAGGGCTCGCGGCCGGGCGGCGGCCGCGTCGCGTCGGCGCGCACGACCTTGGCATTGCCGGCCTCGCCCAGCTTGCGCAGGTTCTCGCCGATCAGCTTCACCACCGACGGCTCGCTGTCGAGGAAGGTGGCGTGCGCGGCGCCGCGCGACAGCGCCTCGATGCCCAGCGCGCCGGTGCCGGCGAAGGCGTCGAGCACGCGCGCCTCGACCAGCGGCGAAGTGCCGTCGGGCCGCCACGGGGCATGCGCCAGGATGTTGAACAGCGACTCGCGGGCCCGGCTGGAGGTCGGGCGCGTGGCCTGCCCCTCGGGCGCGGCGATGGCACGGCCGCGATGGCGGCCGCCGACGATGCGCAGCATGTCAGGGCCGCCGCGCGCGCGGACGCGCCTTGGCGGTGGGCCGTGGCCGCGGTTTCGCCCAACCCTCGCGGCGCGGCGGCGGCTTGAGGCCGAGCAGCGAGTCGAGCGCCGCCGCCGGCACTTCCTCGACCTCGCCGCGGTCGAGCGTGCCCAGCTGGAACGGCCCGAAGGCGACGCGGATCAGGCGCATCACCGGCAGGTCGAGATGGGCCAGCACGCGGCGCACCTCGCGGTTCTTGCCTTCCGACAGCGCGATCTCGACCCAGGCGTTGGTGCGCTGCTGGCGTTCCAGCCGCGCCTTGATCGGCCCGTAGCGCACGCCCTCGACGGTGATGCCGCGCGCCAGCTCGGCCAGCCGCATCTCGTCGACCAGCCCGTGCACGCGGGCGCGGTAGCGGCGCGTCCAGCCGTTGGCCGGCAGCTCCAGCTTGCGCGCGAGGCCGCCGTCGTTGGTCAGGAGCAGCAGCCCTTCCGACATGAAGTCGAGACGGCCGACCGACACGGTGCGCGGCATGTCCTTCGGCAGCGCGTCGAACACGGTGGGCCGGCCCTGCGGGTCGCGCGCCGTCACCATCTGCTCGACCGGCTTGTGGTAGAGCCACAGCCGCGGCCGGTCGATGTCGGGCAGCGGCTTGCCGTCGACCTCGATGCGGCTGCGGTCGGTCACGGTGAAGGCCGGCGTGTCGAGCACCATGCCGTCGACCCGCACGCGGCCGGCGGCGATCCAGCGCTCGGCGTCGCGGCGCGAGCACAGGCCGGCGCGGGCCAGCCGCTTGGCAATGCGTTCGGGTTCGCTCACCGTGCGCCTGCCGCGCCGAGGAAGGCCTTGAACAGGCGCACGTCGCCCTCGCTGATGTGGAACTCCGGGTGCCACTGCACGCCGATGCAGAAGCGGTAGGCCGGCGCCTCGATGCCCTCGATCACGCCGTCCGGCGCGGTGGCGTTCACCACCACGCCGTCGGGCGAATCCGCCGCGGCCTGGTGGTGGGCGCTGTTCACCGGCAGCTCGTCGGCGCCGACGATGGCGTGCAGCTGCGTGCCCCTGGCGACGCGCACGACGTGGCCGGCCTCGTTGCGCGGGTTGGGCTGCTCGTGGGCCAGCGCGTCGGCGACGGCATCGGGGATGTGCTGGATCAGCGTGCCGCCCAGCACGACATGCAGCAGCTGCTGGCCGCCACAGATGCCCAGCACCGCCTTGTTGCGGTCGAGCGCGCCGCGCGTCACGGCAAATTCGAAGGCGGTGCGGCGGTCCTTGGTGACCACGGTGGCGTGCTTCGCGCCGCCGCCGTAGTAGGACGGGTCGACGTCGAAGGCGCCGCCGGTCACGACCAGCGCGTCGATGCGATCGAGGTAGTCGGCGACGCGGTCCGGCTCGTGCGGCAGGGCGACGGCCAAGCCGCCGGCGGCGTCGATGGCGTCGAGGTAGTTCTGGCGCAGCGCGTACCAGGGAAACTTGGAGTAACCGCCGGGCTTTTCCGCATCCAGGGTCACGCCGATCAGGGGACGGGGCATGTGCTCATCCTAGCACATCCCGTCCCCCGGCCGGCAGGCTTCAGGACGCCGCCGCCGTGATGTTGCGCGGCACGTCCTTGAACGGCTTGTTGGTGTCGACGCTCGTCTCCTTGGGCATGCCGAGCACGCGTTCGGAGATGATGTTGCGCTGGATCTCGTCGGTGCCCCCGGCGATCGAGGTCGCCGGCACCGAGACCAGGATCTCGGCCAGCACCCCGCCCATCGGGCTGTCGGCGCCGGACAGCAGCGCGTCGGCGCCCAGCAGGTAGGTGTGCACGCGCGCCGCCTGGCGGGCGACGTGGCTGGCCACCAGCTTGCCGAGCGAGCCCTCCGGACCCTGCGCCTTGCCCTGCTCCTGGGCCGCCCGCGCGCGGCGGGCCGTCCATTCGCTGGTCTTGGCCATGATCAGCAGCTTGGCGATCTCCTGCCGGATCACCGGGTCGTCGATCTTGCCGGTGGCGCGGGCGCGCTCCAGCACGAGGTCGACGCGGCCGGCGCGCTGCGGATACCACTTGTAGGGTTCCATGGTCGTGGCGATCTCGGCCCGCTCTTCCTCGTAGATGCGGCCCTTGCGCTCCGACGCCGTCGCCCACGAGCGCAGGCCGTCGGCGCCGCGTCGCTCGTGCATCAGCGTCGTGGTCGCGACCTTCCAGCCGTCGCCGACGTCGCACACCATGAACTCCGGCTCGACCAGCGCGTCGGTCATGAACACCTGGTTGAACGACGCGTGGTAGTTCATCTGCTTCAGCGGGTGGACCTGCACGCCGGGCTGCTTCATGTCGAGGATGAAGTAGGCCAGCCCCTTGTGCTTGGCGACATCCCAGTCGGCGCGCGCCAGCAGCAGGCCCCACTGCGCCTTGTGCGCGCTGGTGGTCCACACCTTCTGGCCGTTGATCACCCACTTGTTGCCCTTGCGGTCGGCGCGTGTCACGGCGCCGGCCATGTCGGAGCCGCTGCCCGGCTCGCTGAACAGCTGGCACCAGGTGTCCTCGCCGGTCAGGATGCGGCGCAGGAACTTCTCCTTATGGAAGTCGGTGCCGTGCGCCAGGATGGTCGCGGCGGCCAGCGTGCGGATGCCGGCCTTGGCGACGCCGACGGCGCCGATCCGCGCGAACTCGTCGTCGACGATGGTGTTGAAGTGGACCGGCAGGTCGCGGCCGTACCACTGCTTCGGCCAGTGGGGCGCGCCCCAGCCGGACTCGATCAGCTTGGTCCGCCATTCGACGAGGCCGTAGTCGGGGTTCCAGTTGGCTTCCAGCCAGGCGCGCACCTCGGCGCGGACGGAGCTCTCGGTCGGTTCGCTCATGGTGTCGCCTCAGTGCTTCCAGTGCTTCATCATCAGTTCGCGATGCTCGTTGGCGTCGCCGAACAGGACTTCCGAACTCTTGGCCCGCTTGAACCACAGGTGGGTGTCGTTGTCCCAGGTGAAGCCGATGCCGCCATGCATCTGCACCGCGTGGATCGCGGTCTGCAGGTAGGCCTCGGCGGCGCAGGCCTTGACCAGCGAGGCCACGGCCGGCAGGTCGTCGTCGCCCTCGTCGAGCGCGGCGGCGGCGTAGTAGGCCGCCGACTTGGCCATCTCGACGTCGACCAGCATGTCGGCCGCCTTGTTCTTGGTGGTCTGGAACGAGGCGATCGAGCGGCCGAACTGCATGCGCATCTTGACGTAGGCCAGCGCATCCTCGCGCAGGCGCTCGGCGCCGCCGACCATCTCGTTGGCCAGCAGGATGGCCGCCTGGTGCATGGTCAGCGCCAGCGCCGCGGCGCCCTTGCCGGCCTCGCCCAGCAGCTGCGCCTCGACCGCGTTGAAGGTCAGCCGCGCGAGCTTGCGCGTCTCGTCCATGGTCTTGAGAGGCTTGCGCTCGAGCGACGGCGCCTTGCCGTCGACCACGAAGAACGACAGGCCCGCCTCGCCGCTGGTGCCCGGCTGGCGCGCCGCCACGACGATCAGGTCGGCGGTGTGGCCGTCGAGCACGAAGCTCTTGGTGCCCTCCAGCCGCCATGCCGCGCCGGACGGCGTCGCCGCCATCGTCACGCCGGCGGCGTCGTTGCGGCCCGTGTCCTCGGCGATCGCCAGGGTCGCGGTCTTCTCGCCGCTCGCCAGGGCCGGCAGCAGCGCCTTCTTCTGCGCCTCGGTGCCGGCATTCAGGATGGCGTTGGACGCCAGCACGGTCGACAGGAAGGGCGCGCAGAGCAGGCCGCGGCCCATCTCCTCCAGCACGATCGCGAGGTCGGCCTGGCCGAAGCCGCCGCCGCCGTAGGCCTCGGGAATGTGGATGGCCGTCAGCCCCAGCTCCTGGTTCAGCTTCTGCCAGCCCTCGCGCTCGTAGCCGGCCTCGGTCGCCATCAGGCGGCGAACCTCCTTGGTCGGCGACCGCGCCTCGAGGGCCCGTCGCAGGCTGGTGCGAAATTCTTCCTGCTCCGGCGTGAAGCTGAAGCGCATGACACTCCTCCCAACTCGTGGTTGGCGCTATTTTCCCTCTTATGACCGCGTCCACAAGAGCGACCCCCATGGAGCTTGCGCTCCGCGAAGCGCGCCTAGCCGCAGAGCGGGGGGAGGTGCCCATCGGCGCGGTGATCGTCGGGCCGGACGGAGCCGTGCTGGCGGCGGCGGGGCCCTCTTACTGGGCCGCTCACCCGGCGGCAGCGGCCAGCACCGTCTTCGCCGTCGCCTCCTGGGCCATCGTCGGAGTTCTGTGGTGGCGCACCGACGTCGAACCGGCCACCACGGTCCTGATTCTGGCGCACAGCTCGATGACGGCCCTGTCCTGGGTGTTCGTGCGCAACAGCGGCCCATGGCCCGTGATCGGCGAGTGCGCCAACACCATGGCGAACTTCTGTGGCGCATCGGCCATCGTCACCCACATCTGCGGGGGAACGTTCACCCGCCCCGTCAAGGCGTGGATCGCCGGCGCCGCCGTGCTCTTCGCCACGTGCCAGGGGATTTTGCTCGCCACCACGGTCACGGCGGGGCGGGGCTACGGCGCGACGGTGTGGTGGCCGACTCTGCCCATGACCGACGCAATGCGCCAGGTCCTGCTCGATGCGGCCCTGGTGGGCTACTCCCTTCTGCTGGTCACGAGCCTGCCGCTCATCGCCAGGACGCGGGGTTCCATGGCCAGGGCCCAACGGGAACGGTCGCTGCCCTGGATCGCTGGGTGGATCGCCATGGTGCTCATCAACATTGCGCACGAACACGAGGCCATGCGGAACGGCTATGCCTTTGTGCATTGGGTGGCGGCGCGCGAGCAGCAAGTGCTGATCCTGCCCCTCCTGCCGCTGGCGCTGCTCGCGACGGCGTCGCGGTCGGCGTGGCAGCAGCTCCTCATCACCTGGCGGTTGTCTCGACAAGCGGCCACCCTCACGCATCGCGGCCTCCAGGACCAGGTACGGACCGCCCTGCGTGACCCGACGCTGGCGATCTGGCTGTGGAGCCCCGCTGCGGGGGCATTCGTCGACGCCGACGGACGGCTGCGCGGGGTCGGCGGCAACGACTCACCGGCCCGAAGGCAGCTGCATATCACGACGGCGGAGGGGCTCATCGCCGTGTGGGACATCGACCCCTCGGCGTTGTACGACCTTCCACTGGCCCATGCCGCTGCCGCGGCGAGCCTGCCCAGCCTGACCGTCATCCGGACCAGGAACGAAGCGGTGGAGTCGGTGCGGCAGTTGCAGGGCCGGCTCCTCGAAGCCGAGCAGCGGGCCCGCGAGGCTGTGGCCCGCGACCTCCACGATGGCGTGCAGCAACAGCTGCTTTCGCTGCGGTTCGAACTCAAGCGCAGCGCCCGTCAGGACACCATTGACCAGACGCGCGGGCTCCTCGGCACCTGCGAGC
>Ga0102832_1001330_pt1 | contig 20083 bp, 26 predicted proteins | sample EBPBio282013_DNA_FD_88942 | JGI IMG/M metagenome (GOLD analysis project Ga0102832, IMG submission 88942) | Wastewater treatment Type I Accumulibacter community from EBPR Bioreactor in Madison, WI, USA - Reactor 2_5/28/2013_ DNA (Illumina Assembly) | ecosystem: Engineered > Bioreactor > EBPR >...
GTCTTCTTGGCGACCTCCTTGACCAGCTCGGCGCCGATCTTCTCGTACGGGTCGTCGAGCTCGATCTCCTTGGCGATCGAGACGCCGTCGTTGGTGATCGTGGGGGCGCCCCACTTCTTCTCCAGGACGACGTTGCGGCCCTTCGGGCCCAGCGTCACCTTCACGGCGTCGGCGAGGGTGTTCATACCCCGCTCGAGCGCGCGACGGGCGTTCTCGTCGAACGCAATGATCTTCGCCATCTGGCTTCGGATCCCTTTCGCTACTGGTGGAAGGACCTCGTCGGTGCCCGCGACGGACGGACGGCGGGAACGACGGTGGCGCCGTGCCTGCCGACCTCACCAGCGGAGGTCTCGCGTGCCCACCCCGCCCACCGGGCGGACAGCGCGCGGCTGTCACTCGGACGGGCAGAGTGCTAACGCCATTGTTGGCACTCTCGGGCCGAGAGTGCAAGCCGCTGGGGCCCTCGGGCCTCGGCCGGGACCCCTCCTCGCCCGCCCGCGCAGATCACTCCGATGGATCCCCGTAGTGCCGCGCGACGGCGGTGCGCGAGGTCCAGAATGAGGCCATGAGCAGCTACGAGCGCGAGTACACGGGCCTCGGCCACGCGACCGGGGAGGGCACCTGGGACGGCCCGGCGTACGCCGGACGCGGGCAGGCCGGCGACGAGGTCGCCGACGCGCTCGAGGCCGACCTCGCCGAGGAGTACGGCTCCGACGACCCGGCCAGCGCCTACGCCCCCCACCGCGAGGGCATGCGCGAGGGTGTCGTCGGCCGGCTCACCGAGGACTTCGAGGCGCTCTCCAGCGAGCACGACGACGTCACCGCCCTCGACTCGGGCGAGGACGGCGATCTGTCCGCCGAGGAGGCGGCTCTCCACTACGTCGACCCGGAGTACGACCCGATCCCGGAGTAGGCCGCGGCGGACCGGCACGGTCGCCACACACCACGCCGGCCCGCACCCGCCCTGCACGGTCACGGGTACCCAGCCCTCCCGTACGAGGGGCCCCGGATCGAGCACACGGCCCGGACGCATCGCGTCCGGGCCGTTCTGCGTCGGTGGGCCCGTCGGGGGGTCAGGCGGCGCCGGCGGTGGGGCGCAGGGTGCTGGCGAACAGCGGCGAGCTGATGAGGAAGTCGGCGGTCGCGCGGTTGCAGGCGGTGGGGACGTCCGACAGCACGGCCACCCGCAGCAGCGCCTTGACGTCGGGGTCGTGGGGCTGGGGCTCGAGCGGGTCCCAGAAGAAGACCAGCATGTCGACGTCGCCCTCGACGATCTGCGCCCCGATCTGCAGGTCGCCGCCGAGCGGGCCGCTGTCCACCCGCTCGACCGCGAGCTCGAGCTCGTCGTGGAGCAGGCTGCCGGTGGTCCCCGTCGCCACTAGCCGGTGGCGCATCAGGGTCTCGACGTTGAACGACGCCCACTCGAGCAGATCCTGCTTGCGGTTGTCGTGGGCGACGAGTGCGATACGGCGGTGCCGGGCGGTGCGGTCGGTGCTCATGCCTCCACGATGCGCGGACCACGTGAACGCGAGGTTGCCCGGCCGTGCGCCGCGTGTGACAGCAGACGCGCGACCAGGTGACGCCCGCCACCCAGAGCACCCCGTCACCGCCTGTACCCGATCCGTTCACCGACCCGTCCTCGGCTCCGGGGACTCCTGTCACCTGCCGCCGGTCGGGTCGCGCTCTCACACCGGCCACCGCGGAATGGTCGTCCGCCGCCGGCTACGAGGCGCTCAGCGGGTCTCGGCGACGACGTCGATAGCCACGGCCTGGCGCGCGGACCGTTGCGGCCAGAGCAGCAGGATCGCCAGGACCGCCACCGCGGCTCCGACGAGCTGCGCCGCGACGAAGCCCGGCACGCTGGACGGCGCGATACCGGCGAAGGTGTCCGACAGTGTGCGCCCGATCGTCACGGCCGGGTTGGCGAACGACGTCGAGGCGGTGAACCAGTAGGCACCGACGATGTAGGCGGCGACCGAGGGAGCGATAAACTCCGAGCGGCCACCGCGCACGAGCCCGAGGATGAGGAGCAGCAGCCCGAACGTGGCGACACCCTCGGAGAGCCAGAGGTTGGCGCCGGTGCGCTCGTGCGTGGAGATGCTCACAGCGGCCAGCCCGAACATCAGATTGGCCAGCACGGCACCGAGGCAGGCACCGAGCACCTGCGCCGCGATGTAGGGCGCGGCCTCCCGCGCCCGGATACCGCCGAACCACGCGTCCACGAGGGTGACCACGGGGTTGAAGTGCGCACCCGACACCGGGCCGAGCACCGCGATGAGCACGACGAGCACGCCGCCGGTGGCGATGGCATTCTCCAGAAGCTGCAGGCCTGTGTCGTCGGGCGAGAGCGTCTGGGCCATGATGCCGGAGCCGACGACGGCGGCGACGAGCACCAGCGCGCCCAGGAACTCGGCGAACAGTCGGCTGGGCAGCGGCGCGACGTGCGCGGGCCCCGCGTTCGGCCCGGCCTCCGACTGGGCGTCCCCGCTCACGACGCGGCGGCCCGGGAGTCGATCTCGGCGATGAGTCCCTCGATCCTGGTGCGGATCTCGTCACGGATCGGCCGCACGGCCTCGACCCCCTGGCCCGCGGGATCCGCGAGCACCCAGTCCAGGTAGGTCTTGCCGGGGAAGAAGGGGCACGCGTCGCCGCACCCCATCGTGATGACGTAGTCGCTCGCCTGCACGGCCTCGGTGGTGAGCACCTTGGGCACCTCGGCGGAGATGTCGATTCCCTCCTCCGCCAAAGCCTCGACGACGGCCGGGTTCACGGTGTCGGCCGGTGCGGATCCGGCCGACCGCACCTCGACGCGGTCGCCGGCCAGGTGCGTCAGGTAGGCAGCCGCCATCTGCGAACGACCGGCGTTGTGGACGCAGACGAACAGGACGGAGGGCTTGTCGCTCATGAGGGTCGCTTCCGGATCGGTAGGCGAGGCGGGGATGGTCAGGCGGGAGTGGGCAGCAGCTCGGCGTAGGCGTCGATGCGGACACGGATCTCGTCAGGCACGTCGGGCTCAGCAGCAGGCGGCCGAGGCGGCCGGCCCGGTCTCGTGGGCGAACCGGGACGCCGGTGTGCAACAGGCACCGTCACCGCCGAGAGCCTCCAGGAGCGGCAGTGATGCGGTCGCAGGCTGCGGGTTGGCGGGGTCGTCGTCCTTGACGGTGTAGATCTCCCACGGAGCGCCGGCCGGGTCGTGGACCCAGACCTTGTCCTGGAGTGCGTAGCAGCAGGTCGTGTCCTTCTCGTCGAAGGTCGCCAGCCCGGCATCCTTGAGCCGGGCGGCCCCCGCCTCGACGTCGGCCACCGACTCGACCTCGACGCCCAGGTGGTTCAGCGCTCCACCCACCCCGGTGCCGCGGGCCTCGGCAGGGACCTCGATCAGGACGAGCTTGAGCGGCGGCTCGACGATCGCGAAGTTGGCGTAGCCAGGACGGCGCTTGTGCGGCTCGACGCCGAACATCGTGGAGTAGAACGCGACCGATGCCTCGAGGTCGGACACGTTGAGAGCCAGCTGCACACGCGCCACGGGACCGCTCCTATCTGGATCGACGTTGGTCTACATTCGTCGTTGTCGATGGAGCCTAGGGAACACATCGACCGTTGTCGATGTTTCCAGGTGAACATCCGGTGAAGGAGCACACATGGCAGCCACCGCCACCCGCCGCCGCAGCCTGCCGCTGCTGTCGGGTCCCGAGTGCTGCCCCACGGGGCTGGCGGAGCCGATGGATCGCCCCACTGCGGAGTCGCTGGCCGCGCTGCTCAAGGCTGTCGCCGATCCGGCTCGCCTGCAGCTGCTGGCCCAGCTGCGCGCCGCGGAGGCCGGTGAGGCGTGTGTGTGCGACCTGACCGAGCCCCTCGGCCTCGCCCAGCCCACCGTGTCGCACCACCTCAAGGTGCTGGCCGACGCCGGGCTGCTCACACGCGAGAAGCGCGGCACCTGGGTCTGGTACTCCGTCGTCCCGGAGCGCCTGGCCGAGATCGCCGCCGTCTTCGCCTGACCTGTCTGCTGCCTCACACCGAGGTTGCTGAGCGCGCAACGCTGTGCCCGACGGGACAACGCTTCAACCGTGGTTGTAGTGACAGCACCTGTGGACGCCGCCCCGCTGCTCGCCGTCGTCGCCGAGCCGGTCCGCTGGCGCATCCTGGCCGGGCTGTCCGACAAGCCGCGCTGCGTCTGCGCGATCCAGGACGATGTCGAGATCTCCCCGAGCCTGCTCTCGTACCACCTCAAGGCGCTGAGGGAGGCCGGCCTCGTGGCCGCGACGCGGCGCGGGAAGTGGATCGACTACACCCTCGCGCCCGACGCCCACGACCGGCTCGCCGCCGCGCTCCCGACCGCGGCCGGGTGAGCGCGATGGCCGTCCTCGAGCACCTCCCGCACCTGCCGGAGACGCGCCGCGGCCGCTGGCTGGCCCTGTCCGGCGCAGCCCTGGTCTGGTTAGGGCTGTACCAGCTCAACGAGCACCTGTGGGACTGGATCCTCTACGGCCTGCTCGGCATGGACCCGGCGTCGCGCACTACGGAGACGATCCACTTCTTCGCCTACGACACCGTGAAGATCACCCTGCTGCTGGTCCTGATCATCTTCGCTGTCACGTTCCTGCGTTCGTACATGAGCGTCGAACGCACCCGCGCGATCCTCGGCGGCAAGCGGGAGGGCGCCGGCAACTTCGTCGCCGCCGGCCTGGGCGTCGTGACACCGTTCTGCTCCTGCTCCGCGGTCCCGGCGTTCATCGGGTTCGTGGCCGCCGGCGTCCCCATCGGCGTCACGCTCTCGTTCCTCATCGCCTCGCCCATGGTCAACGAGATCGCCATCGGCATGCTGCTCACCCTGTTCGGGTGGAAGGTCACCGCCGTCTACGTGGTCACCGGCCTTGCCATCGCGATCGTCGCCGGCTGGATCCTCGGCCGCCTCGGCGTGCAGCGCTGGGTCGAGCCGTTCGTCTTCGAGACAACGCTGCGTGGCAAGGCGATCGATCCCGCAGCGGGCCTGTCGTTCGACGACCGTGTCCACATGTCGGCCGAGGAGGTCGCCAGCATCCTGCGCAGGATCTGGCCCTACCTGCTTGTCGGGATCGGCCTCGGTGCCGTCATCCACGGCTGGGTGCCCACGGACTTCTTCACCACCTACGCCGGGCCGGGCAACAGCCTCGGAGTGCTCGTCGCCGTCAGCATCGGGATCCCGCTCTACAGCAATGCCGCCGGCATCATGCCGATGGTCCAGGCCCTCTACGAGAAGGGCCTGCCGATGGGCACGCTGCTCGCCTTCATGATGAGCGTCGTCGCCCTCTCGCTGCCCGAGATGATCCTGCTCCGCCGGGTCCTCAAGCCCCAGCTGCTGGCGGCCTACATCGGCGTCGTCGCCACCGGCATCGTCATCGTCGGCTACCTCTTCAACGCACTGCTCACCTGAAGGACACCGCCATGGACGTGAAGATCCTCGGATCCGGCTGCGCCAACTGCAACAACCTCGAGAAGGCCACCCGCGAGGCCGTCGACGCCCTCGGCCTGGAGGCGACGTTCGACCACGTCACCGAGCCCGGCGAGATCGCGTCCTGGGGCGTGATGAAGACCCCTGCTCTTGTCATCGACGACGAGGTCGTCCTGTCCGGACGCGTGCCCACCGCCGAGACCGTGAAGGCGCTGCTGCGGGACCGTGGCTGATCGGACCGTCCTCAGCCGCCGGCGACCGCCGGGATGATGGAGACCTTGGTGCCCGAGGGCGCAGGCGTCGCAAGTCCGTCGGTGAAGCGTACGTCCTCGTCGTCGACGTAGACGTTGACGAAGCGGCGCAGCTTGCCGTCGTCGTCGAGCACCCGGGCGCGGATGCCGGGCGCGGCCGCCTCCAGGGCGTCGAGCACACCTGCGAGCGTGTCCTCGGCGGGCTCGAGGCTCACCTCGGATGCGCCCTCGGTGTAGGTGCGCAGGATCGTGGGGATCCGCACGGAGACGCTCATCACGCGTCCTCTCTGATCGCGCGAGTAACTGCCCGAGTCACCGGTTCTGAGGCCTCCGAACCGATGACAACGCCAGTTACTCGCGGCAGGTAGTAGGGGTGGCAGCGGGTCAGGACTGGCGGGCGGCGAGGACGCGGCCGACCTCGTCGACGTCGGCGTCGATGACGGCCGTGGGGCCGACGTGGCCGATGACGGCGTCGAGGGTCTTGAGGCCGTCGCCGGTGTTGAGCAGCACGGTCTCGGCGGCCGGGTCGGCCGCGCCGGAGGCGAGCAGCTGGCGCAGCACGGCGACGGTCACACCGCCGGCGGTCTCGGCGAAGATGCCCTCGGTCTCGGCGAGCAGGCGGATTCCCTCGGTCACCTCGGCGTCGCTGACGTCGCCGATCGCACCGCCCGAGCGCCGGACGGCGTCGAGCGCGTACGGGCCGTCGGCCGGGTTGCCGATGGCCAGCGACTTGGCGATGGTGTCGGGACGCTGCGGACGCACGACGTCGTGGCCCTCGCGGAACGCCACCGACACCGGCGAGCAGCCGGTGGCCTGGGCGCCGAAGACCTTGTAGGGCGTGTCCTCGACGAGGCCCAGCGAGGCGAACTCGCGGAATGCCTTGTCGACCTTGGTCAGCAGCGAGCCCGATGCGATCGGCGAGATGATCTGCTGCGGCAGGCGCCAGCCGAGCTGCTCGGCGATCTCGTAGCCGACGGTCTTGGAGCCCTCGGCGTAGTAGGGCCGCAGGTTCACGTTGACGAAGCCCCAGTCGGCGGTGAGCGGGTCGCCGATGAGCTCGGAGCACAGACGGTTGACGTCGTCGTACGAGCCGTTGACCGCGAGCAGCGTGCCGCCGTACGTCGCGGCCGTGACGACCTTGCCGTCCTCGAGGTCGGACGGGATGACCACGACCGAGCGCTGGCCGCCGCGCGCCGCGGCGGCCGCGACGGCGCCGGCCAGGTTGCCGGTCGAGGCGCACGCGATCGTGCCGAGCCCGAGGCGGCGGGCGGCGCTCTGGGCGACGGCGACCACGCGGTCCTTGAACGAGTGGGTGGGGTTGCCGCTGTCGTCCTTGACCCACAGCGTGCCGGTCATCCCGAGCGCCCGGGCGAGGTTGTCGGCTCGTACGAGACAGGTCATGCCCGGGTTGAGGTTGGGCTCGTCGCCGGCGTACGGGGCGACGGGCAGCAGGCCGGCGTAGCGCCAGATGCTCTGCGGCCCTGCCTCGATGCTCTCGCGGGTGACACCGGCGAAGTCGTAGCCGACCTCGAGGGGGCCGAAGCACTCGATGCAGGCGTACGCCGCACCGAGGGCGTAGGACGCGCCGCACTCGCGACAGGTCAGCCGCGACGCCGGGCCGAAGTCGGGCGTGGCGGGGGGCGCGTCGGCAGGATCGACAGCAGGGACGAACGACGTGGACATGCGAGGCCTCTCCTCATCTTCCCCGGCGGCCGGTCGGCCGACGGGACGGAGTTGGCACCTTCACCAGGCGGCCTCGCGACGACGAGCGTCGTGAGTCATCTGGTCGGTTGCCGGGGCTTCATCGGGCCGTTTCCCTCTGCCCCTCTGGATGAGCGGTGTTCTGTTGTGCCGGGCCGGGGCCTCGGCGGGAGCAGCGGCGAGCGCCGATCCGTGCGCAAGACTGTACGGGAGTCCCGAGCCTCGGGACGACGTGGGTCCGGATCCTGAGACGATCGGCGGCGCCCGGAGAGGCGGCGGTGAGCATGCAGGCGCGTTACCGCGTGCGCCAGCTGATGAACGCCGGCAACCTCTCGACCCTCGCCGGGCTGGCCATCGCCAAGGTGCTCGGCGCCCGGCTCGAGCGCGGACCCGACGGCGTCGTGCTCGCCCGCGGTGCCGGCGGACGGTTCCCGAAGGCGTCGGCGTTCACCCTCGGCAACGTCGTGATCCTGCGCGTCGACCCGACCCCCGAGCTGCTGCGCCACGAGTCGCGGCACTCGACCCAATGGGCCTGGTGCGTCGTGCTGTTCCTGCCGCTGTACCTCGGCGCCGTGCTGTGGTCGTGGGTGCGCACGGGCGACCACTGGAGCCGCAACGTCTTCGAGCAGCGGGCCGGGCTGGCCGACGGCGGCTACCGCGAGAACCCGACGAGGCGCGAGCGCCGACGCCGCCCGACGTGACGAAGGACGGCCGGCTCCGGCCTACTGCGGGTAGTCGCCCATGATGACGACCGTCATCCGGCCGTCGTTCATCGCGCCGATGGGCTCGCGGGCGCGGTCGATGGCCGGCAGGTCGCGCTTGATGGTGGCGACGGCGTCCTTCTCGCCGTTCACGAAGACCGTGGTCTGGCCGATGCCGCCGCCGCGCCAGTTGCCCACGGAGACCACGGTCCACCCCTTCGAGCGGAGATCGGCCGCGACCTTGGAGGCGAGGCCCGTGGTGCGCGTCCCGTTGAGCACGGTGACCGGCACGGTGCGGTCGACCGGGATCGACGTGCGGGTGGGCGTGGGCGAGGGGGTGTCGGGCGCCACCGACTCGGACTCCTGCGGCGACGGCGACTCGCTGAGCACGGGCACGGCGGGCTTGGTGGCCGAGGGCGACGACGACGCGGCCGGCAGCGCCGACGACGCAGGCGGCGTGCTGCCCTCGCCCTGCAGGTGCACCCAGGCCGCGAAGAGCGCGACGACCGACAGCACGGTGAGCGCGAGCGGGAGGACGACGCGGCCGACGGGCGACGGCGTCGGCGGGGGGTCGTCACGGCGGTGGCGGTGGCGCGGGGGGACGACGGTGTCGCCGCTCCAGGCGGGGTCCTCGCGCAGCGAGAGCGACGGCGCCTCGCGGGTGAGGCCGTCCTCGTCGTTCGTCGTCGTCATCGGTCCCCCTCTCGGGGCGGCCGGCCCGAGGGCCTAGAGCTCGATGCCGAGGCGGCGGGCGGAGCGGGCGCGCTGGCGCGATGCGCGCATGCGGCGCAGACGCTTGACCAGCATGGGGTCGGCCTCGAGGGCCGCAGGGTTGTCGAGCAGGGCGTTGAGCACCTGGTAGTAGCGCGTCGCGCTCATGTCGAACAGCTCGCGGATCGCCTGCTCCTTGGCGCCGGCGTACTTCCACCACTGGCGCTCGAAGGCGAGGATCTCGAGGTCGCGGTTGGAGAGCGCCTCACGGTCCGGCGAGCCCCCCAGCGCACGCGCGGCGTCCATCGCGGCGAACCCCTCTCCCTCGGTCGGCGCCGGGCCGTCGTCGGGCCGGGGCGCGCGCACCCTCCCAGGTGCGCCCGCCCACTCTACGGGGGGAATCCCATCCGTGTCATTCACCCCGGGACGTTCCAGGAGGGGCACGCCCACGAGGGTCGCACGGATGCCCGGCCACGGCCACGCCGCCCGGTGACGTCGCAGGTCAGAGGGCTGCGGGTGGCCCCGGGCGCTGTCAGGGGCGGACGATGTAGACCTTGCGGAGGTCCTCGTGGATGGTCCACCGGGTGCTCGCGCCGGCGGGCAGCAGCCCGATGTCGCCGGGACCCACCTCGAGGACGGGCCCGCCGTCCACCTCGATCGTGGCGCGTCCGGACAGCACGACGAACACCTCGTCGGCCTCGACGTCGGTGCTGCTGCCGGCCGAGTGCTGCCAGACGCCGACACCGAGGTCGTCGGCGTCGTGGAGGGCGAGCACGCGTACCTCCGGGTCCCCCGCCACCACCTGCGAGGGGTCCAGCGGCGCGGCCTCGAGGTCGGCGTCGGGCAGGGAGGCCGCGCGCACGACGCGGGCCTCGGCGGTGAACGGGGTCGAGGTCATGCGGTGAGGCTACGCGGGAGTGCCGCCGGCGCTGGAGGGGTCCGCAGGCCCGTCGGGGTCGGTCCCTCCCGCAGCGGTCAGCGCCGCGAGCGCGGCCTCGATGCGCTCGAGCCGCTCGTCGAGCTCGTCCAGGGTCACGGCCCGCTCGCCAGCATCGGGGTCGGCCACGAACCGGGCCGCGATCGACGCCGTCACCACCGAGATCAGCGCGACGCCGTTGAAGAGCATCACCACGGCGATGCTGCGGCCCTCGGGGCTCACCGGCACGTAGTCGCCGTAGCCGACGGTCGCCACGGTGACGACCGCCCACCACACGGCCTCGCCGTAGGTCGTGATGTTGGAGCCGGGGTAGTTCCGCTCCGCCGCGAGCACGAGCAGGGCGCCGAACACGATGACGAGCACCGTGAGGTAGGCGGCGTACACCTGGATGCGCTGCGCCATCCGGCCGCGGCGGCGCGCCAGCCGCACGAAGACGTAGAACACCATCCCGATGCGGAACAACGGGATGGCGATGGCCACGATCTCGAACCAGTGCTTGCGCGGGAAGGCGCGCCGGTCGTCGGAGAGCAGCCAGCGGACGGCCAGGTCGATGACGAGGGCGCCCCAGGCGATCGCGATCATCCACGTGCCGCCCTCGGTGCTGCCGTCGCTCGAGACGACCTCGATCAGGCCGACGAGGAACAGCAGGGCGAACCCGAAGACGGGCACCGACGACCAGGCCTCGTAGCGCTCCAGGCGCGTACCGCGGTCGAGGGTGCGTCGTCCCATGCGCCCATCATCCCGACGGGCGCCGTCCCCTCCCTGCCGCGACACACGTGCGGCGACCCGGTCAGTAGGAGTGGGGCTGCGCCATGACGGCCCGCAGGCGGTCGGCGTCGAACGGCTCGCCGAGCCAGCGGTACATCGGCTCGAGCGCGGCCGGGTCGGCGACGTAGTCGTCGTAGTGGACGCGGAAGCCCTTGTCGCCCAGCGACTCGAGGATCCCGAGGTGCATGCCCTCGATGCGGTCGAGCTCCTCGCGCGCATTGGGCCGGTCGCGCCACCACTTGCTCGCGGCGACCTTGTCGTGGTCGCGGGTGTTGAACACGAACCGCGCGCCGGGGAACAGCTGTTGGAGGTACCCGACGTACTCGGGCGTGTCCTTCCAGTACCAGCGCACCTCCTTGAAGCCCACGACGCGGGTGGCCGGCTCCGGCCGCAGGATCGTGTCGAGGACGAGGCGGCGCTGGTCGTCGAGCGCGAGGCCCGCCGGGTACACATGCATGCCGTACCAGGGGTGCGTGGCGTCGTCGGGGAGACGGCCGCCGACCGCGAGCTCCGCGGCCTTGGCCTCGAGGGCCGAGTGGTAGCGGTAGAGCTGGTAGAGGGCGCCGCCGTTCTCCCCGCGGATGGTGTAGCCGGGGATGGAGTTGAGGAAGCCCTGCAGCAGCGTCGAGCCGGAACGGCCGTAGGTGACCATGAACAGCGAGGCGTAGTCGGCACCCTCCGCGGCCGACGCCGAGGCGAGTTCGTCGACCGTGCGGCGCAGCCGGTCGTTGACGTCGCGCTGCTTGTCGAGCTCGCGCTGGAGGCGGTCCCGCTGCTCGACCAGACGGCGGACCGGCGGGACGCCGAGGGCCGCCGAGCGAAGCTTCTTCCTCATGGCTCCCGTCCCGGTGCGTGTGCCGCCGACCCTAGCCTCCGGGGCAGCCGGCCAGCCGCGCCTCGCGACCGCCGCGCCGTCCTCCCTCTCGTCCCGCTCAAGGCCCGGATCGCCCGAAGGCGCAGAGCCGCAGGGGATTGCGCCGACTGAGGGAACCCTCTCAGGACCGGGTCCGCGCGCCGTCGACACAGCACCTGTACGAACCGGTTCCGAGGAGGTGCGCCATGCGGATGTCACGTGACACCGTGCGCGTCGTCGTGCCGCCGATCCTGGCCCTCGGTCTCGTCGCCCTGCTCACCCACCCGCTCGACATCCCGACGACGGGCGAGCCGCCGGCCACGTCCGTGCCCGCCGCCACCGTCGTCGTCGACCGCTGAGTCCGCACCGCGCCCGAGCCCTGGGACGGGAGCACGCGCGAACGCGTCGAGGAAGCCCGCCGCGTTGCGCTCGCAGGCTTGCAACGACCTGAAGCCGCGGCCCGAGATGGCTACCGCGTCGCCATCGTCCGTGGCGATGCGCCACACCCATCCGCGGTTGCCTCGCTCGCTGCTGAGCCGGGCTTCCGCGCCCACGAGCCACACCCGAAGCCACGCCAGTTCGGACAGCAGGCCGTCCAGGTCGGCGTGCACCCGAACGGAGCGTCCCAGCTCACGGTTGTTCGCCCCCAGCAGCCGCCAGCCGACGCCGGCCGCGCGTACGTCGTGCAGCAGACGCGACGCCGGGACGAGATCGATCCGCGAAACCGCCACCGCCGCCTCCCAGTGCCTCCCTGCACCGTCCCCTGTGCAGGTCGCCACCGATCCACGGCAGGATGAACACCTGGCGAGCGGTCGATGAACGGCGTCCGGCGCAGCGGGAGGTGCACGGTGGCAGCGAACAGGTGGCTGCGTGTTGCTGCCGGTGTGCTCGTGGCCGGGTCGCTTTCACTGACGGCGGCGCTCCCCGCGGCAGGCGCGCAGCTTCTCGAGGCGACACCCGCCGCGGCCGCGATCCAGCCCGCCGTCACCTATCCGACCGCGCGGCTGCTGGTCGTCGGCGACATCGCCCGCTCGGGCGGCGCGCAGTCGCGGACCGCGGCTGTCATCAAGGCGCGCTCGCCGTGGCGCGTGATGACCCTCGGCGACAACGCCTACAACAGCGGGTCGTCGTCGGAGTTCGCCAAGTACTACGCGCCGTCGTACGGCCAGTTCAAGCCGATCACCTGGCCGCTGCCGGGCAACCACGAGTACAACACCTCGGGCGCGGCCGGCTACAAGAAGTACTTCGGCATCACGGGCACGACGTGGTGGTGGCACCGCGCCGGCGCCTGGATCGTCATCGGCCTCGACAGCGAGCGGGTGGGCAGCTCGGCGCAGCTCACGTTCCTCAAGGACGTGCTGGCGCGCAACAACGGCAAGCCCACCATCGTGGCGTGGCACCGGCCGCGGTACAGCCTCGGCGAGCACGGAGACCAGCGCGACACCGACCGGCTCTGGTCGGCGATCAAGAACGACCGCGACGTGCGGATCGTGCTGTGGGGGCACGACCACAACTACGAGCGGATGGCCGTGCCGATCGCCGGGCGCACCTCGCGCATCCAGGCGTTCGTCGTCGGCACCGGCGGCGCAGAGCTGCGACCCATGCGCAGCAAGGGATCCCGCACGTGGAGCTGGAAGCGCGTGACCCGCACCTACGGCGTGCTCGAGCTGCAACTGCGCCAGACCAGCTGGACGTGGGCGTTCCGTCGCACCGACGGCACGATCGCCGACTCGGGCACCAGCCGCGTCTGACGCCTCACCAGCCCAGGCGCGAGCCGAGCCAGCCCATCGTCGCGTCGCGCCACCACGTCTGGTGGTCGCGCAGGTAGGGCGAGTGGGGCATGGGCTCGTCGGCGCTGCGCTCGACGAAGAGCCCACCCAGCGCGGCGAGGAAGCCGTCCAGCCCACGCGGATCGACGCCGCGGGACAGCGGGTGCGCGGCCCAGAGCGCATTGGCGTCGAGGCCGTCGCCCCAGGCCGACGGCAGCAGCGACGCGACATCCAACCACGCGGCGCCGAGCGTGAGGTGGTTCCAGTCGACGACGAGAACCTCGCCGTCCGGCCGGATCAGCAGGTTGTCGTCGCGCACGTCGAAGTGCAGCCCGGTGCTGCCCGAGCAGCGCGCGGTCCAGCCGTCCTCGAGATCCGCGAGCTCGCCGGTCCATGCCGCCCAGTGGTCGGGCAGCGGGACAGCGAGCGCACTCGCCTCGCCGTCGCGGCGCCGGCGCCAGAACGAGAGCTCGTCCTCCCACGACGACAGCGGGCTCGGCTCCGGCATCGACTCAGGCACCGGCGTCAGCTCGCGCGCCATCAGCGAGCAGACGTCGAGCACGCGCGCGAGCTCGGCGGAGTCCCACGGCCGCACGGGGTGGCGCGCGTCGACGTCCTCGAAGGCCGACACGAACCAGTGCCCGAGGTCGCGGGTCCAGAGCACACGCGGCGCGGGGACGGCATCCGGCAGGCCCCGCACGACTGCTGCCTCGCGCTCGTACGAGGGGCGGGCGAACGGGTGCAGCTCGTCGGTCGCGGCCTTGACGAACAGCCTTCGCCCGTCGTCGAGCAGGAGCCGGCTGGCGAAGCCGCTCGTGAACCCGCCGCCCTGCGAGTACGCGGACACGACCTCGGCACCGCACGCCTCGACGACGGCGTCGCGCACGTGGCCGGGCAGGTCGTCCCAGGACGGGCGCACGGCACTGCCCGCCTGCGGCACGGTGAGCGGGATGCGCGTCACCCGGCGTGCCGCCGCATGGAGGGGAGGGCTGCGAGCACCACCAGCGCGGCCACGGGCACCACCGCGAACGCGCAGAGCGCGGCGTAGGACCAGCCCGCCACGATGAATCCGGCCGCAGCGCCGCCGACCGCCGCGGCGACGTTCATGGTGAGGTCCGAGAGGCCCTGGACGGCGGGGCGCTCCGCCTCGTCGACGTCGTCGCTCACGAGGGTCGACCCCGCGATCAGCGTGCACGACCAGCCGAGGCCGAGCAGGAACAGGCCGACCGCGAGCATCGGCACGTTGTCGGCGGGCGCCAGCCCGGAGACGACGCAGGCGACGAACAGGATCGCGGCACCCACCAGGACCATCGGCACCCGCCCGAACCGGTCGACCAGGAGACCCACGACCGGGGCCAGGGCGTACATGCCCAGCACGTGGACGCTGATCACGAGACCGATGAGCTGCAGCGAGACGTCGACGTGGCGCATGTGCACCGGCGTCATCACCATGACCATGACCATGACGACGTGGCCGAGCGAGACCGAGGCGACGCCGAGCACCGCGCGCCGGTGCCGCTTGAGATGCTCGAGGCCGTCGCGCAGGCGCGGCCGCGACAGCGTCGCGCCGGCCGCGGCAGCCAGCTCTCGCGAGAGCAGGTAGGGGTCCGGACGCAGACGCGCAGTGAGCACCAGCACGGCGAGGGCGAGCAGCACAGCCGAGAGCAGGTAGGGGCCGGTGAGCTGCGGCAGGCCCAGCGAGACCGCGGCACGCCCCGACACCTCGAGCAGGTTGGGCCCGAGGACGGCGCCGACTGTGCCGGCCCAGACGACGTAGGCGAGCGCGCGGGCGCGGTGCTCCTCCGTGGCGAGGTCGGTCGCGGCGTAGCGCGCCTGCAGCCCGGCGGCCGAGGCGACGCCCACGAGCAGACAGCCGAGGAAGACCAGCGGGAGGGAGCGCGTCGCACCGGCGATCACGACGATCACCGCGCCGACGGCGCCGACGCCGTACCCGAGCGAGAGCGCAGCACGGCGTCCCCGGGTGAGCGCCGCTCGGGCCAGCGGCAGCGCCATGACGGCGGCGCCCACCACTCCCATCGTCTGCGCGAGCCCGGCGACCTCCTCGCCCGCCAGCGACGCCGCGATGAGCGCGCCCGCGGGAATCGCACCGGCGACAGCGACCCCGCCGAGCACCGCGCTCGTCGACAGCGTGGCGACGGAGCGACGCTGCACCGCCTCGACGTCGACAGAGCGAGCAGCGGGAGGAGCGGTCGTCATACCCCGGACCGTATCGACGCCGAGCCTGCCCCCGGCAGCAGGATTCCGGTCTGCGGTCGCACACCTCCTGCCGCCCGTCGCCCTGCTCCAGGTTCGCGGTGAAGGCCCTACTGGCCGCCGCGTCGTCCCTCCGCCCCGACCAGCGGGGGCCCGCGACGCTTGCGGGGGCCCTTCACCGGTCGACGGTGTCGCGGGCCCGGTGGGTGTCGAGGGCTCGGAGGCAGAGGCGGCAGCGGCGGACGCGCACGGTGTGCCAGTCCGACTCCACGATGATGTCGACCTGCTGGCCGCACACGGCCGTGCTCGTCCCCGGCTCGACCGCATGGGCGTCGTGCCGGCCGTCGTCGCCCGGCGCCGGTGCGAAGCCGGTCCTGTGCTGCACGCGTCCTCCTCCGACGTGGCCAGCGTCGTGCCGTGGAGGAGGCGGTGGCTCGCGGGGAGCGCGATGTTCATGCGATCGACCCGGGGCCGTTGCCCGCCGTTCACCTCAGCCGCACACAGCCGCCGCCGGGCGCGCTAGCGTCGGCGTCATGTCGAAGACCCCGGACGAGGCGCTGGCGCGCTGGCGCGAGGCCGAGGAGGCCTACCTGGCCCTGGCCCAGCCGCTGTTCGACGGCGCAGCCGCCCTCGACAAGGACGCCGCCATCGAGATCGAGCAGGCCCGGGTGAAGGCTGACAAGCGCCTCGACACCTACCTGCGCAAGGCCCTCAAGCACTGACCGCCGGGCCAGCCCGGACCAGAGCCGACCAGGGGACTCGAACCCCTAACCACCTGTTTACAAGACAGGTGCGCTGCCAGTTGCGCCAGGTCGGCGTGCGCCGCAGGGCGCTCCGCGATGGTAGTCGCCCGACGGCGGACGCAGCGCACAGCCCGCCTGCGGCCTAGCCTGCGGGCATGGCTGTCACCGACTCCCGCGCCTACGCCGAGCAGCTCGACGCCGACGACCGGCTGGCCGGGCTCCGGCTGCGGTTCGAGATCCCCGACGACGGCGTCGTGTACCTCGACGGCAACTCCCTCGGCCGGCTGCCGGCGGCGACGCCGGGCCGGATCGACGACGTCGTGCGCGACGAGTGGGGCGACCGCCTCATCCGCTCGTGGTCCGAGGGCTGGATGGACCGACCGTTCGAGGTGGGCGACCGCCTCGGCGCGTCGCTGCTCGGCGCGGGGCCGGGGCAGACGGTGGTCTGCGACAACACGACCGTCAATCTCTTCAAGGTGCTGAGCTCCGCGATGGACCTGCGCCCCGGCCGCGGTGTCGTCGCCGCCCATCGCGGCGAGTTCCCGACCGACCGCTACGTGGCCGCCGAGGTCGCACGGACCCGCGGCGGCAGCGTCGCCTGGCTCGGCCCGCTCGACCCGGCGGCGCCGTGGCCGACCGAGCCGGTGACGGCGTCGGACGTCGCGGCGCTGCTGCATGACGACGTCGCTGTGGTCCTGCTCTCGGTCGTCGACTACCGCTCGTCCGCGCTCGTCGATGTCGCGTCCGTGACCCAGGCCGTGCACGACGCCGGAGCGCTTGTCGCCTGGGACTGCTCGCACGCGGGCGGCTCGGTGCCGCTGGACCTCGTCGGCGCCGACGCCGACTTCGCCGTGGGCTGCTCGTACAAGTTCATCAACGGCGGGCCCGGGGCGCCCGCATGGATCTGGGCGCACCCGCGGCACCACGACGCCATGACCAACCCGATCCCCGGCTGGATGGGCCACGCCGACGTCTTCGCGATGACCGGCGACTACGCGGCCGCCGAGGGCATCCGCCGTTTCATGACGGGGACCCCGTCAGCCATCGCGCTCGCAGCCGTGGACGCCGGTGTCGCGCTGCTTGAGGAGGCCGGGATGGACGCCGTCCGCGCCAAGGGCATGGCGCTGACGTCGTACCTCGTCGACCTCGCCGACGAGTGGCTCGCACCCTTCGGCGTCGAGGTCGCGAGCCCGCGCGACGCGGCGCGGCGCGGGGCGCACGTGACGCTGCGGCACCCGGACGCGCTCGCGCTCACGCAGGCGCTCACCGACCGCGGTGTGATCCCCGACTTCCGGCACCCGGACGGCGTCAGGATCGGTCTGGCGCCGCTCACCACCCGCTTCACCGACGTCCACGACGGCGCCCGCGCTCTGCAGTCGCTGCTCGCCGCATTGGCGTAGCGCACTGCTCACGGATCGTGAGATCAGGCGTGACGATGCCCACAGCCGTACGGATATGGGGCGTCTCGACGTTTGACCTGCGCCTGCGAAGCGCACATACGTTCCTGATATGAGTCACGCCTTCGAGTTCCTGGTCGTCGCCAACCGCCTCCCGGTCTCGGCCGACGAGCAGCCCGACGGCACCACCCTCTGGACCCGCTCGCCCGGCGGTCTCGTCAGCGCGCTCGAGCCTGTGCTGCGCGGCCACGACGCCGCCTGGGTCGGCTGGTCGGGCCGCTTCGCCCCCGACCCGTACTCCACCGAGGACTACGGCCGAGAGCTCGAGCCGGTGCCCGACGGCGTGGGGCCGTGCCCGCTCGTCGAGGTGGAGCTCAGCCGCGAGGAGGTCGAGGGCTTCTACGAGGGGTTCGCGAACTCGACGCTGTGGCCGCTCTACCACGACGCGGTCGCCACCCCGTCGTACCACCGGCACTTCTGGGAGCCGTACGTCGCGGTCAACCAACGCTTCGCCAACCGCATCGCCGACCTCGCCGCCGAGGGGGCGACGGTATGGGTGCACGACTACCAGCTGCAGCTCGTGCCGCGGATGCTGCGCGACCGCCGGCCGGACCTGCGCATCGGCTTCTTCCTGCACATCCCGTTCCCGCCGGCCGAGCTGTTCGCCCAGCTGCCGTGGCGCCAGCAGATCGCCGAGGGGCTGCTCGGCGCCGACCTCGTCGGCTTCCACACACCCGGCGACGCCGCCAACTTCCTGCGCGTGGCCGAGCGCTTCCTCAGGCTGTCCCCGGACGGCACGGGCGTGGAGGTCCCGGACGCGACCCGGCCGACGGGCGGGCGCCGCGTCACCGTCGACGACTTCCCCATCTCCATCGACACGCGCGAGTACGACGCGATCGCGCGCACCGAGGAGGTGCAGGACCGCGCGGCAGAGCTGCGCGAGAAGCTCGGCAACCCGCGCTGGCTCATGCTCGGCGTCGACCGGCTCGACTACACCAAGGGCATCGACGTCCGGCTCAAGGCGTTCACCGAGCTGCTCGAGGAGGGCGCGATCCAGCCGGGCGAGGCGGTGCTCGTGCAGATCGCGACGCCGAGCCGAGAGAACGTCGAGGACTACCAGCGGCTGCGCGACGAGATCGAGCTCATGGTCGGCCGGGCCATCGGCGACCACGGCCTCATCGGCGCACCGCCGATCCAGTACCTGCATCAGCCCTTCGCGCGCGAGGAGCTCGTGGCGTTCTACGCGGCCGCCGACATCATGCTCGTGACGCCGTACCGCGACGGCATGAACCTCGTGGCCAAGGAGTACGTCGCCTCGCACGGCGGGCCGGGCGCGCTCGTGCTGTCGGAGTTCGCCGGCGCCGCCGTCGAGATGACCGACGCGTTCCTGGTGAACCCCTACGACGCCGAGGGCGTCAAGCACGCCATCGTCGATGCGATGCACACCCCGCACGACGAGCTCGACACCCGGATGCGCCGGATGCGCGCACGCCTGTTCGAGCACGACGTCGCCCGGTGGGCTGCGGAGTTCCTCGAGGCGCTCGACAAGTCCGAGTGGTCGCGGTGAGCGACGCTCTGCCCGCGCCGTTGCTTGGCGCCGTCGCGGCGCTGGCCCGGGTGCCGCGGCTGCTCGTCGGCGTCGACTACGACGGCACGCTGTCGCCGATCGTCGAGGACCCGTCGGCCGCCGTCCCGCTGCCGGAGGCGGTCGCGGCGCTCCGCGCGCTCTCGGCGCTGCCGGGCACCGACGTCGTCGTCGTGTCCGGCCGCGGCCTGCGCGAGCTCGGCGCGCTGTCCGGCCTGGAGGACGAGCCCGGCGTGCGGCTCGTCGGCAGCCACGGCTGCGAGTTCGAGCCCGGTGTCCTGCGCTCGGCAGACCACCGCGCCGATGACCGCAAGGACGCCGTCGCCGAGGACGTCGCCCGGATCGTGTCCGGCGTCGCCGGCGTCCTCGTCGAGCCCAAGCCCACCGGTGTCGCCGTGCACGTCCGGCTGGCCTCCCGCGACGACGCGCGCCGAGTCCTCGATCTGCTCCGCGCCGGGCCGGCGAGCAGGGACGGCGTCACGGCCACGGAGGGCAAGGAGGTGCTCGAGCTGTCGGTCGTGCACGCCGACAAGGGCGAGGCCCTCGACGTCGTACGCGAGGAGTCGGGTGCCGATGCGGTGCTGTTCGTCGGCGACGACGTCACCGACGAGAACGCCTTCCGGCGGCTGCGCGCCGGCGACGTCGGGGTCAAGGTCGGCTCCGGCGAGACGCTCGCGGGCCACCGCGTGGCCGATCCCGCCTCGGTCGCCGTCCTGCTCTCCGCCCTGGCGGACGCCCGCCGCGGGCGGGCGGCAGCGGGGCGCTCGGCAGGCTGACGGCGCGATCCGGCGTCGCCGGAAGCCCACTTCGGGCGTAGCCCTTCCCAGCCGCCGCGCAAACGGTTACGGTGCGAGGGCCGGACTACCCAGACCGGTGTCCCTCCACTACGGATCGTCCGGCACGTACCTGCCGGTGAAGGGTTGGCTACTGCTATGGCCACTGTCACCTTCGACAAGGCGACCCGCCTCTACCCGGGCGGCACAGTCCCCGCTGTCGACTACCTCGACCTCCAGATCGAGGAC
>Ga0102832_1001335_pt1 | contig 20050 bp, 19 predicted proteins | sample EBPBio282013_DNA_FD_88942 | JGI IMG/M metagenome (GOLD analysis project Ga0102832, IMG submission 88942) | Wastewater treatment Type I Accumulibacter community from EBPR Bioreactor in Madison, WI, USA - Reactor 2_5/28/2013_ DNA (Illumina Assembly) | ecosystem: Engineered > Bioreactor > EBPR >...
CCGCGGGTGCAGGGGACGATTCCCCACCCCGTGCAGGGCGAGAAGGCTGCCGGTGTCGTGATGCTCCGTCCGGCGTCACCGGGTACCGGCGTCATCGCCGGTGGCTCGGCCCGGGCCGTGCTCGAGTGCGCCGGCGTGCACGACGTGCTCGCCAAGTCGCTCGGCTCGGACAACGCGATCAACGTGGTGCACGCCACCGTGGCTGCGCTGCAGAGCCTGGAGGAGCCGGAGGCGGTGGCCAAGCGCCGCGGTCTCCCGGTGGCCGATGTGACCCCGGCCGCCATCCTTCGGGCCCGTGAGGAGGGACGTCACTGATGGCACGACTCAAGGTCACCCAGGTGAAGTCCGGGATCAGTGGGAAGCAGAACCAGCGCGACACCCTGCGCTCGCTGGGTCTGAAGCGCATCGGCGACGTGGTGGTGATCGAGGACCGGCCCGAGCTCGTGGGCATGGTCAAGACGATCCCGCACCTCGTCTCCGTCGAGGAGGTCGAGTGATATGGCACTGAAGGTCCACCACCTGCGTCCGGCTCCGGGAGCCAAGACCGCCAAGACCCGCGTGGGTCGCGGTGAGGGCTCCAAGGGCAAGACCGCCGGCCGCGGCACCAAGGGCACCGGCGCGCGGAAGAACACGCCGGAGAACTTCGAGGGCGGGCAGATGCCGCTGCACATGCGGCTCCCGAAGCTCCGTGGCTTCTCCAACCCGTTCCGCGTCGAGTACCAGGTCGTCAACGTGGCCCGGCTCGCCGAGCTGTTCCCCGAGGGCGGTGCGGTGACCCCGGCCGACCTCGTGGCCAAGGGCGCCGTCCGCGACGGCCAGCTCGTCAAGGTGCTCGGCAACGGTGAGATCACCGTCGCCGTGCAGGTCAGCGCGCACGCGTTCTCCGCGTCCGCCAAGGCGAAGATCGAGAAGGCCGGCGGCACCGCCACCGAGCTCTGACCGACCGCAGTCAACGAAGGCCCCCGGCAGTTGCCGGGGGCCTTCTGCGTTCCCGGATTGCTGGACTCCCGGGTTCCTGCGTGCCGGGGGTGCTCCGTTCCTTGGCTCCCGGGCTCCCAGTTGCTGCGTCCCGCCCGCAGCGAGGACCAGCCTTGTGGCCGAGGGCCAGCACAGGGGAGCGAGCCCTCGGCGTGAAGGCTGGCCCTCGATCGTGGGTCGATGTGTTCCTCGGTCACGCCGCGCTGCGCCTTCCTGCGTCCCGCCTGTGCCGAGGGCCAGCCTTGTGGCCGAGGGCCAGCGCGGGGGAGCGAGCCCTCGGCGTGAAGGCTGGCCCTCGATGGTGAGGACTGGCCTTCGACCCGGCGGACTGGCTCTGGGCACGGGGCGTGCCTGCCGGGTGGCCCCGTCTTCGATGAGCGATGGACCGCCGACGTGGGGTGCCGGCCGCCGGCCAGGGGCGCCGGCCGCCGAGTGTGAATGTGACCCAAGGTTTCTGCGTGCGCGGTCAGGGGATCGCCGGGCCGATCGGCGGCGTCTTGTCGGCGGCGCGTCAGCGTCCCGCCTGTGCCGAGGGCCAGCGCTGTGGCCGAGGGCCAGCGCAAGGGAGCGAGCGAGCCCTCGGCGTGAAGGCTGGCCCTCGTGCGGGAAGGGCGGCCCTCGGCGGGGCGCGGGGAGGGCGGGGGCGGACGGCGGGACGCCCGCGTCCGGCGATGCGGGAAACCGGCGCTCGCCTTGATAGAGTTTGCCGGGTTGTCTGGGCGCACTGCCGCGGCGACTGGACGGTGCTGTGCCGCAGCGCCTCGAGGTAAGGAGTAGGTCCACTACATGCTCTCCGCATTCGCGAACGCGCTACGGACGCCCGACCTGCGCAGGAAGATCCTGTTCACGCTGATGATCCTCGCCGTGTTCCGGCTCGGTTCGACGATCCCGACCCCGAACGTGAACATCGTCAACGTCGACCAGTGCCGGGCCCAGGCCACGGCGGGCGACGCTGCCGGCCTGTACTCGATGATCCAGCTGTTCTCCGGCGGCGCGCTGCTCCAGCTGGCGATCTTCGCGCTGGGGATCATGCCCTACATCACCGCGAGCATCATCCTCCAGCTGCTGACCGTGGTGATCCCGCGGCTCGAGGCGCTGAAGAAGGAGGGTGCGTCCGGCACGCAGAAGATCACCCAGTACACGCGCTACCTCACGCTGGTGCTGGCCGTCCTGAACTCGACGGCGTTCGTGACGCTCGCGGTGAACGGCCAGCTGTTCCAGGGCTGCTCGCTCGACCTGGTCTACGACAAGAGCATCTTCCCGATCATCACGATGATCCTGACCATGACGGCAGGCACCGGCGTGATCATGTGGCTCGGCGAGCTGATCACCGACCGTGGCGTCGGCAACGGCATGTCGGTGATGATCTTCACCCAGATCGCCGCGCAGTTCCCCGCGTCCCTGTGGGCCATCAAGATGAGCCGTGAGGGTGCGCAGGGCTGGTTCGTGTTCGCCATCGTCCTCGCGATCGGCCTTGCGGTCATGCTGGGCGTCATCTTCATGGAGCAGGCGCAGCGCCGGATCCCGGTGCAGTACGCCAAGCGCATGGTGGGACGCCGGCTGCTCGGCGGCTCGACGACCTACATCCCGCTGAAGGTGAACCAGGCCGGCGTCATCCCGGTCATCTTCGCCTCCTCGATGCTGTACCTGCCCGTGCTGTACGCGCAGTTCCAGCCCGGCACGGCGGAGAACCCGAACCCGGTCTCCAACTGGATCGCGACCAACCTGACCACCGGCAGCTGGGCCTACGAGCTGCTGTTCTTCGCGATGATCATCTTCTTCGCCTACTTCTACGTCTCGATCACCTTCGACCCGGTCGAGGTCAGCGACAACATGAAGAAGTACGGCGGCTTCATCCCGGGCGTCCGCGCCGGCGGTCCCACCGAGCGGTACCTCGCGCACGTCCTGTCCCGGCTCACGGCCCCCGGCGCCCTGTACCTGGCGATCATCTCGCTGATCCCGGCGGTGGCGTTCATCATGCTGGGGACGCACAACAAGTTCCCCTTCGGCGGTACATCGATCCTGATCATCGTCGGAGTGGGCCTGGACACTGTGAAGCAGATCCAGAGCCAGTTGCAGCAACGAAACTACGAAGGATTCCTCAGATGAGACTGCTCATCATGGGCCCCCCCGGTGTCGGGAAGGGAACCCAGGCCGTGGGCATCGCCGCCCACTACGGCATTCCTGCCATCTCCACCGGAGACATCTTCCGGGCCAACGTCAAGAACCAGACCCCGCTGGGTCAGGAGGTCTCCCGGATCATGGCCGAAGGTGGCTATGTCCCCGACGAGATCACCAACGCCATCGTGGCCGACCGGCTCACCGAGGCGGACGCGGCGGAGGGCTGGCTGCTCGACGGCTACCCGCGCACCGCGGGCCAGGTCGCTGCGCTCGACAACGAGCTCGCCCGGACCGGTCAGGCCATCGACGCGGTCATCTCGCTGGTCGCCGACACCGACGTGCTGGTGGAGCGCCTGCTCAAGCGTGCCGAGCTCGAGGGCCGCGCGGACGACAACGCCGAGACCATCCGCAACCGCATGGTGATCTACACCGAGGCCACCGACCCGCTGCTCGCCACCTACCGCGAGCGCGGCCTGCTGGTCGAGGTTGACGGCATCGGCAGCATCGACGAGGTCGCCGGACGGATCACCACGGCCCTCGACGCCGCACGCGCCTGAGCGCGGCGACGGACACGGGAGAACCATGGCGCGACGCTCGCCCATCGAGCTGAAGTCGGCGGAGCAGATCCTTCGGATGCGCTCCGCCGGCCTCGTCGTCGCACGCACGCTCCAGGCCGTGCGGGCCGGCGCGCGCCCCGGCGTCACCACCGCGGAACTGGACGCGATCGCGCGCGAGCAGATCGCCTCCGCGGGCGCGGTGTCGTCCTTCCTCGGCTACGGCGGCGGCTTCGGGCTGCCGCCGTACCCGGCCGTGACCTGCATCTCGGTGAACGCCGAGATCGTGCACGGCATCCCGGGATCGCGGGTGCTGGCCGAGGGCGACCTCGTCAGCGTCGACTTCGGCGTCTCCCTGGACGGGTGGCACGGCGACTCCGCGATCACCTTCGCCGTCGGCACGCCCAGCCCCGAGGTCGCCGCACTCAGCGAGGCGACCAGGGACTCCCTGTGGGCGGGCATCGCCGCCGCCCGCATCGGCGGGCACGTCGGCGACATCGGCCACGCCGTGGAGACCTCCGTGCGTTCGCACGGTCGCCGCTACGGCATCATCGCCGAGTACACGGGCCACGGCATCGGCACGGCCATGCACCAGCCGCCGGACGTCCCCAACCTCGGCCGCCCCGGACGCGGGGAGCTGCTCACCAAGGGCATCTGCCTCGCGGTGGAGCCGATGGTCACCCTCGGCTCGGCGTCCACCGTCACGCTGGACGACGAGTGGACGGTGGTCACCAGGGACGGCTCCATCGCCGCGCACTGGGAGCACACCATCGCCCTCACGGGTTCCGGTGTCTGGGTGCTCACCGCCGAGGACGGCGGGGAGGCCGAGCTCACGGCCCGCGGAGTGCCGTTCGGACCCCTGGGCTCCTGATGCGCCCCCGCATCGTGGTCGTCGGCCTCGGTGGGGTCGGGGCCGGCTACGGCAGCATGCTGCTGGACGCGGGCGAGGACCTGCGGGTCGTCGTCGATGCCGGGCGCGCCGCCCGGTACGCCGCACAGCCCACGGTCGTCAACGGGCGCCCGTACGCCTTCCCCCTCGCTGCCGTGGACGACGGCCCGGCGGACGTGGCCATCGTCGCGGTCAAGCGCGGGGCCCTCGCGGAGGCGATCGAGCTGCTCCGGCCCCACGTGGGCGCGGGCACCGTGGTGCTGAGCCTGCTCAACGGCATCGACAGCGAGGACGAGCTGTCCGCCGCGTTCCCGCAGGCGGTCGTCCTGCTCGCCATGAGCGTCGGCATCGACGCGGTCCGCTCCGGTCGCGAGGTCCGCTTCTCCTCACTGGGACGGATCGTCTTCGGCGAGCCGGCCAACCCCGGGCCGAGGGCAGCCGAGGTGGAGCGGGTCGCTGCCATCCTGCGGCGGGCGGGAATCGCCCACGAGGTGCCGGCAGACATGGTCCACGAGCTGTGGTGGAAGTTCCTGATCAACGTGGGGGTGAACCAGGTGTCGGCGGTCATCGGCGCGCCGTACCGGGTGCTCCAGCAACGGGACCAGCCCGCGCGGGCGGTGATGATCGCCGCGCAGCGCGAGGTGATCGCCGTCGCGAACGCGAGCGGCGTCCGGCTCACCGAGGCCGACCTCGAGCGCTGGCTGGACGTGCTCGACGGCCTCGGTCCGGACAACTACACCTCGATGGCACAGGACGCCCTCGCGGGACGCCCGACGGAGGTCGACAGCTTCGCAGGAACGGTCGTCGAACTCGGACGCCGGACCGGCGTGCCGGTGCCGGTAAACACGGTCCTGTACGGGTTGCTCAAGGGCCAGGAGGCCGTGGCGGCAGCAGTCGCGACGCGGGGCTGACCCGCGACGACCACTGCGGACGCGTGCCCGGACCCCACTCCTCGGCGCTACGCCTGCGGGGCCTTCCACTGCCAGGCGCCGTGCGCGGAGTGCGGCCGGAAGCCGACCAGGGTGTTGATCGCGAGCATGTGGTCGTTCTCGCCGGCGTTCCAGGTGTCGACGTAGCGGGCCTCCGGCTGGTCCACGGCCAGTGCCTGGAGGTTCGCCGCCTTGAGCAGCAGGCCGAGCCGGTGTCCCCGGTGGGGTGCGGCGACTACCGTCGTCCACTGCTCGGGGCGGTGGGGGTGCGCGTCGTGCACGTGGAGCTCGGTCAGGCCCGCCACCTCGCCGGTCTCGCGGGCGATGGCGATGGTGAACAGCGAGTGGCCGGTGCGGTGCTTGCGCTCGTCGTTGTGGCGCACGCGCTCGGCGTCCCAGTTCTCCGGCTCCCAGTCGACCTCGCCCAACGGCGCGTCCGAGGACAGCGTCCGGTACATCGCCGCCAGCCGGTCGAGGTGCTCCGGCGGGGTGTTCCCCACCCACGACTCGATCCGGTAGGCCGGCAGGGCGCGCTCCTCGGCCTCTGCCCGAAGGGCGGCCAGCCGTTCTGGCGGGACGGGCAGCGGCAGGCGGGACTGGCGCTCGACCTGCGCCAGCGAGAGCCCGAGCGAGAGCGCGAACTCGGAGGCGCGGTCGCGCGGCAGTTCGTCGTCGCCGTCCCGCGCCCGCAGGCGGGGGCCGTCGGCGGGCAGGCCGACGAAGTGGTCCGACCAGGCCACGATCGTGTCCCGGTCGTGCTGGACGGCGATCCGCACGGCCTCCTCCCACAGCGCGGTGCCGATGCCCTGGCGGCGCGCACCGGCGTCCACCTGGCAGTAGGTGTCGTCGGCGAGGTGCCGGTTGTCGGCCAGCGGCAGGGAGAACTCGATCGTCCCCAGGATCGGGGACGGCTCCGCAGGCACCTCCGGAAGCCCGAACCGCCCGACCGCCGCCGGCTCGGGGGCCGGCCCGGGAAGGGCGACCAGGAGGCCCTTGATCGCGGTGCGCTCGTCGGCGTGGTTGTTGCGGTTCCACTCCGCGGCGATGGCGAGGTCCTCGCCCATCAGCTCCGTGGTGTTCGCGACCTCGAGGTCGTGCAGCGCGTCGTAGACCCAGGCGGCAGCCCCGGGCGGCGCCTCGCGCAGATGGAAAGCCGGCATCGGCGCAGGATAGCCCGATCGGTGCGCCGTGCGAAGGGGGCGGGGACGCCGGCGGTTACCCTTGTCCGGTGACCAGCACCCCTCGCCGGCGACTCCTCGCCGGGCTGATCGACCTCGGCCTGATGCTGGCCTGGGCGCTGGTGGTGGGGGCCGCGGTCCTGGGACTGGCCGCAGGGGGCGCCCTGCGTGGCGTGGGGCCGCTGGGGCTCAACCTCGCCGGGATCGCGCTCGTCGTGCTGCCGTCCACGCTCGGGCTCACGCTGCTCGAGGGCGGACGCTACGAGGCCACGCCGGGAAAGCTCGCGCACAACCTGCGGGTGCGGCGTGACCCGACGGGGGAGCGTCTGGGCTGGGGACGCTCGTTCCTGCGCAACCTCCTCAAGCTGGGCCTGCCGTGGACGCTGGTCCACCTCGCGGTGGTGACCGCGCTCGCCGGCGGCGGCGTGGCTGCGTGGCTCGGCGCGCTGCTCGGCGTGGCGGTGCCGGTGGCCTACGTCGTCTCCCTGCTTCGTGGTGACGGCCGGACGATCTACGACCACCTCGCCCAGACGATGGTGATCAGCACCGCGCCGGGTCGCCGCTTCGCCGCCGACTGACCCCGGCGGGCGTCCGTGCCCCGGCTGAAGTAGGCTCAGGCGGTGAGCGAGCAAGAGACCGGTCAGAGCCAGACCCAGTTCAGCGACCTCGGGCTCGACGCCCGCGTGCTGAAGGCGATCCGCGAGCTGGGGTACGAGACCCCCACCGCCATCCAGGCGGCCACCATCCCGCCGCTGCTCGCCGGCCATGACGTGGTGGGCAGGGCGCAGACCGGCACCGGCAAGACCGCGGCGTTCGCGCTGCCGGTGCTGAACCAGCTCTCCCGGGCACAGAAGGCGCCGGAGGCCCTCGTGCTGTGCCCGACCCGCGAGCTGGCGCTCCAGGTGTGCGAGGCGTTCGCCAGCTACAGCGCGCACCTGCCCGGCGTCCACGTGCTGCCGGTGTACGGCGGTCAGGGCTACGGCGTGCAGCTGAGCGCGCTGAAGCGGGGCGTCCACGTGGTCGTGGGCACGCCCGGACGCGTGATGGACCACCTCGAGAAGGGCACGCTCGACCTCACCGAGCTGCGGTTCCTCGTGCTCGACGAGGCGGACGAGATGCTGAAGATGGGCTTCGCGGAGGACGTGGAGACGATCCTCGCCGACACCCCGGCGGACAAGCAGGTGGCGCTGTTCTCCGCGACCATGCCCGCGCCGATCCGCAAGATCGCCAAGCGGTACCTCACCGATCCGGTCGAGGTGCACATCAAGGGCCGTACCAGCACGGTCGCGACCACCACCCAGCGGTACCTGAAGGTCTCCTACAGCCAGAAGCTGGACGCGCTGACGCGGATCCTCGAGGTGGAGAACTTCGAGGCGATGATCATCTTCGCCCGCACCAAGCAGGAGACCGAGCAGCTGGCGGAACGGCTCCGCGCGCGGGGCTTCGCCGCGACCGCGCTCAACGGCGACGTCGCGCAGGCGCAGCGCGAGCGCATCATCAACCAGCTCAAGGACGGGAAGCTCGACATCCTCGTCGCCACGGACGTGGCCGCGCGCGGGCTGGACGTCGACCGGATCACGCACGTCGTGAACTACGACATCCCCACCGACACCGAGTCCTACGTGCACCGGATCGGCCGGACGGGCCGCGCCGGGCGCAGCGGCGACGCGATCTCGTTCGTCACCCCGAAGGAGTTCCGCCTGCTGCACGCCATCGAGAAGGCGACCCGGCAGGAGATCGCCCCGATGCCGCTGCCGACCATCGACGACGTGAACAGCTCCCGGCTGAGCAAGTTCGACGACGCCATCACCGAGGCCCTCGGTTCCGGCTCGGTCGACACCTTCCGCGACATCGTGAGCCACTACGTGCGCGAGCACGACGTCCCCGAGGTGGACGTCGCCGCCGCGCTGGCGATCGTCCTCCAGGGTGACGTCCCGCTGCTGCTGGAGGAGGTGCCCGAGACCCGCGCGCCGCGGGAGCGCTCGGCGCAGGGACCGTCCGGGGCGCAGCGTCCGGCGCGGTCACGGGGCCAGTCCGAGCTGGCCACCTACCGGATCAACGTGGGCAAGCGGCACCGGGTGCTGCCCCGCCAGATCGTCGGTGCGATCGCCAACGAGGGCGGCCTGGACCGCGACGACTTCGGCCACATCGACATCCGGCTCGACCACTCTCTGGTCGAGCTGCCCGCCACGCTGTCGCCGGACACCTGGTCGGCGCTGGCCGGCACCCGGATCTCCGGCAAGCTCATCGAGCTGCAGCGTGCGGACGGCGCCGGCGCGGCGCGTGACCGGGGGCGCGGCGCGCGCGGGTCCCGCGACGACCGCCAGTCCCGGCGCTGACGCGCCCGTGACGACCTTCGCCGGGCTGGGCCTGCCACAGGACCTCGTCACGGCGCTGGCGCGCCACGACATCACCACCCCGTTCGGCATCCAGTCGGCCACCCTGCCGGACTCCCTGGCCGGCCGGGACGTGCTCGGCCGCGCCCCGACGGGCTCGGGCAAGACCGTGGCGTTCGCCCTGCCGCTGGTCGTCCGGCTCGCCGCCGCGGGGCGCTCCCGGCGCGGCGGACGCCCGGGTGGGCTGGTGCTCGTGCCCACCCGTGAGCTCGCCGTGCAGGTGGAGCGGACGGTGTCCTTCCTCGCGCGGGCCGCCGGACTGCGCACCATGACGATCCACGGCGGGGTGGGCTACGCCGGGCAGCTGAAGCGCCTGGCCTCCGGCGTGGACGTGGTGATCGCCACGCCCGGACGCCTGGAGGACCTCGTCGCCCAGGGGGCGTGCAGCCTCGCCGATGTGCGGGTGACCGTGCTCGATGAGGCGGACCTGATGGCCGACATGGGCTTCCTCCCGCCGGTCCGGCGCCTGCTCGACCTGACCCCGCGGGGGCAGAGGCTGCTGTTCTCCGCCACCCTCGACGGCGACGTGGACCGGCTCGTCGCCGACTACCTGCACGACCCGGTGACCCACGTCACCGGCGCCGATGCCGGCGAGCCGGAGCACGTGGTCTTCCTCGTGACGCTGCAGAATCGGGCGGAGGTGCTCGCCGAGCTCGTCTCCGGGGCGGGTCGCAGCCTGGTGTTCGCGCGCACCAAGCACGGGGCGGCGCGGATCGCCGCCCAGCTGGCCGCGGCCGGCGTCCCCGCTGCGGAACTCCACGGCGACCTCGGCCAGGGCGCCCGCCAGCGCAACCTCGCCGCCTTCTCCGGGGGACGGGTGCGCGTGCTCGTCGCGACCGACGTGGCCGCTCGCGGCATCCACGTCGACGACGTCGCGCTGGTGGTGCACGCCGACCCTCCCGCGGAGGCGAAGTCGTTCCTCCACCGGTCGGGACGCACCGCCCGGGCCGGCGCGGGCGGGATCGTGGTGACGCTGTGCCAGCGCGACCAGAACCGCAGGGTGAAGGCGCTGCTCGCCGCCGCCGGCATCACCCCCGCCCGGCGTGAGGTCGTCGAGCCCGGCTCGCCGCTGATCGACCAGGTGCGGGGCCCGTGGGCATCTCCACCCGCCCCGGAGCCTGAGCGCCACTTCGCGCCGAAGCGTCGCCCCGCCCCCCGCGGCGCCCGTCTTCGCGCACGGGCAGGTAACGCACGGGTTTCGACACCCGCCTGAAACAATCCGGGGTACCCGCCTGTTACACGTCCGTCCTAGCCTGACCGGTGTGAGCCTGCTCTTCCGTGACTACGCCGGCACCCCGAAGGCGTTCGACGAGGTGGTGGGCGCCGAGGGCGTGCGGGTGGCGTACGGCTCGGTGCTGAGGCAACTGGCCAAGCTCGACGCCGAGGAGGTCCGTGCCCGCGCGGAGTACCTCAAGTCGACCTACCTCGACCAGGGCGTGACCTTCGACATCGGCGGGGAGGAACGCCCCTTTCCGCTCGACATCGTGCCGAGGGTGCTGCTCGCTGCGGAGTGGGCGGAGGTCGAGCAGGGTGTCGCGCAGCGCGTCCGTGCGCTCGAGGCCTTCCTCTCCGACGTCTACGGGGAGGGCCGGGTGTTCCGCGACCGCGTGATCCCGCGCCGCGTCGTGGTCTCCTCACCCCACTACCACCGGGTGATGGCCGGGGTGCGGATGCCCAACGGCGTCCGCTGCCACGTGGCCGGCATCGACCTGGTGCGTGACGAGGTCGGCCGGTTCCGCGTCCTGGAGGACAACGTCCGGGTGCCCTCCGGGGTGTCGTACGTGATGACGAACCGCCGGGCGATGTTCTCAGCCCTGCCCGAGGTGACCAGCCGCCACCGGATCCGTCCGGTCGAGGGCTACCCGCTGCGCCTGCTCGCCGCGCTGCGCGCCGCGGCGCCGAGCGGGGTCTCCGACCCGACCGTCGTCGTGCTCACCCCCGGCGTCTACAACTCGGCGTATTTCGAGCACGCGCTGCTGGCGCGGATGATGGGCGTCGAGCTCGTCGAGGGACGCGACCTGGTCTGCCACAACGGCCGGGTGTCGATCCGCACCACCCAGGGCCTGCGTCCGGTGCACGTGATCTACCGCCGGGTCGACGACGAGTTCATCGACCCCGCCTCCTTCCGCTCGGACTCGATGCTGGGGTGCGCGGGCCTGGTGACCGCCGCCCGCGCGGGCAACGTGACGATCGCCAACGCGATCGGCAACGGCGTCGCCGACGACAAGCTCGTCTACACCTACATCCCCGACCTGATCCGCTACTACCTTCACGAGGAACCGAAGCTGGCCGGTGTCGACACGTGGCGGCTGGAGGACGCCGACCACCGCGAGGAGGTGCTCGACCGGCTGGCAGAACTCGTGCTCAAGCCCGTGGACGGCTCGGGCGGCAAGGGCATCGTGATCGGCCCGCGCGCCAGCGCCAAGCAGCTGGACGCGCTCCGCGCGCGGATCCTGAAGGACCCGCGCGGCTGGATCGCCCAGCCCGTCGTCCAGCTGTCGACGGTGCCGACGATGATCGAGGGCAGGATGGCTCCCCGGCATGTCGACCTGCGGCCCTTCGCCGTCAACTCCGGCGACGAGGTCTACGTCCTCCCCGGCGGGCTCACCCGGGTCGCGCTGCCCGAGGGTGAGCTGATCGTGAACTCCAGCCAGGGGGGTGGGTCGAAGGACACCTGGGTACTGGCCAGCGACGGCGTCCGGGGCAAACGCCGCCGGCGCCGCGTGCGGGAGGCCATCGACGGTGTCCCGCAGGCCGACCTGGGTGAGGAGAAGGTGCAGCAGCAACAGGCGCAGCAGCAACAGCAGGCGGGCCCGGTCGTGAAGGACGGTGCCCCGTGCTGAGCCGGATCGCGGAGTCGCTGTTCTGGATCGGTCGCTACCTGGAGCGGGCCGAGGACACCACGCGGATCGTAGAGGTACACCTCCAGCTGCTGCTGGACGACCCGTCGGTCGACCAGGACGACGCGGCGCTGAACCTGCTGGCGGTCATGGGGGCTCCGGACACCGAGGCCGCCGACACCGCGGAGGTGCTCCGGCTGTTGTGCTACGACCCGCTGTCGGCGAGCTCGGTGGCCGCGGCGCTCGGCGGTGCCCGCGAGGCGGCGCGCCGGGCGCGGGAGACCGTCTCGATCGAGATGTGGGAGGCGATCAACACGACCTGGAACTCGGTGAAGGGCGGACGCCTCCAGCGGATGCGGCCCGCCTCGGCGTTCCGCCACGTCCGGGAGCGGTGCGCGGTCATCTCCGGCACCGCGGACCAGACGATGAGCCACGACGAGGGCTGGCACTTCCTCACGCTGGGCCGCAGCCTGGAGCGGGTCGACATGACGGCCCGGCTGATCTCGACGGCCCACGTCACCTCCGGCGCCCAGAGCGCGTGGAGCAACGTGCTGCGCGGGTGTGGTGCCCACCATGCCTTCGTGCGCACCTACGGGGGTGTGACCACCGACTCCGACGCGGCGGAGTTCCTGCTGCTGGACCGGCTCTTCCCGCGCTCCGTGGTGCACAACCTGGCCGCGGCGGAGGCGGCGCTGGCCGACCTCGACCACGCGGGCGGCCGCCGGGTCGGGTTCGACGACGAGGCCCGACGGTTGCTGGGCACGGCGCGCGCGGCGCTGGAGTACCGGCCGCCCTCCCGGATCCTCGAGGACCTGCCCCAGCGCATGACCGACCTCCAGCGCACCTGCAATCGGGTGAGCGAGACGGTCACCCAGCGGTACTTCAGCGGCGCGACGGCCGCCACGTGGAGCGGGGGCAAGTGATGGGACGCCAGCTGCGCATCGTCCACCACACCGGCTACCGGTACGCCGGGCTCGTCAGCGCCTCGCACAACGAGGCGCGGATGACTCCGCGCGCGACCAGGGAGCAGTACGTCCTGGCGACCCGCCTGGACATCAGCCCGGTGGCGTGGTCGCACGCGTTCGTCGACTACTGGGGCACGCCGGTGACCGCGTTTGAGATCGCCGAGCCCCACAAGCAGATGGACGTGGTCGCCACCAGCACCGTCGACGTCGGCGACCGGCTCTCCGCCGGCCCGGGGGTGAGCTGGCGGGACCTGTCGGACCCGACGCTGTGCGACCAGCAGGTGGAGTTCCTGGGGATCTCCGAGCATGTGGAGTCGCCCTCGGAGCTGCGCCGGTACGCCGCGGACGCCGCCCGGCGCGCCGAGCGCCCGGTCGACGCGGTGCACGCGATCATCGGCCGCATCCGCGAGCGTGTGGCCTACGTGCCCGGCTCGACGGAGGTCAGCACCAGGGCCACCGGGGTGTGGGACGCGAAGGCCGGCGTCTGCCAGGACCTCGTCCACCTGAGCCTCGGCGCCCTGCGCAGCGTCGGCATCCCCGCCCGGTACGTCTCCGGCTACGTGATGCCCAGCAGCTCCGCCGTGGTGGGGGAGGCCCGGACGGGGGAGTCGCACGCCTGGCTCCAGTACTGGGACGGCGCCTGGGTGGGCCTCGACCCGACCAACGACACCGCGCCCGGCGACTTCCACGTGGAGGTCGGCGTCGGCAGGGACTACTTCGACGTGACCCCGCTGAAGGGCGTCTACTCGGGCTCCCAGTCGTCGCGGCTCTTCGTCGAGGTGGAGATCACCGTCCTGGCGTGATCCGGTAGTCGCGGTTGGTCGGACGGATGTCCTCGCCGGTGAGCTGCTCGTGCAGGCGGTAGGCGGCAAGGGCACCGGTGAGGAGCTGCGCCCAGGAGTCGGTGCCGCCGGGCGACCAGGGGGAGGCCACCGCCACGCCCTCGCGGGCCGGCTGCAGGGGCGGCAGGTCGAGCAGCGTGCGCCACGACGCCCACCGCGGCCCGCCGCCGGGTGCCCTGCGGAGGTGCCGGGCCACGCGGAAGTCGGCCCGCTCGTGGGTCAGGTCGGCGTGGGTCGCCGGGTCGACCGTGCTCACGACGGCGTCGGCGAGGAGCGACCCGGCCGTCGACTCCAGCCGGTGCCCGTCCCGGTCGGGCCGGATCGCCAGCACCTCGACCCCGGTCCGCACCTCGACCCCACGGGTGTCCAGCCGTTCCAGGAGGAGGTCGAGCAGCACGGTCGCCGGCTGAGGCACCCCCTCGGCGTCGACGACCTGCCAGCGGCCGAAGGTCCGCTCCAGGCCCAGCCGGTAGGCGTGCCACCCGGGCAGCCGACGCGGGTCCTGCCCGAGCCGGGCCGCCACGTCGAGGACGAGCTCGGCCAGTTCCGGAACGCGCCGGGCGAGGTCATCGAGGCTGCGCCTGGGCACGAGCACGGCCCGGTCGGCCGCGCCCAGCCGTCCGCCGAACTCCTCCTCCAGCCCGTATCGGCGCAGGACCAGCCACGCGCCGTCGAGCTCGTCGAGCAGGTCCCGCCAGGACGCCGCGACCGGCTCGCCATACGCGGCGGCGAGCGTCGTCCACTGGGCGCCGCGGTCGGTCGGGAGGTCCAGGACCGAGCCGTCGGCGAGCCGGTAGCGGCGCGGCGGGGCCGCGACGAGCTGGAGGCCGCGCCGCCGCAGGTCGGAGGCAAGAACGCGCCCGGACTTGCGGAACAGGTCGCGCCACGCGGCCGGCAGCGTGAGCACCGTCCCGCCCGGCTCGGTGGCCACCTCGACGCCGGCGCAGGGGGCCGCGTCGCGCTCGAGCACCACCACCCCGTGGCCGGCACGGGAGAGGCGGGCGGCCGCGGCGAGCCCCGCGAGCCCGCCGCCGACGACGGCGATCAACTCCGGGCCAGCCAGGCCCGGAACGCGGTGAAGCCCCGGCGGATCTGGGCCAGCAGCAGCACGGCGAGGGTGAGGGTGAGAATCAGCAGGATCGCGGCGACGACGGCCGCCTGCACCGGGTAGGCGACGGCGAGGCCGACGACGGTGACCAGGGCCGCGTCCCCGGCGAGGGAGGCGCCGACGTTGCTGAGGGGCTCCGGGGAGGTGTTGACCGCGAGCCGGACGCCCGACTTCGCGACGTGGCTGAGGAGCGCGGCGACGCCGCCCAGCGCCCCCATCGTCATCGGCAGGAGGTCGCCGTTGGCGCCGGCGAGCAGCGCGCCGATCAGCGCGCCGGCGACCGGGCGGATGAAGGTGGAGACCGCGTCCCAGGCGGAGTCGAGGTAGGGCACCTTGTCGGCGAAGAACTCGACCAGGGCCAGCACGCCCATGATCACCAGGACGTCCGTGCGCTGGAACCCCTCGGGGATCCCTTCGACGTGGCCGAAGCGGCCGACCATGCCGAGGAGGAACACCGTGGCGTAGGCGTTGATGCCGCTCGCCCAGCCGCTGGCGAAGGTCATTGCCACGACGTCCATGCCGGAATCGTAGCCGTGGCCCCTCCTGCGGCAAGGGGCAGGGGACGGTGGCGCATGGGGGTTGACGCGGTGTCGGCGCGGGGGCCTATGATTGGAAGCAATCGAATACCTGTTCGATAACGCGAGTAGGGGAAGCTCGCTCCGGGTCGTCACGGCGACCCGGCCGGCCCCGGTGCCGACAGTTCCCGCGTGCCTCCCGGGGCGGACTCGACCCCCGCTCCGGGACGGCTCGCGGGGCGTCCGTGCCGGGGTCGCTCATGCCCGGTGACAAGGGGTGGAAGGAGGACGGATGGCCGGCGACGGGCTGGAGGGCGCGAGGTCGGCGCTGATCGGCGCGGAGCTGGCCGAGACCGCCTCCGAGCGATACCTTCTCGCCCACCTCGCGGCTCTGCGGGTGGCCGCAGCCGTGCTCGCGGCGCGGGCTCACGCGGCGTCCGGCGCCCGCCTTCGCAACGCCTGGCAGCTCGTCGCGGAGGTGGCTCCGGAATTCGCGGAGTGGGCGGGCTACTTCGCCGCAGGCCAGCACAAGCGGCAGGCGGTCGCGGCCGGGGCGGTGGCCCTGGTCGCGCACCGGGAGGCCGACGACCTCCTCCGGGACGCGCAGGCGTTCCACGACGAGGTCGCCCGCCGGCTCGCGGCCGGCCGGCGCCGCGGCGCGAGGGAGGCCGGATGAGCGCGCCGTCCGCGCCGGCGCCGGGGCGGGTGGTCATGTGCGTCGACATGGACGCGTTCTACGCGTCCGTGGAACTGCGCCGGCACCCGGAGTGGCGCGACGTGCCGATGTGGGTCGGGGGAGCCGGACGCGGCGTCGTGCTGTCCGCCAACTACCCCGCGCGGGCCTACGGCGTCCGCGGCGGCATGTCGTCCGCCCAGGCGCGGCGGCTGTGCCCGCACGCCGTCTGCGCGCCGCCCGACTTCGACGCCTACACCGAGGTGTCGGACGGGATCGTCGCCATCCTGGAGACCTTCACCGCGCGCGTGGAGTGCGCGTCGATCGACGAGGCCTACCTCGACCTGACCGGGGCGGAGCGCAGCACCGGCACCGCCGTCCGCGTCGGTGAACGGCTGCGCGCGATCGTCCACGACGAGCAGGGCATCTCCTGTTCGGTGGGCATCGGCCCCAACAAGCTGGTCGCGAAGATGGCCACCAATGCCGCGAAGCCGGACGGCCTGCGGGAGGTGGCGCCGCACGAGGTGCTCGGCTTCCTCCATCCCCAGCCGGTCGAGAACCTGGTCGGGGTTGGGGAGAGCACCGCCGCGCGCCTCCGGCCGCTCGGGGTGGTCACCGTGGCCGACCTCGCCGCGCTGCCGCGCGCCACGCTCCAGCGGGAGTTCGGGCTGCGGGCCGGCGCGCTGCTCGCCGACCTCGCCTGGGGGGTGGATGCCAGCCGGGTGGTCGCCCGTCCTGGCGAGCGCGGCGTCGGCAACCAGGAGACCTTCGGACGTGACATCACCGACACGGCCCAGGTGCAGGCAGAGCTCCTCCGGCTCGCGGTGAAGGTGGCCTCGCGGATGCGGGCGGCGGAGGTGCTCGGGCGGACGGTGACCCTCCACCTCAGGTTCTCGGACTTCTCGACCACCTCGCGATCGCTCACCCTCGCGGCCCCGTCCGACCTCACCGAGGACGTGTACGGCGCCGCCGTCCGGCTGTACGCAAAACTGCGTCCGGGGCGGCCCGTCCGCCGGGTGGGGATCCGTGTGACGGGACTGGCCGACCGCGGGACGGTCGCGCTCCAGCCCACCCTTGATGCCCCTGACCACGGATGGCGTGATGCCGAGCGGGCCGCGGACGACGTGATCCTGAGGTTCGGGCCGCGGGCGGTGCGTCGTGCGGTACTCACCCGGCGGGAACGGCCCTGACGGCCGGATCCGGGGGTGCTCGGTTCCGAAATGCCTCGTGCCCGCCTAAACTTGGGCTTGTCCCGTCGGGACCCGTGAACCAGGGAGGCAGCATGGCGCTCTCGGACGAAGAGCAGAAGCTCCTCGACCAGCTGGAAGCTGCGCTCGCGGCCGAAGACCCCAAGCTCGCCAGCGCACTCCGCGGCACGACCCATCGCTGGGAGCGCCGCCGCGCGATCCTCGCCGGGCTCGGCTTCCTCGTCGGACTCGCCGCCCTGATCGGGGGCATGCAGGTGCACCCGGCGATCAGCGTGGTCGGCTTCGTCGTCATGCTCGCCGCAGCGGTTCTCGGCGTCACCGCCTGGCAGCAGTCCGCGGACGCCGCCGACGGCCAGGGTGCGGGCGGCCGCGCGGGGAACCACTCGGAGTTCCTGGGCCGCATGGACGAGCGCTGGCGCCGCAACACCGACGACGGCGCCTGAGCGTCACCGGCCCGGCCGCCACAGGGACCGCGGCCACCACTTCCCGGCGGTGGGCACTGCCCACCGCCTTTCCACTGCCCGACTGACCCGCCCGACCAGCGCGGGCAGGGCGTCAGCCGCGGCCGGCTCCCGGTCGTAGCGGCCGCGCTCCACCGTCACCGCCAGGGCCCACAGCGCCTCGCGGCCGTCCTCGTCCAGACCAGCGCCCAGCAGGGTGGCGACCTGCCTGCTCGTCCCGTCCGGCCACGGCCCGGCGTGGTCGAGCACGACCGCCCGCACCTCCCGCCACGCACGTTCTCCGGCCCTCGCCGGGTCGGAGCCGGGCCTGAGTCGGCTGCGCCGCTGCGCGGCCCGCACCAGCCGCGGGGCGGCACCGAGCGCCAGCGCCAGTCCCGCGGCGCCCCCCAGCCAGCCCGGTCCTCCTGCCGCGAGGCCGTCCTGCGCACCGGCACCGGGGAGTTCCGGGTCGTCGACGGTGGTCGGCGCAGCCGTCGGGACGGTCGGCGTCGGGGCAGAACTGGGGACGGCGCTCGCGCTCGACGTCCCGCCGCCACCGGCGGTGGCGCCGCCAGGGGTCGGGTCCACGGGCACCCAGCCCACTCCGTTGCCGAAGGAGAGTTCCACCCAGGCGTGCATGTTCCGGGTGGACACCTCCCACCGTTCCCCCCGTTCGGTGCCGGGGAGGAAGCCGACCACGACGCGCGACGGGATGCCGACCGCCCGGGCCAGCACGGCCAGCGAGCCGGCGAACTGCTCGCAGTAGCCCGTGCGACTGCCCAGCAGGAAGTCCTCGAGGGTGCCCAGCGTGGTGCCCGGGGCGACGCGGGTGTTGTAGCGGAACGCGTCCGAGCGCAGGAAGGACGCGAGCGCGAGCGCCTTCTCGCCCGCGGTCTCCGCGCCCGCCCGGGTCGTCACCTCCACCGCGAGCCGGCGGACGGAGTCCGGCAGGCCGGGCGGCAGGGCGAGGGTGAGCCCGCCGTCGCCCGGCTCGCCGGGTTCGGCCAGCGTCGGCAGCATCGTCTCCAGGCCGGGCAGCCGCGCCGTCCGGGCGGTGTAGGCCAGGTCACGGGTGGCGCTCGCACGACCGTCCCCGACGGCCACGACGGCAAGGGTGCGGGGGTCGTAGCGCCAGTTGTCCCCCGGCACCTCCGCCGCGACCGGGAACCACGGCATCGGCAGGTACTCGCTGGCCAGGTCTCCGACCTCGACGGAGGTCTCGACCGCCTGCGTGCTGCCCACCCGCGGCAGGTCCCCGCCGAACTGGAGCGCGACGAGGTCGGTCGCCACGAGGTGGAAGCCCTTCTCGTCGAAGGCCGACAGCGCAGCCAGCCGCAGGTACTGGCCCTCCCCGTCCGAGGTCCGGTAGGTCAGGACGGTCCGGTCGGCCGTCGCGTTGATGTTTCGGATGAGGTCGATGCTCGGGTCGCCCAGCTGGACGGTGCCCTGGCCGAAGGTGTCGGTCCGGTCGCCGAAGCGCTCGGGGATCGGTTGCGCGGCGAGCACGGCCCCGGCCAGGGCGAGCGTCGTCGCGATCGTGGCCGCGGTCAGCACGCCGCGGCGCCAGCCGGCGGCCGTTGCCTCGTGCGTCCCGGGCGGGCCCGCTGCGGCGTTGCGCGACGCGGTGGCGAGCACCAGGGCGTAGCCGGCGGCCGGGAAGGCGAACAGCGCGGGGCTGGTCTCCGCGTAGATGGCCACGGTCGGCACCAGGTAGGGCAGGACCAGCACGGGGAACGTCCACGCGGGGGAGGCCAGGCCGACAGCCAGTGTCTCGACCAGCAGGTACAGCACCCACAGCAGCAGCGCGCTGAAGAGGGCGACGCCGGACTGGTACGGCATCGGGGCGAAGGACTCCCGCACGAACTCGGCGGTCTCCGCGTAGAGCGCGAGCGGCTCGGACGCCGCCGGGGCGAGCCACGGCACCAGCGCTGCCGGCAGCAGCTGCACCAGGCGGACGACGACCTCGCCGGAGCCACCGTGCCGCGCGAGCAGGCCGAGCGCGACGCTGAGGGCGACCAGGGCACCGGCGAGGGCCAGGAAGCTGCGGTCCTCGGTGAGCGCGACGATCGGGACGCCCGCCGCCATCGCCGCGACGGCCGACGCGGCGCTCATCCGGCCGGCCGCGGTCACCGCTCGTCCTCCACGCCCAGCTCGCGCCAGGCCGCGGCGATCGGCGTGCCGGGGCCGGCGACCACGCACTTCCAGCCCGTGGCGCGCACCGCGTCCGCACGGTTCGCGTCCTCACGGGACCGGGGGACGAGGACGGCCCAGCACGCGCGTCCGTGGCGTCCGGCGTCGGCGAGCGCGTCGAGGTCGGCGGCGTCCACCCGGCCAAGGACGGCCACGAGCAGCTGGCCCTCCGCGCCGCGCCCGCTCGCGCCGAGCGCCTCGCGCAGCGAGGGCGCAGGGTCGGT
>Ga0102832_1001336_pt1 | contig 20047 bp, 17 predicted proteins | sample EBPBio282013_DNA_FD_88942 | JGI IMG/M metagenome (GOLD analysis project Ga0102832, IMG submission 88942) | Wastewater treatment Type I Accumulibacter community from EBPR Bioreactor in Madison, WI, USA - Reactor 2_5/28/2013_ DNA (Illumina Assembly) | ecosystem: Engineered > Bioreactor > EBPR >...
GTGCCGTCGCCGGGCGACAGCTGCACCACGCAGAGCCGGTCGCGGTGCGGGTTGAGGCCGAGCGTCTCGGTGTCGATGGCGACAGCCCCGACCCGGTAGTGCGAGAGATCGGGCAGGTCGTCGACATGCGAGCGGATGGTCATGGCGGGTGTCCGGGAGGCAGTAATTGCGTGGCGTCGGGTGTTCACGTCCTATAGTGCCGACGAAACGGGAAATCCAATGGACGGACCGCCGCTCAGGCTCCTCGCCTTCGACGCCGACGACCTCTCCGTCGTGTCCATGCACCTGCAGGACGCGGTGCTGACGGCCGCCGATCTCGCCTTCCTCGCGCGCGAGCAGCGCTTCGCCCTCGTCTGCGACCGGTTCGACTGGGGCGCGGCCGACGGCCTCGCATGCGCGCGCAGGCGCACGGGGCTGCGCTTCGAGCGCGTCCGCGCGGTGAGGTCCCGCGACGTGTCGCAAGGCTCGGAAACGCCGCTGCAACTGCTCGCGCTGAGCTTCGAGCCGGGCACCGCGCCCGGCGGCGTCATCGAGCTGGTCTTCGCGGGTGGCGCGGGGCTGCGCCTCGACGTCGACTGCATCGAGGCCGCGATGGACGATCTCGGCGCGCTCGGTCCCGTCCAGCCGACGCCCAACCACGGCTGAACCAGATCCTACGCTGCCCTTGCCACCTCGGCCGCGATCGTGGCCACGGCCTCGACGGTCGCGGCAGCCGGCGTCATGCGCCAGGACGCGAAGAAGTCGAGATCGGGCAGCGGCACGCTGGTGCGCAGCGCCCGCAGGCGACCGGAACCGAGCTCCGGCCCAGCGATCTCCTCCGGCACGGCGGCGATGCCGAGACCATCCTCCGCCATGCGCAGGATCGTCGCCATGGAGGACGAAGCGTGGATGCGCACCGGCGGCAGGCCCGGCGCGGAAAACAGCTCGCGCATGACCAGATAGGGCCGCGTGTTGCGCGAGAAGGTCAGGATCGGATGGGCCGCCAGCATGGCCAGCGGGGCCGGCTGCGGCAGGACGAGGCCGGGGCCGGCGAGGAAGGCCATCCGGTAGGTGCAGAGCGGCAGGTTCTTCAGCTGCGTCGCGGCGAAGGCGCCGAGCGCGAAGACCAGGTCGAGCTCCTGCCCCACCAGGCGGTCGCGCAGGTTCGGCGTGATATCGACCTCGATCTCGAGAACGAGCCCGGGATAGGCCTTGGCCATGCGCTCGACGAAGCGGGAGAGCCAGGTGTGGACGATGGTCTCGGCGACGCCGAGGCGCAGCGTGCCGCGGATTGCCGTCCGGTCGGCAACGGCATGCATCATCTCAATGCGCAGCTTCAGCAGACGCTCGGCATAGTCGAGCACGCGCCGGCCGGCCTCGGTCGGCACCACCGTGCGCTTCTCGCGTTCGAGCAGGCGGTGGCCGATATCGGCTTCGAGCTGCGCGATGCGCTGGGAGACCGCCGGCTGCGTCGTGTTCAGCTTCGCCGCCGCGCGGTTGAAGCTCTTCAGCGTCGCCACCCAGACCAGTGTTTCCAGAGCCTTGAAATCTACCATCGGCCTTCGGATCGATAAGAAAATTCTATCGATACCGATCCAAACTTCGGATTGGACGCAATGCAAGCGGAATGATGGTGTAGAATCCCAAGGACCAACTTCGGACCATAGTTCCTTGGGGATCGGCCATGGCCATCGCACAGTTCCGCGCACCGAACGTCGACATCACCGACCCGGTGAAGGTCAGGCAGGCAGTTCGGCGCGGCGACATTACCGGCCATACCGCGGGCCTCGCGCCCGGCCGCGTGCAAGGCAATCTCGCCATCCTGCCGAAGGACCTCGCTGCCGACTTCCTGCGCTTCTGCACGCTCAATCCGAAGCCCTGCCCGATCATCGGCATGTCCGAACCCGGCAACCCCGCGATCCCCGCGCTTGGCGCCGACCTCGACATCCGCACGGACATTCCGCGCTACCGTGTCTGGAAGGACGGCGTGATGGTCGATGACCCGACCGACATCCGGTCGGCGTGGCGCGACGACCTCGTCGCCTTCGTCATCGGCTGCTCGTTCTCCTTCGAGGAGGCACTGCTGCAGGACGGCCTGCCGATGCGCCATATCGAGAACAACACCACCGTGCCGATGTGGCGGACCTCGATCCAGTGCCAGCCGGCGGGCCCTTTCGCCGGTCCGCTGGTGGTCTCGATGCGACCGCTGAAGCCGGCCGATGCGATCCGCGCGGTGCAGATCACCTCGCGCTTTCCCGCGGTCCATGGCGCGCCTGTCCATATCGGCCTGCCGGAATCCATCGGCATCAAGGACATCACCAAGCCCGACTACGGCGACCCGATCGAGGTGAAGCCGGACGAGTTGCCGGTCTTCTGGGCCTGCGGCGTCACTCCGCAATCGGTCATCGCGGCTGCCAAGCCGCCCTTCGCCATCACCCACGCGCCGGGCTCGATGCTGGTGACGGACCTGTCCAACAGCCGGATCGCCGCGCTGTGACGACGCCCGCCTCGACGCCCCACCCCGGCTTCGGGGTGTTCGCGAAAGTCCACCGCGAGTTCCATGACGCGCTCGCCGAGGAGGACTGGACGCCGATCGCCGGCTATTCCGGCGTCGAGGAGAAAATCCTCTCCGGTACGCTCGACCATCAGGCCCGCACCGGCGCCGTAACCCGCCTCGCACGCTGGCAGCCGGGCGCCGCGGTCGATCGCACGGTCGCGCATGACTGGTGCGAGGAAGTCTTCATCGTCTCGGGATCGCTGTCGATTGGCACGCTTGCTGCAAAGCAGGACGGCGTTCGGTTGCCCGCCGGCACCTATGCCGTCAGGCCGCCCGACATCGTGCATGGTCCCTTCTTCAGCGACGACGGCTGCCTGCTGATCGAATTCATGTACTACCCTCCGCATTCATAACAAGCATTCCAGAGACCGCCGACCGACCCCTGCCGCGCAAAGCGGCAGACCCACGAGGAGAGACCACGATGACCGGACTGCGATCCGCCGCGGCCGCCGCCGCGCTGACTTTGGGCCTTGCCGCGCCTGCGCTCGCCCAGACCATTCCGCCGGGACCGCCGATCAACATGCAGATCGTCACCCAGCCGGGCCCGGCAATGCCGCAATTCACGCGCGTCGACCAGCCGCTGCTGCGCGACGGCCTCGCCACCAAGTCGAACGGCCGCATTCGCGTGACGCTCGCCTCCTGGCCGGAGCGCAACCTGAACGGTCCGGAGATCCTGCGTCTCGTCCGCTCGGGCCAGGTCGATATTGGCGCGGTGCCGCTAAACACGGTCGCCGGCGACGTGCCGCTGCTCGACGTGATCGATCTCGCCGGCCTCAACCCGGACCTTGAGCAGGCGCGGAAGGTTGCCGCCGCCATGCTGCCCGAGGTCAACAAGGAACTGGAGCGCTTCGGCGTCCGCATCCTCGCCATGTATCCCTTCGCGGCGCAGGAGTTCTTCTGCCGCGGCCAGGTGACCAGTCTCGCGGACCTCAGGGGCAAGCGCATCCGCACCGGCGGCGGCTCGTCCAACGACTTCGTCACCTCGATCGGCGGCCAGCCGACCGGCATCGGCTTCCCCGAGGTCTATTCCGCGCTGGAGCGCGGCGTGGTCGACTGCGCCATCACCGGCACCGGTTCGGGCAACTCCGCCCGCTGGTACGAAGTGACCCAGAGCCTCTACGCGCTGCCGCTGTTCTGGTCGGTCTCCGCCTATGTCGTGAACATCCAGTGGTGGAACCGGCTCGACCCGGCCGTGCGCGCCCTGATGGAAGCGACGATCAAGGAAGTCGAGGAGGCGCAGTGGAAGCTCGGCCTCGAGCAGACCGAGGACGGCATCGCCTGCAACACCGGCAACCGCGAGGGCTGCAAGCTCGGCCGCGTGCCGGACGCCAATCCGATGCGCGTGTTCCGCCCGGTTCCGGCCGATACCGAGGTGATGCGCGCGACGCTGAGCTCGACCATCCTGCCGAACTGGGTGAAGCGCTGCGGCGCGCGCTGCGGCGAGACCTACAACCGCCTCGTCGCACCGATCACCGGCGTTCGCTACGCCGGCAACTGACCGGATATCGAACCGCTCTCACGCGGGCAGCACCCGCCGCCCGCGTGAAAGCCCTGACGACAAGACAAGGCGATCCGGTCAAGGATCGCTTCTGATGGCCGCAACCGGCCGAGGGGACCGTCAATGCTGAACACCCTGATCGACGCCGCGGGCGCCGGGCGGCGTTCCGTGGCCTGGCTCGGCCGGATGATGGGCTATGCCGCGGGCTGGTGCTTCATCGGCACGGCGGGGCTGATCACCTTCGACGTGCTGGCGCGCCGGTTCCTCGGCTTCTCGACGCAGGCGACGACGGAGCTCTCCGGCTATGCGCTGGCCTTCGGCATGGCCTGGGGGCTGTCGCACACCCTGTCCATGCGCGCGCATGTGCGCATCGACGTGATCGTCAACCACTTCCCCGACCGCATCCGCTACTGGCTGCACCTGACGAGCCTCGCCTTCCTCGCGGTGCTGATCGGCTACCTGTTCTACGGGGCCTGGACGCTGGTCGAGGAATCGATGCTGTTCAACGCCACCGACATCTCGGTGATCCGCACACCGCTCGCCATCCCGCAGGGGCTCTGGGCCTTCGGCATCGGCATCTTCCTGCTGCTCATCCTCGCTCTCCTGATCGAGTGCTCCCTGCTGATCGTCGCGGGCCGCGGCGCTGAGGCGGAGTTCCTCCTCCACAGTCGCACCTATCAGGAGGAGGTGGCGGAAGCGCTGGAAGCCGTCGGCGAACCCAACGCTGCCGAAATCGCCAAATCCATCCAGCCCGAGGTGAAGCCGTGATCGCCGTCGTCTTTCTGCTGATCCTCGTCGGCATCATGCTCGGCATGACCTTCACCGGTCATGCCCCCTCCGGCGAACTGATGGGCGAGATCCTGCTGCTCGTCGGCCTGTTCGTCCTGTTCTTCGGCATGGGTATCTATGTCGGCGCGGCGCTGGGCGTGCTCGGCCTGATCGTCGGCTATGCCTTTTCCGACCGGCCGTTCTGGCTGTTCATCGGCCAGACCATCTGGAACCCGTCCTCGTCCTTCGTGCTGGTGGCCGTGCCGCTGTTCCTGCTGATGGGCGAGATCCTGCTGCGCGCCGGCCTCTCCGACCGGCTCTATCGCACGCTGAACATCTGGCTGAACCGGATGCCCGGCGGCCTCCTTCACACCAATATCGCGGCATCCGGCGTGTTCTCGGCCATCTCGGGCTCATCGGTCGCGACCGCCGCGACCATGGGCTCGGTCGCGCTGCCCTTCTTCAAGGACAAGCCCTACGATCCGAAAATGGTGCTCGGCTCGCTTGCCGCCGGCGGCGCGCTCGGCAACCTGATCCCGCCGGGCATCACCTTCATCATCTACGGCCTGATCACCGAGACCTCGGTCGGCGCGCTCTATGTCGCCGCCATCGGGCCGAGCATTCTGGTGGTCGCGCTGTTCATCGCGATCATCCTGATGAAGGCCAAGACCGCCGCCCCGCGCGACCCCGACGGTCCGCGCTATTCCTGGGGCGAAAAGTTCCGCAGCCTGATCGACCTCCTGCCCACCGCCATCCTTATCCTGATCGTGCTCGGCACGATATATGGCGGCCTCGCCACGGCGACGGAATCGGCGGCGCTCGGCGTCGTCGCGGCCATCGTGCTGGCGGCGATCGACGGCAAGCTCAACTTCAAGATGCTCAACGACTCGGCCGAGGCGACCGCGCGCAACACCGCGCTGATCGGCCTTATCCTGTTCGGCGCCTACCTGCTCAACTACGTCTTCACGGCGCTCGGCGTGCCGCAGGCGCTGGCCAAGCTCGTCTCCGAAATGCCGCTGCCGCCCTGGGCGATCATGCTGCTGATCATCGGCTTCTACCTGGCGCTCGGCACCTTCATGGAGGGCTTCTCCATGATGATCACCACGATCCCCGTGATCTTCCCGGTCGTCACCGCGCTCGGCTACGATCCGATCTGGTTCGGCGTCATCGTCGTCATGCTGGTCGAGATCGCGCTGATATCGCCACCGGACGGGACGGTGCTCTACGTGCTGCAGGGCATGAGAAAGGACGGCGGGCCGATCACCGACGTCTTCTCCGGCGTGCTGCCCTTCATGCTCGTCTATATCCTCGCGGTGGGCATCCTGATGATCTTCCCAAGCATCGCGCTCTGGCTGCCGACGGTGATGCGCTAGAGGCCGGATCGGCGGGGCGGCGCTCGTGGGTAGCGCCGCCATCTTGAGGCCCCATTGCGCTTTCAATCAGCGGAACGCGTTGCCTGACCTGGCGGTTCAGGTGGCGTTCAGTTCCCTGCGTCCAATGATCTGACCTCACAACCCTGCCGGGTCGTGCAGCGAGGGGTCTTCCGAGAGTAACCGTTGCTGCGGGGATTTGCCCGCCAACGCTTTATTCGTGCGCAGACCGTCGTTATAGCACGTGCCCGGAAATCAACGCACAAAGTCGGCCTCGACCAGGCCGGCAAGAGACGAAAGCTCGGATATGACACGTGTCGCGATCGTCGGTGGCGGGCCGGGCGGCCTGTTCACCAACTACCTCCTCGACCGGTTCTGCGATGGCCTGTTCACGGCCACGCTGTTCGAGGCCTCCGACCGCCTCGGCGGCAAGGTGGTCACCGACCAGTTCGACAAGGGCAAGTCGCTGTTCGAGCGTGGCGTCGCAGAATATTACGACTACTCGCATTTCGGCCCGGACCCGCTGAAGCGGATCATCACCGAGGTGATGGAGCTTGACGTGGTGCCGATGGACGGCAAGGGCGTCATCCTCGACGGCAACATCCTCAACAACCGCCGGGACATCAAGAAGCACTGCGGCGAGGCGACGCTGAAGGCGCTGGACGATTTCCACGCCAAGTGCCGCGAACTGTGCTCGCCGGACGAATATTACGAGGGCTATTCCGGCGACGACAACAAGCACCCCTGGGCGGGCAAGACCTTCCGCGACGTGCTGGACGAAATCCCGGACGAGACCGCGCGCAAATATATCGAGGTCGCCGCGAAGTCCGACGTCGCCACCGAATCGCAGCTGACCAATGCGCTGAACGGCCTGAAGAACGTCCTGATGGACGATCCCAAATACCTGCGGCTCTATTCCATCGTCGGCGGCAACGAGCGGCTGATCGACGGTCTCGCCGAGCGCATCTCGGCCAAGGTGATGCTGGAGAGCCGCGTCTCGAAGATCACCCGCAACGAGGGCGGCACCTACAATCTGACGGTCCGCCGCAAGGGCCGCGACGAGGTGCACGAGTTCGACCATGTCGTGGTCGCGCTGCCGAACTACTGGGTCAGCCAGATCGAGTTCGAGGGCCGCGGCGCCCGCATGGCGATCCAGAAGCACCAGGCGCGCTACGACAATCCCGCGCATTACCTGCGGGTGACGATCCAGTTCAAGAAGCCGTTCTGGAACGAGCATTTCCAGGGCAGCTACATCATGACGGACGCCTTCGGCGGCGCCTGTATCTATGACGAGACCTCGCGCCATCCCTCCAAGCACGGCGTGCTCGGCTGGCTGATCCCGGCGACGCAGGCCCTTGCCCTGTCGAACCTCGACGACGAGCGGCTGATCGAGCTCGCGCTCGACTCGCTGCCGCAGGACCTGATCGCCACTGCCCGCAAGCAGTATCTCGAGGCGAAGGTGCAGCGCTGGGTCGGCACGATCTCGGGTCTCCCGGGCGGCCATCCGGCTCCCGAGCTGCGTGAGCGCCACCAGCCCGACGGCAAGGTGCTGCCGAACCTCTATCTGGTCGGCGACTACCTGTTCGACTCGACCGTCAACGGCGCCTACGATTCCGCGAACTTCGCCGTCGACATGATGATGGGCAAGCTGCGCGGCGCGGCCTATTCGGGCGCCCGCAAGAAGGCGGATCTCGAGAAGCAGAAGGGCGTGGTCGAGGAGGGCTTCGTCGAGTCGACGCTGACCGACGACTACCACGACGAATATGCCGTCGGCCTCTCCTACGAGGAGAGCTTCCGCGAGTATTTCGACGAGCAGTACAATGCCGACCTCTACGAGTGCATCTTCGGCATCAAGGCGCCCTACACGCTGCTGGACGTCGGCTCGGCCTCCGGCCTGACGCTGAAGTGCTTCGCCGATATCGGCATCGACGCCTGGGGCATCGAGAATGCGCGCCACGTGCATTCGCAGACGCCGAAGGAATGGCTGCACCGGAACCTGCTCGGCGACGTCACCAACCTGCCGTTCGAGGACCAGTCCTTCGACGTCATCTACGACACGTGCCTCTGCTACGTGCCGGAAGAGCTGATCGACAAGGCGATCCAGGAACTGTACCGCGTCACCCGCATCGGCATCTTCTTCGGCGGCATCACCGCCGACATGACCCGCGAAGTGATCGAGTATCACGACGTGTTCGACGGCGTGCTGACGCTGGAATCGACCTGGCAGTGGTCCGAGCGCTTCCAGCGCCACGGCTGGCGCCCGGCGGTCCACGACCAGAAGATCCTCAAGAAGGCGTGGAAGATCGAGTGCGACGCCAACGAGGGCGACTTCCCCTGGTATCCGGACATGGAGACCATGCGCTACTGCTTCTATGCCAAGCCCGATGCCGGCAAGTGGGTGGAAAAGCTCATGGCGGGCCGCGAGAAGGGCCCGACGAGCAAGCTGAAGCTGGTGGCCGGCGGCAAGCGCTGATCCGGAGCCGTTCCGCGTTTTCTTGACGCGACCGGTACCCACTTCGCTCGAAGACACTCTGGGTAGCAATCGATCTCAACGGTATCGAAGGCCGGGCTTTTTGCCCGGCCTTCTTCGTTTCTGCCGGGAGAAGGCTTGCATCGCGATGGATTTCGGGTGCATCGCGCCCTTGAATGAGGCAAGACGGGTGGAGCGCACTTCTCGCACCCCTCGCCCCGGGCAGGCAGGATCAAGAGCCGGACATGATCCAGGACAAGAACTACGTCGAGCCCGAAGAGGACGACGAGGAGGAAGAAGAGGACGTCAGCGCCGACGACATCAAGGCGATCCTGCGGTTCCTCTCGCCCTTCGCCGCGCCCTACAAGGGTCTGCTGGCCTTTCTCGGCGTCCTGATCCTGATCGAGGCGGGGCTCAACTTCTCCTTCCCCCTCGTCACGCAGTATCTGATCGACGAAGGCCTCATCAAGAAGGAGTGGCGCGCGCTCATCAACTCGCTGCTCTTCATGGGCATCGCGGCGCTGGCGGTCTCCGTCGTCGCGCTGATCGCCGACTACGTCTACACGCGCCTGTTCACCCAGATGACCAAGGACATCCGACAGCACCTGTTCGACCACGTGCAGTCGATGTCGATGCCCTTCTTCCACACGACGCCGACCGGCACGGTGCTGTCGCGCTTCTCCGGCGATCTCGTCGCGCTGGAAGCCGGCATTGTCGGCGTGGTGCCGCAGTTCATCATGCCGTTCATGGAGGTCATCTACGCGACCATCCTGATGTTCATGTTCGACATCTGGCTCGGCCTGATCGCCTCGCTGATCTTCCCGCTGATCCTGTGGTGGCCGCGCATCTTCGCGCGCAAGGCTTTCATTGCCGCCTATGAGAAGCGCCAGACCGAGGGCCGCCTGATCGGCGCCGTGCAAGAGAACGTCGCAGCCCAGCCGGTCATCAAGGCCTTCGGGCTCGCGCCCCGCGCGCGCATCGACTTCTCGGCGCTGAACACGTCATGGTTCGGCATCGCGCGACGCACGAATTTCGCCTCGGCGCTGGTCGAGCGCACCGCCCAGACCGGCCTCTACGTCATCCACATCGCGGTCTTCGCGCTCGGCGCCTACTGGGCCTATACCGAGCGGATCACGGTGGGCACGATCATCGCCTTCGAGGGCGTGTTCCTGTCGATGGGCTATGCGCTCACCAACGTCACGCAATACGTGCCGACGCTGGCGCAGGCCGCCGGCTCCATCCACCACCTCAACGACCTGCTTGCGGTCAAGCCGACCATGGTGGATCCGCCGGATGCGGGCGAACTGAAGCCGTTCGAACGCGAGGTGCGCTTCGAGACGGTCGCCTTCTCCTATCCGGGCTCGTCGTTCCGCACCGAGGGACTGGACGTCGCGGTGCCGAAAGGCTCCTTCCTCGGCATTGTCGGCCCGTCCGGCTCCGGCAAGAGCACATTCCTCAACCTGCTGATGCGCTTCTACGACCCGAGCGAGGGGCGCGTGACCATCGACGGCACGGACATCCGCACGGTGACGCAGGAATCGCTGCGCCGGCAGATGGCCGTGGTGTTCCAGGAGAGCTTCCTGTTCAACACCTCCATCGCCGAGAACATCCGCATGGCCTATCCCACCGCCACGATCGAGGAGATCCACGAGGCGGCGCGCCAGGCGGAGGTCCACGACTTCATCATCTCGCTGCCGGCCGGCTACGACACGGTGGTGGGCGAGCGCGGCGGCCAGCTCTCGGGAGGGCAGCGGCAGCGCGTCGCCATCGCGCGCGCGCTCGTGCGCAACCCCGCGCTGCTGATCCTCGACGAGGCGACCAGCGCCCTCGACGCCGCGACGGAAGCAAAGCTCAACGACACGCTGCGCAAGATCGCGGAGACGCGCACCGTGGTCTCCGTGACCCATCGGCTCGGCAGCGTCGTCACCGCCGACCGCATCATCGTGCTGGAGCACGGCCATATCGTCGAGACCGGCACCCACAGCGAGCTGCTCAGGCAGGACGGCCTCTACGCCACCATGTGGTCGCGCCAGCAGTCGGCCCGGCGCGTGGTCGCGCAGGACGATGACGGCCGGCAGCCTTCGTGGAGAGAACCATTGCTGTCCTGCGGGCACAAAAGGCAATCTCCTTCCCTTTCTGCTTATGACCCATCCTCTTATAATTGCTGCGTTTTCCTCGATGGAGGCGCGGCATGTCCGTCAGCGTGGCCGAACCGCATGCAACAGGCCTGAGGGGCGCGCTCGCCGCGCTCCGCCGCACCTTCGCGCCGGCGGACCATCTGGCGCTCTGGACGCTGACGCTGGACGGTGCGGTCGCCGGCGCATTGATGCGGGAGGGCAGCAGCTATCGGCTCGACCTGTTCGACGCCAAGCCCAAGCCGAGGACCTCGTGGCGGGAGCCGGCGACATCGCGACGCTGGAAGAAGCGCTATCCCGCCGCCTCGGCGGTGCGGCGCGGCTTCACGCCACCGCCGCCTAGAGCGCCGCCCCTACAGCTGCGAGGCGTCCAGCGAGGTCAGCGCTTCCTCCGAACGCGCGAGAATCAGCTCCACCACCTGCTCCGCCGCATCCTCGGCCGTAACCGCATCCGAGCGCAGGACCAGAGCCGGGTCGAGGGGCGGCGCGTAGGTCTGGTCGCGGCCGGTGAAATGGGCGATGCGGCCGGCCTCGGCGCGGGCATAGAGCCCCTTCGGATCGCGCTCGCGGCAGGTATCCGGCGAGGCATCGACGAAGACCTCCAGGAACCGCCCGTCGTCGAACTGCGCCGCCACCCGGTCGCGATCGGCGCGGAACGGCGAGACCAGCGCCACGAGCACGATCAATCCTGCTTCGGTCATCAGCTTCGCCACTTCGCCGACGCGCCGGACATTCTCGGAGCGCGCCGAAGCGTCGAAGCCGAGATCGGCGTTCAGCCCCTGACGGAGATTGTCGCCGTCGAGAAGCGTCGTGTGACGGCCAAGCGCCACGAGCCGGCGCTCGACCAGATTGGCGATGGTCGACTTGCCCGAGCCCGGCAGCCCGGTGAGCCAGACGACCAGCGGCGCCTGCCCCTTCAGCCCGGCGCGCACGGCGGGCGTCACATCGGTCGGATGACGATGGACCTCGCGGGCGCGGTCGAGGCTCTCGACGATCATGCCGGCGGCCACCGTCAGATGCGTTGCGCGATCGACGAGGATGAAGCCGCCGGTCTCGCGGTTGTCCGCATAGGGGTCGAAGGCGATACGGGTTGCCGTCTCGATCTCCACCCGGCCGATGGCGTTCAGCGCGAACCCGTCCGGGGCAGGCATCCGGGCAAGGCTCGCAACATCCAGCCGGTCCACGAGGCGCGTGACGGTGGCGGGCACGGTAGCGCTGCCGATCTTCAGGAGATAGCGGTCGCCGGCGCGGCCAGCCTTCTCGTCCATCCAGACGAGGTCGGCGGCAAGGCGGCGCGCGGTCTCCGGGCGATGACGAGGGTCGGCGAGGAGGTCGCCGCGCGAAACATCGACCTCGTCCCAGAGAGTGAGGGTGACGGCGCGTCCCGCCTCGGCAATGGCCAGATCGCCGTCCTGCGTAACGATGCGCCTGACGCGCGAGCCGCGCCCCGAAGCCGCGACCACGACGGGATCGCCGACGGCGACGCGGCCCGACGCGATCGTGCCGGCGAAGCCGCGGAAATCGAGGCTCGCGCGATTGACCCACTGTACTGCCATGCGGAACGGCGCGGCGACGTCATCGTCCGTCGTCTGAACCTGTTCGAGGTGACGGATCAGCGTCGGCCCCTCGTACCAGGGCGTATTGCGGCTGCGGATCGTGACATTGTCGCCGAACCGCGCCGAGACCGGCACGGCGACCACCGAGCGGAAGCCCAGAGGCGCGGCGAAGGCATGGAAGTCCGCGACGATTGCCTCAAAGACGTCCTGCGAGAAGTCCACGAGGTCGATCTTGTTCACCGCCAGCACGACGTGGCGGATGCCGAGCAGCGAGACGATGGCGGCATGGCGGCGGGTCTGTTCCAGGAGCCCCTTGCGCGCATCGACCAGCAGGATGGCGAGCTCGGCAGTGGAGGCACCCGTCGCCATGTTGCGCGTATATTGCGCGTGGCCCGGCGTGTCCGCGACGATGAAGGCGCGGCGGGCGGTCGAGAAGAAGCGGTAGGCGACATCGATGGTGATGCCCTGCTCGCGCTCGGCCTCCAGCCCGTCGAGCAGCAAGGCGAGATCGAGATCCTCGCCGGTGGTGCCGAAGCGGCGCGAATCCGATGCCAGCCCCGCGACCTGATCCTCGAGCAGGCCGATGGAATCGTGGAGCAGGCGGCCGATCAGCGTCGACTTTCCGTCATCGACCGAGCCGCAGGTGATGAAGCGCAGCGCGCCGCGGTCGCGGACCGGAAGCAGGTCATTGGCGGGATCGAGGCCGAGCGGCCGGGTGGCGAGCGAGACGGTCATTTCAGAAATACCCTTCACGCTTCTTGCGCTCCATCGAGGCCTGCAGTGCGCCGTCCACGAGCCGACCCTGCCGCTCCGACGAGCGCGAGGCGACGATCTCCGCGATGATGTCCTCGACGGTGGCGGCCTCGGATTCCAGGGCGCCGGTGAGCGGCCAGCAGCCGAGCGTGCGGAAGCGGACGCGCTTCGTGATCACCGCCTCGCCGGGGAGAAAACGCATGCGCTCGTCATCGACCATGATCAGCGCGCCGCCGCGTTCGACCACCTTCTGCTCGGCGGCGAGATAGATCGGCACGATCGGGATGGCCTCGGAGCGGATGTAGTCCCACACATCCAGCTCGGTCCAGTTGGACAGCGGGAAGACGCGCATCGTGTCGCCGGGGGCGAGGCGGGTGTTGTAGAGCCGCCAGAGTTCCGGGCGCTGGTTGCGCGGGTCCCAGACATGACCCGACGAGCGGTGCGAGAAGATGCGCTCCTTGGCGCGCGCCTTCTCCTCGTCGCGGCGCCCGCCGCCGAAGGCCGCATCGAAGCCGTGCTGGTCGAGCGCCGTTTTCAGCGTCTCGGTGAGCATCTGACGGGAATACTCGCCGGTCTCGGTGTCGAAGGGATTGACCCCCGCCGCCGCAGCCGCCGCGTTGCTGTGGACGAGGACGTTCAGCCCATATTCGCCGGCCATCCGGTCACGGTGGTCGATCAGCGCGCGAAAGTCCCAGCCGGAGGCGATGTGCAGGAACGGAAAGGGTGGCGGCGCGGGATAGAACGCCTTGCGCGCGATGTGCAGCATCACGCTGGAATCCTTGCCCACCGAATAGAGCATCACCGGGTTGCGGAACTCGGCCACTACCTCGCGCATGATGAAGATGGCCTCGTCCTCGAGGCGCTGGAGGTGCGGCGAGAGCGGCCGGCGGGCCTCGCCGGATGAGAAGGTGTCAGCGCCCAGGGCACGGGCGGCGGAAGCAGTCACGACGGGATACTCCGATATGCCTCAGGCGAGCGGGAACGGGACCGGCGTGCGGCGCAGCCAGGGGCGCGCGCCGGGTGCGGCGTGAGCCTCGGCCGCGTCATTCGACGCCGGCTGGTAGTGGTGCGTGACGGCGACGATGCCGCCCGTCTCGATGGCGCGGGCCGTGCCCTCGTGAGCGACGTCGAACGTGTCGACGCCGGCGCGGACGAGCAGCGCAACCTGGTCGCGCAGCACATCGCCCGACGCTCGTATTTCGCCGGCAAATGAATAGCGGTCGCGCAGCAGCCGGGCGATGGAATAGAGGCGGCCATCGGCATAGCGCGGGATGACCAGTTTCACGAGCGACAGGCGCGGCAGGATGGCCTCTAGCCCATCGAGCTTCTCGCCAGAGGCGATGACGACGCCGAGCGGAGCGTTGCGCGCCTCCAGCGCCGTCCATTCGGCGATCAGCCGCGCCCTGGGCAGCGCCACGGGGCCGCTGTCGGGGAACGCCTCGCCCTCGGCGGGAAAGGTCCAGTCGTCGGCGACGCGAACGCCGTGCCGGAAGAGTGCCATGGTCAAAGTCCTGCCGTTGCGGCCACCGGCCGATGGATGCCGCATTCGGTCTTGCTCGTGCCGCGCCAGCGTCCGGCGCGAGCGTCCTCGCCAGCCGCGACGCGCGAGGTGCAGGGCGCGCAACCGATGGACGGATAGCCTTCTGCCACCAGCGGATGGGGCGGCAGGTCGTGAGCCTCGGCATAGGCGGCGATTTCGGCCGCGCCCCAGCCCGCGAGCGGATTGACCTTGATCTGCGTGCCCTCGGCCTCGAAGACCTTGAGGCCGCTCCGCGTCTCGGCCTGAAAGCGCTTGCGGCCCGACATCCACGCCGCGAAAGGCTCGAGCGCGCGGGCCAGCGGCGCGACCTTGCGGAAGCCACAGCAGGCATCCGGGTCCTGCTCGGCCAGTGCCAGCCAGGGGTCGCGCGCCCTGGCCTCGTCGGCGGAGGGGCCGCCGGCGCGGACGTCGGTCAGCCCAAGGCGGGTGACGAGCGCGTCGCGATAGCCGAGCGTCTCGCGGAAATGGCGGCCGGTATCGACGAAGATCACGGGAACATGGCGGTCGGCCTCGGCCGCCATGTGCAGCAGCACGGCCGATTCCGCGCCGAAGGACGAGACCAGCGCGATGCGGCCCGCGAACAGGCTGCCCAACGCCAGTTCCACAAGCGCGGCCGCCTCGCGTGAGCCGTGCAGGCGTTCCAGTTCCGCCGCCTCGGCCGACAGCGCGGCGAGCGGCGCAGGTCGGGCGCGGGTCAGGTCAAGCGTCGGCATAGAGCGCCTCGCGGAACGGCGCCTCGCCCACGCGGCGATACGCATCGAGGAACTTCTCGGCCGGCGATGTCCTGATCTTCAGATAGGTCTCGACGACCGTCTCCACGGCGTCCACCACCTCGTCGGAGGAGAAGCCGCGGCCGACGATCTCGCCGATGGAGGTCGTTTCGTCGCCCGAGCCGCCCAGCGTGATCTGGTAGAACTCCTCGCCTTTCCGGTCGACGCCGAGAATGCCGATATGGCCGACGTGATGGTGGCCGCAGGCATTGATGCAGCCCGAGATCTTCAGCTTCAGCTCGCCGATCTCCTCCTGCCGGTCGAGCGCCGCGAAACGCTCGGAGATGCGCTGCGCCACCGGGATCGAGCGGGCATTGGCGAGAGCGCAGTAGTCGAGGCCGGGGCAGGCGATGATGTCGGTGACGAGGCCGGCATTCGGCGTCGCGAGGCCTGCTCGCTTCAGCGCGGCATAGACGGCGGGAATGTCGTCGAGGCACACCCAGGGCAGAACCAGGTTCTGCTCGTGGCTGACGCGGATCTCGTCCGCAGAATAGCGCTCGGCAATGTCCGCGATCACGTCCATCTGCGCCGAGGTCGCATCGCCCGGCGGCAGGCCGGTCGGCTTCAGCGAGACGGTCAGGATGCCGTAGCCGGGCGTACGGTGAGCGTGGAGGTTGCGGCGGAGGAACCGGGCCAGTTCGGGGTCCGCGGCCTTCGCCTTGTCCAGCACGTCAGAATGCGCCGGGAGGGTGGCGAGCACGGGCGGCGCGAAATAGGACTGGATGCGCGCAATCTCCTCAGCCGGCAAAGTGAGTGCCGTGCGCCCGATGGCCGCGAACTCCCGCTCCACCGCCTGCCGCATCTCGTCCTCGCCCATCTCGTGGACGAGAATCTTGATGCGCGCCTTGTACTTGTTGTCGCGCCGGCCATCGAGGTTGTAGACGCGCAGGATCGCCTCGCAATAGGTCAGCAGGTCGGCCTCGGGCAGGAAATCCCTGATCCTTTTGGCCACCATCGGCGTGCGGCCCTGCCCGCCGCCGACGAAGACGGCGAAGCCGATTTCACCCTTGGCGTTCCGCTTCAGTTCGAGGCCGATATCGTGCACCTGGATGGCCGCGCGGTCGTTCGGCGCGCCGGTCACCGCCAGCTTGAACTTGCGCGGCAGGTAGGTGAATTCAGGGTGGATCGACGACCACTGGCGCAGGATTTCGGCATAGGGGCGCGGATCGCCGACCTCGTCGGCCGCAGCGCCGGCAAAATGATCGGCGGTGACGTTGCGGATGCAATTGCCCGAGGTCTGGATGGCGTGCATCTCGACCTCCGCCAGCTCCTTCAGGATCGCTGGCATGTCGGCCAGCCTGATCCAGTTGAACTGCAGGTTCTGCCGGGTGGTGAAATGACCGTAGTCGCGGTCGTAGGTGCGCGCGATGTGGGCGAGCCGGCGCATCTGGCGCGAGGACAGCGTGCCGTAGGGAATGGCGATGCGCAGCATGTAGGCATGGAGCTGGAGATAGACGCCGTTCATCAGCCTGAGCGGCTTGAACTGGTCCTCGGTCAGTTCGCCCGAGAGGCGCCGCGCCACCTGGTCGGAGAACTCGGCGACCCGCTCGTTCACGAAGGCATGGTCGAATTCGTCATAGCGATACATGGACAGAATGACCTTCAGAGGTGGGCGTAAGCTTCGGGCGGCAGCGGCACGGTGGGGCCGGTCGCGCGGATCAGTTCGCGCAGCGAGACGGGCCGCACGAAGCCACCCTCGCGGATGATCTCGATCAGCGCCGGCTCGACGATGAGGCAGGCGTCCTGGTCCGCGTTCGCTCTCGCGAGGAGGCGATCGCCGTCTTCCGGGGTCTCGGCGATCTCGGCTCGACCGATATCGATGGACCACGTGCCGTCGCCGTGGCGGAAGACCACCGCGCCGGTGGCGAGGTCGTTGGATGTGGCGACGACCGGCCTGAAGACCTTGGCCTTGCGCGCCTGCTGGGGATTGGCGGACATCGAGCGTCTCCTTAGGCCGCTTCTGCCAGCGGCAGAGCGAAGGGTTCGGCGGAAGCGATGTCGCCATGGGCGATCGCCTCGCCGATCAGGATGAGGACCGGGCCGGAAAGGTCGTCGCGGGCGGCAAGGCTCCGGAGCTCGCCCAGCGTTCCCGCGAACAGGCGGCGGCTGGCCCGGCCGGCATTCTCGACCGCGAGGACCGGGGTCGGGAGCGGGAGGCCGGCGCCGACGAGGCGGGCGACGATCCGCTCGGCCACCGACTTGCCCATGTAGAGCGCGACGGTGCTGCCTGCCGCCGCGAGATGCTCCCAGCCCTCCGGCTCCGCGCCGTCGGCTCCGTGGCCCGTCGCGAGGATCAGATGCTGTGAGACGCCGCGCAGGGTCAGCGGCACAGCGGCATCGGCGGCGGCGGCCAGCGAGGCGGTGATGCCGGGGACAATCTCGTAGGGCACGCCGGCGGCGCGAAGGGCCGCGATCTCCTCGCCCGCGCGGCCATAGACCATGGGGTCGCCGGCCTTGAGGCGAACGACGCGGCGGCCCTCGCGCGCAAGGCGCACCAGCAGCGCGTCGATCTCGCCCTGCATCACCGAATGGCGGCCCTTGCGCTTGCCGACGGAAATGCGATGCGCGTCGCGGCGGCCCATGGCGATGACGGCTTCGGGCACCAGTGCGTCATGGACGATGACGTCGGCGGTCTGGAGCAGGCGCTGGGCGCGGAGCGTCAGCAGATCCTCGGCGCCGGGGCCCGCGCCGACCAGGAACACCCTGCCCTCGACGGTCTCGCCTTCGGCCACATCGAGCGCCTTGCGCGCAATGATCTCGGCGCGGTCGAGTTCGCCGGCGAGCGCGGCATCGGCGGCACGGCCCTCGAACAGGTGCGTCCAGAAGCGACGGCGCGGCGCGCCCTCAGCCAGCCGGTCGTTGACGCCGCCGCGGATGCAGGCCGCGAGCTGGCCGAGGCGACCGAAGGCGGGTGGCAGCAACGCTTCGATCAGCGCACGTACCTTCTGGGCGAGGACGGGCGCATGGCCATCGGTGGCGATGGCGATGGAGACGGGCGCGCGATCGACAATGGCGGGAACGGCGAAGTCGGAGAGATGCGGCCGGTCGACGACATTGACCAGCACGCCGGCGGCACGGCCGACAGCCGCGATGCGCGCATCGTTGGCTTCATCGCCCATGGCGACGAAGAGAAGAGCCGCACCGGCCAGCAAGTCTGCATCGGGCTCGGCGACAACGAGCGTCACGCCGTTCACCGTCGCAAAATCCGCGAGGTCGGCCGAGGGTGCCTGCGCGCATAGCATCAGATCGGCCTCGGTGCGGACCAGCAGGCGAAGCTTCTGCAACGCCTGTTCGCCGTTGCCGGCGACGACGACGCGACGGCCGGCGACGTCGTAGGAGACGGGGAAGAACCTGAAGCGCGACACCGATGGCTCCTCAATGCGACGGAAACAGGCGCAGGGCCTTGAGGGTGAAATTGACGGCATCGCCGCGGGCGATGGCACGGCCGGGCGCGATCTCGGCCTCGACGGGCGGATGCCCATCCGCGACCCGCAGCTCGATGCGGCGGACGGCGCCGGCGCGGCGGACGCCAGCGACGGTCGCCGCGATGCGCGGCCCGCTGGCCGCTTCCAGATCGATATCGGCCGGGCGCACGAACAGCGCGGCGGGACCTGCCGGAACGGCTGGCGCGGCAGCAGACAGCGTGACATCGCCGAGACGGACCTTGCCGTCGACCACCACGACATCGAGACGCGTCGGCTGGCCGACGAAGCCGGCGACGAAGGCGCTCGACGGGCGGTCGTAGATTTCATCGGGCGTGCCGACCTGCTCGATGCGCCCCCGGCTCAGCACCGCGACGCGGTCGGCAAGCTCCAGCGCCTCGTCCTGATCGTGCGTGACGAAGATGGTGGTGTGGCCGGTGCGCTCATGGATCTCGCGCAGCCAGCGGCGGAGGTCGCGGCGCACCTGCGCGTCCAGCGCGCCGAAGGGCTCGTCGAGCAGCAGAACCTTGGGGTCGACCGCGAGCGCGCGGGCGAGCGCCACGCGCTGGCGCTGGCCACCCGAGAGCTGGCCGGGATAGCGCTTCTCCAGTCCCGGCAGGCGCACGAGGTCGAGAAGCTCCGACACGCGCCGGCGGATGTCCGTGCGCGAGGGACGCTCAGAGCGCGGGCGGACGGCGAGGCCATAGGCGATGTTGTCGGCCACGGTCATGTGGCGGAACAGCGCGTAGTGCTGGAAGACGAAGCCGACATGGCGGCGCTGGACCGCCAGGCGCGTCGCGTCCTCGTCGCCGAACAGCACCCGGCCCGAGGTGATCGGCTCGAGGCCGGCAATGACGCGCAGCAGGGTCGTCTTGCCGGAACCCGAGGGGCCGAGCAGCGCCAGCAGTTCGCCACCGCGAATGTCGAGGTCGATGCCGTCGAGCGCAGCCGTCGCGCCGAAGGCCTTGGTGATGGCCTCGACGTGGATGGCCGCCGGCGCCGCCTCAATGCCGGTGCGCGCCCGCAAGCTCGTCGCCGTATCGCCATTCGAGGAGTGATTTGGCGAGAAGCGTGACGAGGGCGAGGCCGGCGAGAAGCGAAGCGACGGCGAAGGCGCCAACGAAATTGTACTCATTGTAGAGGATCTCCACGTGGAGAGGCATTGTGTTGGTCAGGCCGCGGATGTGCCCGGAGACGACGGCGACCGCGCCGAACTCGCCCATCGCACG
>Ga0102832_1001337_pt1 | contig 20023 bp, 18 predicted proteins | sample EBPBio282013_DNA_FD_88942 | JGI IMG/M metagenome (GOLD analysis project Ga0102832, IMG submission 88942) | Wastewater treatment Type I Accumulibacter community from EBPR Bioreactor in Madison, WI, USA - Reactor 2_5/28/2013_ DNA (Illumina Assembly) | ecosystem: Engineered > Bioreactor > EBPR >...
CATCTCGACCCAGCGCCTGTTCGTGAACTCCTCGATCGCCGACGACGTGGTCAAGGAGCTCGCCGCCCTCGTCGAGACGCTCGTCGTCGGCGACCCGCTCGACGAGGCCACCGACGTCTCGGCGCTCATCAGCACCAGCGAGCGCGACCGCGTGGCCGGCTGGGTCGAGGAGGCTGCGGCGTCCGGCGCCCGGGTCGCGGCCGGCGGCCGGATCGGCGACGACGGCGTGCTCAAGCCCACGCTCATCGACAACGCGACGTCGGACATGAAGGTGTGCGAGCTCGAGGTCTTCGGGCCGGTCGTCGCGGTGATCCGCTACGACGACTACGAGGACGCGCTGCGCCAGGCCAACGACACCCGCTACGGCCTGCAGGCCGGGGTGTTCACCAGCGACATCGACAAGGCCCTGCGCGCCGCGCGCGTGCTCGACTTCGGCGGCGTCCTGGTCAACGAGGTGCCGACCTTCCGTGCCGACCAGCAGCCCTACGGCGGCCTGCGCGACTCCGGCAACACCCGCGAGGGGCCGGCGTGGTCGGTGCGCGAGATGACCGAGGAGCGGCTCATCATCCTCAACGGGTAGAGCCGCTCGACGCGCGAGGGCCCGGCCGCAACAAATGCGGCCGGGCCCTCGTCGTGCAGATGGCGTGAGGCCGCGATCCCGTCCTCGATGCCGGCGGCCGAGCGCAGCGGGCGTTCGTGCGACGCCGGTCACGATCGGGTCGCGGGGGCGTGTCGCACCCGGGGCGGGGAGTGCTCGCCCGGCATGCTGTGGCGCACTCGATCGGCGGCCCTCGGGCCGCGGGGAAGCGGTCGGTCCCGACGCCCGGACGGGCGGAGGGTGCCGCCTGCCCGCACGACCCCAGGGAGCACCTCCGGTGCCGATCGACCCCCACGACCTCGCCGCCGTCGGCGGCCTCGTCGCGCGTCCCGACGCCGCACCGCTGCCGAGGCCGTGGCGTGCGCTCCCCGCGGTCCCCCTGCACGGCGTGTGGCCGGTCGACCTCCCGAGGCGCCGGATGGCCGCCCTGGCGGCGGCCTCCGCCGCCGCGGGCCTGGTGGCGGGGCTGCTCGGGCCCGGGCCCGCCGCGCTGGCCGCGCCCCTGACCTCGGCCGTGCGCTCGACGTTCGCGGCACCGGCGTCGGCCCCCGCGGCCCCCGCAGCTGCAGCCGGCGCGCTGCCAGGCGCCCCCTCGCGCCTCGGCGCCCCGATCGATGCCGCCGAGCCCGATCCGGCGCCGACCCAGGCCGCTCACCCGGGCTCCGCCGCCGAGGCGATCGCGGCGGTGGCCGGAACGCTGCCCTCCGGTCTCACCCCGTCGCTGGAGGACGGCCCCGCCCGCCCGGACCGCCAGGACCAGGCGCCGGCCGCCCGGCCGCAGCGGCGGACGGTCGCGGAGCGTGACCGGGGCGGCCCGACCGATACCCGTCCGTGACGGTCGTGCTGCCGCATCGGCAGCGGACGGGCACGTACGCTCGTCTTGGCCGCCGCGGCGGCCGACCGCGGGCCGGTGCCCGCGCGAGGGCAGACAGGGGCATGCAGTGGACGTGACGACGACCTCCCGGCGGGTTGCCGGAGCGAGGATCGCGACGGTGCTGGCCGTGGCGGCCGGCCTGGTGCTGGGCCTGACCACGGCCCTGCCGGCACGGGCGGCCGACGCGCCCACCGGCGGCGGCACCAGCACCGGCGGCGCCCCCAGCGTCCCCGCGACCCCGCAGAAGCCGCTGCCGCGCGTGGCCGTCGGTGTCACGTTCAGCCCGCGCGCCGGCTCGACGGTCGGCGCCGCGATGCCGATCACCGCGACGTTCTCGACGCCGGTGTCGTACAAGAAGCGCGCCGAGCAGCACCTCAAGGTGTACCTGAACGGCAACCTGGTGAAGGGCGCGTGGTACTGGCGCAGCAGCACCACCGCCGTCTTCCGCCCCCAGTACTTCTGGCCGGGCAAGCGCGTCATCGGGATCCGCGCCTCGCTGTCCGGCGTCGTCCTGCGCGAGGACACCAAGTACCGCTACGTCGGCGGGCAGACCACCAGCCGCGTGCACGCGTTCCGCACCGGCCGCTACCTGGTCGCGAAGGTCAACAACGCGACCCACCAGATGAAGGTCTACGTCGACGGGAAGCTCATCCGCACCATGGGTGTCTCCCTCGGCAAGGAGGGCTTCATCACCAGGTCCGGGATCAAGGCCGTGATGGAGAAGTACGTCGAGCGCGAGATGACCAGCGAGGCGCTCGGCATCACCGACCCCAACGACCAGTACGTCGTGATCTCTCCGTACGCAGTGCGGCTCACCAACAGCGGCGAGTTCGCCCACGGCGCCCCCTGGGCCAACAGCCGCATCGGCCGCTACAACGGCTCGCACGGCTGCACGAACCTGTTCGTCAACGACGCCAAGTGGTTCTACGACACCACGATCCCGGGCGACCCCGTCGTCTACGGCGGCACCGGCCGCCCGATGGAGGCGTGGAACGGCACCGGCGGCCCCTGGAACATCCCGTGGGCGCAGTGGCTCGCAGGATCCCGCAACGGGGTGCAGAAGGCCTGACGGCCCCGTCCGCCGCTGCGGGTCAGGCGGTGGCGTTGACGGCGTTGAAGGCGGTGTCGTGCACCGTGCCGTACGCCGCGATGACGTCGGGCAGCTCGTCGGCGGGGATGGGCCGGCTGTAGAGGTAGCCCTGGGCCAGGTCGCAGCCGAGCAGCCGCAACCGCTCGGCGATGCCGTGCTCCTCGACGCCCTCGGCGACGGCGACCATCTCGAACTCGTGGGCGAGGTCGGTCACGACCTTGACCAGCGCCTCGTTGCCGCCGTCCATGTCGGCGATGAACGAGCGGTCGATCTTGAGGGTGTCGATCGGCAGGTCGCGCAGCTGCGAGATCGACGTGTTGCCGATGCCGAAGTCGTCGAGGGCGATGGTGGAGCCCATCGCGGCGATCCGGCGCAGCATCGCCGCGGCGCGCTCCGGGTCCTGCATGATCGCCGACTCGGTGATCTCGAACTCGAGCAGCCTCGCCGGCACGCCGTACTCCGCGAGCAGCTCGGCGATGCGCCGGTCGAGCTCGGGCTCGGAGAGGTTGAGCGCCGACAGGTTGACCGCCACCGGGATCTCGAAGCCCTCCTCGCGCCACTCGCGCAGCTGCGAGAGCACCAGCCGCAGCACCCGGTCGGTGAGGGTGTGCACCAGGCCCGTCGTCTCGGCCAGCGGGACGAACTCGCCGGGCGGCACCATGCCGCGGATCGGGTGCTTCCAGCGCAGCAGGGCCTCGAGGCCGACGATCCGCTTGGTCTCCAGCTCGAGCTTCGGCTGGAAGAACACGGTCAGCTGGTCGTCGGCGTCGAGCGCGCGGCGCAGGTCGCCCAGCAGGATGAGCCGCGCCGGGGAGTTGGTGTCGCCCTCCGAGTCGTAGACGCTCATGCCGCGGCGGCCGGCCTTGGCGATGTACATCGCGACGTCGGCGAGCTTGAGCAGCGACTGCACGTCGTCGGCGTGGTCGGGGAAGAGCGCCAGGCCGATCGAGGTCTCGACGTGGAGCACCATCTCGTCGACGGTGAACGGCTCGTCGAAGGCCTGCAGCACCCGCTCGGCGAAGATCACGGCGTCGTCGACGCCGCGGACGGTCTTGAGCAGGATCGCGAACTCGTCGCCGCCGAGGCGGGCAACCGTGTCGGTCTCGCGCACGATCTCGCGGAGCCGGTCGGCTACCTGCACCAGGAGCTGGTCGCCGCGGTCGTGGCCGAGCGAGTCGTTGATCTCCTTGAACCGGTCGATGTCGAGCAGCAGCAGGCCGACGTGCTTGCCGTCGCGGGCGGCGTCATGGACGGCGTTCTCGAGTCGCTCGTTGAGGAGGCGCCGGTTGGGCAGGCCGGTGAGCGGGTCGAGCAGGGCGAGACGTGCGTTCTCCTCCGACGACTGGCGAAGCCGGCGGCTGGCGCTGGTCACCGTCCGGTAGAGCAGCAGCCACACCAGGGCCGCGCCGAGCAGGGTGAGCAGCGCGATGGTCCGGATCGCCTCGTCCGTGGCGGCCACGGCGTCGCTCTGGTCGAGCACGACCTCGGCGACACCCATCACCTGGGGCTCGGCGCCGTAGAGGAACCAGCTCTGCTGGCGGACCGGCATGACGACCTGCAGCGTGTCGCCGTTGCCGTCGCGCAGGGTCGTGGGCAGCTCCTCGACCGGCATCGGCCGCGACACGGTCTGGCCCCGGTCGGCCAGGCCGCGCAGGTACGGGTCGACCCCGGGGTCGTCCGGGTCGGCGATCGCGCTGTCGTAGATGGGCTGGTCGCCCGACATCGGCCACAGCCGCAGACGCACCAGGTCGTCCTGCGAGCCGATGGCGGAGTTGAGGTTGCGGCTCGCGCCCACCGGCAGGCCGCCGTCCTGCCACATCTGGTCGGTCAGGCGGGTGCCGAGGTTCGTGACGTAGGCCTGGGCGGTGCGAACGGCGTCGTCGGTGGCCTGCTGCTTGATGAGCTGGGCCATCGCCGCCACGAGCGCGGCGCCGAGCACCGCGAGCGCGAGCAGGCTCACCACGGCGAAGCGCGCGGTGAACGACATGCGGCGCACGGGCTGGCCCCTTCCTGGCAGCAGGGACCGTGCCCCGCCTGTGCCAGGTAGATCGGCCGTCGTGCGCTCTTCTTGAGGTTTTCGAGGGGCCGGATCAGGGTGCCGGGGCGCGCACGGTGAGCGCAGCCGGACGCACGCGGGCCTGCAGGGTGCGGCCGTCCTCCATGACGTCGCCGTCGACCTGGCGCCGTTGCGGGAAGTGGGTCACCACCCAGACCGACCTGCCCGTGAGCACGATCCGCGACGAGTCCGACACCGGGCGGCGGCTCACCAGGCGCGCGCCGGTCTTCACCCAGTCTGCGGGCCGGTCGAGGGGGAGCACCACCACGCGGAGCAGACCGTCGGTGAGGTCGGCCTCCGGAGCGACGTCGAGGCCCGCCATGAGGCCCCCCACGTTGGCGATGAGCACGCTGCGCGCCTTGAACCACTGAGGCTGGCCGCCGTCCATCGCCACGCCCACGCGCATCGACTCGGTGCGCGCCAGCTTGACCGCGTTGGCGAAGTAGGCAGCGGGGCCGATCGCCTTCTTCAGCTCCTCCGGCGCGTCGATGAGGTCGGCGTCCAGGCCCATGCCGGCGATCACGGTGCTCGTGACGACGGTGCCGCCGAGGCCGACCTCGACGACGTCGATGCGCCGGTCGGTGCCCGTGAACGCGACGGCGGCTGCCGACGCCAGGTCGAGCGGGATCCCAAGGTTGCGCGCGAGCAGGTTGCCAGTCCCCGCCGGGATGATGCCGAGCGCGACGTCGGTGCCGACGAGCCCGGACGCTACGGCGCCGAGGGTCCCGTCGCCGCCCCACGAGAGCACGAGGTCGGCGCCTGCGGCGACGGCGTCGCGCGCCTGGCGCTCGCCGGTGTCCTCCGCCGTCGTCGCGACGACGTGGGGCGCGGCGACGCCGGCGTCGTGCGCCCATGCGGCCAGCTGCTCGGTGGCCGCCTCGACGCCGCCCTCCACACGCAGCGGATGCACGATCGCGACGGCCTCGGCCGATCCGCTCATGACGCCCCCTCCACGCCGCGACCCTAGCCGGGGGGCTGCAGGGCGCCGCCCCACGGGTCGTCGTCCGCGAGGCGCTCGCGCGCGTCCTCCATCCCGAGCTGCTCGAGACCGGGCCCGAGCTCGTCCCACGACCGGGGCACGGCCACCTGCGGGCGCTCCCGGCCGCGCAGGCTCCACGGCGCGATCGTGGTCTTGCGGCCGTTGTTCTGGCTCCAGTCGACGAACACCTTGCCGACCCGCAGGTCCTTGGTCATCTGCCACACGACCAGGTCGGGCAGCTGCTTGGTCAGCGACTGCGCGAGCTTCTTGGCGTGGGCCGACACGTCGTCGGCCTCCGAGCCCTCGAGGGCGGAGCCCGCGAGCGGGGCGTAGAGCTGCATGCCCTTCGAGCCGCTGGTCGCGGGCCAGGCCTCGAGGCCGTCGGCGGCGAGCAGCTCCCGCGCAGCGAGTGCCACCTCGCTGCACTCGGCGAGCCCGGTGCCCGGCCCCGGGTCGAGGTCGACCACGAACCGGTCGGGCGTCGAGGGCACGCCGTCGCGCACCGTCCACTGCGGCACATGCAGCTCGAGCGCGCCCTGCTGCGCGAACCAGATCATCGTCGCCAGCGCGTCGAGCGGGTCGTGCGGGATGAGCGGGTAGTCGATGTCGCGGTCGCTGTGGGGGATGGTCACGCGCTCGATCCACTCCGGCGTGCCCCGCGGCAGGTTCTTCTCGAAGAAGGGGTCGTTGTGCACGCCATCCGGCCACCTCTTGCGGGTCACCGGACGGTCCTGGGCGAGCGGCGCGAGGTGCGGCGCGGCGTCGGCGTACCACCGCACGACGTCGGACTTCGTGGTGCCCGTCGCGGGGTACAGGACCTTGTCCAGGTTGGTCAGCCGGATGCGTCGTGATCCGATCTCGACCGTCGAGGGGGTGGCGCCGGAGGCGTTCATATGGACATCCTGGTGCGATGCAGGCCATCTGGAAGGGTTCCGTCGCCTTCGGACTCGTCAACATCCCGGTCAAGGCGTTCGTGGCGACCGACAACCACGACGTCTCGTTCCGGCAGGTCCACGTGGCCGACGGTGGGCGGATCCAGTACAAGAAGGTCTGCTCGGTGTGCGGCGAGACGGTGCAGCAGGCGCAGATCGCCAAGGGCTACGAGACCGAGACGGGCGAGATGCTCGTGCTCGACGACGCCGACTTCAAGGACCTCCCCGTGCGCACGTCGCACGAGATCGACGTCGTCGAGTTCGTGCCGGCCGAGCAGGTCGACCCGATCCTGTTCGACAAGACCTACTACCTCGAGCCCGACGGCAAGGCGGTCAAGGCCTACCGGCTGCTGCGCGAGGCGCTGCGCCAGACCGATCGCACCGCCGTGGTCATGGTGACGCTGCGCCAGAAGACGCACCTCGCCGCACTGCGCGTCTACGAGGACGTCATCACGCTGCAGACGCTGCTGTGGCCCGACGAGGTGCGGCCGGCGTCCTTCCCCGGCGTCGACGAGGACGAGGAGCTGCGCCCGCAGGAGCTGGCGATGGCGGCCAGCCTCGTCGAGTCGATGGCGTCGGACTTCGACCCGACGGCCTTCCGCGACGAGTACCGCGAGGCCGTGCTCGCCATGATCGAGAACAAGGTGGGCGGCGGCACCGGCGTCGTCGCGCCGGTCGAGGAGGAGGAGAGCCGCGGCGAGGTGCTCGACCTCATGGCTGCGCTCGAGGCCTCGGTGGCCCGCGCCCGCGCCGGCACCGAGAAGAAGGCGACCACCGACAAGGCGCCTGCGGCTGAGCCGAAGCCGGAGAAGGTCCGCGCGGTGAAGTCGACCTCGAAGTCGCCGGCGAAGAAGGCCGCCAAGGCCCCCGCCAAGACGGCGTCCACGCGTGCGAAGGCCAAGGCCTCCACGAAGTCTGCCGCGGCCGACGACGCCGCCGAGCCCGCCCCTCGCCGCCGCGCCAAGACCGCCTAGCCCCACCAGCCCCGCCGCCGCACCCAGGCCCCGGCGTTCCACCCGGCGGGTCCGATTGCGGTGAAGGTGCCCCTGCTTGCTTTAGAAGCAAGTTTTCCGCCCCAGGCTGTCCACAGGCACGCGAGCACCGAGGAGCTGTGCATCCGCGAAGGCCAGGGCGTCCACACCGGCGACACGCCGGTGCTGTGGACAGCCTGGGGCGCTTTTCTTGCTTCTATCGCAAGCGGGGGCACCCTCACCCGTCATGGGACGCGGCGAGTCGGTGGGGGCGGTCAGGCGCTGGCGGCCTGGATGCGGTAGGTGACGCCGCCGCGGTCGTCGGTCAGGGTGACGACGGCGGTGGCGGTGCGGCCGTCGCTGATGTCGATCGCGCACTCGAAGCTGCTCCCGGCCACGAGGTCGACGCGGTCCGGGCAGCGCACCACCGTGCTGGCGCCGGCGGCGTTGGCGACGTCGTCGGCGATCTGCTTCTCCACGTTGGCGGTGTTGAGCCGCGGGCCGTTGAGCGAGGACACCAGGGCCGTGCCGGCGACGAGGGCGACGAGCAGGAGCAGCGCGACCAGCACGATGGCGCCGGCGCGCTTCTTCGCGGTGCGCTCCTTCTCGTCGGCGGCCGCCTGCTGCTCGGCGCTCGGGAACGGAACGGGCGATCCGTAGGCAGACGGCTGGTAGGCGGGCGCGGCGGGCGACCCGTACGACGCGGCGCCGGCGAGGGCGGCCTGCGGCGCGGCCTGCGGCAGGGCGTGGGTGTGGTCGGTCCACGCCCCGCCGTCCCACCAGCGCAGTACCGGAGAGCCGGAGGGGTCGGGGTACCAGCCAGCCTGAGGGCCTGCCGGAAGCGGGGGAGCGGCATCCGCCGAGGGCGCGGCAGGCGCTGCGGGCACGGCCCCGGGCTGGTCGGCCTGGGGCTGTGCGGGCTGGTCCGGCGTCTGGCTCACCCGGCGATTATGACCCCACGCACGGGCAGGTGCCCTACGCCGGTCAGGCGCAGTCACGGCACGTCGTCGACCGGCCCCGGGGGAGCGGACGGGTCAGGACGCGGTGGTGAGGCGGTGCGCCGAGGCGGCGCGCTCGCACTCGCGGACGGTGTCGAAACCGGATTCGTAGACGCAGTCGTGGCACACGGCGATGGACGCGCTGCCGAGGTGGACCACCTCGACCGTGTGCGGGTGGCAGCCGCCGTCCGCGTGCGCGTGGTCGCGCCGGTGCACAGCGGCGAGCATCGCTCGCACGATCGGCTCCGGGCTGTTCGGGCTCATGCCGGAGTTATCGGACGCCGACGGCGCGACCTGAGCGATCGCCGCACCGATCTTGTGACGGCGCTCACATGCGGGTGTCGTCGCCGTCTCGGTACGGTGCCACGCATGAGTCCGGTGTCCCGACGCCGTGCCGGCGCGGGACGACACCGCCCGGTCGCCGACACGCTGTCGGCGAAGCTGCGCGCGCAGGAGGCCAAGCGCATCCGCAGCGAGCCGCCTCTCGACGCGCTGATGTCGCGCATCGGGCGCCTCGACGGCGTCGTCGACGGGTTCAAGGTCGAGGCCGTCGCGTCGTACGTCCTGGAGGTCGTCGCCTCGCGCGGCCCCGACGCCGACGAGATGCTCGCGCGCTTCTCCCGCGCTGCCGTGTCCGACCCGCGTGCGACGTCGACGTCGCTCGGCGTCTGCGCGCTCGCGGCGCTGTCGCTGCACGGCCATCCCGAGGTGCGCGACGAGTGCGCATCCCTCGTGGCGGCCGCCGACCCCGCGCTGGTGCCCGGATGGGTGCCGTCGCTCGGGCAGGTATCGGTGGTGTCCACGGGCGTCGTGCGCAACGCGGCGGGCACCGAGACGCTGCTGCACGTGATGCTCGACCACGTCGAGCCGGCCGCCGGCCCCCGCCACATGCTGTCGCTCGCCGTCGAGCACGGCGAGCAGCGCGTGCACCTGCTCGACGTCCGCGTGCGGCAGCCCGGCGACTCGCTCGAGCCGATGGCCGATCACTACGCCGGCTCGGCCGACCCCGTGTGGTCGTGGGGGAGCGCCTCCGACGTCCGAACGACTGCCGATCCCGCGATGCGCATGACCGCTCGCATGCCGCCGTCGACGTGGCCCGTCCTCGGCGTCGAGGGCGGCGAGACCCTCATGTGGTTCCTCGGCGCCCACCGCCTCGAGCAGATCACCGGCACCGCTCTCACCTGACCCGGCCGGTCTTGCTGCGCATGCTGGTGTGAGATGCGGACTACCTCAGGGCCTCGCTGAACATCGCGTCGATGCGCTGCCAGCTGTCGTGGGCGGCGGTGTCGACGTAGCCGACGTGGAGCAGCGCCTTGGACATCGGGCGGATCCACACGGGTGCGTCGCCCTCGGAGTGCGTCATGAACGAGTGGCCGGCCTCGGGGTAGGTCTTCACGTCGTGGCGCACTCCCTGCGCCTCGAGCGCGGCCTCGAGCTTCTCGCCGGCGCCGCGCAGGCTGGAGTCCCTGCCGCCATAGGACGCGACGACGGGACAGGCGCCGCCGAACGCGCGGTCGAGGTTCTTGGGCAGCTGCCCGTACATCGCGGCGCTCGCCTCGAAGCCGCGGGTGGCCAGCAGCATCGCGAAGGCGCCGCCCAGGCAGAAGCCGGCCACGCCCACGCGGCCGTTGGAGCCCTCGTGCCCGGCGAGCCAGGTGCGCGCGGCCTCAAGCTCGTCGAAGGAGCGGCCCTCGCCGGACGACAGCGCGCGCGCCACGTGCACCAGGCAGCGCAGGTTCGACGCGTAGGAGACGAGGTCGGGTGCGAGTGCGTGGTAGCCGCGCGTCGCGAACTGGTCGGTGATCTCGCGGATCGCGTCGGTGAGGCCGAACGCCTCGTGGACGACCACGACCCCGGGGGCCGGGCCGTCGACGCCCTGCGCGCGTGCGTAGTACGCCGGGATGGTGCTGTGGCCGGGCACTTCGAGCGTGATGTCGGGCAACGCGACCTCGGTCCTGTCGGCGGCGGCCGTCCTCGCCGCCCGCGGGCAGCAGCGTAGGACGACCGCCTCGGACCGGCACCGCGGCCGCACCGCAGGCCGCGCCGCGGGCCCGGACGGCGCCGGGCCCCGCCCCCGCGGAGTCGACGGGGCGGAGCCCGGCGGTCCGGGTCAGCCCGTGACGGGCTCGGTGAGCAGCGCGGCCTCGTCGTCGGTGAACAGCCGCGACCGGATGAGGAAGCGGTTGCCTGTGGGCGCCTCGAGCGAGAAGCCGGCGCCGCGGCCGGGCACGACGTCGATGGTCAGATGCGTGTGGCTCCAGTACGCGAACTGGTCCTTGCCCATCCACACCGGCACGGTCTCGGGCCCGTCGATGTCGAGGTCGCCGAGATAGACGTCGGAAGGCCCGGTGAGGAACTCGCCGAGCGGGTAGCACATGGGGCTGCTGCCGTCGCAGCACCCGCCGGACTGGTGGAACATCAGGGGGCCGTGCTGTGCCCGGAGGCTGCGGAGAAGCTCCGCAGCCTCCGGGGTGACAGCGACCCGCTCGACCTGCTGGTCGGACATCGCAGGGCCGGCTTAGAAGAAGCCGAGCTTCTGCGGCTGGTAGGACACCAGCAGGTTCTTCGTCTGCTGGTAGTGGTCGAGCATCATGTGGTGGGTCTCGCGGCCGACGCCGGAGCCCTTGTAACCGCCGAACGCCGCGTGGGCGGGGTACGCGTGGTAGCAGTTGGTCCACACGCGGCCGGCCTGGATCCCGCGGCCCATGCGGTACGCGGTGTTCATGTCGCGGGTCCACACGCCGGCCCCGAGGCCGTAGAGCGTGTCGTTGGCGATCTTCAGCGCGTCGTCGTAGTCGTTGAAGCGCGTGACGGACACGACCGGGCCGAAGATCTCCTCCTGGAAGATCCGCATCGAGTTGTCGCCCTCGAAGATGGTCGGCGTGACGTAGAAGCCGCCCGAGAGGTCGCCGCCGAGGTCGGCGCGCTCGCCGCCGGTGACGAGGCGGGCGCCCTCCTTCTGGCCGATGTCGATGTAGCTGAGGATCTTCTCGAGCTGGTCGTTGCTCGCCTGAGCGCCGATCATCGTCTCGGTGTCGAGCGGGTTGCCCTGCTTGATCGCCTTGGTGCGCGCGGTCGCGTCGGTGAGGAACTGGTCGTAGATCGACGACTGGATGAGCGCGCGGCTCGGGCAGGTGCAGACCTCGCCCTGGTTGAGCGCGAAGAGGGTGAAGCCCTCGAGCGCCTTGTCGTAGAAGTCGTCGTTCTTGGCCGCGATGTCCTCGAAGAACACGTTGGGGCTCTTGCCGCCGAGCTCCAGGGTGACCGGGATGATGTTCTGCGCGGCGTACTGCATGATCAGGCGGCCGGTCGTCGTCTCGCCGGTGAAGGCGATCTTGGCGATGCGCGACGACGACGCCAGCGGCTTGCCGGCCTCGACGCCGAAGCCGTTCACGATGTTGATGACACCGGCGGGAAGCAGGTCGCCGATGATCTCCATGACATAGAGCAGCGACACGGGCGTCTGCTCCGCCGGCTTGATGACGACGCAGTTGCCGGCGGCCAGCGCCGGGGCGAGCTTCCACGCGGCCATGAGGATCGGGAAGTTCCAGGGGATGATCTGGCCGACGACGCCCAGCGGCTCGTGGAAGTGGTAGGCGACGGTGTCGTCGTCGATCTGCGAGATCGACCCCTCCTGGCCGCGCACCACGCCGGCGAAGTAGCGGAAGTGGTCGACGACGAGAGGGATGTCGGCAGCGAGCGTCTCGCGGACGGGCTTGCCGTTCTCCCACGTCTCGGCGACGGCGATCTCCTCGAGGTGGGCCTCGATGCGGTCGGCGATCTTGCCCAGGATGTTGGCGCGGTCGCCGACCGACATGCGGCCCCAGGCGGGAGCGGCGGCGTGCGCGGCGTCGAGGGCGCGCTCGATGTCGTCGGCGTTGCCGCGGGCGACCTCGCAGAAGACCTTGCCGTTGACCGGGCTGACGTTCTCGAAGTACTGGCCGGACGCCGGCGGGACGAACTCGCCACCGATCCAGTGGTCGTAGCGCGAGCGGAAGGTGACGAGGCTGCCCTCGGTCCCCGGTGCTGCGTAGACGGTCATGCACTGCCTCCATGGCCTGGCCGCGGCGACCGCGGCGAACTGGGTGGCAGGACGGTAGGTGCCGCAACGTTGCACCGACGTTGCGGTGTTTGCTGTGCCGCTGCGCGGCGGCACCCGCGCTCGCTTCGCTCGCGGGTCGGCGCTGTGCGCCGGCCCTCCTGCGTCGGCCCGCCGCTAGCGCCTCCGGCCGCGCGGGCTGTGGCCAGTCACGCTGCCGCCGCGGGGACCGATCCACGGATTAGGGGCGAGGTCGGGGTCGATGCGCGCGTTCCGCGACGCGATCCGACCCGCACCTGAGAGCGGCTAGGAGAACTCGTCGTCGAGGGCGGCGAGGCGGAGGCGGGCGAGGTTGTGCTCGCTGCTGCCGGGCGGCAGGTGGTGCAGGGCCCTCGACCAGACGTCGGCGTCGTCGCCGCCCCACGGGGTCTCGCCCCAGGCGAGCATGAGGTGGGCGTCGTCGCAGCCGAGGACGGCTGCGCGCATCTGGTCGTGCAGGCGGCGGCGGGCGCGGGCGATGCCGGGCGCGTCGGAATGGGGCAGCAGCGGGCCGCGGTAGGTGCGCAGCGCGCGCTGCAGCTGGCCGGCCTTGAGGTGCGCGGCCACGGCGCCGGCGTCGGTCTCGAGGGGGAGCGGCAGCTGGTAGGGACGCGAGGTCGGGGCGAGATCGCCGAGCGTGGAGCGCAGCCGCGACATCTCCGCGCGCACGGTCACCAGCGGCAGATCGTCGTCGCTGAGCTCGACCGCGAGCTGCTCGGTGGTGAGGCCCTGCGGGTGGAGCGCGAGGAGGGTGACGATCTCGGAGTGGCGCTGGCTCAGCGTGCGCCGCGCGCCGGCGAGGTTGAGCACGCCGTGGTCGACGCCGAGCACCTCGAGCCGGCGCACCGTGCTGCGCGGCGCCGACAGGCGCCGGGCGCGCGGCGGGGGCGCGATCGCCTGCAGCCGTAGCTCGGTCTCGATCGCGTGCACGGCGGCCTGCACGAGGGCGAGCGAGTGCGGTGCGGCGACGACGTCGCCGCCGGTGACGTCGAGGACGCCGAGGATGCGACCCGTGGCCGGGTCGTGGATCGGCGCGGCCGCGCAGCTCCACGGCTGCACGATCCGGGTCCAGTGCTCGTGGCCGAAGATCTGCACGGCGTGGTCGGTGGCCAGCGCGGTGCCCGGTGCATTGGTACCGGCGTTGGCCTCGTCCCAGCGCGCCCCGGCGACGAAGTTCATCGTCTCCGCGCGGCTGCGCAGCCCGGGCGCTCCCTCGACCCACAGCAGCCGGCCGTGCTCGTCGCTGACGGCCACGAGCAGGTCGGTGTCGACGGCGTCGTCGACGAGCAGCCGGCGCACCACGGGCATCACCGCGGAGAGGGGGTGGGCGTCGCGGTAGGCCGCGAGGTCGTCGTCGAGCAGGTCGACAGGTGCGAGCGCGGAGTCGGGGTCGAGGCCGACGGCGCGCGACCGCCGCCAGGAGTCCAGCACGACGTCGCGCACGCCTCCGGGCACGTCGCCGATGAGGAACCCGGAGTGGGCGCGCGCCAGCGAGCGCGCGGCGTCGCGAGCGTCGCTGCCGCTGGGCAGCGCCACCCACGGGTTGGTCATGAACCCTCCACCCGAGGTCGAGGCTCGACCCTGGGTCGAGGGTCGTGCACTGGCCGGGATGACTGGGGTGCCATCGGCCTCGTCGGGGTGCTCGCAGGGTACGTGGCGGCGTCCAAGATCGCGAGACCCTCGTCACACGGGCGCCCGCGTGGCGCGCCGGAATACCCGCAGGAGCCACGCACGGATGTCCCTGGCACGAGGGGATCCGGGTGTTCGCTGGATGGGACGACCGCATCGACAGCGTCCGATCCTGCCGCTAGCGTCGAAGGGCCCTGTGGGGAAGCAGGGCACCACGGCCGGACCGCCGAGTCCCGCCCACGGCCGTGGTCCGCAATGCTCGGGCGGGAGCGGGGGACCCGACTTCGGCCGGCCTGCACCACTGGGCCGGCCTCGGGGTGAAGCCGCGGACTGGCAGCACCACCGCCAGGAAGCGGCCGGCCTTCCTCGGGCCGAACCCGACAGCTCACCTCGCAGGCGGCGGAGGACACACCCATGTCCAGCATGGACACCGTCGTGCCTGCACCCCAGGCACCGCCCGCCCAGTCGGGCCGTGGCGCCCGCGCCCGCGCGGGTATCGCCGTCGGCGCCCTGTCGGCGACCCTCGGCCTCGCACTGCTGCAGCCGATGGCGTCGGACGCCGCCACGCTCGCACCGGACCGGCTCGTCGACGCGCAGACGTCGGCGTACGCCGTGAACGACGCCGCCGTCCCCGACGCCCTGCCGCTCACCGGCTCTGTCGTCCCCGCGGGCGTGCTCGCGCTCGGCGACACCGGCCGCTCGGTGAAGACCGTGCAGCGCATCCTCGGGCTCGACACCACCGGCCGCTTCGGCCCGCGCACCGCCGAGGCGGTGGCGGAGTTCCAGGAGCGCATGGGCGCCTCCGCGGGCACCGGCATCGTCGGCCCGCTCACCATGGCGCAGCTGAAGTCCTACGACGCGAAGATGCAGTACTGGAAGCAGCGCAAGGCCGCCGTCGCCAAGGCGCGCGCGGCCGCGAAGGCAGCCGCCGCCCGCAAGGCCGCTGCCGCCCGTGCCGCGGCTGCGGCCAAGGCCTCGCGCTCGACCAGCCGCCCGTCGACAACCTCGCCCGCTCCGGCCCCCAGCGGCGGCGGCGACCCGACGATGACCTCCGCCGCGCGCAGCTCGCGCAACGCCCGTGAGGCTGTGGGCTTCTCGGCGTGGCTGAACTCGTCGCACGCCCGGATGATCGTGCGCCGCGAGTCCGGCGGCTCGTGCACCGCCGTGTCGCCGTCGGGCCTCTACCGCGGCAAGTGGCAGATGGGCTCGTCGTTCTGGCGCTCGTTCGGCGGCCTGCAGTACGCCTCCACCCCCGACCGCGCCTCGTGCGCCGAGCAGGACCAGGTGGCCTACCGCGGATGGCTGGCCGCGTGGTGGCAGCCCTGGGGCGGCTGAGCCCCGAGCACCCGAGCTCCGAGGAGAGGCCCGAGCGCGCCCGAGCGGCGCGCCCGGGCCTCTGCTACGTCCGGACGTAGACGAGGTCGCGGACCTCGTGGCCCTTCTCGACGCCCTGCTGCTCGAACTTGGTGAGCGGGCGCTCGAGCCGCGGTGCCCACAGCGGGTAGGCGTTGCGGAGCAGCGGCTCGGCGTCGAGCACCTCCACCATCGAGTCGGCGTAGGGCACCCAGTCGGTGGCGCAGTGCAGCGGCGCGCCCGGCTGGAGGCGCGAGGCCATGAGGCGCACGAGGTCCGGCCGGATCAGGCGCCGTTTGTGGTGGCGGGCCTTGGGCCAGGGGTCGGGGAAGAAGATGCGGATCCCGGCGAGCGACGACTCCGGGATGCGCTCGTCGAGCAGCTCGACGGCGTCGCCCTCGTGCACCCGGACATTCGCGATGGCGAGCCGGTCGAGGCGGACGAGCAGCCGGTGGACGCCGGGCGTGTGCACATCGACGGCGAGGATCGTCGTCGACGGGTCGGCCTGCGCCATCTCGAGGGTCGCGTGGCCGAGGCCGAACCCGATCTCGAGGACGACGGGGCCGCCGTGGCCGAGCTCCGCGACGTCGACCTGCCCCGCCGGCAGGCCGTAGCGGGGGAGGAGCACGGCCGTCCGAGCCTTGCGCTCCTCGGTCATCCGGCCGCGTCGCGGGTGGTAGGTGCGCACCGAGCGGTCGACGTCGGGACGTGGCTCCTGGGGCGCGTCGTCGTCGGCGGTGTCGTGCTGCACGGTCCGCGACCCTACGCGCGCCACGGTCACGGAGTGGTCTCGACGTCCCGCGCCCGCGCGCCGGGTGCGGCTACCGTCGTCGGATCCGCTCCTGTTCCCGGCAGGAGCGGCCGATGAGGAAGGGGAGGCCCCGGGCGGGCGCCGACGACGACGTCGCACGCCGGCACGGGACGGCACGTCCGCCGCGCGCGCCGCGGCGAGGGAGGAGGGGCAGATGCCCGGCTTCCGCATGCGGCCCTCGCTGCACCCGGTGACGGGTGCGCTGGAGGGCTTCACGGTCCACGACCGCTACCCGCGCGACACCACCGAGTGGGTCAACCTGCTCGCCGTCGTCGTCACCCACGCGGCGCTGCATCCCGTCTCGGTCACGCGCCCGCTGCTGTTCGCGGTGCTCGACCTGTCCGACACCGACGCCGTCGGCTCCTACCGCGAGACACGGCCCGACGACGTCCGTGCCGGACTCGTCGACGACGCCGCCGCTGACGCGAGCCGGCCGTTCATCCGCATCGCCGCGCTCGGGCCGGTCGCCGATCCCGCCGCCGAGGAGCCGCTGCGGATCGTGCATCCGCTCGGCGCCGCCGTCGTCCACCCTCTCGGCGCGACCCGGGTCGACGACGAGGAGGACCGCGACGACGTGCCGGTGTCGGCGGCCGGCTGCCTGCTGCTGCCCGGCATCCCCGAGGTCGGCCTCGACCACCGTGCCGCCTGGGCCGCCGTGCGCGAGGACGGCCTCGTGTCCCGGCTGACCTACACCAGCCACGCGTCCCCGCACCACGACCCCGACGTCGCCTACCTCGCGACGGTGATGGCCGCCTGACCCGGCCGCCCCCGCACGACGTCGTCATACGCTTCGATGGAGGCATGTCTGACGCGCCGTGGTGGCAGAGCTCCGTCGTCTACCAGATCTACCCGCGCTCGTTCGCCGACAGCGACGGCGACGGCATCGGCGACCTGCCGGGGATCCTGTCCAGGGTCGACTACCTGAGCGCGCTCGGCGTCGACGTCGTGTGGCTGTCGCCGGTGTACCGGTCGCCGATGGACGACAACGGCTACGACATCTCGGACTACTCCGACGTCGACCCGCTGTTCGGCACCCTCGCCGACCTCGAGGCGGTGATCGAGGGGCTGCACGCCCGCGGAATCAAGCTCGTGATGGATCTCGTCGTCAACCACACCTCCGACGAGCACCCGTGGTTCCAGGAGTCGCGCGACCCGGCCTCGCCCAAGCGCGATTGGTACATCTGGCGTCCGGCCCGCGAGGGCCACGAGCCGGGCACCCCGGGTGCGGAGCCGACCAACTGGGGCTCGTTCTTCTCCGGGTCCGGCTGGCAGTTCGACCCGAAGTCCGGCGAGTACTACCTGCACCTGTTCAGCGCCAAGCAGCCGGACCTCAACTGGGAGAACCTCGAGGTGCGCCAGGCGGTCTACGCGATGATGCGCGGCTGGGTGGAGCGCGGCGTCGACGGCTTCCGGATGGACGTCATCAACCTCATCAGCAAGACCTACCCGCTCGTCGACGGCCCGGCCAACGGCCCCGGCGGCCTGTGCTACGACCCGTCGATGGTGGTCGAGGGCCCGCGCCTGCACGAGTTCCTGCGCGAGATGAACCGCGAGGTCGGGATCTCCGAGCGCGGCCTGTTCACGGTCGGCGAGATGGTGCTCGTCGACGTCGACGACGCCCGGTCGCACACCGACGAGGCGGCGGGCGAGCTCGGCATGGTGTTCACCTTCGAGCACATGAACATCGACTCCGGCCCGAGCGGCCTCAAGTGGGACGTCGTCCCGCTGAGCCTGCCCGCTCTCAAGGCCAACCTGGCCCAGTGGCAGTACGGGCTGGCCGACGTCGGGTGGAACTCGCTCTACTTCGAGAACCACGACCAGCCCCGGTCGGTGTCGCGCTTCGGCGACGACGGCCCCGAGCACCGGGTCGCGTCGGCCAAGACGCTCGCGACGACGCTGCACCTGCTCAAGGGGACGCCCTACGTCTATCAGGGCCAGGAGCTCGGCATGACCAACGCCGGCTTCGCCTCGATCGACCAGTACGACGACCTCGAGTCGACCCGCTTCTACGCGGAGGCCGTGGCCGGCGGCGCGGACCCCGAGGGGCTGCTCGGCGTCATCGCGTTCAAGAGCCGCGACAACGCGCGCACCCCGATGCAGTGGGACGCCTCGCCGAACGCCGGGTTCACCACCGGCACGCCGTGGCTGCCGGTGACCGCCAACCACGTCGAGATCAACGCCGAGGCTGCGATCGCGGATCCGACGTCGGTCTTCCACCACTACCGCCGGCTCATCGAGCTGCGCCACGAGCTCGAGGTGGTGCGCCAGGGCCGGTTCGCGCTGCTGCTGCCCGACGACGAGCAGCTGTTCGCCTACACCCGCACCCTCGACGACGAGGTGCTGCTGGTCGTGGCGAACTGGTCGTCGCAGCCCGCCGTCCTGCCGTCCGGTCCCGACACCCTGCCGCCCCTCGACGGCGCCGAGCTCCTCCTCGGCACGCACGACGACCCCGCCGAGCACCTCGCCCCCTGGGAGTCCCGCCTCTACCGCCTCGTCTGATCCGGGGTTTCGCGAGTAACTGGTGTTGTCATCGGTCTTGGCACTCGGAGACCGATAACGACGCCAGTTACTCGCGTCCGGTGGCGACTCGGCGGGGGATGGGTGCCCCCGGCAGGAGCCGTCGTCGTGGGACGACCATCCCTGGCGGCGGCGCTGCGCGCCGGAGAGGTGATGGTCGGTGCGGGCTCCTCCCGAATCCGTCGGGGGGCCACGCACGAGAGCGGCCCTTCGGGCCGATCGAGTGGGTGCCCCCGGCAGGATTCGAATGTGCGCTTCGCCATCTCGGCTCGTGCCACCTCGTTGGTTCTGATGTCCGATAGTCCTTGTGCCGCTTGCTGTTTCGTGATCGACCTAGAGACGTCGCGCTCGGCGTCCCCTATCCTAGGGGTGTTGTTGTGGCACAAAGTGGCACGGGTCAGGGGTGGTCATGGGGCGTTCACCGGGACGCGCAGGACGACGTCCGAACGGCGCGGGAGCACCCCGCCAGCTGGCGTCGGGGCGGTGGCAGGCCCGCTACCGCGACGACCAGGGCCGCCTGATCTCGGCGCCGCGGACCTTCGACACGAAGCTCGATGCGACCTCGTGGCTACAGGCGCACGCGTCCGGGGAACTCCCGGCCGAGCCGGAACGGTTCACCGTGGCTCAGTACGGCGAGGAGTTCCTGCGCACCCGCCCACTCAAGCCCAGGACCCGGCTGGAGTACCAGCGCGTGTTCGACACCAAGATCGTCCCCACGTTGGGTGAGGTCGGGCTGCACCGGCTGACCCCGGCGTCGGTGCGTGCCTGGTACGCGACCCTGGACCCGGCCCACCCGACCCGGCGGGCGCACGCCTACAGCCTGCTCCGCACCATTTGCAACGCCGCGATCGCCGACGACCTGATCAGCACCAACCCGTGCCGGATCCGCGGCGCCGGCAACACCCGCGCCGTGCGCGAGGTCACCATCGCCACCCTGCCCGAGCTCGAAGCCATCGTGACCGCGATGCCCGAACGGCTCCGCCCGATGGTGCTGCTCGCCGCCTGGTGCGGTCTGCGCTTCGGTGAGCTCGCCGGGCTCACCCGCGCCGACCTCGACCTGCAGGCCGCTACCGTTACGGTGCGCCGCGCCGTGGTGCGCCTGCCGGGGGAGTTCATCGCCGGGGACCCGAAATCCGC